>OFHG01000103.1_pt1 | contig 39410 bp, 38 predicted proteins | sample 1521931 | NCBI WGS metagenome assembly OFHG01 (sample SAMEA2468438, study PRJEB22500) | soil metagenome | biome: Glassland; feature: Farmland; material: Clay | place: Australia | collected 2013-01-31 | depth 0.55 m
ATCGCCGGCACGAAGAAGCCGGCCTGCCGCAAACTATCGGAGCGCGCGAGCGCCGCCGCATCGTCGCCGACCAGCAGCGGCTGGATCGGGGATGCGGAATCGAGCAGTGCCAATCCTCTCGCCTGTTGCCGGAAGCGGGCAACGAGGGACTGCAGGCGATCCACGAGGCTACCCTCCCGGATCAGCGCCAGGGCGGCGAGCGTGGCCTCGGGCAACAGCGGTGGCAGGGCGGTGGAATAGATCAGCGTGCGCATGCGCTGTATGAGGCCGTCGATCAGCTCGCGCGTGCCGAGGATGAAGGCCCCGTAGCTGCCGAAGGCCTTGCCGAAGGTGCCGACCTGGATCAGGCGCGGGTGTCCCGATGCCCCGGCGGCGGTCACCAGCCCCCGCCCGCCCGGCCCCATGGTGCCGATGCCGTGGGCATCGTCGATGACGACGATGGCGTCGTGTTCCTCGGCCAGCGTCAGCAGGGCATGCACATCGGCGCCGTCGCCATCCATGCTGAAGATGCCATCGGAAACGAGGATGCGGCGCTGGGCCGGGTGCCTGGCCAGCAGGGACGCCAGCTCTTCCATGTCGCGGTGGCGATAGCGGTGGACCTTGCCGCCGCCCAGCCGGGCGCCGTCGACGAGCGAGGCGTGGTTCAGGCGGTCGGTGAACAGGTGGGTGTGGCGATCGGAAAGCGCCTGCAGCAGGCCGATATTGGCCAGCATGCCGGAGCCGACGACCAGGGCCGCCTCGCATCCCTGCCATGCGGCGAGCGCGCCCTCCAGGCGGTGTAGGGCTTCGTCGTCGCCCGAGATCAGGCGCGAGGCGCCGCTGCCCAGCCCTCTGCTCTCCAGGCCGCGTCTGGCGGCATCCAGCAGCGCCGGGTGATGACCGAGGCCGAGGTAGTCGTTGGAGGCGAAATTGATCAGCAGCTGCCCGTCCAGCCGCACATGGGCGCCCTGCCGCGTCAGCTCCGGCAGGCGCCGCCTGCGGGCCGGCGGTACGGCCGGCAGCCAGTTGCGCGTATCGTTCATGGGCGGCATGCTGATGCGAATGGACAGCCTGTCAACCGCATGGCCGCGCTGGGTTGACGGCATGGCGCGGGCGCTGTTTCCTCCCGCCTGCTGCTTCTGCCGCCGGCCGGTGCAAGGACGGGAGCCGGTTTGTGCCGATTGCGCCCGCAGTATCCATGTGTCGGCTCGGCACATCTGCCGGCACTGCGGCCGGGCCCTGCCCGGGGATCTCGCTCCCGGCCCCTGCGGCCGCTGCCTGCGCCATCCCCCGCCGCAGATCGAAACGATGAGCCTGTACCGCTACGACGGCGCCGTGCGCGAGGCGATCCTGGCCTGGAAGCTGCACGGCGACGATGGCGGTGTGCGCTGGCTGCTGAACGCGGCCGAGGGGCGCATCCGCGAGATGCTGCATGCGGATGACCTGCTGGTGCCGGTGCCGATGCCGCTGGCGCGTATGCGCCGCAGCGGCCAGCACCATGCCGCCGATTTGTGTAAGATGCTGGCCGGCATTGCCGGCTGTGCATGGGATTGGCGCCTGCTCAGGCGGGTGGGTGCTCAGCCCCGCCAGTCGCAGCTTTCGGGCCTGGCGCGGCGGCGCAACCTCAGCCGGGCGTTTCGCGTCGATGCCGACCATGCCAGTCTGCGGGCATTGCCGTCCGGGCTGTGGCTGGTGGACGATATCCTGACCACGGGCACGACCGCACGCTATGCGGCCAGAGCCCTGGCCGTGCTGGACAGGCCCGTGCATGTGCTGACGCTGGCGCGGGCAGGAAGAACCGAGTGATGGGGTGTGAGATGGCGAAGATCGAGGTCTATTCCGGGCCGTTCTGTCCCTACTGCGTGCGGGCCAAGGCCCTGCTCGCCCGTCGCCGGTTGCCGTTCGTCGAGTACGATGTACAGGCGGATCCAGGGCGGCGGGAGGAGATGCTGGCCCGGGCCGCCGGGGCGCGCACGATCCCGCAGATTTTCATCAATGACCGCCATGTCGGCGGCTGCGACGAGTTGTATGCATTGGATCGCCGGGGAGAACTCGAGCGCTGGCTGCAGGACTGAGGCCCGCCGTTGCGCATCCTGCTTATCGAGGATGATCCGATGGTGGGGCAGAGCCTCAGCCGCGCCCTGGCGGACGACGGCATGGCCGTCGATTGGGTGCGTGACGGTACGGATGGCCAGGCCGCCACCGCCACCGGCGATTATCAGCTCGTACTGCTCGATCTGGGTCTGCCGGGGATTGGTGGTCTGGAGTTGCTCAGGGCCTTGCGTCATGGCGGTGACAAGACGCCGCTGATCGTCATCACAGCCCGGGACGGCATCGACGATCGCGTGGCGGGGCTGGATTTGGGGGCCGATGATTTTCTGGTCAAGCCGTTCGAGTACAAGGAACTGTCGGCCAGGATCCGCGCCATTCTACGCCGCCATGCCGGCCATGCCGTCTCGACGATCGGCAATGGCGAGATCAGCCTGGATCTCGCCACGCACGAGGCCAGCTTTCGCGGCAGCACGTTGCTGCTGCCGGCGCGCGAGTTCGCACTGCTGCACGCGCTGCTCGAGCGTCCCGGCGCCGTGCTGTCCCGGGCCCAACTCGAGGAGCGCCTGTACGGCTGGAACGAGGCGGTCGGCAGCAATGCCGTCGACGTGCTGATTCATTACCTGCGCAAGAAGTTCGGCAACGACATCATCCGCAATGTGCGCGGCGTCGGCTGGATGGTGACGCGCGGTTCCCCATGAGTTCGCTGAAGAAGCGGCTGATCGTCGCGCTGGCGGGACTTCTGACCGTCGTCGGCCTCGGTGCCGGCGGCGTGTCCTACTGGCTGGCCCGCAACGAGGCGAATGCCCTGCTCGACGAGCAGCTGCGCCAGATCGCCCGCCATGTCGGGGCCGTGCGCCCGGCGGCGATACCCCGGCGCGAAAGCGAGGAGGAGCGGGAGAACGACTTCGTCGTGCAGGTATGGGATGCCGCAGGCACCCTGCGCAGCGTGTCCCGCCCGGGCTTCGCACTGCCAAGGCATGCGGCCACCGGCTTCTCGCAGGGCCTCGTCGGCGGCCAGCCATGGCGCGCCTATACCCTGATCGAGCCTGGCGGCCGCACCGTGCAGGTTTCGCAATGGATCGAGGTCCGCCGCGAGATCGCGGCCAGCGCCGCCATGCGTGCCATGCTGTCGGTGGTCGTGCTGATCCCGCTGGCGTGGGTGCTGGTCGCGGTGGTCATCGACCGCATCCTGCGCCCGCTCGGGGCGGTGACGGCGGCGGCGGCGCGGCGGGGTGCGGCCAGCCTGGAACCCTTGCCCGTGGCAGGCCTGCCGGCCGAGCTGGTGCCGCTGGTGCGGGCGATGAATGAGCTGCTGGCGCGGCTGCGCGAGGCCATGGCGGCGCAGCGGGAGTTCCTGTCGGACGCGGCGCACGAACTGCGCACACCGCTGGCGGCGCTGCAGCTGCAGCTGGAGAACCTGTCGACCGGCCGGGCTCAGCACGACCTGGAGGCGCGCACCGAGGAGATGCGGCGGGGCCTGAGGCGGGCCTCGCGCCTGGTCGGGCAGCTCTTGGGCATGGCGCGCTTCGAGGCCTCGGTGCAGGGCGTGGTCACCAGGGTGGACCTGGGGGCGCTCGTCAAGGAGGCCATCGCCGACCTGATCCCGCTGGCCGAGGATCGCCATATCGATCTGGGCATGGTGAGCGATGAGCCGGCGGGCATCCTTGCCGATGCCGCCGATGTGCGCGTGCTGATCGACAACCTGATCGACAATGCCGTGCGCTATACCCCGGCCGGCGGACGGGTCGACGTCGGCGTTTCGCGCCGTGATGGCGCCGCCATCGTCACCATCGCCGACAGTGGCCCGGGCATCGAGCCCGCGCTACTGCCGCGCGTCTTCGACCGCTTCTTCCGCGCCGCCGGCCAGGACATCGAGGGCAGCGGCATCGGGCTTTCCATCGTCAAGGCCATCGCCGAGCGGGAGGAGACAACGGTTGAACTCGCCAACCGCCCCGAGGGCGGCCTCGTCGCCACCGTCACCTTCAGCCGCCGCGCTTGAGCAGGCGGTTAAGGCGCCATGTCATGTTCAGAATGTTGGCATGGGCGTGTGCACCGGCTTTGCGTTTAGGTACCAAGCCCACGTTGTTCCAGTCTCATATGGATCAGGCCAACCCGTGTTCCCGAAGGATTTGTGCGTTCTTCGACGGCATAGGGATGGAAATGCATATCCGCATATAGCAGGAGCGCAGGCGTGTTGTCGTTGAAGACCGAGATCCTTACCTCCCGCACATCATAGGTATCAAATGCTCGCCGAATCATGTGCGATACCAATAGACGCCCGGTTCCTTGGCCGCGAAAACCCCGGGCGATCACGACATTGCCGATGAAGGCCCACTGGCCCTGTTGGATGTCGTACAGATTGGCGAAGCCGATGGTCTCTCCGTTTCGTACGACGACGGTAAGTTCTTTCCTGACCTCAGCCAGTGCGCGGAGTTGGTCGACCGAAAAGGGGTGCTTCCCTTTCGGATAGATAAGAAACAATTCTTCCTGGCTCGGGACAAGCCGGACGATGCCATCGAAATCCTCTGTGCTTGCTTCGCGTATCTCCATGCGCATGTATCCCTTGTTTGGCTCCGGAGCATTGTCGCCAGTCATCGATGATGCCCGTTAAACATTGATCTTGTAATTGAGTTTCACTTCGTCGCCATGCATACCCCTGAAGCCCCAGTTGTGCGCGGGACTCTCCTGGATGCATATCTCGATATCCTGGTGGGAAATGTCGACTTCTTCTTTGATTTTATCGAATAGCAATCGCACCAGCCTCTTCTTCGTTTCAACACTGCGGCCTTCGATGATGGTGATTTCTATGATCGTATAGGCATCCGTCCGCCCTGCCGGGTACAGCATGTCCTCCTTTTCCATCAAGAAGAAACGATGCGCCCTCTTGTCGGCCGGAAAATGGAGTGCCTCCATGACGCACTTGTGTATGGTCACCGACAAGCGCTCGCGCACCGGCGCGAGCCGCTCCTTGATTCCATATATCTTTACTTGTGCCACGGGCTCCTCCTCATTCTGGCGGCTTCAGCCAATCGCATCGGAACTTATACCTGGAAAGCGGCGAACTCTCCTTCAGCGGCGGCGCCAAGCGCGCCAGAGCAGGTAGACGACGCCAGCGGCGACGGCGAGGCCGCCGATGACCATGCCGAAGGTGTGCACCGGCCGCATCCTGTGCCACAGGTGCATGAAGGCGTCGGCGGCGAAGTAGACGCCCAGGCCCCAGACGCCGCACCACAGCACGGCGCCGATGGCATTGTAAATCAGGAAGCGGCCCCACGGCATGCCCATGGCGCCGGCGACGATGCCGTTGAGCTGCCGGAAGCCCTCGACGAAGCGGGCCAGCACGATGATCAGGCCGCCGTATTTGATATAGGCGTCCTCGATGCGCGCCCATGCGTGCTTGGCCAGCGCCAGGCGCTGCAGCGGTGCCTTGCCCCAGCGGCGGCCGATCCAGAAGCCCAGCGCATCGCCGGCGAAGGCGGCGGAACAGGCGGTGACGAACACCCAGGCGATGCTCATCTCCCCATGCCTGGCCAGCAGGGCGGAGGCCATCAGCCCCGTCTGGCCGGGCATGGGGATGCCGAAGCCCTCCAGGAACACGGCCACGAACAGCCCCGGATAGCCGTAGGCGGCCAGCCATGCATGCGCCAGATGCAGCGTGTGGTTCACCGATGCCCCGGCAGGCCGGAGGTCGGCTTGCCGAGCAGCGTGGACAGCGCCACCTGCTGCTCGAGCAGGCCCTGCTGCAGCGACAGCTGCTTGATGCGCTGGGTCAGGTAGGCGTTGCGGATGGTGCTGTAGTTCAACAGGTTCATGTTGCCGGACATCAGGGCCTTGAACGCCTTCTGCTGCACGTCGGCCAATTGCGGGATGGCGATCTGCATGCGCTGCCACAGGCGGTAGGCGATGGCCTGGTCGCGGTGGATGCGGGCGATGTCGACGACGGCGCTGGCCATGCGCGCCTTGAACTCGGCGTGCAGCCTGGCGCGCGTGGCCTCGGCGACGGCGACGTTGCCACGGTTGATGTTCAGCACCGGCAGACTCATATTGACGAAGGGGCCGACCGACCAGACGCCGCTGGTATCGCGCTGGCGGCTGAGGCCGATGCTGATGTTCGGGAACTGCGACAGGATGGCCTGGCGCAGCCGCGCATCCTGGCTGGCATAGCCGGCGCGCAGCGCCAGCAGGTCGGGGCGGAAATCGGCCAGCCGGTGGACCGCCTGGTGCAACTTGGCATCGGACACCGGCGTATAGTGCTCGGAGAGGCCCGCCAGCGGCAAGCGCACATCCGGGGACAGCCCCAGCAGCAGCGCCAGGTCCATGCGCGTCTTGTTCAGCCGGCGCCGGGCATCCGAAAGAGCGCTCTCGACATCGAGCAGGGAGCCCAGGGCGATGCCGAGCTGGTCCAGCGTCGTGTTGTGGCGCAGCAGCAGTCCGTGCACATGCTTGTACAGCGTCGTGGCCTGAGCCTGCTGCTGGCCCAGCACGGTGACCAGCTGCTGCTGGATATGCTGGCGGATGAACAGCAGCCGCGCCTGCTGCACGACCTGCCATTCGGCCCACAGCACGTCCATCGACACCTGGCGCGCCGTCGCGCGACCGGCGGCGACCTTGGCGGGCCGGGTGATCAGGCTCCGGATATCGAAGCCCAGGTTGTAGGCATAGCCGTTGATGTATTGCCGCGGCTTGATCGTCGGCTTCTGCAGCTCGTAGCCGAGCTGCGGATCGGGCAGCAGGCCGGCGGCGAACAGCTGGGCCGTGGCCACGTGCAGCCGTTTGCGCGTGGCCTTCAGCTGCGGGTTGTTCAGCACGGCGAGGATGGCCACCTCCATCTCGTCCAGGCCGTCGTGGATATCGACGGTATAGCTGCGGTTCGCCCCGAACAGGCGGGCGTAATGCGGGGCATCCATGCGCACGGCAAGCTGGGCCGTGTCCTTGGCCAGCGGTGGGGACAGGGAAAGCGGCTCGGCATGATAGCGGGCGCAGCCGCCGAGCAGGATCAGCGCAGCCAGCCACGATGCAAGGCTTCGCATCGTCATGACCGCGCCGCCGGGCGCAGCCGCTGCAGCCGGTCATACAGCAGCGGCACGATGATCAGCACCAGCGGCAGCTGCACCATCAGCCCGGAGATGATGGCGATGGCCATCGGCTGCTGCATGGCCGCCCCCTGGCCGATGCCGAGCGCCAGCGGCAACAGCGCCAGGATGGCGGCGAAGGTGGTCATGGCGATCGGGCGCATGCGGATCTGCCCGGCCCGGACGATGGCATCGACCTGGGCCATCCCCTCGGCCCGCAGCACGTCGTATTCGGAGAAATAGAAGATCGACACCTCGGTGACGATGCCGATGATCATGGTCATGCCCATCATGGCGGTGATGTTCAGCTCGGTACCGCTGATCCACAGGCCGATGAACACCGCGGCGACGGCCAGGAGCGGCGCGCTCATGATCGAAAGCGCCAGCAGCATGTCCTCGTACAGGTAGAGCAGCAGCAGGAAGACCAGGGCGGTGGCCGCCGCGAACACGATCATCATGCCCTTGAAGGCGATCTGCTGCTGGTGGTACAGGCCGCCCAGCTCATCGTACATCGATGGCGGCAGCAGCCCGGGTTTTTTCAGCACCCGCTTCACGTCCCTCAGCGTCGAGCCCATGTCCCGGCCGCTGATGCGCGCGGTTACCGCCACCATGCGTTTCATGTCGTCGCGCACGATCTGCGGCTGGCCGGTGAGGATGCGCATGGCGGCGATGCGCCGGAGCGGGAAGCGGTGGCCGTCCGGGGCGCGCAGCCACAGGTGATTCAGGCTCGCGAGCCTATGGCGGATGCTTCCGGGCACCCAGACGCGGATGCCGACGAGCTTGATGCCCTGCTGCACCTGGGTGGTCACCAGCCCCGTGTAATAGGTCTTGAGTTGGCGCGTCACGCTCTGCGGGCTGACGCCCTCCAGCGCCGCCTTGTCCCGGTCGATGCGGATGCTGATCGCATCCCCGGCCTGCACGATGCCGTCACGCACGTCAACGATGCCGGGGATCGTGGCAATGGCCTTCGCTATCTTCGGGGCGGTGGCCAGCAGGGCGGCGCTGTCGGGGTCGAACAGCTTGATTTCCACCGGCTGCGGCACGGCGGTCAGATCGCCGATCAGATCCTCCATCAACTGCGCCAGGTCGATATCCAGGCCCGGCACCTCGTGCTCGACGCGCTGGCGCACCTCGGCCATCACCGCCTTGATCGGGCGGCGGGGCAGCGGCTTCAGGCGCACGAAGAAGTCGCCCTCGTTGGATTCGGTGATGCCGCCGCCGAGCTGGGCGCCGGTGCGCCGGGAGTAGGTGTCGACCTCGGGAATCTGCTGCAGGATCGATTCGACCTGGCGCAGCAGGCGGTCGGTCTCGCTGAGTGAGGTGCCCGGGGCGGCGCGGTAGTCGAGGATGAAACCGCCCTCGTCCATCACCGGCATGAAGCCCGATCCCGTCTGATGCCAGCCGATATAGCCGAGCAGCAGCAGCGGCAACAGCCCGGCCGCGATCAGCCAGGGCCTCAGCTGCAGCCGCTGCACCAGATCGCCGTAGCGCTGTTGGAACCATTGGGAAAGTCTGCCGCCATCCTCGCGCTCGATGTCGCGGCTGGACAGCAGGCGGTTGGCCAGCAGCGGTACCACGAGCCAGGCGAACAGATAGGAGATCACGAGGGCGCTGGCCATGGTCAGCGACAGGGCCTTGAAGAAGGCGCCGGTGACGCCGCTCAGGAAGGCCAGCGGCACGAAGATGATGATGGTGGCGGAGGAGGAACCGGTCAGCGGCCGGCCGAAATCGTGCACGGCCTTGTGGATGATGTCGCTGCGTTTGCCATTTTCCTGGCGCAAGCGGCTGATGATGTGCTCGACCATGACGATGGCATCGTCGATGATCAGGCCGACCGCCGCGGCCATGCCGCCCAGGGTCATGATGTTGAAGCTCATGTGCAGCACGAACAGCAGTAGCACCGTCGACGCCATCACCGCCGGTACGATCAGGGTGGCGATCAGTGTCAGCTGCAGGCTGCGCAGGAAGGCGAAGATCAGGGCGGCGGCGAGCACGATGCCGACGATGATGGCGTCGCGCATGCTGTGGGCCGAGGCGAGGATCAGCTGGCTCTGGTCGTACCAGTTGTGGATGACGATGCCGGGCGGGAGCTTGTCGCGAATGGCCTGCAGGTGCCGGCGCACCGCCCCGACGATGGATACGGTGTTGCCGCCCGGCTGCTGGTAGACCTGCAGCAGTACGGCATCGCGGCCGGCGGCGGTGACCCTGAGCCATTGCGGGCGGGTGGCCGCACGCACGGTGGCGATGTCCTGGAGGCGGACGAGGCCGTTGGCGCCGCTGCGCAGCACCGTGTTGCGGATGGCATCCAGATTGCGGATACGCGTGTCGGACAGCATCAGGTAGAGCTTGAAATGATCCTCGATGCGCCCGACCGACTGCAGCACGTTGGTCGCCGACAGCGCCTTCACCACATCGGTCAGCGTCAGCCCGTAGGCGGCCAGCCTGGCCGGGTCGACATCCACGCGGTATTCGGAAGTGGCGCCGCCGAGCACGCCGACCCTGGCCACGCCGTCGATCTCCGAGAGCAGCGGCGCCAGCTGGTAGCGGGCGACGTCGCGCAGCGTCACCAGGCCGACGGATTTCGAGGTCAGGCTGTAGGCGGCCACCGGGAACACCGTCGGGTCCATGCGACGGGCGTCGAAGCGGGTGCCCGGCGGCAGTGCCGGCAGGATGCGGTTGACGGCGGATTCGGCCTGCTGCAGCGCCATCGGCATGTTGGCGCCCCAGTCGAAATTAAGCGAGATCTCGGCGCTGCCACGGCTGGTCGTCGAGCGGATGTGCCGCGCCCCCGGCACCGAGCGTAGCGCCTGCTCCACCGGGCGGGTGACGGCGATCTCCATCTGTTCGGCCGGCCGGTCGCCGGCATTCAGCGATACGACGATGCGCGGGAAGTTGACGCGCGGGAACAGGCCCACCGGAAGCTTGAAGGCGCTGATGGCACCGCCGATGGTCAGCAGCGCCAGCAGGAACAGGATGGACCGGCGGTGGCTAAAGGCCCAGCGCGACAGGTTCATGTGCGCGATTCGCGCACGCGCATGCCGTCGGACAGCTCGTAGTTGCCGCTGACCACGACGCGGTCGCCGGCATGCAGGCCGCCGCTGACGGCCGTGTCCCGATCCCCGGCCAGCACGATGCCGACGTCGATGCGGTGCGCTATGCCGTCGTGGATCACAAATACATAGCTACCCTTGGCATCGTGCAGGATGGCGATGTTCGGCACCGTCAGCATGTTCGGTAGCGATTTCAGCGTGATGCGGGCGACAACCTGCATGCCGGGCAGGAAGCCCTGAGCCTGCTCATCCTGAAGCAGCGCCACGGCATCGACGAGCCGGGTCTTGGGATCGATGACGCGGTGCACCGAACTGATGCGGCTGTCGGCGGTGACGGTGGCGTCGAACACGGAGGCGATATGCACGGCCATACCCTGGTGGATGCGCTTGCTGTCCTCCGGTTCCAGGCCGACGATGACCTTCAACCGGTCGCTGCGCCCCAGGATCAACAGCGTGCTGCCGGCGCCGATGCGCTGGCCGCGCTGCACGGCGACGCTGGAAACGATGCCGCTGAAAGGGGCCTTGATGATGTCCAGGGCATTGTTGACCCCCTGCTGTTCCATCTGCGTCACCTGGTTTTCGGCATCGGCGAGGTTCTTTCTGGCGGCGGTGATCTGCGCCTGCGTGGCGAACTGCTGGGTGAACAGGTCCTGCAGCCTTTTCAGCTCGCTTTTCGCATAATTCCGTGCATTGACCGCCTGGCGGTAGGCGCGCAGCCCGGAGGGCGAGGTGCCGATCTGGGCCAGCACCTCGCCCTTCTTCACGAGCTGGCCGGGCATCACCGCCAGGTGCACGACCTGGCCGGCATGGGCGGCGTTGATGTTGCTGAGCCAGGCATCGTCGAAGCCGACCTTTCCATAGGCCTGCATCGTTTCGGCCACGGTTTGGCGCACCGCCGGCACGCTTTGCACCTGCACGGAGACGGCTTCCGCCGCCAGGCAGGGGCTGGCCGCCAGCAGCGCCGCCGCCCAGCCCGCCGCGAGCCTGCCGATCCATCTTGTGGGATGACATCGTGCCATGCCTTTTCCTCCGGTCTCGATCATCGTCGACCGGCCAGGCTAGATACGCTCTGTTAGCACAGAATTAGATGCTGTGGGCAATGCCTTGATGGCCAGGGCGAGGCGCGTCCAGGCCGCATAATCGAGGCGTTCGGGGCGGATGCCGGGATCGATGCCGATGGCGGTGAGGGCATCGGCGTCCAGAAGCCCACGGAAATTGTTGGCGATGGTTTTTCGTCGGTGTGCGAAGCCCTGGCGTACGGTCGCGCGCAGCGCTTCATAGGTACAGGGCGGGGTCTGTGCGTGGGGTGTCAGCAGCACCACCATCGAATGCACCTTCGGCGGCGGGGAAAAGGCGCCGGGGGGCAGAATCAGCAGCCGTTTCGGGGCGTAATGGTGCCGTACCAGCACGGACAGGGTGCCGTAGGTCTTCCCTCCCGCCTCGGCGACCAGGCGCTCGCCGACCTCGCGCTGATACATCAGCACCATGCCCCCGGCCAGCTGCATACCGGCGAGCATGGCGGTCAGCGGGCCGCTGATGTTGTAGGGAAGGTTGCCGGCGATCCAGTCGGGCCTGGCATCGGCCACCGCCTGTGGCAGCGCCTGCATGACATCGCCGTGCACCACAGCCAGACGCGCGTCGGCGCGAGCCTGCCAGTGCGCGGCATAGCGGTCGTCTTTTTCGATGACGGTCAGATGCGCCGCGCGCGCCAGCAGGGCCTCGGTGATGGCGCCGGGGCCGGGGCCGATCTCCAGCACGTCGGCACTTTCCGGGATGGCTCCGGCGATGGTGCGGATGGCGGCGGCATCGCGCAGGAAATGCTGGCCCAGGGATTTTTTGGCGGCGGTATCGCGCATCGGCGCAGCCTACGACAAATTACACGCCCGCGCCCGTCCTTGCCTTACAGGTGAAATCCCCTAAACTACGCGCCCATTTTTGTCGATGTGAAGAGGTGCAGGGGTGAGAGGATCGATGCGGCGGCTGGTGGCCGGGAACTGGAAGATGAACGGCATCCTCGCCGAGGCCATGCAGTTCGTGGCCGAGCTGGGCGAGAACCCGGCGCCGGAGCATGTCGAGATCGCCCTGATGCCGCCGTTCACGCTGCTGCATCCCTTGCGTGAGCCGCTCTCCGCCAGGGGCATCGCGCTCGGCGCCCAGAACGTGTATTTCGAGCCCAAGGGCGCCTTTACCGGCTCCATCAGCCCGCTGATGCTGCGCGATGCCGGTTGCCACTATGTGATCCTCGGGCATTCCGAGCGACGCAACATCATCGGCGAGACCGACGAGGTGATCCGCACCAAGCTGTTGGCATCCTGGGCCTCGGGGCTGGAGCCGATCCTGTGCATCGGCGAGCACCTGAACGAGCGCGAGTCCGGCAACACGAACGCCGTGCTCAAAAGGCAACTGTCCATCCTCGAGGGCACGGATAGTGGCTTGGCGCTGACGATCGCCTATGAGCCGGTCTGGGCCATCGGCACCGGCCGTACCGCCACCGTGGCGCAGGTCACCGAGACCCATGCCTATATCCATGAGGAGCTCGCGCGCCTGGGCCGGCATTGCCGCGTGCTTTACGGCGGTAGCGTCAATGCGGACAACGCCGAATCCCTGCTGGCCTGCGATGGCGTCGAGGGCGCGCTGGTCGGTGGCGCCAGCCTGAAGGCGGGCTCTTTCATGCAGATTGTGCAGGCCGCGGCCAAGGCCGCCGCCTGAATGGAGGATTGAAGCGATGACGATTCTTTTGCTGACGGTGCACGTGATCGTGGCCGTGCTGTTGGTCGGCGTGGTGCTGGTACAGCGTGGCGAGGGCGCCGATATGGGCGTGTCCTTCGGTGGTGGTGGCGCACAGACGCTGTTCGGCAGCCGCGGTTCGGGCTCCTTCCTCGGCAAGCTGACCGGCGCCCTGGCGGCGGTATTCATGATGACCTCCCTGACGCTGGCCTTCTTTTCGCAGAAGCATGCCGGCTCGGTGGTGGAGCGCGATCTGTCCAAGCCGGCGACGGAGCAGTCGACGCCGAGCAGCGACGGCGGGTTCGATACCTCGAAGCTGAAGGGCAATGGCCAAAAGCCTCTGCCGGGCGCAAAATAGCCCGACTCTCGCCGGAGTGGTGAAATTGGTAGACACGCCATCTTGAGGGGGTGGTGGGGTAACCCGTGCTGGTTCGAGTCCAGTCTCCGGCACCATATTGACCCGTCTTGCGACAGCAGGGCGGGTTTTATCTTGCGGTATGGTCAGATTCGGCTATATTCGCTTCGATTTCCATCAGGCACCTGATGCCGCGTTCCGTTCCTCTCCGATCGATCCCCCGATTCCAGGTCAGGACTCACACGACACCAACCTGCTGGAGTCCATAGCCGGAAGCTTCCGGCGTGTAGCACTAATGATCTAGAGGACTTTGTATAATGAATATTTATGTTGGAAACCTGTCGTTCCGCGCATCTGATGAGGACATGATGAACCTGTTTTCCGAGTTTGGTGAAGTGATCTCCGCCAAGGTGATCATGGATCGCGAATCCGGCCGCAGCCGTGGCTTTGCCTTCGTCGAGATGGCGAATGACGATGATGGCAAGGCTGCCATCGAGGGTCTGGACGGCCAGGAGCATCAGGGCCGTAATCTGCGTGTCAATGAGGCACAGCCCCGCGGCGATCGTCCGCGCGGTGATCGTCCGCGTGGCGATCGCCCGCGTCGCGATTACTGATCGGTTCACCGATCGCATCCGGGGCCCGCTTTGCGGGCCCTTTTTTTTATGCGCGCGGGCCGTACCATGACGCCATGACCGCGCTCGATGTCCTCTGTATCGGCCAAGCCTCCTACGACATCACGATGCGCGTGCCGCATCACCCGGCGGCCAATGAGAAGATGCGTGCCGATGCCCTGCGCTATGACGGCGGGGGGCCCGCGGCCAACGCCGCCGTCACCGTGTGTCGCCTGGGTGGCACCGCGGCCTACTGTGGTTATCTCGGGCGGGATATGTATGGCGACGCCAATGCCAAGGCATTCGCGCAAGAGGGCGTGGACCTGCGCTGGATCGTGCGCGGGGAAAGCCCGACGCCGCTATCCGCCATCCTGGCCAAGCCGGACGGCACGCGCTGTGTCATCAACTACAAGCGCGAGACCCCCTGGCTGCAGCCGGAGGAACTCGCTTCCATGCCCGAGATGGCGGTGGGCGTATTGCTGTTCGACGGACATGAGCCGCTGATATCGGTGGATATCGCCCGCGCCGCGCGCCGCCGGGGCATCCCTACCGTCATCGATGCCGGCTCCGTGCACCGCGGCACCCGGGAGCTGGCTCCGATCGTCGATTACCTCGTCGGCTCAGAGCGCTTCGCGCTGGATTGGGCGCAGACAGCCGATGCACATGTGGCCCTGGCCAGGCTGGCCGAGATCGCGCCGAACGTGGTCGTGACGCGCGGCGGCGAGGGCCTGCTCTGGGCCCGGGAAGGTGAGTCCGGCCAGATGCCGGCCTTTACGGCGGACATCGCCGATTCCACCGGTGCCGGCGATGCCTTCCATGGCGCCTTTGCCTTCGGGCTGGCCCGCGGCATGGGCTGGGTCGAGTTGCTGCGCTACGCCTCGGCCGTGGGGGCGCTGGCATGCACGCGGTTCGGCGCACGCGCCGGCATCCCGGATGCCGATGCCGTGCGTATCTTCCTGGACGCCCGCTGAACCGGGCCTTGCACTGCACGGCCATTTTGGAGCCGGGCATCCACCCATTCGCTTTTACGCCGTCAGGGGCCTAGGCTTGAGTTATGCAGAGAATCCTGGTCAGTGCCTGCCCGCGCGGACAGGCCGCGCGGGCCGCTCCGGCGGGGCAGAAGCGCCATGCGTGAGGTGGCGATATTGTCCCCCCGATTCGCTGCGATTATCGAACAGGCGCGCAGGCATTCCCCTTTGCCGGTGGCGGTGGTGGATGCGCAGGAAGCGCATGTGCTGGCCGGGGTGGTGGAGGCCAGCGATTACGGCTTGATCGAGCCGGTGCTGCTCGGGCCGCGGGCGCAGATTGAAACCGTATGTCAGCAACTGGGCTGCCCTGGCGATCGCTTCCCCATCCTCGATGTCGCAGCTGCTTCGCAATCGGCCGAGGCCGGTGTGCAGCTGGTGCTGGAAGGCAAGGCGCATGCCCTGGTCAAGGGCTGGATACACACCGATGAGCTGATGCATCCGGTGCTGAGCCAGCTGCGTACGGCGCGGCGCATCAGCCACGTGTTCGTCGCCGATTTGCCCGATTACCACAAACTGCTGTTCATCACCGATGCGGCCATCAATATCGCGCCCGATCTCGCCATCAAGGCAGCGATTCTGCAAAACGCCGTCGACCTGGCGCGTATCCTGGGCGTGGCCAAGCCGAAAGCAGCGGCGCTGTCGGCTATCGAATTGGTCAAAACGAGTATTCCATCCACCATCGACGCCGCTTGTCTCAGCAAGATGGCCCAGCGCGGCCAGATCACCCATGCCGAAGTTGACGGACCGCTGGCCTTCGACAATGCCATTTCGCGCGACGCGGCCCGGGTCAAGGAGATCAACAGCCCTGTGGCAGGCGAGGTGGACATTGTGCTGGCGCCGGATCTGGATGCCGGGAACATCCTCGCCAAGAATCTGGAATATCTCGCCAGAGCGACCCTGGCGGGCGTCGTGATCGGTGCCAAGGTGCCACTCATGCTGCCCTCCCGATCCGATCCTCCCGCCGCCCGCTTGGTTTCCGCCGCCATCGCGGTGCTGTTGCAGCAGCATTGGGACGGTGACGGCATATCGGTCATGCCCGAGCACACCACAGGAGATGAGCCATGAATGTTGCAGACGAACGCCAGGCCACCATCAAGCAGATGGTGCGGCCGGGCAAGGGCATTCTCGCTGCTGACGAAAGCCTCCCCACCATCGCCAAGCGCTTTGCGCCGATCAAGGTTGAATCCACCGAACAGAACCGCCGCGCCTACCGCGCCCTGCTGTTCACCGCTGCCGGCATCGAGGACTATCTCAGCGGCGTGATCGTATTCGAGGAGACCTTGGCACAGACCGCCGACGATGGCACGCCGCTGCCCGAGGTGCTGGCGCGCCGCGGCATCGTACCCGGCATCAAGGTGGATAAAGGCAAGGGACCGTTGGCGCTGTCGCCCGGAGATCTCATTACCTATGGTCTGGATGGGTTGGCGGAACGCTTGCAACGGTACAAAGGCTTGGGCGCGCGTTTCGCCAAGTGGCGCGAGGTCTACGCGGTCGGTGAACAGAATCCCACGGCGCTGGGCATCGCCGCCAACGCCGAGATGCTGGCGCGTTACGCGGCGGCATGTCAGGAACAGGGCATCGTGCCTATCGTCGAACCAGAGGTATTGATCGACGGTGACCACAGCCTGGCTCGCTGCGCCGAAGTGACCGAAGCCGTACAGAAGGAAATCTTCCATGCCCTGCATCGCCATCATGTCATGCTGGAGCACATGATTCTCAAGCCCAATATGGTGTTGCCGGGCAAGGGTCATGCCGTCAGGGCCAGCGCCGAAGAGATTGCCGTGGCGACCCTGCGGGTGTTCCGGCGCACCGTGCCGGCGGCGGTGCCGAGTATCAATTTCCTCTCCGGCGGTTTGAGTCCGGAAGAGGCGACGGCCAATCTCAACGCCATGAATGCCGGTTTTCCCGATGCCCCCTGGCCGCTTTCGTTCTCCTACGGCCGTGCACTGCAACAGCCTGTGTTGGAAGCCTGGCAGGGCAAGGCCGAGAATGTGGCCGTTGCGCAGGCGGCATTGTTGGCGCGGGCGAGGCTGAACGGTGCCGCCCAGCGGGGCGAATACCGTCCCTCGATGGAACCCTCGCATCCACAAGCGTGAGGGGCACCCGTCCGGGGCGCTTCCATCGGCCATGCTCTATACTGGCCGAACATTTCTCTGGACATGGAAGGGGTGGCCTAACAACCGATGGTACAGGAAAGCATATTCGGCATAGTCGCGGCACTGGCGGGGATCGCCTATGCCGCATGGTGCGCCGCCTGGGTGGTGAAACAACCCGAGGGCGGGGAGGCACTGCGGGCTCCCTATCTCGCCATCCGTGAAGGTGCCCACGCCTATCTGCGCACCCAGTACGGCGTCATCGGCATCGTCGCCGTGGGCATCTTCCTGGTCCTCTGGGCCGCGCCCGGCTTCGGCCTGCTCACCGCCATCGGCTTTGCCATCGGCGCACTCTGTTCGGCCGCCTCCGGTGCCATCGGCATGTCCATCTCGGTGCGTGCCAATGTGCGTACCGCCGCCGCCGCCGAACACGGCCTTGCCCGGGCACTGCACGTCGCGCAGCGATCCGGTTCGGTCACGGGCTTTCTGGTCGGCGGGCTGGCTCTGGCGGCGCTGTGCAGCTTCTACCTGCTGCTGTGGCGCCTCAAGGGCAGCGGCGCGACGATGAACCTGCAGCCGATGACCGGGTTGGGATTCGGGGCCTCGCTGATCAGCATCTTCGGTCGCCTCGGCGGCGGCATCTTCACCAAGGCAGCCGATGTCGGCGCCGATCTATCCGGCAAGATCGAACACGGCATTCCGGAGGATGACCCGCGCAACCCCGCGGTCATCGCCGACAATGTCGGCGACAACGTCGGCGACTGCGCCGGCATGGCGGCGGACGTGTTCGAGAGCTATGCCGTTACCATCGTCGCCGCCATGCTGGTGGCTTCATGGTCGCATCATGCCGATATGGCGGCCGAGCAGTTCCCGCTCGTGCTGGGCGGTGTCGCCATGATCGCCGGCATGATTGGCATGCAGGCCATCCGTCTGGGCAAGGGCGGCAGCCCGGCCGCCGCCATGAGCCGCGGCCTCATCGCCAGCATCGTGCTGGCCGCCATCGGCTACTACTTTGCCAGCCAGTGGGTGATGGGGGCATCCTCCCATCATGATCCGCTGCGACTGTTCGGCGCAGCACTCGTCGGCCTGGCCGTCGGCCTGGGCATGGTCATCGCCACCAACTACTTCACCGGCACGCGCTACAACCCGGTGCAGCGCATCGCCCGTGCCTCGCGCTCGGGCCATGCCACCAACATCATCACGGGGCTGGCCGTCGGCATGGAATCGACCACCATTCCGGCGCTGTGCATCGCCGCCGGCATTATCGCCGCCTACGCCCTGGCTGGCGTCTACGGCATCGCCGTCGCCACCTGCGCGCTGCTGGCATTGACGCCGACCGTCATCTCCATCGACGCCTACGGACCGATCACCGACAACGCCGGCGGCATCGCCGAGATGGCCGGCCTGCCGGCTTCGGCCCGCGAGGTCACCGACGTCCTGGATACCGTCGGCAACACCACCAAGGCCCTGACCAAGGTGTTCGCCATCGGTTCGGCGGGGTTGGCCGCACTGACCCTGTTCGCCGCCTACAAGCTGGAGCTCGGCACCGCGGGACAACGCCTCGATTTCACCCTGAGCAGCCCCTATGTGCTGGCCGGACTGATCATCGGTGCGCTGATCCCCTTCCTCTTCAGCGGCTTCGCCATGGATGCCGTCGGCGATGTGGCCGCGCGCATCGTCGAGGAGGTGCGCCGCCAGTTCAGGGAGCACCCGGATATCCTCACCGGCCACCGCCAACCCGATTACGATCGGGCGATCAGCATGCTGACCCGCACCGCCATCCGCAGCATGCTGTTGCCCGCCTCGCTGCCCGTCGCCATCCCGCTCGCCATTGCGTTCATTTGGGCTCCCCTCGCCCCTCAGGGAAGCGCCGCCCTGCTGATGGGCGGCGTCGTTATCGGCGCCGTCAGCACCGGCCTGTTGATGGCGCTGTCCATGAGCACCGGTGGCGGTGCCTGGGACAACGCCAAAAAGTATATCGAGGCCGGCAACTACGGCGGCAAGAATTCGCCCGCCCATGCCGCGGCGGTCACCGGCGATACGGTCGGCGATCCCTACAAGGATACCGCCGGGCCGGCCATCAATCCGATGTGCAAGGTGTTAAGCCTGATGGCCGTACTGCTGGCGCCGTTCCTGATCTAGGTCGTCATCGAATTGCAGCCTGTGCATCCGTCGCGTGGCGATACATCAGGACAATACCTACTTGCTGCATTCCACAGCCCTTTCGGAATCGGGCGTATGGTTATAGGTTCGATCCATGCAGAGGATCCTGGTCAGTGCCTGCCTGCTTGGGCAGGCCGTGCGCTACGATGGACGGGACGCGGCCATGGCCGATGCCATCCTCGGGCGATGGCGGGAAGAGGGCAGGCTGGTGGCGCTCTGCCCGGAAATGGCCGGTGGCCTGCCGGTACCGCGCCCGCCGGCGGAGATCGAGGGCGGTGATGCCGAGGCGGTGCTGTTTGGCCGTGCCGCCATCCGCACTGCGGCCGGTATGGACGTCACCGATGCCTTCATGACCGGTGCCGAGATGGCGCTGGCCGCCTGCCGCCGCCACGGTCTGCGCATGGCCCTGCTGAAGGAGGGCAGTCCCTCCTGCGGCGTGCACCGCGTCAATGACGGCCGTTTCGCCGGCAACAAGGTGCCGGGCCAGGGATTGACGGCAAGGCTGCTGGCGCGCCACGGCATACGCGTGTTCGGTGAGCACGAGATCGCGGCCGCCTGTGCACACCTCGAGACGCTGGAGGATGGCGATGGCGAATAAGACCCTGAATCTGGACGACGGGCTGTATGCCTATCTGCACCGCGTGTCGCTGCGCGAACCGGCAGTGCTCAGGCAGCTGCGCGAGGTCACCGAGCAGGAGCGGGAGCACGCGAGCATGCGTTCGGCCCCGGAGCAGGGGCAGTTCATGGCCATGCTGCTCGGTCTGATCGGCGCCAGGAGGGTCATCGAGGTCGGTAAATGAAAAGGTTACGGCACGCTGTGGATGGCCCAGGCGCTGCCGGACGACGGCGAGATCATCACCTGCGATGTCTCCGAACGCTGGACCTTTGTCGCCCGCCGCTTCTGGGAGCAGGCGGGCGTGCTGCCGAAGGTGCGCCTGGAGCTGCGCCCGGCGCTGGAGACGCTGGACGCGCTGCTGGCCCAGGGCGAGGCGGGGAGCTTCGACTTCGCCTTCATCGATGCGGACAAGGTCAACTACGACGGCTATTTCGAGCGCTGCCTGCAGCTGGTGCGCCCGGGGGGGCTCATCGCCGTCGACAATGTATTGTGGGGCGGCAGCGTCATCGACGAGGCCAAGCAGGATGAGAGTACCCAGGCCATCCGCGCCTTTAACCTGAAGCTGGCGGATGATGCTCGCATCGGGCTGTCGATGCTGCCGATCGCCGATGGTCTGACGCTGGCGGTGAAGCGGCCGGTGGGAGCGGATGCGGGCTGAGTCGCCCCTCAGAGATGGTCTAGAAAGCGCCCGATCTCGGCAAAATCCATGGGCTTGTTGAAGCGCACCGTGTCATGAATACCCGCCGCGGCAATCTGCGCGTCATCGGCATAGCCGGAGATGACGGCGATGGGCAACGCCTCGAAGCGTTGCCGGACATGGCGGATCAGGCTGAGGCCATTCATCACCGGCATGGCGATATCCGTGATCAGCAGGTGGATCGGCTCCTGCAGCTGTTCGAGGATGTCCATGGCTTGCCTGCCGTTCTCGGCGGTGCTGACCCGGTAGCCGAGATCGACCAGGAATTCCTCGAGCGTCGTGCGTATGACCGGATCATCATCGACCAGCAGGATGCGCTTCGACCGGCTGGCCTGTTCCGCTTCTTCCATCCTGTCTCCCCATACTCCATGCAAAAACATTTTCACCGTAGGCTCCGGGCATCAGCGTTTCTCCCCCCATATGAGGGGAGCGCGCAGCGACGCGTTCGCTAACAATCGGATTAGAGAGGGCCATGCATGGGATCATGGGCGTGGGGAGAGGCAATGGAAGTCGAGGCATTCACTGAACTGGTCGGCTCGATCTATGCCGTCGCCTTGGATGCGGACGGATGGCAGCGCCTGTTGACCGGCATGGCCGGCTTTTTCGCATGTTCGTCTTCGGCCATGCGCATCGTCGACATGGACGATTTCCATGTGGCCTTCGAGATGGCGCTGGGCACGACGGATGCGGAGGCCGCCGCCTTTACGGAGCATTTCTCCGACGTATTGCCGCACCTGGAGATGCTGAAAACGGCCTCCAATCACTATGCCAGCGACGTGTTCGTCGTCGGCGACCACGAGGTCATGCGGCTTGAGCTCGCCGATGCCCTGGTGCAGAGGCTGGAACAGAAGCACATCGCCAAGGGCTTTGTGTTCAAGGTCGATAACCGCATCGTGCACATCGCCATGCTGTGCGAGCATGCGGGGGAGGGGGTGCGCTTCTCCGAGGCCCTGCCGCTGCTGGTGCCGCATCTGCAGCGTGCCTTTCTGATCGCCAAGCGCATGATGGAGCTGAAGTACCGCACCGGCAGCCTGGAGCAGGCGATGAACCGCTTCAGCTCCGGTGTCATCATGCTCGATGGGCGCGGCATGCCCGTCTACCTGAACCGGCGGGCCAGGGAGGTCGTGGCCAGGATGCAGGGCCTGCACATCGTGTCCGGGCAACTGGTGGGGCCGACCGTGCAGACCACGCATCGCATACGCCAGATGGTGTCCGCCGCCATCGAACAGGCGAAGAACGGTGGCAATGGCATCGGCGCCATGGCGGTGCAGCATTTCAACGAGGAGCGGATCAACCTGGCCATCGTCGTGGTGCCGCTGCATGCCGAGATGCAGGCCATAACACCGGACGATGCCGGCATCCACGCCGCCCTCTTGATCGGCTCTCCGGCCTTCGCTTCCGACCTCAAGCCCGAGGTACTGCAGCTGTTGGCCAACCTTACGGGTGCGGAGGCGAAGCTGGCGCTGGGCCTGGCCGCCGGCCAGACGCTGGGTCAGTACTGCAAGGAGACCAGCATCCAGATCAGCACCGCGCGCGGTTATCTGAAGCAGATCTTTCTGAAGACGGGCACCAACCGCCAGTCGGACCTGGTCGGCCTGCTGCGCAGCATCCCCTTCTACCTGTAAGCCGGCTTCTTACCTTGGGCGGCAAAGCCCGGTAGCTTTGCCACATGGCGAAAATCCTCATCCATTACGGCGAGCTGACTCTGAAGGGGCGCAACCGCCATCTCTTCGAGCGAAGGCTCGCCGCCAACCTGAAGGCCCTGACCGGGGCCAGCCACATCGAGCGCCAGCACGGGCGCATGCTGGCCGAGCTTCCCGATGCGGATGCGGACAGCCTGAAGCGGCTGTCGCTGATTCCCGGCATCAAGAACTTCGCCCCGGTGCGCATCGCCCGACCCCAGATGGCCGAGATGCAGCAGGTGGCCGAGGCGGCGGTGCGCGAAGACTGCGGCGAGGTGACGGGCCGGCGCTTTCGCGTCACTGCACGCCGTGCCGACAAAGCCTTCCCGTTGACCAGTCTCGACATCGGCGTGGCCGTTGGCGACCACCTGCGCCGGGGCCTGGGCATGGTCGTCGACCTCGATCATCCCGAGATCACCGTGCATGTGGAATGCACGCCGGCTGGGGTCTACATCTATACCGACAAGCTCCAGGGCATCGGTGGCCTGCCGGTCGGCAGCTCCGGGCGTGGCGTGGTGCTGTTCTCCGGCGGCATCGATTCGCCGGTGGCGGCCTTCACGATGATGAAGCGCGGCATGGAGGTGATTCTCGTCCATTTCTACAACAGCAGCATCAACCGCGATTTCGCCAAGATCCGAGATCTGGCGCGCGTGCTCTCAAGATACCAGGGACGGTTGGAGCTGGTGCTGGTCGATCTCGACGAATTCCAGCGCCATACCATCGCCGCCGTGCCGCCGGAATACCGCATGATCATCTACAAGCGTCAGATGATCCGCGAGGCGGCCGGCATCGCCGCCGGGCTCAAGGCGCAGGCGCTGGTCACCGGCGATTCGCTCGGCCAGGTGGCCAGCCAGACGCTGGCCAACATCCACGCCATCTACGATGCCAGCACGCTGCCGCTGCTGCCGCCGCTGATCGGCATGGACAAGGAGGAGATCATTCAACTGGCCCGCCGCATCGGCACCTACGAGCCGTCGATCGAGGAGTATTGCGATATCTGCTCCTTCCTCATCGCCAAGCATCCGGAAACCCGTGCCCGGCGGGAGAAGGTGGCGCAGTACGAGGCGGGGCTCCCGATCGGAACCCTGGATTCACCACAGCGCCGGGAATTCTTCTATGCCGGCGAGGTGAGCCATGGGCGATAAGATCCGGCGCAGCGGCGAGGAGTGGCGGCGGTTGTTGACGCCCGAGCAGTACCGTATCGCCCGTGAGGGCGGTACCGAGCGCGCCTTCACCGGCGACTATTGGGACTGCCACCAGACGGGCACCTATGTCTGCGCCTGTTGCGGTACGCCGCTGTTTGGCTCGACCGATAAGTACGACTCCGGCAGTGGCTGGCCGAGCTTCTCGCGGCCGGTGAGCGCCGAGGGCGTGGCCATGCGGGAGGATGACAGCCTGGGCATGCACCGCACCGAGGTGCTGTGCGCCGCCTGCGATGCGCACCTCGGCCATGTGTTCGACGACGGTCCGGCGCCGACCGGGCTGCGCTACTGCATCAACTCGATGTCGCTGCAGCTGCACAAGGATTCCGAGTAGGGGCCGATTCCCTTTGCGGGCGCAGTCGATATAGTAGGGCCAGCCGATCTGGCAAGGGTCTGGCAAGGAGCTAGGGCCTGTTCGCATCGAATGCGAACGAAGCGTTGCCGATCGGAATTGGGCCAGGCAAGGCGCGAGGAGAGAGGTTTGGTGAATCCACATGAGCGACGAGCAACGCAGTATGGTCCGGTTCCGGGCGCAGCCCTGCGGGGCGGGCCATTTTTCCGTCCTGCGGCGTTACGGCGCGCTTGTGTGCAACAAGCACACCACGGTTGCCATGCCTTGCAGGATCGCAAAAATGGCCACGCCGCTACGCTCGAATTTGATGTGAACAGGCCCTCGTAATGTCCGACAAGCCTTGGGGAGGGCGTTTCGATTCCCCCACCGACAGCTTCGTGGAGGCCTTCAACGCCTCCGTCGACGTGGATGCGCGCATGTATGCCGAGGACATCGCCGGCTCGAAGGCGCATGCGCGCATGCTGGCCAGCCAGGGCATCCTGGCTGCAGAGGATCTTACGGCCATCCTGCAGGGGTTGGACGCCATCAGTGGTGAGATCGAGCGCGGCGAATTCGAGTTCACGATCGCCCTCGAAGACGTGCACATGAACATCGAGAAGCGCCTGACCGATCGCATCGGCGATGCCGGCAAGCGCCTGCACACCGCCCGTTCCCGCAATGACCAGGTCGCCACCGACACCCGCCTTTACCTGCGTCGGCGAACCGACGCCATGCTGGCACGCATCCGCCGGCTTCAGGCCGTGCTGGTTGCCCTGGCCGAGGTGCATGCGGATACCATCATGCCGGGCTTTACGCATCTGCAGACGGCACAGCCGGTGACCCTCGGCCACCATCTTCTGGCCTATGTGGAGATGCTGGATCGCGATGCCGGCCGCTTTGTCGACGCGCGCCGACGGCTGAACCAGTCCCCGTTGGGATCGGCGGCGCTGGCCGGCACCACCTTCCCCATCGACCGGCAGATGACCGCCGCTGAGCTCGGCTTCGATGCCCCCTGCGCCAACTCGCTGGATGCCGTATCCGATCGCGATTTCATCATGGAACTCCTGGCTGCCGCCGCCATCTCGGCCGTGCACCTGTCGCGCCTGTCCGAGGAGCTGATCCTGTGGATGAGCGCGCAGTTCGGCTTCGTCGACCTGCCGGACGCGTTCTGCACCGGTTCCTCGATCATGCCGCAGAAGAAGAACCCCGACATGCCGGAGCTGGTGCGCGGCAAGACCGGGCGCATCATCGGCGGGCTCGTGGCCATGCTGACCGTCGTCAAGTCGCTGCCGCTTGCCTACAACAAGGACATGCAGGAGGACAAGCAGGCGGTGTTCGATGCCTTCGACAACCTCGAGGGCAGTCTGCGCGTGTTCGCCGACATGCTGCCGGGCATGACCGTCAACGCCGAAGCCATGCACCGGGCTGCGGCCTCGGGCTTCTCGACCGCCACGGATCTGGCCGACGCGCTGGTGCGCGCCGGTGTGCCCTTCCGCGAGGCCCACGCCATCGTCGGCAAGGCCGTGGCCCTGTGCATCCGCGAGGGTGTGGCGCTGGATGCCCTGACCGAGGCCCAGTGCGCCGCCATCGATGCGCGGCTGTCCGGCGACATGGTGCAGACCCTTTCCGTGGAGGCCTGCGTGGCCGCACGCGATCACATCGGTGGTACGGCGCCCATACAGGTTAGGGCCCAGTGCGCGTCCTGGCGCCGCCGTCTGGAGGAAGAACATGCGTAAATGGCTTATCCCCGTCGCCGTCGTCGGTATGGCGCTGATGCTGGCCGGTTGCGGCCGCAAGGAGCCGCCGATGCCGGTCGCCGATACGGCGCCGCCGGCTATCGTGTCGATGACGCACTCGGTGCAGGTCAACGCGCTGGTGGTCGACATGGTGCTGAGCGCCGGCGATCCCGGCGGCGTCGGCTACGAGATCGACCGCGCGCCGATCGATCCGTACTGCAACTGCGTCGGCTTCTGGCGGCAATACCGTGCCGAGCAGGCGCGTCCGCAATGGGTTGGCACTAAGCTCAAGGTGCTGCTCGACCTGCGCGGCGGCAAGCTAGAGTACGCCTTCCGCATCCGCGCTGTGGATTCGATGGGGCGTCTGGGCCCGTGGAGCAAGGTCATCCGCGCTCGTTCGCAGCTGAAGCTCGAGGAATAGGCCCGGATGCCCAACGCGCAACCGCGCCTGGATAGGCTCGGCGCCTATCCGTTCGAGCGCCTGTCGGCGCTGATCGTCGGTTGCGCCATCAATGCCGAGCTGGCGCCGATCGATGCCGGCGCCGGCGAGCCCAGGATGCCGCTGCCGGGCTTCGTGCGCCCGGCGCTGGAAGCAGGTATCGACGGCTTCTCGCGCTATCCGACGACGCGTGGTTCCGATGCCCTGCGCCAGGCCATCGCCGACTGGCTGATGCGCCGCTATGCCCTGCCGTCGGTGGATGCCAAAACGCAGGTGCTCGCCGCCAACGGCACGCGCGAGGCGCTGTTCGCCGTGGCCCATGCCCTGGTCGACCCGGAGGCTGACGAGAAGCCGTACGTGCTGATGCCCAACCCGATGTACCAGATCTACCTGGGCGCGGCGGTGACGGCCGGGGCGCTACCCTGGTTCATGCCCTGCACGCCCGCCTCGGGCTTCGGCCCGGATCTCGATGCCGTGCCCGAAGCGGTATGGGCGCGCACGGCCATGGTCTATATCTGTTCGCCGTCGAATCCGACCGGCTGGATCGCCGGGCGCGAGGATTATGCCCGCCTGCTGGATCTCGCCGATCGCTACGACTTCGCCATCGTCGCCGACGAATGCTATTCGGAGATCTACCTCGATGCCCCGCCACCGGGCCTGCTGCAGGTGGCGGCCGAGACCGGCCGGACCGATTATGCGCGTTGCCTGGTGATGAACTCGCTGTCCAAGCGCTCGGCGCTGCCGGGCCTACGATCCGGCCTGATCGCCGGTGATGCACGCCTGATTGCCCGTTTCGCCAAGCTGCGCAGCTATACGGGGCCTGCCACCCCGCTGCCGCTGCAGGGCATCGCCGCGGCCGCCTGGAGCGATGAGGCGCATGTAAAGGCGCACCGGGCCGTTTTCAGAGACAGCCTTGGGGCGTTCTTCGCCGCCTGGGGCGAGGGCGAGCCGCCGACCGGTTCCTTCTTCGTCTGGCTGCCGGTCGGTGACGACGAGGCCTTCGCGCGCGCCGCCTACACGCAGCAGGCGGTGACGGTGCTGCCCGGCTCCTATCTCGGGGCGGCGGATGCCTATGGGTTCAATCCCGGCGCCGGCTACATCCGCGCCGCCCTGATCGATGGCCCCTCCAAGGCCGCACAGCTGGCGCATCGCCTCAGGGCGGTCAGGGTCTAGCGATGCAGATCCCCGTCCATGTCGAGGAGGCGATCCGTGAGCGTGCCGGCGGCGGCACCTTCAACGCCTATATCTACGACACGCGCATCATGCGCGCCAGGCTTCGGGAGCTCTCTGGCATCATGCCGGCCGGCGTGGAGCTGTTCTACGCCATGAAGGCCAACCCGCACCCGGCCTTCCTGGCCGCGGCGCGCGAGGCGGAGGGCATCGAGATCGCCAGCCTGGGCGAGGCCGAGAAGGCGGTGGCGGCGGGTTTCAAACCCGACCGGCTGATCTACACCGGGCCGGGCAAGAGCCCGGAGGAGCTCAGCTGGAGCGTGGCCAACGGCGTGCGCACCGTGCATATCGAATCGCTGGCCGAGGCGCACCGATTGAATGCGATCGCCGAAAGGCTCGGGCGCACGCAGGATGTGCTGCTGCGCATCAATGCCAACTTCGATATCCACGAGGCGCAGACGACCTTCTCCGGCGGCTCCAAGAAATTCGGCATCGATGAGGAGAAGCTCGAAGCGGCCCTGCCGCAGATCCTGGCACTCGGCCACCTGAACTTCCGTGGCCTGCACGTCTACGCCGCCTCCGGGGTGCTGAATGTCGCCGACCTGTTGGAGAACTGCCGGCTGGTGTTTGCGATGACGCGGCGCATCGAATCGGCATTCGCCGGCGTGCACTGCGACATCATCGATTTCGGCGGCGGCTTCGGCGTCGATTATCTGGAAAGCGGGCATGACTTCGACCCGGCCGCCTATGCCGAGGGGCTGGCGGCGATGATCGCCGAATACGGCTTCGAAGGGCGGCATTTCGTGCTGGAGCTCGGGCGTTATCTGGCCGCTGATTCCGGCTGGTTCTGCACCGAGATCCTCGATATCAAGGACAGCCGCGGCAAGACGCAGGTCGTCTGCGCCGGTGGCATCAACCATTTTCGCCGTCCGGCGGCGCTGGCCATCAATCACCCGCTGGCCGTCGTGCCCATGCACCGGCCGCGCATGTTCGCCGGCCAGGAGCATATCGATCGCGACCAGGTATACCTCGGCGGGCCGCTGTGCACCGGTGCGGACAAGCTGGCCAACGACGTCTATGTCGAGCATGCCGAGATCGGCGATATCGCCGTGTTCGGCCTGGCCGGCGCCTACGGGCTGACGATGTCGAACATCGAGTTCCTCAGCCATGCCCGTCCTGTGGAGATCGTCCTCGGCTAACGCTCGCCGCCGTCCGGCGGGCCGCCATCACCGCAACGTCGCGCTTCCCCGGGAAGGGATCGCATCCATTCCATCGATTGTAAGAATCGTCGGCATCAACCGACGAAGTCGTTGCTGTGCGCAGCAATACCACAACGAGAGGAGATGGATATGGAATCGAATATGGGCAAGGGCGTCATCGCCGGCTTCGCCGCCACCCTGGTGCTGTCGGTCCTGATGATGATGAAGGCGATGATGGGCGTCATGCCGGACATGAATGCGATCCGCATGCTGACGGGTATGGCGCATCGATGGATGGGTACGCCGATGACCCCTGCGGTGGGCTGGGTCCTGCACTTCATGATCGGCAGCATCGCCTGGGGCGTGCTGTTTGCAATGTTGGTCAACCGTATCCCCGGCAGATCGCCGTTGGTCAAGGGGGTGGTGTTCGGGGCCGCGGCCTGGCTGCTGATGATGGTCCTTATCATGCCCATGGCCGGTGCCGGCCTGTTCGGCCTGCACCTGGGGATCGGGGTACCCATCGCCACGCTGATGCTGCATGCGGTGTTCGGCGCCGTGCTGGGCGTTGCCTATGGCCGGCTTCTCCACATGGCATCGCTGGCCAGCGCATAGGGTTTACCATGCGGCGGGAGTGCCTGCTCCCGCCGCAGTTATTTCCGCCTGAATAATTGTTACGGTTTTGTCGCCAGGGGGTTGGGCATGGGCTCGGCGAGCCTGTGCAGGGTGTTCCGATCCCGGTGATGGAAGGGCTCGGCTTGGCCGCGGATCATCAGCAGCGTGTCCTCCGCATACGACCAGGTGTCGTCCGGGCCGATCTCCACCCGGATGTGGAATTCCACCGTGCGGAAGGCGTATTCGAGGAAGGGGGCGGAGCGGATGCCGAAGCATTCGGCGTCCTGGGTGGCGACCAGTTCGAATATCTTCGCATCGCGCGCTGCCTTGCCCGCGGCCATGGCCACTTGTCCCCGCGGGATCGTCAGGGTATGGATGACCGTTTGCGTGGCCGGCTCCCACAGCCAGTAACCCACCTGGTCGTGGTAGGTCTTGACCTGATCCGGCTTCACGACATGGGTGTGATAGCGCAGGCCGTAAAGCAGCTGCGGCCCGTTGGTCTGGGGGTCGATCGGCTGCAGCTCGATGCGCTCGACATAGGCCTGTTCCTTCGGTCCTGTCGCCTTGGGTTTGACGTCCAGGCCGCGGCTACCCTGCCAGATGCCCGCCATGCCGCGCAGGGGGCCGAGGTTGGCCAGGGTATCGACATCCACATTGAAGGGTTCGGTGTAGATATCCTCGGGGTATCCGTCCATGGGCGAAGCCTACCCTCAGGCGTCACCGCCGAACAGGTCGCGGGTGTAGACCTTGTCCGCCACGTCGGCGAGGGCTGTGTCCATGCGGTTGGCGATGATGACGTCCGCCTCGGCCTTGAAGGCGGCCAGGTCCTTGACGACGCGCGAGTGGAAGAACTCCTCCGCCTCCAGCACCGGCTCGTAGACGATGACCTCCACGCCCTTGGCCTTGATGCGCTTCATCACCCCCTGCACGGACGAGGCGCGGAAGTTGTCCGAGCCGGACTTCATCACCAGCCGGTAGATGCCGACGGTCCTGGGCCTGCGTTGCAATACGTCCTGGGCGATGAAGTCCTTGCGCGTGGTGTTCGCATCGACGATGGCGCGGATCAGGTTCTGCGGCACCTGGCTGTAGTTGGCCAGAAGCTGTTTCGTGTCCTTCGGCAGGCAGTAGCCGCCGTAGCCGAAGGAGGGGTTGTTGTAGTGCTGGCCGATACGTGGGTCCAGGCTGATGCCCTCGATGATCTGGCGCGAGTCCAGGCCGTGGGTGAGGGCATAGGTGTCCAGCTCGTTGAAATAGGCGACGCGCATGGCGAGATAGGTGTTGGCGAACAGCTTGATCGCCTCGGCCTCGGTGGAGCCGGTCAGGCATACCGGCACGTCCTTGTCGATGGCGCCCTCGAGCAGCAGCTCGGCGAAGGCCTTTGCCCGCGCCGAGTCCTCGCCGACGATGATGCGCGAGGGATGCAGGTTGTCGTACAGGGCCTTGCCCTCGCGCAGGAATTCGGGGGAGAAGATCAGGTTGTCGCAGTCGTAGCGTTGGCGCGTCTGGGCGGTGAAGCCGACGGGCACGGTCGACTTGACCACCATCAGCGCCTGCGGGTTGGCGCCCAGCACATCGCGGATCACCGATTCCACGGAGGCGGTGTTGAAGGCGTTGGTCTCTGGGTCGTAATCGGTCGGGGTGGCGATGATGACGACATCGGCGCCCTCGTAGGCTTGCTGCGCATCCGTCGTCGCCGCCAGATGCAGCGGCTTATGCTGCAGGTAATCCTCGATCTCGGCATCCGCGATCGGGGATAGCCGTCGATCGAGCATCTCCACCTTTTGGGCGTCGATGTCGAGGACCACGACCTCGTGGTGCTGGGCGAGCAGCACGGCGTTGGACAGGCCGACATAGCCGGCGCCGGCGATGGCGATCTTCTTCATGGGCTTCATTTCCTAACGATACGGAGCGTGATTGGGATTGTTAAGCGAAAAGGGGGAAGGCGTTCCGCCTTCCCCCGCGCATGCTTCAGACGCCGGTCTGCAGCGACTTGTCGTACCAATGGTCCATGCGGTCGAACATCTCGCCCTTCAGCAGGTAATACGGGGCCTTGTAGTAGATCATGATGTCGTGGAAGGGATCGGTGAGGATCTTGACGAACCATGCGAGGCCATGCCGGACGTTCACCTTGAACATGAGCTGCACCGTACGGAACAGCAGGGCACCGACGGTCACAGCCAGCCAGTACATGCCGAGATTGTGCATGAAGCCCTTGGCCACCTGCTCAGTGCTGAGCAGGCCCCAGAGGGAAGGCTCAAGATACAGGGCGATGGAGCCCCCGATCCAGACGGAGAGCAGGATTACCTTGCGCTTCAGGTTATAGCCGGGCTTGATGCTCTCCTTGTATTCGTGGGTGGTCTGGTTGACCTCGTCGAAGCCGTGCGACTCGAAGAAGAAGTGCCCGGCCTGGCGGGGGAGCTGGCCGATGATCCAGCCGAACAGCACGGCCATGGCCGGATCGAAAAACAGCCAGACATAGCTGATGGCAAAGCAGATCGAACTCCACAGGTGCAAGCTCTGATTGATGCGGTTCTGGTGGTAGAAGCGGTGGTCGTCCCAGCGCTGCTGGCGGAGCTCCTGCAATATTTCCATGGTTACCTCCCGGATGGTTTGCTCAAGGTTCGGCCCTCGATATGACATACGGATGGCAGGCGTATGTCACACCGCGGTCATGGCAAACGCTTCAGCAGAGCCTCGCCCATCTGGACGCGCGCACCGCTTTGCACATGTTCGCGCAGGGCGTAACGGTGGGTGGCGAACAGGATGATGGTCGAGCCATGCCGGAAGTAGCCCATCTCCTCGCCCTTGGCAAAGCGGGCCCGGCAGGGCAGGCGGTTCGGGCCGCGGTAGCGCAGGTTCAGATCGCGCCCCACGCAGTGGAAGCGCATGCTGGCCACGAGAATGGCGGCGACCGGCACCAGCGTGATCTCTTCTGCATCCGCTTCGGTATGCAGCGGCACCACGGCCCGCTCGTTGCGGCAGTACAGGCGTTCGATGCGTTTCAGCGCCGGCGGGTTGACGTTCCAGGTGTCGCCGGAGATGTAGTCGATGCGGCGCACCTCGCAGTCGACCGGGGCATGGAAGCGGTGGTACATGCTCGATTTCAGGCGCAGCGTCACATAGACGCCGTCGCGGTAGCGCTCGCGTAGCGCCGCATCGGGGATCAGCTCGGCCAATTCGTAAGGGAAGCCCTTGGCCTGATAGACGGTCGTGCCCTCGATGGCGCCACAGGCGCCGACGATGGCGTCGCAGGGGCTGACGACGATGTCGCTGCGTTCGTCGATCGGCCGGGCCCCGTCCTTGAGCTCGCGTACGAAGCAATCGTGCAGGCTGGTGAACGAGGGGGACTTGGCCTCCGCCAGATCGAGGTCGCGGGCGAACATGCGCCAGACACGGATGGAGATGCGCGTCAGGCGCGGGCTTTCGATGCCGCTGTACCAGCCCATCCACTGCGTCAGCGCCTTGCGCGGCACGCGATTGGTGATCAGGAAATTCATGCGCTCGCGCCAGCTCAGGGCGCGCAGCGGCCTGGGCGCCCGCCGGCGCATGGGCCAGCGCTTCGGCAGGGGTAGTCGCTTGGGCATGCGCGGCATGCGCGGCATGCGCGGTGGCAGCGCCCTACGCATCGGCCAGTCCCAGGTCGATCAGGAACTGCTGCATGATCGGCTCCGCCTGGTAGGCGAGGCTGCGTTGCACGGCGTGCCCCCGCATGACCTGCCTGCCCTTGGCGTCGGCGAAGAAGGTGCCGATGCGGCTGCCCATCTGCTCCACGTCCTCGACCAGGTGACCGCTGATGCCGTCCTCGATGATGTCCTTCGGCCCCTTGCAGTTGTAGGCGATCACCGGCATGCCGTAGGTGAAGGCCTCGAGCACGACATTGCCGAAGGTGTCGAAGCGGGACGGGAAGACGAACAGGTCCAGCCCTGCATACAGCTGGCGCATGCGCGCCTTGTCGACCCAGCCGAGGAAGCATGCCTCCGGCAGCCGCTTCTTCAGTTCCTTCTCCGCCGGCCCGGTGCCGGCGACGACGAGCCGGACATCCGGCAGGCTTTGCCTCACCCGGGCCAGGATCTGGGGCAGGTCGAAGATGCCCTTCTCCTGGCTCAGGCGGCCGGCGGCGAGCAGCACCGGCGTATCGGGCGTCGCATCCGGAAATAGCTCGCGCCTGTCCACCGGCTGCACATCCGCATCGCGCGGCTGCGTGTGGTGGGCGGTCAGGAACACCTTGTCCTCATCCAGCTGCATCTCGTGGCCGGTCAGCCAGTCGCGGTGATCATTGTTCAGCACGAACACGCCTCCGAACAGCTTGTAGAAGAAGCGCAGGGCGCGGCGGATGCGGTCGCGTTCGTGCTGGTTCAGCTCCGTGTTGTCCTTGATGTAGTCCAGCCAGTCGGTGTGCATGAAGAAGTAGCTCGGCACGTTGAACATATGCTTGATCAGCAGCGCCATCGCCGCCATCGGCCCCTCGGTGGAGCAGACGATGCGATCGTAGCCGCCCTCGTAGAAGATGCGGGCGATCTCCATGAAATCGGGAACGCGGAACTCCTGTTCGGCAAGGTCCGGGAACGAGAAGCCCGTCAGCGGCCGTACCACGTGCAGGTGCGGTTCCGGCTGCACCTCGGCATGGCAGATCAGGAAATCGATCGGCAGGTCGGAGCGCTGGATCTCGGCAAGCTTGGCGCCGAGAGAGCTGGATACGCCGTTCTTGTCGCGCAGCGTGTCCGTCAGGTACAGGGCGCGGCGGGGGAAGTGGCTGCTCTCGATGTGGTCGGCGAACTCGTTCAGGAAGCGGCGGTTCTGGTACAGAAGCCGCGTGCTGCCCATGGCCGTGCCGAGCAGCACGATGCTGACGAGCACCGGGAAGGAGAGGCTGTCCAGCACCATGCTGACGTTCAGCTTGCTCAGTCCCGGCTGGCGGCCCTTGCCGCCGAACACCAGGTTCGTCAGCTGGCTCGGAATCTCGAAGCGGCGCACGATCTCCTCGCTGGACAGCTTGTTTAGCTTCGGCCGGGCGCCGCCCAGCGAGGACTTCTCCAGCCTGGAGATGATCAGCCGGCTCAGGCCCGCGAACAGCTCCGGGATGGTGCGGTTGACGGTGTCCATGAAGGCCTGCGGCGATGCGTTGCGGCTGACGGCGATCTGCTCGAGGTGGTCGATGCAGAAGCGGTAGTCCTTCTTGGCCTTCCATTTGACGAGCTTCTTGACCTTCTTGCCGTGCAGGGCGCCGTGGATGGCCTCATAGAACTTCTGCGTGTTCTTGTGCTTCTGCATCTCCAGCAACAGGTTGCCGATGGCGAAGCAGGCGACCTTGTCCGAGGTCTCGCCGCGGTGGAACAGGATGCGCAGCAGGCCCGGATCCTTGAGATGCATCGCCACCTGCGAGAAGTAATCGAGCAGGGCGATGTTCAGGCGCTGGTTCTCCCCGACGCTGCCGTAGGGAATGATGCGTCCGGCCCGGATCGCCTCCAGTGCCAGTGCCGACGCCTTTTCCTTCTTCAGGCGTTTGGCCAGGTCCGGCACATGCAGCAGCGAACAGCACTCGCCGGCGAAGATGCCCATATGGTCGTCCGAGCCGCCGGTCATCACCTTGGGGCGGTCCGGATCGACGCCGAAATCGGCCGGATCGAGATCGTGCTTGGCCGCCCAGGCATGGATGCGTTCGGGCGTGAGGCTGCGAATCCAGTTCAGCGTTAGCACGCTCTGCCAGACATCGCGCTGGCCGTTGACGAGCTCGAAGCGCATGAACAGCACGGCCAGCTTCTCGAACAGCTCCAGATCGATGCGGTCGTTGCGCGTGTAGAAATACAGCGGATGCGGCAGCACCACCGGGATGTCCTCGGCGGCGGCATAGCGCAGGAAGCCGTAGACGTTCTCACGCCGGCGGTTGAGCTCCACCTCCTGGGACGGGGTGAAGCCGTAGGCCAGCACGTGCACGAACAGCTGGTATTCCGGGAAATGGCAGGTGAACTCCGCACCCACCAGCACGTCGTGTCCCTTGTCCATGAGCTCCCAGCAGGAGCGGGCGTTGTTGTGGTTGGTGACGGTGATGACGTCGCAGCCGTTTCCCTGCAGGCAGCGAACGAGTTTTCCTGTTTTCAGCCAGGTTTCCGGCAGGCCCAGGATGCGGCCCCAGAGCTCGTCGGGAACGTCGCTGTTCTGGTCGTGGCAGTGCAGGTCCACCCTGAGGCAGTTCTCCATATCGCTCTGCTGCAGCTGCTCGTCGAGGTAACCGCGCAGCTCTTTGTGCAGCGATTGCCGGAACTCGCCCATGCCCTGGCTATGGATGAAATCGATCATGGTGCGTCACCCCCCGTGGGTCTGGCCTGCGGTGATTTGTTCAGAGGTAAGGGGTCGCGCCACCAGTGCGCCAGCCAGGGCAGGCGGGCGGTGAGCATCTCCTTCAGCAATTGGCGGTGGATGGCCTTGTTCGTGAGCTGTGGGCCCTGCCACCACCAGCCGCCGTCCCGCATGGCGAGGCCTGCGCGCACGAAGCGTTCGGCGAGCTCGTCGAACTCCGCGTCGCTGAAGTTGTGGCTCATGATGATGCGCCCGCTGCCCACCCAGCTCAGGGCGACTCCCTCGGCGCGCAGGTAGTACTGGAACAGCCAGTTGTAGCGCGAGGGCGCAGTAAAGAGGATGGTCCAGATCGACACCAGATGGGCGACGCGCGCCGGCAGCCCCGCCTCATCAAGGCGCCGGTTCAGGCGTTCGACGCGCTCGTTCCACTGCGCCTCCAGCCCGGCGTATTGCTGTTGCATCCCGGGGGCCTCGAGGCGCTGCAAAAAGGCCTGCATCGCGGCCATGACCAGCGGATGCGAGTTGAAGGTGCCGCGGGCGAAGCTGATGTTCAGCGGCCGTTCCTCGTCGAAGCGCTTCATCAGCGCGTGGCTGCCGCACAGCACGCCGATCGGCAGGCCGCCGCCCAACGTCTTGCCGTAGGTCACGAGATCGCCCCGCACGCCGAAGTACTCCTGGGCGCCGCCATAGGCCAGCCTGAAGCCGGTGAACACCTCGTCCATGATCAGCACGATGCTGCGGCGCGTGCAGACCTCGCGGATCTGGCCCAGCCAGGCGGCATAGGCCGCACGATCGAGTCCCGCCTTTCTGTCGCTGGCCACCAGCGAGCCGTCGCTGGCCGCACCGGCGTTCGGATGCAGCGACTGCAGGGGGTTGATCAGCACGCAGGCGATGTCGTGCCGGGTCTCCAGCACCTGGAGTGTGGCCGCATGCATGTCGCGCAGCATGTAGACGTCGTCGGTCCGGCGCTCGCCGCCCACACCCGGCTGCACGCCGTCCCACCAGCCATGGTAGGCGCCGCACAGCATGACCAGGTGCGTGCGGCCGGTGTGGTAGCGGGCCATGCGCACCGCCTGCATCACCGCCTCGGTGCCGGACATGTGGAAGGACACCTCGTCCAGCCCCGAGATCGCCTTCAGGCGCCGGGCGTTGTCGCGGATGACCGGGTGATAGGGGCCGAGCACCGGGCCCAGGTCGTGCACCCGCGCCCAGCCCTCGTCCATGCATGCCTTGTAGAAGTCGTAGCCGAAGACGTTGACGCCGTAAGCGCCGGTCAGATCCATATACCAGTTGCCGTCGATGTCCCTGACGCGCACCCCTTGGGTTTGGTCGACGACGGCACCGAGCTTCAGGTGCCGGCGCACATAGGGGCGGAACGGGAAGGGCACGCGGTAGGCGTTGGTGAAGCGCACGTCTGGAATCGAATCCTCCAGCGAGGCGCTGAAGGCGATGCTCTGCGGTGCCATCTGCGCCAGGCGTTCGGCCAGCGCCGCGAAGGCCTGGCGCCGCTTATCGACGATCTCGGCCGGGGCGCCGTCGCAGGCGAAGAAGCGTTGCTCGTCGTAGGCGAAGAACGGCACCAGCCTGGCCATGCGCCTGGACCAGCGGGCATGGCCGCGCAGCGACGGATGCTTGGCGCGCGAAAGGCGTAGGCGGATCCACAGGCGTTGGAGCAAGGCAATGAGGCATGCGAGGATCAGCAGGGTAGCGGGGATATGCATGGAAGCGCCAAGATGCAGCATGCGCCCATGCTAGGCGGGTATTGTGACACAGCGGTTGCATGCCGTGCCGGCACCGTCCTTGTGGGATCGGCCGCATGCGGCCAAGGTAGGATCATGGATCGGTGCAGGCATCAGGACGAACGCTTCAACAGCATCAGCCATATGCTCGGCGCCGTGGCGGCGATGGCCGGCCTCGTGGTGCTCGTGGTGCTGGCGGCGCGCCAGGGTGATCCGTGGAAGATCGTCAGCTTCAGCATCTACGGCGCCTCGCTGGTGCTGCTTTATTCCGCCTCGGTGCTTTACCACGCCTTTCCCGCACAGCCGTTGCTGCGCAAACTCGACCATGATGCGATCTACCTGCTGATCGCCGGCACCTATACGCCGTTCACGCTGGTGACGCTGCATGGGGTCTGGGGATGGTCGATCTTCGGGGCTGTCTGGGGCCTGGCGGCGCTGGGCATCGTCATCGATACCGCCATCAAGGACGGGCGTCGATGGCTGCCCGTCGTCATCTATCTGGTCATGGGCTGGCTGGGCCTGGTGGCGCTGAAGCCGCTGCTGCGGGCCCTGCCGGCGCATGGATTCATCGGACTGCTGGCCGGCGGGCTGTTCTATACCGTCGGCGTGGTGTTTTATGCGCTGGACGCAAGGCGGCGCTATTTCCACGAGATCTGGCATCTGTTCGTGCTGGCGGGGAGCGTTACGCATTTCTTTACGGTGCTGTTCTATGTCGATTAGCCGGGGCGTGAAATCCGCACCGAAGATGGCACTACCACGGCGCCGTTTTTTGGGTAGCCTTGGACACCTTGAATTCAATCAGGCGAGGTCGGAATGCACCATCTGCAGCAAATGATCGAACAGGCTTGGGAAACGCGCGGCGACTGGACCATGGCCAATGTGGCCGCCGAGGTCCGCGAGGCCATCGAACAGGCCATCAACCTGCTGGATACCGGTGGTGTGCGCGTGGCCGAGAAGGACGAGAACGGCCGTTGGGTGACCAACGAATGGCTGAAGAAGGCCGTGCTGCTGTATTTCAAGCTGCATGACAACGAGCTGGTGCGCGGCAGCGCCACCAACTACTTCGACAAGGTGCCGCTGAAGTTCGCCAACTGGGGCGACGGCGAGTTCCGCACCGCCGGCATCCGCGTGGTGCCGCCGGCCACCGTGCGCAAGGGTGCGTTTATCGCCCCGAAGGCCGTGCTGATGCCGTCCTACGTCAATATCGGCGCCTATGTCGACGAGGGCACCATGGTCGATACCTGGGCCACCGTCGGCTCCTGCGCCCAGATCGGCAAGAACTGCCACATCTCCGGCGGTGCCGGCATCGGCGGCGTGCTGGAGCCGATCCAGGCCAGCCCGGTGATCATCGAGGACAACTGCTTCATCGGCGCCCGCGCCGAGGTGGCCGAGGGCGTCATCGTGCGCGAGGGTTCGGTGCTGTCGATGGGCGTCTATCTCGGCCAGTCCACCCGCATCTATAACCGCGCCACCGGCGAGACGCTGTACGGGGAGGTGCCGCCGTATTCGGTGGTGGTCTCCGGCTCCATGCCCGGCAAGTCCGGCGGCCCGAGCCTGTACTGCGCCGTCATCGTCAAGCAGGTCGACGCCAAGACCCGCAGCAAGACCGGCATCACCGAGCTGCTGCGCGAGGGCCTCTAACCAAAAGCTATTGGCCGTCCTCGCTCTCCGCGAACGACGGTCGTCTGTTTTCCTTAGTGCCCTGCCTGCTGAGCGCGGCGGAGCTCGTCGGTCCAAAGCGACAGATCGTCCATCGAAGCGATGGTCCGATCCTCGGCATCGTCGTGGATGATGACCGCGTGCCCGGCCCGGACGGTCTCCTTTGCAAATGCGGCGATCGCATCGATGATCCCCGGGGAATTCATCGCCTGCGCATCGGCGATATCGTGAGCGTTCATGGCAAGGTTCATGTGTTCTGTCATGCCATTCTCCTGTTGGTCGACCAGGGTGGCGGACGTGCAACCCTTCGTCTGATTGGGCCGCACCCTTGCAAATCATGCGTGAGTTCATCCTGAACGCGACATTACCGATCGATCATCTATCCCGAAGCATGGCCTGGGGTGCGATGTGGCTTGCGCCCCGCTGCACAAAGCCAAACGGCTGAAACCGGCAGTAGTGGACACTCGAAGTGTCTACGATATCCACAGTGTTCAATGGTTTCCCGGCGATCTCTACACCTTTCAGGGTTTGGGCGACCTGCTGAAATCGTAAACGGCAATGCCGCCTAGTTTGGGTTGCAGCAGCATGTTCCCGACGAAACCACCAATGTTCCAGGCGAACAGACCATAGCCTGGGCGGTAGACCAGCGGCAAATCCAATATTCTCCGACCGATGGCCCGGGCCTTTCTCCAGGTCGCTGCATCCAGACCGAGCGCGGCATCCAGGTGGCCTGAGGCGATGGCCTGCCGGTAGCGTTCCCGACTCCAGTCGGCAGGCATCAGCGCCAGGTAGGGTTCGAATTCCCAACGGACCAGCCGCGGTCGGGAAGGGGTGGTGCAATCGTAAACCCGGACTCCGCCCCAGTAGTCGCTGACGTATAATCTGTCGCCATGCATCAACA
>OFHG01000104.1_pt1 | contig 39365 bp, 32 predicted proteins | sample 1521931 | NCBI WGS metagenome assembly OFHG01 (sample SAMEA2468438, study PRJEB22500) | soil metagenome | biome: Glassland; feature: Farmland; material: Clay | place: Australia | collected 2013-01-31 | depth 0.55 m
ACGTCACAGACCCTTCGATCAATGGCGGCAGCACGATGGCGTACCCGATGAATTTCCAGACTCCGAAGGTCATTCAGTGGAGCTTCGGCATCCAGCGAGAAATCTTGCCGGATTTGTTCCTCGAGACGGACTACGTGGGCACTCGTGGGATCGATCTTGAGGCCAAGCTCGACTCGAATCAGGCTTTCCCCGGCCCCGGCCCTCGGGACCCGCGACGCCCCTTGTACAGCATTAACCCCCTGGTAGGCGACATGACCAACCACACCAACTGGGGCGGTTCGAAGTACCACTCGTTGCAAGTACGCCTTCAGTTGCGACCCCGCCACGGCCTGAGCGCCGCTCTTGCCTATACCTGGTCCCACAACTTGACCAACGCGGGTGAGAATCAGGGCGCGGACACCGCGCAGGACGCACGTAATCTCGGTGCAGAGTGGGGCAATTCCAGCTTTGATCGCCGTCACATAGTTTCGATCAACGAATTGTATTCTCTGCCGTTTGGAAAGGGACGCGGTCATCTGTCCAAGGGCGCCTTAGGCCAAATTGTAGGCAATTGGGATGTCTCGAGCGTGTGGAGCATGATGTCCGGAACCTGGTTCACACCCCGGGATCCCTTCAACGTTTCCAACGCCAACGACACCTGCAATGGCTGCCCTAACGAACGACCCAATCGTATCGGGAACGGGAACCTGCCGTCTAATGAGCGAACTCTCAATCGCTGGTTCGACGGAAGTGCTTTTGCGATCCAGCCGCAGTACACCTTCGGGAATGCTGCTAATGGAATCCTTGAGGGGCCCGGCTACTTTGATGTGGATTTGGCGATTAGCCGCATCTTCCCGATCAAGGAGAGGTATCGGGCCGAATTTCGCTGGGAGATGTTCAATGCTTTCAATCATACCAACTTCAACAACCCGTTCAATACGATCGGCATCCCGATTACTGGAGTGCTCTTCAGCGCCCAGCCACCCCGGCTGATGCAGGTTGCTTTTAAATTTAGATTCTGAACCTGCAAAGTGCGGAATGCTGATGATGTGAGTCATTCGGTTGGCGGGATCACCTCCCATTGTGCTCCCGCCAACCTAGTTCGTGGGGAACGCGAGCTTCGACCGCTGGCCAGGGATGTACCTTCCCTCCCTGCGCAAGGCATCGTGGTTTCCGGGGGACACCTTCCGCTGGCTCAAGTGAAGCGATCCTTCCGAAGCTCAGGTTCCACGCCATGAACGGTCAGGGGAGAAATTCATGAAAAAGCACAAGGCGGACTCGAATAACCGGGTCGCCCACAGTCTCAGCCGGCGTGACATGATGAAAAGCGCCGGAGCATTAACGCTGGCTGGGATGTTCCCCGGTGCTTCGATGGTTCCATCGGGAGCTGCCGCAACCTTGAAAGCAGACGTGAGCCCCGACCCCGGACCTTCGAAGACGAACGGTTTCTTGTACCAGCCAAGTAAAGGGCGCTTTTGGGACCCGTCGGTGATATATGCGAATGATCAATATTACATGTACACGATGTACATGCCTGAAGGGAGTATCCCTGGTCCTAGCAACAGCGGTCGGGCCTGGCTGGCCACTTCCAAGGACGGGGTGCACTGGAAAGACTACGGGGTTGTCCTCATTGAACAAGGATTCAGGAACAATACCGTCTGGAAACAATACGTTGCCAAAGTCGGTGACCGGTACATCCTGAACCACGGCGCGTTCTCCGATCGCGGATTCTCAGAAGCGGGCGGCGGTAACAATCTGCTCCGCTTCTATGAGTCAAAGGACCTCATTCACTGGACTTACCTTTACGAGATTCCCATCGACACGCGCTTCTATGATCCTAAAGGCCGGTGGGACCATATGTGGATGATGCCCAAAAACCAGGCCAACCCAGCCGAAGGATATGTGGGGTACATGGTAGCCGATCCGATCGGTCACGGCGGATTCGGGATGATGGAATCCCCCGACGGAATACATTACCATCCTATAGAATCTCCGGAAATCACTGCCGATTTCCAGATCAGGACAATGGAAGTCGGAGGGGTCAAGAAATTTGGCGAGAAATACTACGCGCTGGGTGGAAACGTCGCTCATTATGGCTTCTTTGGGTACGGCGTGTATACGTATGTGGCGGATTCGCCCATGGGGCCTTTTCATCCTGATCTCGAGGCTTATCGCCTAACCGGAACCTCCGGGATGGAAGGCGCGTACTATATTGATATCCTCTCGGCATTTGTGGAGGGTAGCCCTGAACCCCTCCTCAGCACCCCTTTCAGTTTCGGTTTTAGAGGGATACCTGGATCGGATGGCCAGGGGGTGTGGTTTCTGCCGATGCGTAAGGTGGTTGTCGATAGTCAAGGCCATTTGCGTCCCACCTATTGGGAGCAGAACGACCTTGCTAAAGGGAGTCGGGTCGCGGTTGATCCTTTGCAGAATACGGTGGTTTTCCCGCCCGGCCAAACGGATTCGAATCCCATCATTCGCGTAGCGGCAACCAGCGATTCCGTGCTCGTGCACACCGACAATATCGGGCGCCGGTCCCTTGGGCCCCCGGGATCATTCAGGAAGGGCGTAGTGGTCCTGAACAAGCGCTTCGATCTTGAAAAAGGTCTCATTGTCGAGGGCCGCATTCAGGCTCGTTCGTTGACGAATAGGCTTCAAAACTGGCGGCAGACCTGTGCTGGTATCTATATCGAAGGAACCGGAACCGGGCCTGGAACCGCAATCCTGCTTGAGGTGGGGGATCCGCAGTGGCGAAAGTCGCATATTGGGCGGCTTCGACTGGACACCGATTTTCATTTCGAATCACTGGATATAACAGGTAGCAATTGCGCGACTGTGAATGGGCTGGATGACGCTAAAGAGCATACGTTTCGGCTGTGGATGCGAGGCGGTCTGATGGAACTCTACGTCGACGACTTGCTGATGCAATCCTTCTTTTATTACAGCCCCTCGGGAAGAATTGGCTTCATCTCTCAGGAGAGCGAGGCGCGTTTTTCACAGCTGAAGTTCTATGAAATGAATTTCGCGGACCAGGAATAGTTCAATCGGCAAGGGGCGAAAAAGAAGGAGTCACAATGAACTGTGCCTGTGAAGATTTCGGTGCAGGTCGCGCGCAGAGCTTTCACCAAGACGCCGCACGAGACCTGACATCAGGTTGGACCGTCCGGGAGCACAAAACCTTTCCAACGACTCGGACAGCGAGGTTTCGCACCGTCTGTAGCGTCGCTCTTGCCGTACTTGCTTTGGCGTCGATCGCATTTGCTGCCGACAGCGTTCAGACTGCCTCGGGCAATGTCCGGGGCATCATGGTCAGGCAAGGCGTGACGGCCTTCTTGGGAATTCCTTTTGCGCAGCCCCCGGTCGGCGATCTCCGCTGGAGGGCGCCGCAGCCAGTCAAGCCGTGGACAGGCATCCGTCCGGCGGTCGATTTTGGTCCGCGCTGCATGCAAGCGAAAGTCACCACCGACATCGTAACCCGATCTCCACGCATGAGCGAGGACTGTCTTTATCTAAACGTCTGGACGACGTCGCCTGGAGTGAACGAAAAGTTGCCGGTGCTCGTCTACATTTACGGCGGCGGCTTTCAAGCTGGCGATGGCTCGGAGCGCCGATACGACGGTGCAGCACTAGCCGAAAAAGGCATGGTTGTGGTCACTTTCAATTACCGGCTTGGAGTTTTCGGACTTCTTGCCCTGCCAGAACTGACACGAGAATCGCCACATCACGCCTCCGGCAACTATGGGTTACTTGATCAACTTGCGGTTCTGCAATGGGTGCAACGGAACATTGCGGCCTTCGGTGGCGATCCGCAACGAGTCACAATTGCCGGCCAGTCGGCTGGCTCGATGTCTGTCAGCGCGCAAATGGCATCACCGTTGACCAAAGGTCTCATCGCTGGCGCCATCGGCGAGAGCGGCAGCGTGATCCTCGGACCCTTTTCGCTCCCTTCCCTAGCGGAAGCCGAGCAAAGCGGGCTGGCGTTTGAGCGAAGTGCCGGCGCGCAATCCCTTGCCGCTCTGCGCCGACTGTCGGCTTTCAAGTTGCAGGACCTCAGCAGGCAACCTGTTCCCAGCAGAGGGGTGGGGAGCGCACGGCGGTTGCGATTCATGCCCGATGTGGATGGCTACTTTTTCCCGAAGCCTCCGACCGAAATCTATGCCGCGGGTGGACAGGACCACGTACCTCTGATGGCCGGAAGCAACGCCGAGGAAAACGGCTATAACGGAATCATCGGCCCGGAAGCTCCCACGATGCAGAATTACAAGGCGGCTTTGCAGACTCTTTTCCATCAAAACGCCGACCAGGCATTTCTAGTCTATCCTGCTTCTGGCGACGGCGCGCCGGTGATGGATGCCGCGCAAATTCTCGCCAGTGATTACTTCGGCGGCTACAGCACATGGAAGTGGATGGAGCTCGCCAGCAAAACAGGCGGCCAATCGACCTACTATTACTATTACAGTCATCCCCGTCCGTCCCATACACCCGAATCCATGGCGAAATTCAAGGGGTGGTGGACCTACGTCTGGCACGGACAAAAATATCCCCGCCCGATGCCTCGCGGCGCCGTCCATTCCGCCGAAATCGAGTATGCCCTGGGCAATCTTCCCGGGAACCATATCTACGAATGGACGGCCCAAGACTACGAAGTATCCAAAATCATCCAGGGGTTCTTTGTGAACTTCATAAAGACCGGGAACCCCAACGGCCCGGGTCTGCCCCAGTGGCCTACCTTCGCTGACGGTCAACGGATGATCATCAACGTGAGCAGCCATGCTGAGCCCGATGAAGCTACAAAGCGCTATGAGTTTCTAGAAAGGACTTTGTTTAAGTAGCACCCGATCCGTTTCGAAGACCTATGGGCGGGAAAGAAATAGAAGAGCGGATGGTCGTGGTACGGTCGCGGGGGACGTTTTGGGATCCTTGGGCGTTCCTACCTGTGGGGCTGCAGAGTAACGGCGTTCCCCGATTCATGAAGGGATACACCGAGCACCAGAAGGTGCTGAACCCGGTCGAACGCCCAGACATAAGAACCGCCGCGGTCCACGCCTATGTGGACACGCCGAAGGCCGGGATTTTCGAAAAGGATATGATATCGAACCCGCATGAATCTCCACGGCTGAGGTTTTCCGGATGCTCGCCGTGTTGAGCGGAATCTGAATCTGTCCCCGTTGCTGCGCAAGAAGGGGATTGATGTCATCAGCCCCGATTGTCTGGAAGGTTGGGATTTTAAGTTCCCCCGCAGCCAGCGAGGAGGTTGCGACTGTTACGAGGAACTCTTGAAAAATTGCACACCGCAGGACGCTGGTATCTACAGATGTTCGGCCGGTGGAATGCAAACCGCCGTGTCCCTGGCCTGGTTTGAAAAGTACTTCATAGCAGCTCCGGGCGTAGTGGGATCTTCAGTGCATCCCCAGGCGACATTTTCGGTGGGGACGCTCTTTGCCGTTCCTCTGGGCAAAAGCTGCTTATCTAAACCAACGTGGGAGACAATCTATGAAAAAACAGAAGAAAGTCTCGGATAGCTGGACACCCAAAGGTATCAGCCGGCGCACGCTGATGAGAAGCGCTGCGACCTTGGCCGCGGGGACAGCGGCATCGGCCTGGCCTTCTTCGAAGCTGGTTGCATCGGCAGAAGCGCAAGCTTCGGCCAGCCCGTATGTTGCGACACCGACCACCATCGAGGCCTCTGCGCGCAAGAACATTGTCGAAACCGATAGCGGTAAGGTCTACGGTTTCGTAAAGGACGGGGTGGTGACGTTCAGGGGTATTCCCTACGGCGCATCGACGGAGGGTAAGAATCGTTTCAAGCCGCCGGTCAAGCCGGAGCCGTGGGCGGGTGTGCGCAGCGCACTGTACTGGGGTCCAGTGAGCCCACAGCCCCCTACGAGCACGCTGGATGGGCAGCGGGCGGGATGGAAGCACGATCGTGAGGCTTTCATGTTCGAATGGCAAGACGGGCACGATTCGGAGGATTGCCTTCGGATCAACGTGTGGACCCCGTCGATCAACGATAATGCGAAGAGGCCGGTTATGGTGTGGCTGCACGGCGGTGGCTATGAGTTCGGTTCGGATCAGGAACTGCGCATGTATCCGGGCGACGGCTTGGTGCGCCGCGGCGACGTGGTGGTGGCCAGCGTGAATCACCGACTTGGCGTATTGGGCTTCGCCAACCTGATGGCCTATGGCGAGCAGTACGCCAGCTCCCCGAACGTGGGAATGCTGGACATCGTTGCGGCACTCAACTGGGTGAAGACAAACATTGCCAATTTTGGCGGCGATCCAAACAACGTTTTGATTTTCGGGCAATCGGGCGGCGGAGGGAAAGTTTCAACGCTGATGGGCATGCCTGCGGCGGAAGGGCTTTTCCATCGGGCGGTGGTGGAGAGTGGATCGATCGTCCATTACGGCTCGGAGGAGGGGTCGGCGCGAGTCATGGCGGGCGTGCTGGCCGAGCTGGGCCTGAACAAGAGCAACATCGACAAGATTCACGAAATTCCCTACCAACACATCCTCGAGGCTGGTGTGCATTCGCAGCGCGTTTCGGTCGCCGAAGGCGTTAGCCAGGGGTTCCTTACTTGGGGGCCGGTCGAGGACGGGAAAATTCTCCCCCTCCACACCTGGGATCCCGATGGTCCGTCTTATTCCAAGGATGTACCATTAATCGTGGGCAACACGCTGAACGAATTCTACAACAGCGTCCAGATGGAAGACGCCAGCGTCGATTCCTGGAGCATGTCCGAGGTTAAGAAAAGGCTTTCCGCTAAGCGCGGAGACGGCTTCATGTCGGTAACTTTTGGCGAAGCGACCGATCACCTCATCAATGTTTGCCAGAAGGCGTATCCGGACGCCACGCCGTTTACGATTTATTCGATCCTTTCAGCAATGCGGATAATGCGCCAAAGCGCGCTGGCGCAGGCAGAGCGGAAGGCCGCCCAGGCAGGGGCGCCGGCATACAATTACGTGTTCACCTGGCAGACGCCCGTCCTGGACGGGCAGGCGCGGGCATTCCATTGCGCCGAACTTCCCTTTGTCTTCTACCAGACGGAAGTTTGCGCGGCGATGACGGGCGGAGGGCCCGGCGCGCTGGCGCTGGGCGCTCGCATGGCCGACGCGTGGATTAGCTTTGCGCGGACGGGCAATCCGAATCATCCGGGTCTGCCGCACTGGCCGGAGTACGATCCCCAGACGGTTCCGACGATTATTTTCGACAACCAATGCGTCGTGAAAAACGATCCCGACAGCGAAATCCGCAAAGCGGTCGTCGAAGCCATGGCTTAGTCTTCGAGGGGTCCGACAGGCGGGACGGAGCCCGCCGCGCTGGGAAAAATTGTAAAGAAGGGATTGCTTCGGGCGCTGGGAGTGTTTCGTAAAACCGATGATGAGTAGGAGGAAAGGCTAGCGTGAGAATACTACGGAGTCTGGTCCTCATTTTGATCAGTGCAACCTGCTGGGGACAGGTAGACAAGGGACGTCCTGCGCCAACCAATGTGCCAGGGGCGGAGTTTCCGAAGATTCACAGTGATTTGAGTGCGACGTTCCGTGTGCAAGCCAATGACGCACACAAGGTTCAATTGCTCATGGAACTGGGTAATTCCACCTATGACATGGTCAAAAGCGCAGATGGCTTCTGGGAAGTCACAACCAAGCCCCTGCTGCCAGGCTTCCACTACTACCTGATCTCTGTGGATGGATTTGACTCAACCGACCCTGGAAGCAGGACCTTCTTCGCCGCTCGAAAGGAAGTCAGTGGCATTGAAGTGCCCGCTCCAGAATCGGATTTCTTCGCGATCCAAGATGTGCCACACGGCACCGTGCGGACCGAGTGGTATTTCTCCAAATCAACTGGGAATTGGAGAAGGATCTTTGTGTATACGCCTCCCGGATATGATCGGAGCACTGACCGTTATCCGGTTCTGTATCTTCAGCACGGCTGGGGCGAGAACGAGGCAGCTTGGAGCCATCAGGGACATGAGAACTTCATCCTGGACAATTTGATCGCGGCTCGCAAAGCGAGGCCGATGATCGTGGTCAACGAGAACGGGATGACGGGAATCAGTTTTGCACCCCCTCCGCCTCGACGGGAGGCGCAGCCGGACGTCGTCCCGTCTCGACCTCGGTCGGTCCCTGCTTCAATCAAGGAAGAACGATACACCCTGTTCGACCAGGTCATTTCCAGCGATTTAGTCCCCTTCATAGACGCTCATTTCCGCACCATAGCTGACCGCGAGCAACGCGCGTTGGCCGGCCTGTCCATGGGGGGTGGCGAGGCCATGCGGATCGGGCTTCATCATCTGGACCAGTTTTCTTACATCGGCGCATTCAGTCCCGCGCTTTTCATTTCCGATACGGCAAAGGACTACGATGGCGCCCTAGCGGATCCAGTCAAGCTCAACCGCCAACTCCGGTTGTTGTGGATTGGAATTGGCAGCGACGATTTCTTGCTCGCACCGGTCAAGGATTCTCACGAGGCGTTAGAAAAAGCCGGAATCAAACATGTGTGGTTTGAGATTCCTGGCTCCCACGTCTGGACCGTGTGGCGGAAATTTCTGGCCGATTTTGCACCGAGACTTTTTCAGTGAGGGATGGTCAACATAGACGATAGGTTGAGAAGAATTCATGATTAAGCCTGCAATCATGGTCGGCCTGGGTGAGGTCCTGTGGGACAATCTGCCATCCGGAAGAGTATTGGGTGGAGCACCTGCGAACTTTGCCTACATGGCCAATGTGCTCGGCGACCAAGGGATCGTGGCCAGTTGCGTCGGGAATGATGATCTGGGGCGCGAGGCGTGCAGAGCCTTGCAACAACTGGGCCTCGAGACGACCTATGTTCAGCGCGACGATGAGCATGACACCTGCACGGCCGAGGTGACGATTGACAGCGCCGGGCAGCCGACGTTCTCCATCAAAGAATCGGTGGCGTGGGACTTCCTGCGGTGGACTCCGGAATGGGAGGAGTTATCCGCTCGCGCTGACGTAGTTTGCTTCGGATCGCTCGCTCAGCGTTCACCCACTTCCGCGCAAACGATCGAGCGTTTCCTGCTGCACGCGCCCAAGGACGCGCTCCGCGTTTGTGACGTTAATTTGCGTCAGTCTTTCTACGACCGGAAAGTACTGCGCCGATCTCTTGATCATGCGCAGATCGTAAAGCTCAGTGAACAAGAGTTGCTTCGGGTGTCCTCTTTGCTCGGACTGGATGGCAGAAACGACGAAATGCTAGCAAAGCGGCTGCTGAACCAGTGTGATGTAAGGCTGGTTTGCATAACGCGCGGCGCGCGCGGCAGCCTGCTTGTGACCGAGGACCAGTGTGTTGAGCATAACGGGTTCCAGGTAAAAGTCGCGGATGCAGTTGGGGCGGGAGACGCCTTCACGGCGTGTCTAGCGCACCATTACCTGCGCGGGCGGCCACTTGAGGAAATCAGTGACATCGCAAACCGCTTTGCTTCGTGGATTGTTACTCAAACAGGGGCTACCCCGGCAATTAAGGGGGAGCAACTACAGGGTATCCTAAATGGCACTGCTCTCCGGTGACGAGCACCCAAGAGAGAAAAAAGGTTATTGGGGATTGCTCCTGAGAAGATGACGCAAGGAGGTGCTGTGAAGAAATATTGGATTGTGATCACAGGTGTGCTGTTAGTGGTGCCTTGCTTTGCTGAAATGAAACGCCCAGTCCGGACTGAGAGCGGGCTGGTGAGCGGCATTGCCGCGAGGGATGCGCAGATAACCGTTTTCAAGGGGATTGCGTACGCCCAACCCCCGGTAGGAAATCTGAGGTGGGCAGCCCCGCGTCCACCAGACCGATGGGAAGGAGTCCGCAAAGCCGATCACTATGCGGATGCATGCGCACAAGTTTTCCCGAAGGGAGATTTTCCCAAGAGCGAAGATTGCCTCTACCTAAATGTGTGGACTCCCGCAACGTCGAGCGATGCAAAACTGCCGGTCATGGTGTGGATCCATGGCGGCGGTCTCCGGGTCGGTTCTGCGCGCGAAGCCCTTTACGATGGTGAAGAGCTCTCTAAGAAGGGAATTGTCGTGGTCACGCTTGGCTATCGCTTGGGTCTTCTTGGTTTTCTTGCCTACCCAGAGTTAACCCAGGAGGATTCTCATCATTCTTCAGGGGACTACGGTCTGCTCGACCAATTAGCGGCACTGCAGTGGGTGAATCGCAACATTGCCGCTTTTGGAGGTGATCCCAATAAGGTCACGATCTTCGGACAGTCGGGCGGCGCCTTTTCCGTCAACGCTCTGGTCGCGAGTCCTCTCGCGAAGGGGTTGTTTCGCGGTGCGATCAGCGAGAGTGGAGGAGTCGGATCGGGTTTCGCCAGGACCGCGATGCCATCATTGGAGGACAGCGAGAAAGCGGGGGTCAAGTTCGCAGAGTCTGTGGGTGCTCATTCGCTGGCTGAGTTGAGAGCAATACCCGCCGAGAAACTATTGCAGCCAAACGGGTTTTCTCAACCTAATGTGGATGGCTGGTTCTTTCCCCAGAGCCTTGCCGCTCTCTTTGAGGAGGGTAAGGAGAACCAAGTGCCCATGATTGTCGGCTCAAACTCCGACGAGGCTCAGCACTTCTTGCGCTCCGCGTTGACATCCGAGGAGTTTGTCAAACACGCCCAAGAGATTTATGGCACACAGGCGAAGGAATTCTTGAAACTCTATCCGGGCGATTCTGACGAGACGGCAAAGGAGTCACAGCAACGCCAGTTCGCGGATCGGGCAGCCCTAAACGAGCGCGCTTTGGCGGGCTACGTAGATCGAGGTGGCGCCAGATCTTACCTCTACTATTTTTCATATGTTGATACCGGAGGTTACAACAGCGAGCCCCCAACCCTCGGCCTCAAGCTCGGGGCCGATCACGGGGCTGAGCTACCCTATGTGTTCGGTCTCTTGAATCACTGGAAGACTGCTGTTCCTGGGAACGACCTCAAGTTACAAAAAATAGTGATGGCGTATTGGACAAATTTCGTCAAGACGCTCGATCCGAACGGTCCCGGATTGCCGGTTTGGAAACCGGCCAAGTCCTCCAGTAATGAAGTGATGGTTCTGGACCAGAAGGCCGGCATGCAGGTGCATCCGCGTGAGGCCCAGCTTGATTTCTTGCACGCGCACACTTCGCAGTAATGAATGGGCGAAAGCATGGAATTAGAGAGACACACGGGGGCGTCGTTCCTCATAGATTGAGAAACCGATCCGGCCAGAGCCAATCGAAAGTTCTTGCGGAGGCGTCAATGAAGAGAGCAGGCTTCTGCGCGGTGCTGGCTTTCCTTTTGTTGGGAAGCGGGAGCGTGGTGACTTTTTCTCAGGTTTTGATATCGGGACAGGAAGCTGACGCACGGCCCGATATGGGATATAGGCAGGGGCTACCCAACTGGCCGGCGTTCAACGAAGCAAATCCTCAGGTCATGCACTTTGCAAACACTGCGCAGCCGGGGCCAGTGGCCAATGAGGGCGGGCTCGACGCTCTCGATGCCCATTTTAAATGGCGGCGCGCGGAGGGTGTGGATACGCAAGGGGCCGGCCCTCCAGCAACTGGTATTGCTGTAAAGAAACCCGTTTTCGGCGGGGCGTGCAAGATTTGTCCTTGGGGCGCACTTGGCGAAATCGTGCAACGGATGATGCGACCGTACGGATACGACGTGCAAATCTGTTACAACTGCAACCGTGATGACGCTCCACGCATCGTGGCCGAGGCACGAGTCCCTCCTCCATATGTACCCGATCCCGTGGTGAGTCCGATTCTGGCCCCTCCTAATGCACCGGGTCTCGGGCCGGTGGACTTCGGCGCAACAGCGCTCCAGTTCTTGGTGGAGGCATATCGCGGGACAGGCGTCTATGCGAAGGAAAAGCCCAGAACCAACCTGCGCTTGATTGCGAACATTCAGGATCCCAGCTATGTTCTGGTTGCAATCAAAAAGAACCTTGGCATCACAGATCTGGCTCAAATCAAACAAAAGTGCTGGCCTGTCCGAGTTCTGGTCGCGGGGGTCGGAGGCGATGTCGCGAATTCGATTCTCGCGTACTACGGGCTCTCGCGAGAGTCGATTGAAGCCGGAGGCGGTCATATGGGTGCTTCTATGGCGGACAGGAACAATTTCGACATTGCCATTGGAGGTGGAGGCAACATGACAACCGCTCCTGAATGGGCCGTCTGGACTGAGATTAGCGAGAAGTTCGAACTGAATTTCGTGCAGCTTCCCGAAGAGTTGCTGGCCAAGCTCTCGAATGATATGGGGCGGGAAATTGGTGTCATTCCTGTCGGTCTATATCCCGGAATTGACCATCCGATGCGAACCGTGGTTCGCACTGGGACGGTAATTTACGGCCGTGCTGACATGCCGGATGATTTCGCCTATGCCGTCGCCAAGGCAATTGACGAGCAACAGGATCTGCTTCAATGGAGTCACCTGAATTTTTCTTACAACCTTCACACTGTATGGAAAGCAAAAGAAGTTCCGCTACACCCCGGCGCGGCACGCTACTATAAGGAAATGGGCTACATGAAGTAGGTGTCTCACTCGGTATTACGTGACTCGAAGTCTGCACGCGAATTCTGGTGGCCCGGTATGGGGGTACCGTTCGCGAACTACTCATAGGCTCTCTCTCGGCCGGCTGGCTTGGGAGATAACAATCTGCCTGGAGGCAAGATGTTGCATCGTATTGGGCTGCCAGTGTTGTTGCTTTTGTCAAGCGCGCTTGAAGCTAAGAATCCTGACCATGACGTCACGCGGATTCCTCCGGTTACAGAACCTGTTCTATTCACCGCAGATTCCCGTCTGCTCATGTCGGCGGTGGACTCGCAGACTCCGCTCGTCTTTCCCGCTGATGGGCATGTCGAGGAGGGGATGTTCGACAGCGGAACCGCCAAAGAGAAATATTTAGCGCAAATGAAGGTGGGATCGGTGAACCCGCCAACGGCGGGAAAGCTGATTCAACAGGACACTATTGAAACATCCGCCGGAAACCTTGTAATCACCACCATCAGCCATGCGAGTCTGATGTTTTCCGTGGGCGGGAAGACGGTTTACGTCGACCCAGTATCGACTGCAACCGACTATAGCAAACTCCCCAAGGCCGACCTAGTTCTTGTGACCCATGAGCACCCCGATCACCTGGACCGCCAAGCTATCGAGACGCTGAATACAGACCGCACAATCCTGGTTGCGAGTCGGTCATGCTTAAAGGCTCTTCCCAATGCACACATCCTTTCGAACGGAGAAGAAGGCGTGTTTGTCGGCTTCAAGGTCGAGGCGGTTCCCGCCTACAATCTTGTGCACAAGAGACCGGACGGGGCGCCGGATCACGCCAAAGGTGACGGGAACGGCTACGTCGTAACCTTCGGCAACAAGCGCGTTTACATTGCCGGAGACACTGAGAACATCCCGGAGATGAAAGAGCTCAAACGGATCGACATAGCATTCCTGCCGATGAATCTGCCGTACACGATGAGCCCGGAGATGGTAGCGGATGCAGCCAAAGCTATTCAGCCGAAAATCCTGTATCCGTACCACTTCTCAAATACAGATCCTCATGCCCTTGTGCAATTGCTGAAGGAAGAGAAGGGAATCGAGGTAAGGATTCGTGACCTGAGATGATGACTGCCAGGCTTCAAATCTGAAGACAAGCGACGAAGGTCCTTCGCATGCGAAGCGGGATGTCGCACACGCTAAGAGGTAGACAGTACAGGTTGCCTGAAGGAGTTGGGATGGGCATCGGCCGGAAGACAGAGCGGAACAAGGATAGTGAAGTTCTTGATGTTCAAATATTGAATTCTCGCGGCAAAGTAACGCGGCGGGAGTTCATCGGGACCTCGTTGGCGGCTCTTGCGTCAACGGCGCTTTCAGGACAGAACCGACAATCGCCTCTCGCAACGGACAGGCACCGACCGCGCTTTCATCTCATGCCTCCGTCGGCATGGCTCAACGATCCAAACGGTCCTCTTTACTGGAAGGGCCGATACCATCTTTTTTATCAATACTCTCCCATCGTCTCGAATATGGGTCCTAAGCACTGGGGACATGCCGTATCGACTGATCTTGTTCACTGGAGGAATCTCGGCATCGCACTGACTCCGACGGCGGGCGGACCTGACCAGAACGGTTGCTGGTCAGGCTCCGCCGTGATCGACAATGGCGTCCCCACACTGGTTTACACCGGTGCCACGTGGTCAGCCGCAAGTGAACGCGCTGCGCGTCAAGAGGGGCTTGTGCCAGAGCGCCAGATGGTTGCGGTGGCCGCCGATCCGACCGATGTGAACCTGGTTCAGTGGACCAAGATTCCGGAAAACCCCGTCCTGCCCTCACCACCCGCCGGCATGAAGGTCGTTGGGTGGCGGGATCCGTCTTTGTGGAAGGAAGGAAGTACCTGGTACATGGTGATTGGATCAGGCGAGGTGGAAAAAGGCGGAATGGCGCTGCTATACAGTTCCAAGGACCTACGCCACTTCACGTCCCTGCATCCCCTAGCGATCGCGAAACCAGACCTCGAGTCGCAAGGCCCGGCTCGGCCCTTCGCGTCCATGTGGGAGTGCCCTGATTTCTTCTTTCTGCAAGGTAAACCCATTCTCCTAGTTGCCCGAGGCAACAGATATCTCACGGGAGAATACTCAGAGCATCGCTTTCAGCAGGAGTCCGAGGGTCAAATCGATTGCGGGCGGGTCGCTTATGCGCAGAAGACGATGGAAGACGACAAGGAGAGGAGAATCTGGTGGGCATGGATTCACGAAAAACGCAGCTCTAAGGCGCAGGTTGCGGCGGGTTGGGCTGGGGTAATGTCGCTACCTAGAGTATTGACACTTCGAGGCGACGGAACTCTGGGCGTTGCCCCCGTGCCCGAACTCAAGGTGCTTAGGGGCAAGCGGACGCACATTTCGAACAGAACCATCGAACCCAAAGGTCCTCGTCTTCTCCACGGGTTTGCGAGCGATTGCGCCGAGATAGAGGCGGAGATCGAGTTGGGCGATGCGCGAGAAGCGGGTCTGCGGGTTCGTTCAACTTCCGATGGTAGTGAAGAGACTCTAATCGGATACGACAGGGACACTCAAAGTCTGTTTTGTGACACAAGCCAATCCAGCAAAGATCCAGAGACCGCGAACCTGCCATTCTTTATCGGTACAAATGGAATCCAGCGCGGCAGCCTGAAACTGGATAAGGGGGAGCCGTTGCGACTCCGCGTCTATGTTGATGCCTCTGTGATCGAGGCATTTGCAAACGGAAAGATGTCCTTAAGCGACCGAGTTTATCCCTCCAATCCTGCAAGCCTGGGTATTGGACTGTTCTCGAGGGGCGGCAAAGCCCGCCTGAGATCCATAACTCTCTGGCAGCTTAACCCAATCTCGCCAGACCGTATGACCTCTGGAAGCGAGCTGTTCGAAGTCTAGACAGCGGTTTTGAGAAGAGATTTCTGCGAGGCGAGGATGAAATTTCAGCTCAATAAGAAAGCGGCCTGGTCAACTCCGCTCTTTTGAATTCGAGCGTCCAGAGTCACGCTCAAGTTGTTGTTCTCGCCAGCTAAAGCTTTCCGGTCTGAGCCATGCGCTGGCGCTGATGGGTTGAGTTCCAAGTGGCGCGTCGGTGTCAGACTGGGATTCTTTCGGCCTCGACTTCGAGGTTCACCATTGGCAGCAAAACTTCCCCGTTGGGATTCGTATTGCAGCGGGCCCAGACTCGCTGGGCGAGTTCTTCCAGAAATTGCGCACGGTGTTCAGTGGGTATTCGGTCTGTGTAAGGAACCCACGTGGTGCGCAGCCACCCCTCGAGGCCGGATTTTCCGGCCAATCGCATTGGCTTTGGAACGAGTTCAACGCGCCGTGGCGCGAGTCCAGCCTGCGGCAGCCACTCGTTGTACTCTTCGGCACCATAGAAGTAATGGGGAGAAACTACACCAGCCAGGAAATCGCGCCATCTTTCGAGTTGCCCCATTTCGCCGATGACGCCATAGGCCGCCGAAGCCGTGCCACGTCCCCCCATCGAAAAGGCTAGATGGCCACCTGGCTTTAGCGCGGCGGCGACGCCGCTGAGCACGGCTGGATGGTCCGGTATCCAGTGCAGCGTTGAGTTTGAAAACACAAAATCGAAGGCGTCTGGCAGATTCAGCGTCTGGGCGTCAGCGATACGAAACTCCACATTGGGAATCGCCCGACACCAGGTTTGCCGTGCCAGCTTGACCATGTCCGCTGATCTGTCCACTCCCAGAACGTGCCCTGATGGCACTCGCCGGGCAATTTCGGCGGTCACCTTGCCATCGCCGCAGCCGATGTCCAGCACTCGGTCCTCAGGCGCGAGATCCAGCCGCCCAATCAGGCTCATCGCCCACGCGTATTGCCCCAGGGAGTTCTTGGCGTAATCGCTCGCATTCCACTTCGTCATACTCAGCAGGACTCTTCACTCAATCTACGATATGGTTATATGCGCGTTTCAAGGCGACCTGAATCTGAGCAGTTCTCCTGCTCGCAATCGAAGATATCACAACTCCAAATAGCTGGCGTCTCGGAGGGGCCCTCGTGGTGAAGGAGGACGGTGCCTGGCCTAAGCACAGAAGTTTCCCTTTGATAGTGGCCAACTCCCGGATTGGTCAGAGGTTGGCCACGTTGAGAGCCTCTAGTTATTACTACAGTAAGTTGAGGAGACCGAACTCTTCTCCGAGTTTTGCTGCCACAATACGCGGACGTCAGGCGAACCTGGGAGTCGCACCAGTTCCCGAAATGAAAGCTTTTCGGCTCGGAGACAAGACCATAGTCCACCAGAGGATCGAACCGCATGGTCTATAGCAGTGGGAGAGTGACTGTGCAGAGACATAAACGGAAATCAACCTGGGGGGACGCTCATCAGTCACGTTTGGGCATTCGTTCGACTATTGATGGTAGCGAACAGAGTCGCGTCGGGTATGACCGGCACGTGAAGATACTGCTGTCTGACACCACTTCCTCCAATACTGTCCAGAGACACAAAGCCTTTTCCTGCCAGTATTCGCGCGAAGTATTCGGAGTGGAGCATTAAGCATCGAGAGGGGAAACCTTCCAAACGTGCGAATCTAAATCGCTGCCGTTGTGATTGAGATACTCGAGAACAGAAAAACTTCCCTTACCGACAGTGTCCCTCAGTTGAACGCGGTAGGCCTCGGTCTCCAACACTTTGCCAAGGGCAGTATCGTTCAACCGCACTCTTTGACAATGTGGAAAATCGCCCCATTCTCAGGCGTCCGCGTGACATCCGGAGCAGAACTCATTATGGTTTAGGTGCGAACCCAATCCCGTGAAAGCACGTTCGGGAGCCGAACCTGTCTTATTTGATCCTGATCTCCCTGACCGCCGAAGCCGACTAATCAAAAGACTATACACTTGTCCGCAAGCTGTATATACTTGCTTCCGCTTGGATTTGTTCCGCTGGGCGGCGATGAGGGACATGGAGTCCATATTGCTACAAGCCGAAGCCCATCTTGCATCCAAGTGTTTGCGCTCCAGAGTTGAGCCGTTCAACGGTATGGGCATTATATCTGGACCATTGTAATGTCGTGCGCGGATTTCCGCAGCTGTGCTCGCTTGTTAAACAAGTAGAAGAGGCCTCCAATGGAATCTCACAAGTATCGTCAGATAATCGAGAAGATTCAGGAAGATATCACCTCAGGTCGTTACAAACCTGGTGAGCGTTTACCCAGCGAGGCGCAATTAGTAAGGCGATATCGGGCATCCCGAATGACCGTTTTCAGAGCTATGCACGAGCTTCAGTTGTCAGGGAGCATAACTCGACGTGTTGGTTCCGGCAGTTTTGTTTCTCATCGGCCGATCTCTCAAAGCCATGTGTTCGGGCTGTTGATTCCGGAGCTCGGGCAAACGGAAATATTCGAGGTAATCTGTAAGGGTATGATGGAAGCACCGGAGGCGATGCACCACTCTTTGCTGTGGGGGAACGCGGCCCCACGGGAGAGCGAAAAGGAAGCGGTTGCCGAACAACAATGCCAGCACTACATTTCGCAAAAGGTGTCGGGTGTTTTCTTTGCACCTGTCGAATTTTCCCCGGGCAGGTATGAGGCAAATCGTCGGATTGTGGCTGCTCTTGACCGAGCTGGCATCCCGGTTGTTCTTCTTGATAGATGCTTAGAACAGTACCCCCGGCGAAGCAGATACGATCTGGTAGGAATTGACAATCGGCTGACAGGCTACTTAGCCACAGAGCACTTGGTGCACGCTGGTGCAAGGCGCATTGCCTTTTTTGCGCGTCCGAATTCGGCGCCTACGGTGGATGCTCGGGTTGCAGGATATCGAGAGGCTCTTCAGAGGCAGCTTCGGAAATGGAGGGAAGATTTGGTTTGTTGGGGTGATGCGTCTGACGCAAGACTCGTGAAATCCTTCCTTAGAAAAAGTCGCCCCGACGCATTCCTTTGCGCCAATGACCATACAGCGGGGCATCTGATGCACACTCTGCTGTCTCTTGGCGAGCGGATCCCCGCAGACATCCGGATCGTCGGCGTTGACGACGTAAAGTATGCGCGTTTGTTGCCCGTGCCGCTGACCACTCTGCGCCAGCCCTGTCGAGATATCGGGAGGATTGCACTGTCAGTCATGCTGGACAGAATCTCCAACCCGGACCTCCCCGCTCGCGACGTACTTTTGGGATGTGAGCTTGTCGTTCGCAAGTCGTCAGGTCTGCGCGCGAAGAAACGCGCCCGGCCCTGAATTGCCTGAAAACTGTAACCCAGTGTTCTTGGCACCGAGTAGCCAGACCGCAGATCGAATCGCCGCAGCACGGAAAATGACCAGCCTGCTGAGAATCGCCAGGCTGGTTCTGTGATTCCACGGCGCGCTGGCGCGTGCATGCACCTGCCGCAGAGTAATTAGCATAGACAACTTAAAGCGATTTGCGCTCCTATCTTCTTGACACCTCAGCTCCCTGGCTCCGAAAATAGTCTGCTTCATGATTTCATCAAAACAGTTTCTGCTGGCGGGTTGAGAGGGACCGGGGCACCGCCTCTGGATAATGCAAAAACCGCTGCTTGAGAAGCGATGTCCAATCCATTTCGCACTTTGTCCGGCTGGCTTATGACTTAGGGCAGCTGCGAGCGCTAACAAAAGGAGAGTGGTCCGGGCTTTCGGTGGCGTAAAGACTCACTCCTCACGCGATGAAGAACCGTTACGCTCTCGATTTTTCTGCGGCCACGTTTCTCTAGATCGAGGTCGAAAGCGTAATTCACCTATGGATGCCCAGCGTGCTTGCCCGTTATCGCAGGTCTCCGGTCCTGAAGGCGCCTTGCGCCAGTTCAATTTTCTTCATCCTTTGAGCTTTGGGCAGATTTGTTGGTCACGGTACGGGTCCGCGTGAGCTGCCTGCTCAAGCATCTGGATGACAGCGGATACGATACAGCGCTTTCTCAGTCCAATAAGGAGAAACCGTCATGAGAATCTCATACACAAATCTAGCCGGATTACGCCGGTTGGGTATCTTGGCGGCGGCGCTTTGCTTCTCGGCGCTGTCGGCCCCTCTGCTGCTCGCGCAGACGACGGCTGCCCCCCCGCGGCCGAAAGTGGTGGTTGACCCCGATGGAATCGTTCACGTTCCTGCGCAGGCGGTGCCGATGTCGGCGTATCTGAGCCCGGAAGCGAAGGCCTATGTCACACATCACCTGGAATACATGCAGAACCCCTACCTGAACGTCCAGGTCAACGGATTGCCGAGATATATGCAGCCGTACCTGGAGCGGCAGCGCATCCTCTACCCCACCCAGCGGGAGGATTCAAAGATCGGGGGAGTGCACGTCTACATCTACACCCCCAAGGCGGGCATTTCCGAGAAAAACCAGGATCGCGCGCTGATCGAACTTCACGGCGGCGGGTTCTCCGGCTGCTGGCCCGGGTGCGCGGAATTGGAATCGATTCCGATTTCGAGCCTAGGAAGCATCAAGGTGGTCGCGGTGGATTATCGGGAGGGGCCCAAGTATAAATTCCCAGCCGCCAGCGAAGATGTGGCCTCGGTCTACAAAGAGATGTTGAAGACGTACCGCCCTGAGAACATCGGAATCTACGGGTGTTCCGCGGGCGGAGGATTGACCGCGATGTCCATCGCCTGGTTCGAGAAGCACGACCTTCCCATCCCGGGAGCAATAGGGATTTACTGCGCCGGAGCTGGCTCGCCAAAAGGCGTTGGTTTCATGGCCGGCGACAGCGCCTACACTGCCATTCCGCTGGGCGAAGCTCACCTCGCGACCACGTTCGGACCCGCTCCCCCCAAGAAGGGCCAGCCTCCGGTCCTCGGTTACTTCGCCGGAACCGATCGTGCCGATCCGCTGGTCAATCCGGCCGCTTCAACTGAGGTTTTGGAGAAGTTCCCGCCTACCCTGATCATCACCGGAACCCGCGACTTCGCGCTGAGCGGCGCGCTCTACACCGACACCCAACTCAGCAAGCTCGGAGTCGAAACCGAGTTGCACGTTTGGGAAGGGCTCTTTCACGGTTTCTTCTACAATCCCGATGTGCCCGAATCGAAGGACGCTTATAACGTCATGCTCAAGTTTTTCAATCGGTACCTTGGGCGGAGTAGAGACGGCCAAAACAGGTGAGGAACCGATGGATGATCACTCGGAATCGTGGTTGGCTCATCGTTCTGGTAGGGCTTGCGTCCCTCTCGCCGGCAATCCTGCTCGCCCAATCCATGGAAAGGCCCAAGTCCGAAGAGGACTTGCTCATGGGCAGCGTACATCGCGGCGAAGGAGAGCCGGCTGTTGATGTAAATCTGAAGGAATCCATCAACATCATTGTCGTGATGATGGCAACCTAGAACCGCACGTTTCATAGTGTAAGAGGGGCATGCCCGAAAACTGCGAAGGAGGCGAGTCAATCGGCAAAACACTATGAATCTTCGAATATTCTTCTGGTCCTTGACGGCGGCACTAGCAGGTTTTCTTTTTGGTTTCGATACCGTCGTGATTTCGGGCGCAGAAAAGACAATTCAGTCGCTCTGGGGGCTCAGCGCTGGCGTGCACGGTTTTGCGATGGCATCGGCGCTCTACGGGACGGTCATCGGGTCGCTGCTGGGCAGTTGGCCTGCAGATCGGTTCGGACGCAAACCCACGCTGTTATGGATCGGGGTTCTGTATATAATCGGCGCGGTGGCATCGGGTCTGGCCCCGAATGTGGAAGTCTTTGTAGCCGCGCGCTTTATTGGCGGTATAGGAATCGGTATTTCCACTGTCGTCGCGCCAATGTATATTGCGGAGATCGCGCCACCCGAGACCCGCGGACGACTAGCGGGAATGTTTCAGTTCAACATTGTGTTTGGCATCCTCGTTGCATTTGTATCAAACGCTCTCCTCGCAGGAGTCGGAGAAAATGCCTGGCGCTGGATGCTAGGCGTGGCCGCATTCCCATCACTCCTGTACGCGCTGTCCTGCTTCTCACTGCCCGAAAGCCCTCGCTGGCTTTTGAGTCGAAAAGGCGATCACGAAGCGGGGATACGGGTACTGCATCAAATCCAGCCAGGTGTTGCAGAGTCCGAAATTGCGCGAGAAGCTGAAGAAATTCTCACAGCGCCCGCAGAAAAGCTATCGACCGGTCGTTTCTGGACACATCGCCTCCGCAAGCCGATCCTGCTGGCGATACTAATCGCATTCTTCAACCAAATGTCAGGTATCAATGCGATCTTGTACTTTGCTCCACGGATCTTTGAACTCACAGGCCTGGGCGCCAAAGCCGCGTTGTTGCAGTCAGTAGGGATCGGCCTTACGAATCTGGTTTTCACTTTCGTTGGACTCTGGTTGATTGATCGTCTCGGACGACGCACACTCCTCTACATTGGCTCATTCGGCTACATTGCCTCCCTGAGCCTGGTCGCATGGGCTTTTTTCAGCGAGCATTACTCGATTATTCCCGGATGTATCTTTGCGTTCATCGCAGCTCACGCAATCGGCCAGGGTGCAGTGATCTGGGTCTTCATCTCAGAGATTTTTCCGAACCGTCATCGCGCAGGAGGGCAGAGCCTCGGAAGTTTTACGCACTGGAGTTTTGCCGCCCTCCTTACCACTTTGTTCCCCAAAATGGTTACTGCGCTGCCTCCGGGTTATGTATTTTCGTTTTTCGCCGGAATGATGTGCTTGCAGCTTTTGTGGGTGAAGACGATGGTTCCCGAAACCAAGAATCTGCCCCTCGAACAACTGCAAAAGGAACTGGTTGTGGAATAATGCGAAAAGCTCCCTGTCGTGCACCTTTTGTTCCTTTTTGAGTTTTGGCCACGCCTGCCGCTTCCACTGGAGAGCATCGCCTCCCTTAAGGATGTAGCACTTTTCTGCGAGATGAATTTACATTGAGCATCCCCGGCGGCCTTAGATCGTTGGCGGTGTATATCCAGAGGAGGGGCACCGTCATGGTCCTGGGCTCCTGCTCAGGGCTACAATCGCGAGAGGTGTTGGCGGGTTAGCGCGAGATACACGCAGCGGCGCGCTCCCACGCGCCGGAGGGCGCGCCGCGCTTCAAAAAAGTGATAAACGCCTTCTATAGGGCTTTGAGCTAAGTACCAGCATTCGGGATCGGTACAGAGCCAGTACAAACGAGCCTTGGCTTAGTGTGTCGCGGCCTTCACTTCATCTGCCCGAATCCAAGCGAAATATTCGTCCAATAACTTCAGTCCATTCGTGTTCACCAATGGACCTGCTTTCGTATTGCCTGATTCGATGTGCAACATCTGCGGTTCGACATCGTTGTATGCTGGCCACTTCGGCAGGCCAGTGCCGTTCGGATTGCCGGTTTTGACAAAGTTGGTCCAATAAGTCCGCATCATGTCCGACAGCGCCTCGTCCTTCGGAGTTGGAGCGGGGCGACCGTGTTCAGTAAGCTGCCGGAACACATAGGGAAGCTCTGAAGCGTGGCGCGCTCCGTATGCGCCGGGTTCAGATCCGGGGGGGATTTCGGCTTTTTCGTCGAAGTAGTACAAGAACACTTTCGACTTGCCGGTTTTTGTTTGCAAGCGAGCCCACACCCAGGCGTTCCAGCCAAACGCCGAATCGCGCATCAGAGTGCGCTCCGTCCTCTTGTCAAAAGGAGTTTCGCCTCCCGGGTAGACGGCTAGAATTTTGTCCGCAAATTGCTGGTACCGCTTGCGCACACTTTGAACGTAAGCTTCCTGTGACTTGGGATTTCCGAATGTCGCGCCTTCATCGGAGTTGTAGCCGGTCAGGACCGGTACGTCGTTGTATTGGTCTGACTCGTAGAGTTTATATTGGTCCCCCGCAATCACCCAGCCGTCGACATTGGGCCGAGCCCAACCGAATTGATGCGGTACCATCGTCTGCAATTTCTCAGCTGGGATCTTCCGCAATTGTTCAATGCTGGAAACACCAATTGAGGAAAGCCAGTCGATACTTCTCTTCTCAGCACTTGCCAACGGTTCTGATTCGCCGAATGACGCATTGGCCCGCACCGGTCCGAACGAAGCTCCGCTCTCAGCGATTGCGCCACGAAACAGGCCCTTCGTAAGCGGCGATGCGCACAGGATGCTCACCGCGCCCGCGCCAGCCGATTCGCCCATTATTGTCACCTGCTTGGGATCGCCGCCGAATGTAGAAATGTTTTTTTGAACCCACTGCAACCCGGCGATCATGTCTAAGAGACCGTAATTACTAGATACCTGGTGAGGACTTTCGGCACTCAGTTCTGGATGCGCGAGAAAACCGAATACGCCCAGGCGATATGCAATTGAAACGACGACTACACCTTTCCTAGCCAACCATTCGCCGTCGTAGAGCTTCTCGGCTGGCGCGCCCGCAACGAATCCGCCGCCATGAATCCAAAACAGCACAGGTAGCTTGTCTCCTGCACTCTTGGCAGGTGTCCAGACGTTGAGGTACAAGCAATCCTCGCTCGGCGCTGGCAGGTTTGCGATCGCGGGATTCGTCTGCATGCAGGCCCGGCCGAATTGATCTGCTGTGCGTACTCCCTTCCAGCTTCGCGCAGGCTGGGGAGGCTTCCAGCGGAGATCGCCTACTGGCGGAGCGGCATAAGGAATTCCCCGATAGACTCGGAGCCCATTTTCGACAGTACCCCGGAGCAGGCCTTTTTCCACTCGCACTGTTTCGGCGGAAGCAGCACTTCGGAGCGGGACCAACAGAGTTACAAGCAGTAGTTCAAGTGCGACAGCGCACTTTGAGGTGAGTAGCATTGCATTCTCCTTGTGCGCCGGTCAAAACCGGCGAGGTGTAATGAATGAAAGAGTCATACGTTGAAGGCGTAGCGAACCACAACGGCCCCGAGTCATGCGGAGCCGCTCGCGAGGGCGGTGACGAAGCGTTGACAGGGGAACGTGCGGGCCGGGTATTCAGCCGCGTAATCCAACTCCGGGATGCCGACGCCGTAAGGAGAGGCGGAAGGCAGCATCCGAAGCGCCGATACCGCGAGGCGCCTTGGAGTCCCGCGCGGTCAGAGACCCCGCGCACGCACGGACGCACCTCGCACGGGAACCGGGAGGTCCCCTGTTCGCCCTGGACGGAACAGGTCCGGGGACGCATCAGGAAGTCTGAGGACACACGCTGATGATGAACGAACCGGGGAAGTCGGACAGGCCCGTAGTACCTGGAAAGTCCCTGAACAACACCGGACTCGCCGCAAGTGGGCAGCCAGTGGCGGAGGGGACGGAGGGAAGGGGTCTGGCCAAAGGGAACCTGCTCGAACAAAACGCGTCCCGGACACCGAGCCGGACCGACGCGCCCAGTGCGCTCGGGCGGGTACGTCAGGCAGCAAAGAAGGATAGGAAGTCGCGGTTCACCGCGCTCCTGCACCACATCTACAACTTGGAAACGCTTCGCATGGCCTACTTCAGCCTGAAGAGGGAAGCCGCGCCGGGCGTGGACGGGGAGACGTGGCGGCATTACGGAGAGGCGTTGGAGGAAAATCTCCAAGACCTTTCCGCGAGGCTGAAGCGGGGAGCGTACCGGGCGAAGCCGGTTCGCAGAGTGTACATCCCCAAGGCCGACGGGCGGCAGAGGCCGCTCGGTGTGACGGCGCTGGAAGATAAGAGTGTCCAGCGCGCGGCGGTCGAGGTGTTGAACGCCATCTACGAAACCGATTTTCTCGGCTTCTCGTACGGGTTCCGGCCTGGGCGAAGCCAGCATCAAGCGCTGGATGCGCTCTACACAGGACTGCTGACGAGGAAGGTGAACTGGGTGCTCGATCTTGACATCAAAGGCTTTTTCGATGGGCTTTCCCACGAATGGCTGGTCAAGTTCGTCGAGCATCGAATCGCGGACCGGCGCGTCGTGCGGCTGATCCAGAAATGGCTCAACGCCGGCGTGCTGGAGGACGGGAAGCGGATACGCGTGGAGGAAGGGACGCCGCAGGGCGGAAGTGCCTCGCCGCTGTTGGCGAACATCTACCTTCATTATGTCTTTGACCTGTGGGTCCAAGCGTGGCGACGGAAGCGGGCGCGCGGCAATGTGATCGTCGTGCGGTACGCGGACGACATCGTGCTGGGATTCCAGGTAAAGTCGGATGCCGAGCGGTTCCGGGCGGAACTTGAGGAGCGATTCCGCAAGTTCCAACTCGAACTGCATCCTGAGAAAACGCGCCTCTTGGAGTTTGGGCCGTTCGCGGTCCAGAACCGGAAGCAGCGTGGCGAAGGGAAACCCGAAACGTTCAACTTTCTCGGCTTCACGCATATCTGCGTGAGAAAGAGAAGCAACGGAATGTTTACGGTGCTGCGGCAGACGATCCGCAAAAGGATGCAGGCGAAGCTGAGCGAGGTGAAAACCGAACTTCGGCGGCGCATGCATGATCCCGTCCCGGAAGTGGGCCAATGGCTGCGCTCGGTCGTCAGTGGGCACTTTCGTTACTACGGCGTGCCCATGAACCTCCCCGCGCTGTGGGCTTTCAGGTTTCAGGTGGGCTGGCTCTGGTATCGGGTCCTTGCACGTCGTAGCCAAACCGGCCGCATCTCCCTGGAGCGCCTGCGGCGTCTCGTCGCCTGCTGGTTGCCTCTGCCGCGTGACCATCATCCTTATCCCCTGCGCCGCATGGGCGTTGTCACCTAAGGCAAGAGCCGGATGCGGGAAACCCGCTTGTCCGGATCCGTGGAGGGGGTTGTGGGCGACCATGATTCCTACTCCGACTCATCCTTGTAAGAATCGCGGCGAGTCCGAAACATAATTCGCTCAGGTGTTCGTAACTTGTGGAGTTTCCAAATGCTATCCACAAGACAAGTTGGCCTTTCTCCATTCGCCGTATTTGTGCAAAATGTCTGGCAGTAGCGCCAAGGCCACCCAACGCTCGACGAGTTGCATCGTGCAGACATACAAATTCGGAAGGGCATCAAGAAGGCACGACTGGAGTGAACTTGCATCTCTGCTATTTTCGATCGTATGCCTTCTTGTGAGGTACAGATTGAATCGCTCAGGTATGGACTTTTCTCACTGTTCTCTTCTCGATCGCCTTTTCGTACCCTTCTCCCTGAAAAATTCGCTCTACGTAGATTGAGGGTGTGTAAATCTGATCTCCGTCCAATTCTCCGAGCACTACCAAGTGTTCCACCTCAGCGATCGTGATGTTCGCTGCCGTAGCCATAACCGGGTTGAAGTTTCTGGCCGTCTTTCGATAAACCAGATTACCGTGTCGGTCACCTTTCCACGCTTTCACGAATGCAAAATCTGCAGTCAATGCCCGCTCCAGGAGAAACTTGCGACCATCAAATTCGCGTACTTCTTTCCCTTGAGCAACGACCGTACCGACGCCAGTGGGAGTATAGAAGGCAGAAATGCCCGCGCCGCCAGCGCGGATGCGCTCCGAAAAGGTACCCTGAGGAATGAGCTCTAGGATGATGCTGCCACCAAGCGCCATGCTTTCCAGCAACTTGTTTTCACCAACATACGTTCCGGTGTGATGAGCAATCTGACGGGCTTGCAACAGCAGTCCACTTCCTCTGCCATCGACGCCTACGTCATTACTGATGGTGTGGAGGTTCGTGGTTCCCTTGCGCAGCAAGGCGTCGATTAGATTTTCAGGTATTCCGCACAATCCGAAGCCACCTATCATGATCGACGCGCCGTCAAACACGTCGTGAATGGCTTCGTCGGCATTGCGGAAAACCTTGTTCATGGCCGTGGCCGCGTGGCTTTCCCAGTACCTGCGCCGCGATATGAAAATAGTAGTCGGTCGTAGTACGCAGCGGCCTGTTGCGCACCGATCATTGTGGTTTCCGCCGAGTGCTTCTCGCGAGCGCGCGCACAAGTGCATCCCTTCACGCGCAGGGGTCGTCTACGATACAGTTTCGAGATCATTACCGGCTCCGGCAACGGCATCGGAGGTCTCGCTTTACAGAGTTTCGAAGGGCAACCCGACATAGTTTTCCGCCAGCATTTGCGAGGCGGCTCGGGAGCCTACGACATAATCTAGTTCCGCCGTCTGCCGCCTGCGGTCGAATTGTCCGTCATTTGGAAGCCGATGCAAGAGAGAAGTCATCCACCATGAGAATCGCTGCGCATTCCAGACTTGACGGAGGCAAATTTCCGAGTAGCGATCCAGAAGCGCCCGGTCTCCCGAGCGAAAGAAGCTGACGAATGCCTGGGAGAGCACGCGAACGTCTGCGGCCGCCAAATTGAGCCCTTTGGCTCCCGTGGGCGGTACGATATGCGCGGCGTCACCGGCAAGAAACAGTCGGCCATACTGCATTGGCTCGACCACGAAGCTGCGCATTCCCGTTACCCCCTTTTGCAGAATCGGTCCCTCTTTAAGCACCCATCCATCTAGAGTCGCTAGGCGCATTCGGAGTTCCGACCAGATTCGCTCGTCGGGCCATTTGTGGAGGTCTTCATCGGGCTCACACTGAAGATATAGTCTGGAGATCTCAGGCGTCCTCATGCTGAGGAGCGCGAAGCCGCGTTCGTGACTTGCGTACACAAGTTCATCTGACGAGGGAGCCACCTGCGCGAGAATTCCTAGCCAGGCGAAGGGATACAGCTTATCAACGGTTCTCAGAACACTATCGGGAATTGAAGGGCGCGAGACCCCGTGAAAGCCGTCGCACCCAGCGATGAACTCACAATGAATTTCGAAAGACTCACCGTTTTTAGTGTAGCGGATGTACGGCTTTGGCCCCTCAATGTCGTGAAGGCTGGCGTCCTCGGTCTCGAACACGATCCTGCGGTCCGCAGCCAACCGAAGGGCGATCAAGTCTTTTACAACTTCCTGCTGCGCGTAGACTGTGATGGTTCTGCCACCCGTGAGCTCACGGAAATGGATGTGGTGATCCTTGCCTCGCACACGTAGATACACCCCGCTGTGCTCCAAGCCAAGCCTTTGTAATCGCTCCGCTGCCCCTGCTTCTTTCAGGAGCTCAACTGTCCCGTGCTCCAACACACCAGCACGTACCCGGGTCTCACAGTATTCTTGAGTCCGACACTCGATGACAACACTGTCGATACTGTGCAGGGCAAAGAACTGCGATAATAGGAGACCCGCAGGTCCAGCTTCAATAATCCCTACTTGAGTATCAATTCTCATAGAAATATAAATACGACAACTTGGTTGAGCCGCGAGCTAGGAACAGCGTTGTCTTGCTTCCGAACGTCTTCCGGGCCAAGAAGTACATGCATGTCAGTTGTTACTGGGGACTCTACTGTTTCGCCAAAAACAGTCACTTAATGGCCACCCGCATGCGAGGGCTTATTGCTTATAGGACAGCTACTGTTCACGCTCGCGCTCTTTATCATACGTGCGGAAAGTCCTGCCTTTGTCAGCGAGCTCCTTTAGCAATGCACTCATGCACCAGCGCGGTCCTAATTCGCCTTCGAAATCCGAAATTCGGCTTGCTAGGTGTTTCAACCCGACTGAATCTGCATAGAACATGGGGCCGCCACGCCATGCGGGGAAGCCATACCCATTCAGATATATGACGTCTATGTCCGCCGCCCGGAAGGCACAACCCTGCTCTAGCACGCGTGCCCCTTCATTGATCAGCCCGTAGAAACAACGCTCCACAATCTCTTCATCAGAAAACTGCCGTTGGGGAATGCCAGCTTCGCGAGATAAGGACCGGATCGTGTCCACGACTTCGACATCGGGAGTTGGTCTGCCATTTTCGTTGTAAACGTACCATCCTCTTCCGGTCTTATGTCCGAGGCGACCCATTTCACAGAGTGCGTCAGCAACAATTGGTCTTCTTTCGCCCGGTGCAGAGAACTGCCGTAGTTCCCGGCGCACGCGCCACGCCACATCCAGACCGGCCATGTCATCCACCTCGAAGATTCCCATTGCTATCCCGAAGTTTCGAAGTGCCCGATCCACCTGTTCCGGAGTTTCGCCTTCCTCAACGACGAATTGGGCCTCATACATGTAAGGGAACATCAGCCGATTCCCTACAAAACCAGGAGCATTGCCTACAACGACTCCTACCTTCCTCAAGCGCTTGGCGAACGCCACGGCGGTAGCCAGCGTCTCAGGCAACGTGCAACGGCCGCGTACAATCTCCAGCAGTCGCATAATGTGCGCCGGGCTGAAGAAATGCAGGCCGACAAACAGTTCTGGCCGTCGAGTTTCCGAAGCAAGCTCATCGATATTCAAAGTTGATGTGTTTGACGCCACGATGCAGCTCGCCTTCACAATACTGTTGAGCTGACGAAAGACCGAGCGTTTCAGCGCCATTTCTTCGAACACAGCTTCAATGACCAGATCTGCAGTCTCGGCTGCATGGTAGTCCAGTTGTGGGCGAATCCGCTTTATGCGCTCTTCTACGGCTTCTTGTGTAAGGCGTCCCCGCCGGATGGAGGACTCGTAGCTTATGTGTATCGCAGACATCGCAGCAATGAGACTTTCCTGTTGCAGGTCAACCAGGTCAACGTCTATGCCTGCGTTTGCACATGCCATCGCAATCCCGCGTCCCATGGTTCCCGCCCCGACAACGAACACTTGTCTGATCGTGGATGCGTTTGTCTGCCGGGTCAGCCCGGGGATTTTGTTCACTGCGCGTTCGGCGAAGAACGCGTGAATCAGAGCCCGGCACTGAGCCGTGCTGGCACATTCTTCAAACAGTTGCCGTTCTCGCGCGCAGCCTGCCTCAAATGGCAGCGTAACTGCGCCACGAATTGCTTCCAGCGCTTTGAGTGGAGCAATTTGGTTTCGCCTTGTCCTTCGAGCAAGTTCTTCTCCACTCTGGATGGCATCTTCCAACGACTGGGAGGTCTTGAATTTGGCATTCTGCTTTCGAGTTTTCCGATGCCATCTGTCAGCTTCTGCAATGCGAGAAGCGTATGCAACGGCTTCGAGTCGAAGGTCGCCTTCAACGACCCAATCGATAAGACCGGCCTCCGGAGCTTCGCGAGCCGTAATTAGTTTCCCACTCACACATATTTCAATTGCCTTTTCGACGCCAACGAGGCGTGGCAGCCGCTGAGTCCCTTCCGCACCCGGAATGATTCCGAGATTAACCTCAGGTTGCCCTAACTTTGCGCTGCGCAGAGCAATGCGGTAATTCCCCGCCATTGCGAGTTCCAAACCACCACCGAGGGCACTGCGGTGAATCGCCATGATAACGGGCTTTGGACAATCTTCGATCTTCAAAAGTAAATGATGTAGGTTCGGTGCACCTGGTCCCACGCCCCAGGCCAACTCCTCCAGTTTTCTGATATCGGCCCCGGCAACAAAGGTCGCCCCGGCTCCAATCAGCACGATGGCTCGTACTCCCTGGTTTTTCGTAGCGGCTTCGAACGCTTGATCGAGCTCATCTGCCACTCTCGAATCCAGAGCATTGACCGGAGGATTGTCAATGGTAACGACCGCAACGCCAGCTTCCATGACCGCAGTGACCACACATTCTCCCCACAACCGTATTTTTGAGTTCAGAGATTGAGTTGCAGCATTTCATCAAACACATTACGACTGCTGCGAAGGGCACCAATTACTATCTGCAAGCAGCGACTTGAAGTCAATACCGTATTGGTGTGGAGGCCATGATAAACTGGTATAGGCAATCAGCTGCAGCATGGGTGCGAGGATTTGGGTAGAACCGCGCCTACCTTCGACCTCTCCTAGATGTACCTGTGAGTCTCGTGCTCCTTCTTTTTCGTGACTTTCCTCTCGAGTTCGAGTTGCGGGACTTTCGTCTGCGGAGCGCTGCGTCATCGGGCACTCGATCGGCTCGATATTCTCCGAAGTGATTGAGGTGCTGTTCCTTGATCAGAGTCTTATCCTGTTGAAACCTTTCTGTAGTGAATTGCACGAAATCAAGGATGAGCCTGGACTGCTCATCTTTACGCCAAACGATATCAACTTCGCTTATTGCCGAGGGCTCAGCAAGAGGTAGGGAGATCAAGCGATCTGCAAACGACGGATGGATCGGGTTCTTGCCAACTGCAACGTAAATACCTTTCCCCGAATCCACCAAGATCGATCCAGAGTCTTCGTATGGCATAGTTGCCGTCGAGACTACCTTCGGCTCAATCCCCTGATCCCGAAAGAGTGCGAGCGTTCGATCATAAACAGTTGGCGAGATGCGCCTATCAATCATCAGCAGAGTTTCATTTCTGAGGTGATGCAAGTGCAGGATCTTGTTCTTGGCCAGAGGACTGGATTTGCGTAGAACCACGGAAAACTGCTCTTGAAATAGCGGCGCAGATGCTAACTGGGGTCCCTCGACCGGACAGCGCATGAAACCCACGTCGATTTTTCGATCCAAGAACGCCTCAGCCTGGAATCCCGAGGGTATGTCTCTGACATCAAATTCCACCGTGGGAGAAAGCCTGAGATAGTCATTGACAATTCTGCCCACCACCTCTCCCAAACCCTTCCCGATCCCGAGGCGCATTGTACCGCAGGCGCCGCTCTCGGCTCGCCGAGCTGCGTCCACGGCCTGAGAAATATGTTGAAGTGCGACGCGCACTTCGTTCAAGAAACCACGACCGGCGTCAGTGAGGAGTACCCGGCTGCTGTTTCTTTCAAACAGTTTTGCGCCCAGCTCCGTCTCCAAATCGCGAATGTGGCGACTCACCGGCGGTTGGGCCACCTGAAGACGTCTAGCAGCTTTAGTGAAATTTAGTTCCTCGGCGACAGCGACGAACGAATGCAGATGTCGAAGTTCCATACCTGCCGACCCCTCGGTTAATGTCCCGCGTCAGACGACAATTGATCTTATACCATATCCGTATAGTTGCCAAGCCCGAGCTATACCGCGTACGCATACATTTGATGCGCAAAATGTATTGACAAGTCGGCCCAAATTACGCGAACCTCTCGAACTGGAGAGGTTCAGTTCCTGGGTAAAGCCAGTTGGTATATACAACTTCACCGGAGTGATGCTATGGCCCGCCCGGCCCGGTTTGCCCTGTTTCTGGCATTCGTGACAATCCCTGCTGCAACAAAGCTCGACGCTCAAGTTGGTACAGGAACAATTTCGGGAGTAGTGACAGACTCTTCTGGCGCCGTCGTGCCGGCAGCGTCTGTTGACATCACAAATACTGCCACGGGCGTGGTCACTTCCGTTAAGACCAACGACCATGGGCTCTACATTGCGCCGGATTTGATCGTTGGCGTATACGAGGTGAAGTTGACGAAGCAAGGATTTGAGACCCAGCTGTTCAAGCAGGTACGGCTGACGGTCGGCAGTAATACCGTCGTGAATTGCAAATTGTCTGTCGGCCAGCAAGTCACAACGATCACGGTTGAGGCCGCACCGAGCAAGCCCGATACGGCAACATCACAAATATCTGCGCTAATTCACCCTGAGTAGTTGGAGAATCTGCCGTTGAATGGCCGAAACTATGAGCAGTTGATCCTGCTGGCGCCGGGCGTTCAACCTGTCAACACAGGCGCACAAGGTTCCTTTTACGGAAGGGCCCCGACCTATTCCATTTCTGGCTCGCGGACGGTGGGCCAGGAAGAGCTTCTTGATGGCGCCAACATCCAAGGCTTTTGGGGCCATGGCAGCGGTAACAGCATCATTGGGACCTCACTCGGAGTTGAAGCGATTGGGGAGTTCCAGGTGCTCACCGGGACCTACAGCGCCCGCTTTGGTGGAAGCGGCTCCGTGCTGAATGCGACCACCCGGTCAGGAACCAATGAAATCCACGGAACGGTCTACGAGTTTCTCCGCAACAGCGCCATGGATGCCTTGAACTTCTTCGACGACCCGGCCTCGCCACCCACGTTCAGAGGGAATCAGTTTGGCGCCAGCCTCGGCGGACCAATCCGCAAAAACAAGAGCTTCTTCTTCGTCAATTACGAAGGGTTGAGGCAGCGCCTCGGGTTGACTTCCATCAGCTCTGTGCCCGACGCGAATACTCATCAGGGACTCCTGCCTTGCAATACGGTCTCTTCACCCCTCCCTTGCGTAAATGGTCTGGTCGACATCGGTGTTGCCTCCTCCGTCCAGCCGATCATGGACCTTTTCCCCAAGCCCAACGCCGGCGTATTGGGCAATGGCCTTGGTCTCTACCGGACCGTGCTGAATGAACCCGCGAGCGAGGACTTCTTGACCACTCGATGGGATTACTATCTTTCTGAAAACAATAACCTCTTCGTGCGCTACATATTGGACAACGGCACACTTACGGATCCAACCGTCGCGGGGTATGGCCTGTACCCGGAGATTTCGAAAGGGCGGAATCAGTACGCCACCATCGGCGACAAAATGGTGCTGTCTTCCACTCTGGTGAATCAAGCTACCTTTAGTTTCGTGCGCACGCCCCTGCAAGCTTTTACCACCGCAAGCCACCCCGCTCTCAACTTCTTCCCCGGGGAGAACCGCCAGGACGGTACCATCATGGCTGGCGGGCTCTTCATTGGGGGAAGTTCATTTACGCCAAATCTGTCCGTGCAGAACGGGTTCGCGGCATCGGATGACGCAACCTGGGTTCGCGGCCGACACTCGATTCAGTTCGGGCTGACCGTCCGCCGCCTTCAGGATAATCACTACGACAGCTTCTTCAGCAATGGCAGCTACACGTTTCCCACGCTGCAAACCTTCCTGGAGGGGCAACCCGCGATATTTATCGGAGCCTTGCCGGACCGGGCGAACTCCTACCGGGGATTCCGAGAGACGGATATCACCCCGTATATTCAGGACGATTGGAAGGCCACGCGCCGGCTGACGCTGAATCTGGGGCTGCGGTACGAGTTCGTGACAAATCCGACTGAGGTCAAGGGGCTCCTTTACGCGTTTGTCAATCCGACCCAAGATCCGGACTTTACGCATGTCTCGAACGTCTTCCAAACCAATCCCACCACCAAGAATTTTGCGCCACGCCTGGGATTGGCCTGGGACCCGTTCGACGATCATAAAACAGTGTTTCGCGCGGGAGCCGGCATCTTCTATGACCTGATCACCGTCCGAAACTACATGCCCGCCTTTCTGTTCGCTGGGCCCTATCAGGTTGGTCTGCAAATCCAACCCAGTTTTCCTGTGCCGTTTCAGGGTGGAGCAATTCCGCTGATCATTATTGGCGAAGCCATGACGTATAACCCGGAACACACACCCTATGTGGCGCAGTATAACTTCAATGTGCAACGGGAGCTTCCGGGCGGCATTGTCCTCAGCGTGGCATACGTCGGGTCACGGGGTGAGAATCTGCTGGTTCCCCAGGAAAACAATCCCATAGTCCCGACGATGGTTGGCGGTCGGCTGAGTTATGGCGGCCCGGACCCGGGCAGTACTCCGCCGGGGACGGCCGGCCCGCGAGAGAACCCGAATCCTTTCATCGGTTCGCTCCTTTTCTCCAAGACCACCGGTTGGTCAGCCTACCACGCTCTGCAGGTTTACGCCCACGGCGATATCGCCAGGCGATTGCGGCTGCAGTTGTCTTACACGTATTCCCATTGTATTGACATCTTCTCAGAATCCTACGGGCTGGAGGGCAACCAAGGGCTCTATCAGATCGAGGACCCGCACAACCCCCTTTACGATAAGGGAAGCTGCAATTTCGACCTGCGTCACGTGTTCACCGGCAACTTCGTCTGGCGCTTGCCGTTCAAAGGCAATCCGTTTGTCACCGGCTGGGATGCGAGTCTGATCGCGAGCGCGCACACCGGCGTGCCCTTCAGTGTTGCCGACGGTTTTGACCGGGCGGACTTAGGAACAAACACTTCCTCAAACGTCCGGCCGGACCTGGTAGGTAATACAAACAATCCCGTCACGGGCAATATCAATCAGTGGTTCACGCCATCCGCATCTGCCTTGCAGCCTCCCGGAACCCTCGGCGGTCTGGGGAAAAACAATCTGCGCGGGCCCGGCTTCTCAACCCTGGATGTGGCCTTGGCCAAGACGTTTTCCCTTGGGGATAGGCTGCGCCTGATGTTTCGCGCCGAGGCGTTCAATTTGTTTAACCATCCGAACTTTGGGCTCCCCGACTTGGTCCTGTACAGCGGTCCGGCGTGCATCGGTGGCGGAGCGGGACTCAACTGCCCCGGGCCGGGGATTCCGAATCCGGATGCGGGCGCGATCCATAATACGGTGACGGCCTCGCGCCAGCTTCAGATGGCACTAAAGCTCATTTTCTGATCCGGCCCGAGGCGAGGAAGGCGGTGCATGATGACACTGCGAAGAAATCTGCAGTTTGGGGTCAAGTTTCTTTCCTATAAGCGAATCTGGCTTTGTGCAGGGGCAATATGCCTTTGTTCAGTTGGTCTTCAGACGGGAGGTTTTTTTCGATGAGGCAAACCAGATCATTGTGTCGAATGTACTTGACGGTGATCGGACTACTGTTAACGTTCTTCTGGGCTCGCTGGGCGCAAGCTCGGGAGCAGAAGCCCGCAGAACCATGTTCCAGTTTGGCTTCCCTTCACATCAAGAATACGGTCATTTTTAGCGCAAAAGAAGTTCCTGAAGGGACTCCAATCAGGCAAATGGGGCCAATGTCTATTTCTTCCCAACCCGCTCATTGCCTGGTGGAAGGTGAAATAAACAAGCATACCGGACCCGATGGCAACGAATACGGGGACAAATTCCAGTTACGATTGCCAGACGCGTGGACTGGAAGGTTCTTGTTCCAGGGTGGCGGCGGGCTCGACGGGATGCTGAATCCTGCAGTGGGGCCAGCGCGACCCGGGTTTAAGACAGCCTTGGCGCGCGGATATGCGGTAGTCTCAACCGACGGCGGCCATGAAGGGACAGGGCCAGGAGACGCGACGTTCGGAGCCGACCCGCAAGCGCGTGCAGACTATCAGTATCGCTCTACAGAAGTCGTGGCGCCCGTGGCGAAGTTAATCATCGCGAAGTATTATGGGGAACCGCCGAAGTATTCGTACATGTCGGGATGCTCAAATGGCGGTCGCGAGGCAATGATTGCTGCACAGCGTTATCCATCGCTCTTTGATGGGGTTATTGCAGGCGATCCCGCCTTCGATTTGACTCGGGCGGCAGTTGCTGAAGCATGGTTTTCCATGAAATTCGCTGAGATCGCGCCCAAAGGTCCAAATGGCATGCCGGCGCTTCAGAAGGCATTCTCCGACTCCGACCTCAAGTTACTTGCCTCCGCAGTGTTGAAACAATGCGACGCACTCGACGGCCTGAGAGATGGATTGATTGATGAGTCAGACAGTTGCCATTTTGATCCTGCCGTTTTGCAGTGTAAGTCGGAGAAGACCGACGCCTGCCTTTCCCGGGAACAGGTGGATGCATTGCAGACTACTTTTTCAGGACCGGTCGATTCAAAGGGCAATCGGCTGTATTCGGATTGGCCTTATGACGCCGGCCTTGCCGCTCCAGGCTGGCGAATATGGACACTTGGCAATGAGCAGATGCCAGCCCTTAACGTGCTGATGTATCCCGCGTTTGTGAATCACGTTGCACTACCTGCAGGCGAATCGCCCATCAAAGGCCCATTCTTATTCGATTTCGACAAAGATCCCCAAAGAATCAATGAATCGGCCAACCTGATCAACGCAGACTCTACGGATTTGCGTGCATTCCGCGAACGTGGCGGAAAGATGATCCTGTATACCGGTATGAGCGATCCGGTTTTCTCAGCCAATGACCTAATCGCTTACTATCACCGGCTCGCCAACGCGAACGGAGGCACAAGCAGCACCCTCCATTTTGTGCGTCTCTTCAGAATTCCGGGAATGAATCATTGCGCCGGTGGGCCCGCATTGGATGACTTCGATGACTTAACGGCAATCCAAGACTGGGTAGAAAAAGGCGTCGCGCCGGATCGGCTGATTGCAACGGGCAGAGAATTTCCTGGACGCAGTAGGCCACTTTGTCCATACCCTCAGACTTCGAAATACAACGGGACTGGCAGCACTGAGGATGCAAGAAACTTTACCTGCCAAAACTCTCGGGGCTCCGGGCCAAAGAAGTAATCCCACGGCTGCAGCGACTCTCAATGGGACGCTATGGGAAGTGTGGGGAAGACTCACATACTGACAAAGCAGCCATCAGGAAGGCCCATCAGGCCTGTTCACGTGGTTGCACCGCGCGCTGTCTTCGAGCATAGCCCGAATGGTGTCGTCTATGTTCGCCCAACAGAGACACTCTGTGCTTACCCCGGTCGGGTCACCGATTCTTTGAGATCCTGGGCGGAGAAGGCACCCGGTCGTGTTTTCCTGGCGCAGCGGGGACCAAGTGGCGAATGGGAGACCGCCACGTATGCCGATGCGTGGAGCCGTGTGCGCCGCCTCTCTGCTAGCCTACTTAAATTGGGGTTGTCTCCGGCAACACCGATCATCATTCTCTCGGGGAACAGCATTGAGCACGCTCTGGTGGCGTTGGCCACAATGTACGTCGGAATTCCTTATGCGCCTATCGCTCCGTCCTATTCATTATTGGTGCGCGAGTATGGTGCACTGGAACATGTTTGGCAAAACCTTGCGCCGGGCATGGTTTTTGTCCAAGACGGTGCTAAGTTTGCACCTGCCTTAAACGCTGTCCTGCGGGGGGCCGTGCGAGTTGTGCATCACGGCTCTGCACCGGATGGATTTCGGTCAATCAATTTTGTGGATCTGGAGAACACGGAGCCATCATCCGATGCCGATCGAGCTAATGAGCAAACCGGTCCCGATGCGATTGCAAAAATCCTCTACACCTCAGGGTCCACCGGCCTTCCGAAAGGCGTAATCACCACCAACAGGATGCTGTGCTCCAACCAGCAAATGCTTCGCCAGGTGATGCCTTGCTTAGGTGAGGAGCCGCCTGTCATATGCGACTGGCTGCCCTGGAATCACACTTTTGGTGGGAGCCATAATTTTGGGATTGCCTTATACAACGGGGGCACTTTGTACGTCGACAGCGGCAAACCAACCCCGATTCCTTCAGTGAAACTGTTCGCAACCTGCGAGAGATCGCCCCTACTGCTTATCTTAATGTTCCCAAGGGCTACGAAATGTTGGTCGAGTACTTGCAGAGAGATCCTGTGTTACGGCGCAACTTTTTTCTCCGGGTGAAAATTCTCTTTTTTGCAGCTGCCGGATTGAACCAAAAAACGTGGGATGATCTTAAACAAATCGCGTTCGAGACCTGTGGGGAAGAAATCTTGATTGTTACTGGCCTTGTTGCAACAGAGAGCGCCCCCTTCGTCTTGTCAACCGGGATCGAAGGATACTCCCCGGGTTGGATCGGACTTCCGGCGCCCGGTGTCGACCTCAAACTTGCACCCATGGGCGAGAGAACTGAAGCGCGACTACGCGGCCCCGCGATTACTCCCGGCTACTGGCGTAGACCTGATTTGAATGCTAGTGCATTCGACGAGGAGGACTATTACCGCATGGGTGATGCTGTGAAGCTCGTCGACCCCTCAGGTCCGCAAAAGGGATTTCTGTTTGACGGGCGATTGAATGAAGAGTTCAAGCTCTCCAGCGGAACCTGGGTACGAACGGGAACGCTGCGAAGGCGTTTGCTCGCGCATTTCAACGGTCTTCTCCAGGAAGTGGCACTCGCAGCTCCAGATCGTGACTACGTAGCCGCGTTGCTCTTCCCTTCACTGGACGCATGCAGAAAACTGGTGCCATATTTCGCGGAAACGTCTTCCGCTTCGGAAGTACTTTCGCATTCTGAAATTCGGTCGGCGTTTCAGCAGGGCCTAAATTCCTTCGCATTGCAGAATCCAGGCCTTTCCACTCACGTAAAACGAGCGATTCTGCGCGACTCACCGCCTTCCTTGGAAGGTCGGGAACTGACTGACAAAGGGACTTTGAATCAAGCGGCCGTCCTGAAGAACCGGTCCGCGGAAGTGGATCAACTCTACCGCGAACCTAGTCCCCGAGATGTCTTGAGCATCGAGGTGATCTGAGATCTTCCCAGCTGGACCGCAGTTTTCCGGTTATACTCCGGTTGCCTTACTAAATGGCGCGTGCCGCTTCTTATGATCTGGAGGAGGCGCACAGTTCCTCGGTCGCGCGAGAAGCGCTAGATTGGATCGGGGCATCTCTGCCTGTACAAAGCTAAGGACACAGCGCGCCGTCGACCCCCATCGCCTATCATCCCGTCAACGTTGGCCGGGAA
>OFHG01000105.1_pt1 | contig 39324 bp, 35 predicted proteins | sample 1521931 | NCBI WGS metagenome assembly OFHG01 (sample SAMEA2468438, study PRJEB22500) | soil metagenome | biome: Glassland; feature: Farmland; material: Clay | place: Australia | collected 2013-01-31 | depth 0.55 m
CATATGTCCACCCTTGAAGGAAGACACCTTTATCCTCGATTTCGTGAATGAGCCCGAGGAGATATTGGAATCGTTCAAGCCCTATTACGAGCAGACCCTCATTGGTGAACGGGCCGAGGCTCGGCAATTGTACGAGCTTCAAGCGAAGCTTGACGCACAGCAGGTCTATTTCAAGGCAGAGGTTGAGGAGTTCGCCAAGGTTTTCTACAAGCCGAAGAAGTTCCAGACACCGGACGATCACGCAAAGATGAATGCTTGTCTTGATCCCGCAGTGACGAGGTTCAAGGCTCTTGATAAGGAAAAACAGGAGGAGTTTAGAAAGGTGCTGGTTGCGTACCGGAACCTATATTCCTTCCTGGCTCAGGTAATCCCGTTCCGCGATTCCGACCTTGAAAAGCTTTACGCGTTCATCCGATTCCTACTCAAAAAGCTGCCGCGACGAGAGGCTGGTCCGGTTTATGATTTTGAAGATGAGATAACACTCCAATATTACCGGCTCCAGAAGATCAGCGATGGTACGATTACGCTCCAATCAGGTGGGCAAGTGGACGGCCCGGTATCCGTCGGGACTGCGGAAGGAGAAGGACCTTGGGTTCCGTTGAGCGAACTCGTGGGCGTGCTGAATGAACGGTTCGGTACAGACTTCAAGCCCGCTGACCAATTGTTTTTTGATTCCATCAAAGAGGACGCCTTGGCCGATTCCGGCCTGCGTCAAGCGGCCATGGCGAATACCATGGAGAATTTCGGTTATGTCTTTCTGAAAGCGCTGGAAAATCTCTTTATCGACCGCATGGAGCAGAACGAAGAGATTACAGCCAAGTACATGAACGACAAGGACTTCAAGGATACGGTCGGCCAGCATCTCTTGAAGCAGGTGTATGAGAAGATACGTCAAGAAAGCGCGAAAATCAAGTAGTTATCACTTAGTAATAAGTTGGCTAAGTTTAGTAATAAACGTAGTAATAAAACAATATAAACCTCTTGATTTTCAGCGTTTATTTGTGGGCAATTATTTGTATTTAGCAGTACTTTCAGTAGTAAATCTCAGTAGTGCTGCTTGCCGGCTCCGATATCCGGAGAGTCTGCAAAGTGAGATGTTGGTGAGGGCTGAGGCCACAATCTCATCACGAAATTGTCAATTGATAAGATTAAACGTACAAGCAGTGGTCGGGGAAAACGGTTTTCTCCGCATGGAAGGGCGGTCGCCGAAGAACCGCTATCTGCTTGCTGAGGAGCATTAGCAGAGTATTAACAATCAAAGCTATTTTGATGCCGTGCACGGCATGCACAAAAATCACTGGAATTATAAGCGGTTATGCTCCAACAGGTATTAGCAGTATATTAACAAGTGTTAATACTGATACAAAGATATGAATTTCAAGGAGTGAGTGTCGGTAACGTTGAACCTAATTTTTCTTTTCTCTGACGATTTTATTGACGGAACGAACCGTGTGAGACTGGAGGGCCGGCGTCTCCGGCACGTGCTCGATGTCCACCGCGCTCAGGTAGGCGATGAACTCTGTGTTGGATTGGTGAACGACCGCATCGGCATGGGAAGGATCACCTTTCTGGACAAATCAACGTTGGAGATGGACGTGAATCTTACGCTCCTGCCGCCGTTGGCGTTGCCGGTGACGCTCGTCCTCGCCTTGCCGAGACCCAAGGTGCTCCGGCGGGTGCTGCGGGCTGTCAGTGCTCTGGGAGTGAAGCGGATCATTCTGCTGAACTGTTTCCGAGTGGAGAAGAGCTTCTGGCAGAGTCCGTTCCTGGGCCCCGAGGCTATTCAAGAACAGCTGGTCCTCGGCCTTGAGCAGGCAAAGGACACCACTCTTCCCGATGTCCTGCTCCGGCCTCTGTTCAAGCCTTTTGTCGAGGATGAACTTCCGGGCCTCATGAAAGGCACGCTCCCACTTGTCGCCCATCCGACCGCCGCACAAGCCTGCCCGCGAAATGTGAACCAGCCGGTCATGCTTGTCATCGGCCCTGAGGGAGGGTTCATACCCTATGAGATAGAAAAGCTTATTGACTGCGGGTTCACCGCGGTGCAGATGGGAGAACGCATCCTGAGCGTGGAGACCGCTGTGCCGGCTCTGCTCTCCCGGCTGTACTAAGGCGGGCAGGTTCCCCTCAAAACAGCGTCACAGACTTTTCTACGCTGTTGGTTTTCCCCTATTTTGTGCAAAATCTGGTTTATCATTCTAAATACGTACAAACGGAGCCTTATGAAACACGCATTGTCGGCTGTTTGCCGGCCGATATAAAAAAACTGCAAATTTTGATAAAGAATTGGTGTAATATCAAAAATTGGTGTACTATGTAGCGGTTTTTCTCTCAAGGTCCTCCGTTTTAAATTCAATCCTATGAGCCGCTTCTTTTCCGGGGCGGGTGAAGCTGGCCGCATGAAGTTAAGTATTTTTTCACGGTTAATGACCGGGTATCTTGCCTTTCTCGTCCTGGCGATGGGCGTAAGCGTTTACGCCATCATCCAGCTGAGGTACGTGCGCGACGTCACGCATTCCATTATCCTGGTCGACAATCCTCTTCTGGATCTTCATAAAAATCTGTCTGACGCGCTGCTCTCGGAAACACGATACGAAAAGAAATTCGTCATTATGCATGACGCCGCCCTCTATGACGGATTTCTTAAATCGAAGGCGGAGTTCGAGCAATACCTCGCCGACGCAGCGCGGACCGCTAATACCGCCGAGCTGAAGGACGTCCTTAAGCGGTCAGCGGACCTTCACGCGGCCTATCAGGCCCGGTTCGCTGAGGAGACTGCGTATCTCAAGGAGGGACAGAAGTACTCCGCCGCGTGGTACAGCGACGAAAAGGACAAAATCGTCAACGCCCTGATGGATGAGCTCATGAAGGTGAGGCTCCTGAGTCAGAAGAGCATCTTCGAAAAGGTCAAGCAACTGAGCGACGCCGGCACGCGGGCGACCAATGCCGCCATGATGACGACCGCGGCCGCCCTCCTCTTCGGGATTGCGCTGTCCGTTCTCATCACGGCGAGCATCACCGTCCCGCTTGCCGAAATGAAGAAGAAAACGGCGGAGATCAGCCGGGGAATATACGAGGCGAATTTGAACGTTACTTCCCCCCCCGAGATCGCGGAGCTGGGCCGGGCGTTCAACTTCATGTGCGACAAGCTCAGGGAAGTGGACAAGATGAAGTCCGACTTCTATGCGCTCATGTCTCACGAACTGCGCACGCCGCTCACGTCGATAAAAGAAGGCACGAACCTTTTTCTCGAGGGCCTCGGAGGAAACGTCACGGAAAAACAAAAAAAGCTCCTCTCCATTATCGCCGAAGAAAGCAACAGGCTGATCGATCTCGTCAACTCGCTGCTGGACATCTCGAAGCTCGAGGCGGGCATGGTGGCGTACAATTTTTCGAGGGTCGAGCTCAATCCGCTGATAACGAGGGCCGTGAACGAGGTCGCGCCCCTGGCCGAGGCCAAACGCATACGGATCGATAAGGACCTGAATGAACTTCCGGCCCTTGCCGTGGATTCGGAGAGGATCCTTCAGGTACTGCGCAACCTGATCGGGAACGCATTGAAATTCACTCCCCGCGGCGGCACCGTGACCATCGCCTCACGCCGGGGAACAGAGGGACTGTCAATATCGGTATCGGACACGGGCCCCGGGATCGCAAAGGAGCATGCAGCGGCGATTTTCGACAAGTACCGCCAGGCAGCGGGCGCGGGCCCGCACAAACTCCAGGGAACGGGCCTGGGGCTGGCGATCGTCAAACATATTGTTCACGACCATGGAGGAAGAGTGTGGGTGGAAAGCGAAAAAGGACGCGGCAGTACGTTTACCTTTGTTTTGCCTGCCTGATCATGTTCGCGGGAGCATCCTGCGCGCAGCTCAGGGCGGCGTTTCCGCCGGAACAGGGAAGGTGCGCACCCCTGCAGCATGTGCAGAAGAGCATCGGACGCGGGGATTTTGAAGGTGCCGTGCGGAAATCTCAGGATGACCTGTCGGCGGGGAATCAGTGCGCCGACGTCGCCCTTTTTGATCTGGGACTGGTATACTGCCATTACGCCAATCCGAAAAAGGACTATAAAAAATCGCTCGGCTATTTTTCGCGTCTCGTAAAAGAGTATCCCGGGAGCTCCCTCGCCGAAGAAGCGAAGATCTGGGTCAACGTTCTCGAGACCATGGAGAAGACGAAACGGGTTGACATCGAACTTGACGAGATGAAGAAGGGGATGACCAAATAGGTGCAATCATGTCTTTAGGGACGATATTGATCGTAGACGATGACCGAAACCTCCTGGAGCTCATGCGGATGCGTCTCGAATCCTCGGACTACGAAGTAACGACGGCACTCGATGAGCAGGAGGCGAAAGAGGCGTCGAAAAAAGATTTCTTCGACCTCGCCGTTATTGACCTTCAGCTCATTCATCAGGACGGCATATCCCTCATGGAAGAGCTCCGCCGGACAAACCCGGACCTGCCGGCCATCATTCTTACGGCCCACGGAAGCATCGAGAGCGCCGTCGAGGCGATGAGGAGGGGGGCCTCCATGTACCTGACGAAACCCTTCGACGCGAGGGAACTGCTCCTGCATATCCAGCGGGCACTCGAAAACAGGCGGCTCTCGTCAGAGGTCAACCGGCTCAAAAGCCTTCTGTCGGAGCGGTACGATTTTCACAACATCGTCGCCCGGAGCGAAAAAATGCAGCAGGTGCTCGAGACCGTGTCACACATCGCCACGACCGAATCTACGGTGTATATCCACGGCGAAAGCGGCACCGGCAAGGAGCTTATTGCACGGGCCATTCACCTCGCGAGCGGGAGAAGAGACAAGCCTTTTGTGGCGGTAAATTGCGCCGCCCTCCCGGAAACGTTGCTCGAAAGCGAGCTTTTCGGCCACGAGAAGGGGGCATTCACCGGGGCGATCAAGAGTTCACGGGGCCTCTTCGTTCAGGCGCAGGAAGGCACGATCTTCCTCGATGAGATCGGCGATATGCCGCTCTCGATACAGGCCAAGTTCCTGCGCGTGCTCCAGGAGCGCCAGTTCCATCCCGTCGGCGGCGAAGGACCGGTGCAGGTGGATGTTCGGGTGATCGTTGCGACGAACAAAGATCTCGAAGAGGGCGTCAGGCAGGGCATCTTTCGCGACGATCTCTATTACCGGATCCATGTCATTCCCATTGAACTGCCGCCGCTCCGGGCGCGAAAAGAGGACATCCCCATGCTGGCCGATCATTTTCTGAAAAAGTCCGGCACGCAAATGAACAAAAAGGTAAAGGGACTGACATCCGGCGCCATGCAGCGGCTGATGATCCACGAATGGCCCGGCAACGTGCGGGAGCTCGAAAATATCATTGAGTACGCCGTCGCCATGACCCGGGAAGATATGATCTCCGAAGACCTCATCCTTCCGTCGAAATCCGCTACAGCGGGGGAAACGATCAAGCCGCTGAAGGATGCCAAAGACTCCTTTGAAAAAAAATATCTCATTCACCTCCTCGAGCTAACCAACGGGATCGTAAGCAGTGCCGCGAATCTTGCCGGGAAGTACCGGGCGGATTTCTATAATCTCCTGAAGAAACACGGAATCAACCCGGGTGATTTCAAGAGCAAGCGGTAAATTCTGCAAAGAAAAACAAAAACACAATTCCCGAGCTTTTCATACAAAAGTATCTAAAACGTCACGGCTCTTCTTTTAACTGATACAAAGGTATCTTAATTTGTTACAGAATTGCCTGCTTCTCATTATCATCAACACTTCTTTCTCCCTTCTCGACGAAGTAAAAACCATACAGAAACTTAACTTATTGACTCTCCATGTGTTCCCGGGTTTCAGACCAATAATGGCAGGATTGGCCGAAGGGAAATACATACATTCATGCCATTCATTACGGAACTCCAACATTGAACGGTGTGCCGTTTGTCCTTAATAATCAGCACGCTGCCAGGCAGAGATTGATTATGGCATCGTCCTTGCTTTACAGTCAAAGCGAAGGGAACGCGATATGCCAATAATTTAAAACTAGATGCCAGGCCTGCATCTCGACAGCGGTGCCGAAAAACATTAAGGAGGGAATAGTGATTGCCAATTTTTATCCATGCCGGAACAGAATGTCCAAGGAAATAGAGCAGTGCACATCGTTACAGAATCTGGAAAGGCTGCTGAGTTTCTGCAGCAGCTGTATTTACCGGATATTCGAGCAGGCGCAGGGCATGGATGTCGTGCCGATAACGTACAGCGGGGAGCCGAACAATAGGAACAATATGCTGACCGCCGGGATGCGGGACCTCGCGGATAGAGAGAGGGTTTTCAACATCTGCTGAGGCCGGCGGGCAGCGCATGTTCCATAACGGAGAGGACAAGTGACCATGATGGGAAAAGCACTTCTCAGAAAAGCGGCCATTCCCTTGATCATTTTTTTATTTATCATGTTCCTGCTGCTCATTTGGAACGCTTCAGGGGCATTCGCGGCCTCGATCGGAACCACGGCGAGAGCCCGGCACGCGGAATTCAGCAGCAGGAATGAAATACCCAAAATCATGTCCGTTCTTGCAAGCAGGAAGCCGGACAAAAAAGTTCTCGAAAAAGCGGCAGACAAGATGTCCGACATGAACGAGCGGAATCTCCGGTTGATGTCCTCGCTTTGCGACCGCATCTCCTCGGACGCCGGCACACCGGCCGCCGACTTCGCATATTCGCTCCTTACGGCGATTATTGTACTGTCATGACACGGCGAAAGGCGCTGGCGCAACCATCATGAAACATTCCAGTCAACTCAGCGGGGGAGATCGTGTTCAAAAACATGACGCACATATCGTATCATGTCATCGTCGTTCTCCTGAGCGCCGCTTTGGCGCTCTCGATGCCCTTCATGGTCAGCGCCATGGCCCGAAAACTCCTGGCATCCTGGTCGCTCGTCGAGAACGAGCAGATATTTCTTGTCGCAATCGAAATCCTAACTGCCGTCGTACTGATTCTTTTCTTTAACTTCGTGAGGCGCGCATGGGAAGACCGGAGGCTTGCGCGGGTGGCGAAGAGCGCCGGCCTGGTCCTGGCAACCCCGTCCCGGGGAACATTCATCTATAAGAGGAGGGTAAAATATATGAAGAAGAAACAGGGATTCGCACGGGAAATCATGATCATCGGTTCGACCGGGTACCGGTCTTTCGCCGAGCCGGGGGGAGACCTCCATGAGGCCGTTCAAAACTGCCGGGAAGCAAAGATCATGCTCCTCGACCCGTTGAAGCACGGGGCGATCGCGCGGGCACGGAGCATCCCGGACCCGGAAATAACGCCGGAAGTGATCCGGGAACAGATCATAAAAAGCATCGATTTTCTTAAAAGCATGAGGGCCGCCCAAAAAAACGTCAGGCTGAAACTGTACGCTGACATGCCGCTTCTCAAGATGGCGATTCTGGGAGATTATGCTTTTATCCGTCATTACCACACAGGCCTGAATGTGCGCTACATGCCGGAATTCACTTTCAAGAACGACTGGAACCATGGAGGCCTCTACCTGCCGATGTATCGGTATTTTTGTTCGAGGTGGCAGGACCCCGATATCCCGGAATACGATCTTGACAGCGATGAACTTGTGTATCGTGATCGGACAGGCTCCGAAGTGTTGCGCGAAGCATTCAACGAAATCACGATGACCTACGATGCCAGGCATGATGCCAGGCATACGACGCACGGGGAAATCGTGTCACAGTATGCATTACACTGACTGATAGAGCAGGCGGGAGATGTTTCCGGCGCGCGGGCAAACCGTGTCGGGCCCTCCCCTACTCCCACCGGAAGATGAACGAACCGATCGAAAGGAAGACCGCAGTCATAACCGCGAGTATCGCAATGTGCGGAGAAATGTCGACAAGGCCGGCGCCTTCGGTCATGATCGCCCGCGCGCCGTCGACAAGGTGCGTTAGCGGCAGAAACTGAGCGATCTTCCGAACGATCGGGTTCGTGCCTTCGAGCGAAAACCAGACGCCGGAGAGGAGCATCATGGGCCAGGTCAGGAGGTTCAGGATGCCGCCGGCGAGTTCTTCGCTCGATAGGCGCGCCGCCACGAGCAGGCCGAGGGATATCAGACAGACCGCGCCCGCGAGGGAGACGAGGAACAGGTTCATGTAGGAGCCGCGCATCTGGAAATGGATGAAGTAATTGCACCCTGCATAGACGGCGATGGTGATGGTCTGGATCAACAGCAGACGCGACACCATCTGGGCCAGCAGAAACTCGAAAGGCCTGAGCGGAGTCGCCTTGAGGCGCTTCAAAAAACCATTTTTGCGATAGCGGACGATCACGTACCCAACGCCGAAAAGGCAGCTGAACATCATGTTCATGGCGAGGATGCCGGGGACGACCCAGTCTACGTAGCGGATCTCGTGCCCCGTGACCACGTCTTTGCGATAGCTCGTCCTTCCCTTGGATCGGAGCAGCCGTTCGAGGATATAGCCGTTCGGAGCGTTGGCATTGACCCAATAGCGCTTTCCCGAGCGCAGGTCCACCAGCATGTCGAGCTGGAAGTGTTCGACCTTGTCGATGCCTTTTGCCGGGTCGTCGACCGGGATGAACTGGATGTATTTTGTTTGGAAGAACGCCGCGTCGGACTGCTTGAGCGTCGCGGGATCGCCGAGAACGCCGACCTTGAACATGGGCTTCGGTTCGCCGGTGAAGACAACGGCGAAGCCGACGACGAGCAGGAGCGGAAAAAGGATATTCCAGCCGAGGGACGATTTGTCGCGGATGAACTCCATGTTCCGGGCGTGCAGTATGGCGAGAAATCTTTTCATATGTCTCGTCCTCTCAGGAAGAACCACCATCAACCGCGGAGACGCGGAGGCAGAAAGAACATTGCAACAATTACAGGGACGGCGGATAGCAGGTTCCCGCACTCATTCCCTATCACGCATCCTTCGTTGCATGCTCTTTCACCCCCCGCCTCCGAGTCTCCGCGTTTTTTTCTAGCTCCTTAAATCTTTGCCGGTCAGCGCAATGAACAAATCCTCGAGGCTCCAGGACCGTATGTTCATCCTCGAAAGCGAGACCCCGCGGTCCAGAAGCGTTCTGATCGTGCTGTCCACGTCATGGGTCTGGATCTCGCACCATTCGCGCTGCCGGGACGTGCAGAGTCCCAACCCCTCGATCTTGCCCTCAACGTCCTCATCCGGGAACTGCAATACGACGTCGCCGAAGTGCTCCTTGAGCAACTGCTCGGGCGTGCCCTGGGCGACAATCCTTCCATGGTCCATGATCGCGATCCCGTCGCAGAGCGTGTAGGCCTCGTCCATGTAGTGGGTGGTCAGGACGATGGTCTTGTTGCGGGACTTGATGAGATTGATCAGGTCCCAGAAATTCCGGCGCGATTGCGGATCGAGGCCGGTCGTGGGCTCGTCGAGAAAAAGCACCTCAGGATCATTGATGATCGCCAGGGCCATCAGGAGCCGCTGCCGCTGGCCCCCGGAAAGCTTTCGCGTGTCGCGATCAAGGAACTCCTCGAGCGCGCAGAGCCGGACGACCTCGTCCATGTCCATGGTCCGGGGGTAGAAGTTCTTGAACAGTCGCAGGGTTTCCCGAACAGTCAGAAATTCCTGGAGCGAGGTGACTTGGAATTGGATGCCCGCTTCTTTTCTAAAGCGGGCGCCAACAGGCGCTCCCTTATAGAGCGTGCTGCCGAAGTCCGGCGTCCGGATCCCTTCGATGATCTCGATGAGCGTGGTTTTGCCGGCGCCGTTCGGACCGAGCAGGCCGAAGCAGATACCCTGCTCGATCGTGAGGCTCACGTTGTCCACGGCCCGGACGCCGGGAAACGTCTTGACCATGTCTTTGACTTCTATGACTGGCGTCATAAATTCAAAGTACCATGAGGCACGATTGCTGTCAAGGGAGCGCGGAAAACGGTTACTTCTTGAGTTTGCGCCGGCAATCGTGTAAAGTATTATTCTCTACCACGAGAAGACAGAGCACCGGAAGGCAAAGCCTTTTTGTAATTGTCCCTTGATTTTCTCCGCAGCTCTGCCCGTACCCGCGTTTTGGCAACAGCAGGGGATGTCTTTGTGGCTAAGAAAACATGAAGATCCAGGTTACGGGAAATATATCTCTCGATGAGAGTGAAATCGAGATCCATTTCGTCCGTGCTTCGGGCCCGGGCGGGCAGAACGTGAACAAGGTGTCCACGGCTGTCCAGCTCCGCTTCGACGTGGGGAACTCCCCCTCGCTTCCCGGGGATGTGCGCACGCGCCTCATCCGCGTGGCAGGCAGGCGCATTAACCAGGACGGCATCCTTCTCATCGAGGCCCGGCAGCACCGCACGCAGGAGCGGAACCGTGAAGACGCGGTCGAGCGTCTCGTGGCGCTGATACGCCAGGCAACGCAGAAGCCCAAGCCGCGGAAAAAGACGAAGCCGTCGCGTGCGGCCAGGGAGCGCCGGCTTGAAGGCAAGAAGCAAAGGGGCCAAACCAAGGAGATGCGGGGCAGGGCATTTTCGGACGAGGATTGACGTGGAAGACACGGATTGGAACTGAAATACAATCATAAAATTATCGAGAAAAATCGTCATTGCGGGGAGCGAAGCGATGAAGCAATCTCAAGTCTTGAGACGAGATTGCCGCACTCCCGGCGGCCGCTCGCAATGATACTGCGCTTTTTCTGATACGAGGTTTATTGACGTGGGAGAAAGTGACTTTTCATGGCCCAGCCGTGGCAAACAATAGACAAGGTTGATACTGCAGACGGTGTCCTCGAACTTCGCAAGCGCGGCGGACACGACTTCCTGATTCTGATCGATAATCGCGTGCTCATGAACAGCAGCGCGAACCGGTCCGAGATCTCTCTCGGCGAGCGTGCCTGCCGGAAGGTCGTCGCACGCCCGCGGCCCCGGGTGCTCATCGGCGGCCTTGGCATGGGGTTGACCCTCCGAGCGGCCCTCGATACCCTTCCGGCGACGGCTCGGGTCGTTGTAGCCGAGATCAATCCGGTGGTGGTGAAGTGGTGCCGCGGCCCTCTTGCAGAATTGAGTGGGAGCGCAGTGGACGATCCCCGGATCCTCGTTGTGAACGATGACGTTGCTGCCGTGATCGCAAGGGCCGCGGAGCCCGGTGCGGAGCGCTACGACTCCATTATCATCGATCTGTACGAAGGCCCGCACACGGGAACGGACGCGTCGAAAGATCCGTTTTACGGAAGTCTTGCTTTGAAGCGGACGGTTGCCGCCCTTTCGAAGGGCGGTGTTTTCGCTGTCTGGGGTGAGGCCCCGGATGCGGGCTTTGAAAAACGGCTTGCTGCCGCGGGAATGGTGTTTGACCGGCAAAGGCCGGGCAGGGGCGGGTTACGGCATGTGGTGTATGTGGCGCAGACGCCTGCTGCCCTGTCATAAAAATTGCAGCTTTTATCATGATAAAGCGAAGAATCGCGCTTTTACGAGATACACTTCACATCTCTCGGGATTTAATACGAATATAGAAATCGCATATGCGGCAGTCACCGATCTTTTTCGCCATTACGCCCTGTATTGTCCCTCCGCAAAGCGTTCCCGCAACGAGCCAGCATGATCTTCCCGCGTTCCGGGTAAAAGCGGGACAAGTTTGCCGCCGTTCCGCGGGACAAGTATAAAACTCCCAGCAATTCAAGTGACGCATTCAGCATACCTCATTTCCCGGCAGAGAATAACACTGTCTGATTCCATGCCGGCTTGATAACATGGTCATTTAATCCGACTTTTAAATTAATTTCAATACCCCGGTCCGGGTATTTAACGGGTACCGATATTTTCTCGGTGATTTACGGATGTCCCGCTCCTGTGCGCGATTCAGAAAACAGGAATGATTGCACCCCGTCCCGACGTCGCAGGGAAGGCCACGATTTCGATTGCAATCCGGCACCGCCCGGAGTACATTGTGCGGACACAAAAAATATTCCCAAAGCTAAAAAACGCCACATAATTTAGCCGCCGAGAACACTGCGTCCGCAGAGTTCGGGTAAAATATTTAGTATTCCTTCATGAGTGATTCTCTCTGCGCTCTCCGTGAACTTCGTGGCAAATAATATTCTGTTCTGAGTCGTATCCAAAACGAACGAGGTTTTTCATGGCATTGGTAAGTTTACAGAGCGTGAACGTCAGCTTCGGCGGTCCGCTGCTGCTCGAAGGGGTCGGTCTATCCATCGACCGCGGCGAGCGCGTCTGTCTTGTCGGTAGGAACGGCACGGGCAAGTCCACGATTATGCGGCTCATCACCGGCGAGGTGAAGCCCGACGCCGGAACAATCGTGTTCCAGCAGGGCGTGAAGATCGCGCTCCTCACTCAGGAAGTGCCGCAGGCCCTTTTCGGCAGTGTGTTCGACATTGTATCAAGCGCGTTCGGCGAGCAGGGAAAGCTGCTTGCCGCGTACCACCACGTGAGCAACAAGCTTGCCCATGACCACAGCGAGAAGCTGATGGCCGAGCTCGAAGATGTGCAGCACCGGTTCGAGACAGCAGGAGGCTGGCAGATGCAGCAGCGGGTCGAGACAATTCTCACCCGGCTCAAGCTTCCGGAAGATGCCGGGTTTTCCGAACTTTCCGGGGGGCTCAAGCGGCGTGTCCTGCTCGGAAAGGTCCTGGCAAGCGAGCCGGATTTGTTGCTGCTTGATGAGCCCACGAACCATCTTGACATCGATTCCATAGCCTGGCTTGAGGAATTTTTACTGTCCTTCGGCGGGACCCTGCTGTTCGTGACCCACGACCGGGCGCTGCTTCAGAAGCTCGCTACCCGGATCGTCGATCTCGACCGTGGCAGGCTCACGAGCTGGCCCGGGAGCTACCAGGCCTATCTCGAGCTCAAACAAGCGGCGCTCGACGCCGAAGCGGTGGAGAACGCGAAGTTCGACAAAAAGCTCGCCGCTGAAGAGGTCTGGATCCGGCAGGGTGTTAAGGCGCGCAGGACGCGGAACGAAGGCCGCGTGCGTGCGCTCAAGGAGCTGCGCAGGACCAGGAGCGAACGGCGCGAGGTCACGGGTACGGCACGCATGCAGATGCAGGAAGCGGAGCGCACCGGAAAGCTCGTCATCGAAGCAACGAAAGTAAGCCACAGCTACAACGATCGCCCGGTGATATGCGACTTTTCCACGACCATTATCCGCGGCGACAAGGTGGGCATCATCGGGCCGAATGGCTCGGGTAAGACCACCTTGCTCAAGCTATTGCTCGGCGACCTGAAGCCGCAAAAGGGCACGGTGAAGCATGGAACGAATCTTGAGGTAGCTTACCTCGATCAGCACCGCGAGCAGCTCGATGACGAAAAGACCGTGCGGGACAATGTCGCCTACGGCAGCGATCACGTGACCATCAACGGCAACAGGAGGCACGTGATCGGCTATCTGCAGGATTTTCTGTTCTCTCCCGCGCGCGCGCGCAGTCCCGTGAAGGTCCTGTCCGGCGGAGAACGGAACCGGCTGCTCCTCGCCAAGCTCTTCACCAAGCCTTCGAACGTGCTCGTGCTCGACGAACCCACGAACGACCTTGATATCGAGACCCTGGACCTGCTTGAGGAACTTTTGATGGACTATCCCGGCACGGTCCTTCTCGTGAGCCACGACCGCGCGTTCATCAATAACGTCGTCACGAGCACGCTGGCGCTCGAAGGCGAGGGCGGAGTGAGTGAATACGTCGGCGGGTATGATGACTGGTTGCGCCAACGGGGCTGCAGGAAAAATGAGTCCCCTGCAGCTCCCGGTAAAACTGAAGAAATAAAGATCGTGCCTGCTCCTCAAAAAAGGAAACTGCGCAAGCTGAGCTTTAAAGAGCAGAGGGAGCTCGAAACCCTGCCGAAACGCATCGAGGATTTGGAAACTGAACAACAGCAGATCCTGGCGACCATGGCTGACCCGAACTTCTACCGCGAAAGCGGAAAAAAGGTCATTGCGTACAAGGCCCGGCTCGAGATAGTGGAAAAAGAACTGGCTGTGGTTTATGCGCGGTGGGACGAGTTGGAGACGTTGAAAGAGTAAGGTATCTGACCACGGCATTGTCGTATGGAACTTTCCCGGCCAAAGGCTCCCCGTACAGCATCGATGGTCAATGAGATGTCATCATCTGTGTAAGGAACCGGGACGCGGATGAAGCGGGGCTCGGCTCCGAACGTCAACGAACCCGGGTTAACAGCGCAAATTTACTTTAAATTTTTTTCATCTAATCCGTGGACCAAAGCCGGTTGCCTTGACGTGTGCGCCGCGCAACATGCCGTGCCCTCACTGCCCCGTCCCTCAGTTTTTTTCATGTCGGTCATAATAATGATTTTCCCGTCAGTCTCTGCCTGGCGATACAAGGGGCACATCTTGTGCTTTTTCTGCCTGCAGAACTCATCCAGTTCGAACATGCTCGGGATATAGCTCTCCTTGACAGCGGTGCAGCAGATCATGTATTTGCCTTTCAAAAGAAGACATTTCATAGCTCCTCCCCTCTTGCGCCCGGCGGAATCAAGAGGCGAAAAGATGCTGCCCGTCGCTTGTTGCCCGGCGTGCTGCGCCAAGAACATGCCCTCGTTATTAAAAACGCTCAAAATCCGCATCATTATTACCACCGCCGTGGTTGTCGCCATGGTCCTGCATATTCAGGGCTGCCCCGGCATGCTTGAGACGCACCTGTGCCGAAACGGGCTTCAGCGCTTTCGCGCCCCCGCGCGCGTCATGGACTGTCTCGATTTTGCGGACAGGCTTGCCGGGTTTTTGCTTCCCTTCGATAAACGACTTGGGAGCCATGCGACCACCATCGTTAACCTTAAAGAATGAAATCGTGCTCTGGAGCTGTTCTGCCTGCGAGGAAAGCTCCTCGGCAGTCGATGCCATTTCCTCGGCCCCGCCGGCGTTGTGCTGGATGACTTGATTCAATTGCTGGATAGCTGCGTCGATTTGATCGGCGCCGCCAGCCTGTTCTTTGCTTGCTGCGCTGATCTCCTGCACCAGTTCCGTGGTTTTGTGAATGTCCGGCACGAGCTTGGAGAGCATGGAACCGGCTCGCTCCGCTATCTCGACACTCGTGGAGGACAGCTTGCTGATCTCACCGGCTGCCAATTGGCTTCGCTCCGCAAGTTTTCGTACCTCCGAGGCGACAACGGCAAAACCTTTCCCGTGTTCTCCGGCCCGCGCCGCCTCGATGGCCGCGTTCAGCGCCAGAAGGTTCGTCTGGCGGGCGATCTCTTCGATGATAGAAATCTTTCCCGCGATGTCCTTCATGGCCGCCACAGCTTCCATCACCGCTTTCCCGCTCTCCGTGGCGTCCGCCGACGACCGGATCGCTATCTTTTCGGTCTGAGAAGCGTTGTCGGCATTCTGTTTGATCGTTGCGTTCATCTCCTCTATTGATGAGGAAGCCTGCTCGGCGGATGCGGCCTGCTCAGTCGTGCCCTGAGAGAGCTGCTCGGAGCCGGCTGATAACTGCTGGCTTCCGGAGGCTACGTTTTCGGCCGCATCCTGAACGGAGGTGACGATATCCTTCAATTTCACTACGGTTTTATTGACTGTTTCGACCAGGAGCCCTATCTCGTCGTCGCGTTCAGCCTGCAGCTCAATCGTCAGATCGCCGTTGCTCAGCTTTCCCAGGTTTTCCACGAGCACGTTTACGTTTTTTTCGAGATATTCTTTCTGCTCGACGGCTTCTTTCTGCAAGCGCTTCACCTCGCTGATGTCGATGATGACCTCCATCCCGCCGTATGGCTTGCCCTCCTCATCCAGGAGTGCCGAGCAGGCTGCCTGAATGTGAAACTTCCTGCCGTCGCGCGTCTCGGCGATCGTCTCACCGATGATGTTTTCGCCGCTCCGCATACAGTTCTTCAGGGTGCAATTCGCCGTGCCGCACAGCGGGGTTTTCGAGAAGTGGGCGCATGTCATTTTCCCGACTACTTCTTCGCGGGTGTACCCCATGAATTTCAATGCGGGATCGTTGATAGAGGTAATGACCAGGTTTTTATCGACGACATACATCGGCGCTGCGATTGATGTAAGGATGTTTTCAGTTTCCCATTTGGCCCGGACCATTTCTGTCTGGTCGCTGATCACTTCAATGCCGCCCAGCGTATTTCCCTGTGCATCGATAAGGGGTGAGCAGGCCGCCCTGATGGGGAACTTTCTTCCATCCCTCCTCTGTGCGATCGTGTCTCCGATAATCGTTTCACCGCTCCGCATGCAGTTCTTGAGGGTGCAGTTTGCCGTGCCGCACAGGAGTGTTTTTTGGAACTCGGCACAGGTCATCTTTCCCACCACTTCGTCACGGTGGTAGCCCATTGTCTTGAGGGCGGCGTCGTTGACGGACGTGATAACCAGGTTTCTGTCCACCACCACCATGGGTGCCGCGATGGAAGCGAGTTCATTTTTTAATATGGCCATCGAACTCTGTAATTTCGCATTTGCCTCGAGCGCATCCTTTTTCAAAAAATCAAACATGGCATACCTCCTTAGTAAGAGACCCATCGGTTCCGGGAAAACATCTCGCGTATCAGAGCGGGAAATTACATGGTACCAGCAATAACGGACGGATAAGAATAACTTAAAATATATAATTGTGGTTCAATATAAATCTATAATTTGCATTATTTATGCCCGGAAGATATTTTAATGCAACTTATTATAAATCAGTACGTTGCGGTTGTAATATCTTGTGCCTTCTGAATGAAAGGGCCACAGTGACATTATTTTGACATCCGAATTCTGGCAACGCTGGATTAAACACGGCGAGAGAGGTATAGGGTTGGTTGTTCAGTCTTGTGGGAACATTTCGAGATGTTCTGTGGGGAGTTTATGTTCGGCAGGACGCTTTATACAGCCTTCGAGAAATCCGCCGCTTCTTTTTGGCCATGCCCCGTGAGCGAGAACATCTTTCTTAAATATTCACGTGGTCGAGATGCCGGTGCAATAAAGACTGCTGAAGTAACCGCGGAGTTCCTGCCGCACGTTTTCAGCTGTCTGGAGATGATTGATCCTCGTCCGAAACTCCGCACTGCCGGACAGGCCTTTTGTGTACCAGCAGAGGTGCTTTCTCATTTCGCGCACGCCGGGATTTTCTCCGACCAAATTGATCATATCGTTCATGTGCCGAAGCATGACGGCTTGCCGTTCATCAAGTGTCGGACCGGGAGGCACAATGCCCGTTTCCAGGTATTGCTTTGCTTCGCGGAAGATCCAGGGATTGCCCTGGACCGCCCTTCCGATCATGACGCCGTCGCAGCCGGTCTCGTCCTTCATCCGCTTTGCATCCTGCGCTGAACGAACATCACCGTTTCCGATCACAGGAATAGTGACCGATTTCTTTACAATCTTGATCATGTCCCAGTCCGCCTGGCCTGAGAAGCCCTGCGCTTTCGTCCTGCCGTGCACGGACACTGCGGCGATACCGGCGGTTTCAGCAGCCTGGGCAAGATCCACCGCAACGATATTCCTGGCATCCCAGCCGAGACGGATCTTGACCGTCACCGGAACTTTCGAATATTGTACTACCGCGGACATGATCTCTTTTGCAAGCCCGACATCGCGAAGCAACGCCGAACCCGCACCGGACTTCAATATCTTCGGCACGGGACACCCCATGTTGATGTCGATGAAGTCCACCGCGCCCTGCGATACGATATGCGCCGCTTCAGCCATGGATGCGGGCTTGGAACCGAATATCTGGAACGCGACCGGACGCTCGGCCGTGTCCGTGTGGAGCATGCCGTGGGTGCGCTTGTGCTCCCGGATCAGCGCCTCGACACTCACCATCTCGGAGAACACGAGGCCGGCGCCGAGGTCCCTGCAGATCATGCGGAAGGGGAAATCGGTGATCCCCGCCATGGGGGCGAGCACGAGGGGGGTGGTCTTGAGAAGGTCACTAATATTCATGAATGCATTATAAGGGTTTTTAAGAAGACTGCCAAGGATGAAAAAAGGTCTTTGAAAGAAATATCCGCTGTTGTTGAAACCCGGCTTTTTTGATATACTGCACTACCGAGTTTTCATTTTTGTACTTATCATCATGAAGTGATGATCATATTGCTGTCCATTTCCGGCTTTGGAGTCAGGGAAGGCCCACTTGTGGCCTCTTCGGCTTGATGGGCATTACCCTTTAGCAAGCGTCTCCATATCGTTTCTCTGGTTTCTATCGCGGCTGCGGCTTTCCTCATAGGGCTGGAGGAATACATCCGGTTCCGGAAAGCAATGTTGCTCGATCCGGAACCCGCAAAGCCCCCATAGGCAATTTTTCATTTCCTGAAGGTGCCATAGCACTGCACGCACCCGTCAGGGAGCTGCTTGGTGATCCTGATCAGCTCCTGTTGATGGTCGTGACCGGCCGCGCGGTCGAGGTCCTCAAGTATCTCATGAAATTTTCGGTTCTGCTCGTGATTTTTCCCTGTTTTCCCCAATTGTTAGCCGGTTACTCATCGGTTTTCCGTGCGGGAAGTATCTGCGGAAAGCCCGGAGAATTACAAGGAAAGGGAGAAAATCCTTGACAATAAGGGGCTTATCTTATATATTCTATATTCTTTGCCAAGCGGGTGCCTTTTTATGTTCGACTCCCTGACGGGTAAATTAGAGTCTGTTTTCAAGAAGCTTCGCGGGAGGGGTGTCCTCAAGGAGGATGATGTCAAAGAGGCCATGCGCGAGGTGCGCCTGGCGCTGCTTGAGGCCGATGTAAACTTCAAAGTCGTCAAGGACTTCATCGGCCGGGTCCAGGAGCGGGCAGTCGGGCGGGAAATCCTCTCGAGCCTCACCCCGGGCCAGCAGGTCATCAAGATCGTCCACGCGGAGCTCGCGGCGCTGCTCGGCGGCACGCAGGCGAAGCTCCATCTCTCACCCAATCCGCCTACCGTTATTATGATGGTGGGTTTGCAGGGTTCGGGCAAGACGACCACCGCAGGCAAGCTGGCGAAGTCCTTTAAGAAAGACGGTCGGCGGGTCATGCTTGTGCCGGCTGATACGCGAAGGCCCGCCGCGGTCCAGCAGCTTGTCACCCTTGCGAAACAGGTGGGGGTGGATGCCTATGTATCGGAAGAGCAAGATCCCGTTGTGATTTGTCGCGCGGCTGTGAAGCAAGCAGCTTCGTCCTTGTACGAGGTGGTGATCCTCGATACGGCGGGCAGGCTCCAGATCGACGAGCCGCTCATGGAAGAGCTCCGGCAGATAAAGGCCGGGGTGAAGCCGCACGAGACGTTATTCGTGGCCGATGCCATGACGGGACAGGAAGCGGTTAACATCGCGGAGAAGTTCAATACTTCTCTCGGGTTCGACGGCGTGGTGCTGACCAAGCTTGACGGCGACGCCCGGGGCGGCGCAGCGCTTTCGGTCAGGGCCGTTACCGGCAGGCCGCTCAAGTTCGTCGGTATGGGCGAAAAGCTCGATGCCCTCGAAGCATTCCATCCGGACCGCATGGCCTCGCGCATTCTCGGCATGGGCGACGTGATGTCGCTTATCGAGAAGGCGCAGGAAACCGTTGACCGGGACGAAGCAGAGAAGCTCGCGAAGAAGCTCAAGAAGAACTCCTTCGACCTTGACGACTTCCGGAGCCAGCTGAAGCAGGTGAAGAAGCTGGGCGGTCTGGGATCGATCATGGGCATGATCCCCGGGATGGGCAAGATGAAGCTCCCCGACGCCGAGGTGAGCGAAAAAGAGCTGACGAAGGTGGACGCCATCATCAGTTCCATGACCCCGAAAGAGCGGACCGACTATACGGTCATCAACGGGAGCCGCCGGGCCCGCATCGCCAGGGGAAGCGGCACCCAGGTGCAGGATGTGAATCGGCTCTTGAAGCAGTTCGCCGAGATGCGCAAGATGATGAAGGCAATGTCGAGCGGCAAGATGGGGAAGATGAGCAAGATGCTCGGCGGAAGGATGCCGTTTTAGAAGCAAGCTCCAAATAACGAGCACCAAATAGCAAATAAATTCCAAATCTCAAGCATCGAATTGCAAATGCTTCGGAAATTGAAATTTGGAATTTGAATATTCTGTGGGGTTTGTTATTTGTAATTTGGAATTTTCTTTTTAACGAAAGAGGTGAAACAAATGTCAGTAAAGATCAGACTCAAGAGGATGGGGACCCACAAGAAGCCGTACTACCGGCTCGTGGTCGCCGATTCCCGGTCGCCCAGAGACGGCCGTTTCATCGAAATGGTCGGCACCTACGACCCGCTCAAGAAGCCGGCGGAGATCAAGGTCGACCAGACCAAAACACTCGACTGGCTCAAGAAGGGCGCGATTCCTTCCGATACGGCGAGGACCCTGCTCTCCAAGATCGGGATCATGAAACAGCTCGCCGAAGCGAAGTAGTTTCGAATTCGGATTGCGGAATGCGGATTGCGGAATAAAACCAACCGCGAGGCCGAATTCCACAGTACTTATGCTCATAACCATCGGCAAAGCGGTGAAACCCTTTGGCGTCAAGGGCGAGATGAAGATCGAGCCTATGACGGATTTCCCGGAACGGTTCAAAGATTTACGCCGCGTGTTTCTGGTCTCTCCCGCGGGAAGAGAGCTTGTCTGCGAAGTCCGGTCACTGCGGTATTCCGGCGGTTTTCCCCTTCTTCAATTCGACGGCTATGATTCGCCGGAGAAGGCAAAGGCGCTGAACGGGTGGTTCCTCAAAGTCCCCCGGGAAGAGGCGGTCCCTCTCCCGGAAGGAAGCTATTACTGGTTCGAACTCGTCGGCATGGAGGTTGTTTCCGAAGTCGGCGAGAAGCTCGGCACGCTCGTGGAAGTCTTCGAGACGGGCAGCAACGATGGCTATGTGATGAAGCAGGGGAGAAAAGAGATTTACCTCCCCGCCACGAAAGAAATCGTGAAACACATCGACCGGAAGGCGAAACGGATGGTCATCCATCTCGTAGACGGCCTGATGGAATGAAAACAGGTCGCCTGCCCAAGGGCAGTGCACAATGCAAGTTGAAAATTTCAAAGTTTTTCGGTCATTGCAGGTTTTGAACTTTGCACTTTTCATTTTGCACTGTATTCTTCGGCTCCTTGCGACGCGGTTTGAGCTATGAGAACATTGAACTTCGATGTGCTCACGCTGTTCCCCGGGATGCTTGAGGGGCCGCTGAACGAAAGCATCCTCAAGCGCGGCCGGGAAAAAGGGCTCCTGAACGTAACGGTCCGGAACATCCGGGACTATACGGAAGACAAGCACAAGACGGCCGACGACAGCCCCTACGGTGGCGGCGCGGGTATGGTCTTGAAGCCGGGGCCGATCTTTAAAGCGTTCGAGACGTTGAAGGCGGAACATCCCGGAGAAGGATTTCTGACGATCCTGCTTTCCCCCCAGGGAAGGCTCTTTCATCAGCGTCGGGCGGAAGAGCTCTCCGGAGAAAAGCGGCGGATCGTTCTGCTCTGCGGCCACTACGAGGCCATCGATGAGCGCGTCATCGACGCGCTCGTGGACGAAGAGCTTTCGATCGGCGACTACGTGCTCACCGGCGGAGAGATGGCGGCCCTGGTGGTGATCGACGCCGCAGCGCGGCTCCTGCCGGGCGTTCTGGGCGACGAGGAGTCGGCTTACCGGGATTCCTTCGGCGACGGACTGCTCGACCACCCGCACTATACGCGGCCCGCTGAATTTCGCGGCATGACGGTCCCGGACGTTCTGCTTTCCGGCAACCATGCAGAGATCGAGAAGTGGCGGCATCGCGAAGCGCTCAGGGCAACATTGCGAAAAAGGCCGGAGCTCTTGATAACGGCTGAACTTACGGATGAAGATCAGAAGATTCTGGAAGAGCTGAAGAGGGAATTGAAATCTCAATAAGCTCCAATAACTGAAATTTCAAAAAGACGAACCTCGTAATTTGGAATTTATTTGTGATTTGGATTTTGAAATTTGGAATTTAAAGCAGGAGGTTTTGCCATGAACATCATACAGTCGTTGGAAAAGGCACAGTTGAAAGAAGGGATTCCGAGCTTTCGCGTGGGTGACACCGTCCGCGTTCATGCGAAGGTCGTCGAAGGCGACAAGGAAAGGATCCAGGTCTACGAAGGCGTGGTGATCGGCCGCCAGGGCGCGGGTGCGCGCGAAGTCATCCGGGTCCGGAAGCTCTCCTACGGCGTGGGAGTCGAGAGGCTCTTTCCTCTCCACTCGCCGATGATCGACAAGATCGAGCTCGCCAAACAGGGTAAAGTCCGGAGAGCAAAGCTGTACTTCCTCAGAGAGCTGCGCGGCAAGGCCGCGAGGATCAAGGAGAAGGAGCGCGTCTTCGCGTCGATAGCCGGCGCAACACAGGCTGGCGCGGCGGAGCAGAAGTAGTGCGGCAAGCGCCAAACGACAAGTTCCAAATAACAAGCATTAGATAAATCCCAAGCGACAAGGATCAAGCTCCAAACGTTTCGAAAATTAGGATTTTGAATTTGGAAATTATTTGGAATTTGCGATCTGGGATTTATTGACTGAGGTGGATATGCCCCGTGGCCGGTCCCGCCCCGGGGGACAGCAGCCAGGCCGGAATGACGATTTGTTCGGCAGCAACTTGGCGTGCGATCCCCTGTTCTTCGAAGATCGCGCACGCGCGTCCGGCTTCACCTGCATCGCGGGGTTGGACGAAGCCGGCAGGGGGCCTCTGGCCGGACCGGTCGTGGCTGCGGCGGTGGTGCTGCCGGAAGGACTCCTGATTCCGGGACTGGCCGATTCCAAGCAGGTGCCCGAACGGTCGCGGGAGCGCCTCTTCGATATAATACGGGAGCAAGCGGTCTGCTACGGCATCGGCGTCGTCGACGAGCGGACCATTGATGAAGTCAACATTTACCAGGCGACCATCGTCGCCATGGAACGGTCGCTTCGGGCGCTCTCTTCCCAACCTGATTACCTGCTGCTCGATGCCATAACCCTCCCGCGAATCCCGCTTCCGCAGAATCCGCTCATCAAAGGCGACTGCCGCAGTCACAGCATTTCAGCGGCCTCTATTCTTGCCAAGGTGACCAGGGACCGGCTGATGCGTGAACTCCATGAAAAATACCCCCAGTACAATTTTCAGAAGCATAAGGGCTATGGGACCACCGAGCACCTCGCCCTGCTGCGGAAGCACGGACCCTGCGAAGCGCACCGGAAGACCTTTAATCCCGTTGCGCAGATGCTGCGCGGTGAGATCCGGTGAGCCTTTTTAAAAAGACGCTCGGCAGGGAGGGCGAGGACCGCGCCGCGCAGTTTTTGGCCAGGAAAGGTTATAAAATCCTTGAGCGAAATTACAGCACCCGCAACGGCGAGATCGATCTCGTCGCTTTGCACAAAGGGGAAGTGGTCTTCGTCGAGGTGAAAACAAGGACGAACGACGCGTACGGAGCGCCGGAGCTCGCGGTCACTCTGCAAAAACAGCGCAGGATGATCAAAGCGGCGCTCGGGTATATCAAATATAAAAAGCTTCACCAGGTGCCGTGCCGGTTCGATGTTGTAGCCATCACGACGACAACCGGACATGAGCCGGAGCTCATTCAGAACGCGTTTGAGATGGATCGGATGAACCTCTAATTCGAACGCGCCAAAAAGCAGCACCGGAGGGATAAGTACCAAATAGCAAATACAAAAATACAAATAATCTCAGGCACCAAAGTGCAAAATCCAAACGTTTCTGAAATTGGATTTTTGAAAGGAAGCTTAAAAGGTTAGGTTGGAAGGTAGTTAAGTTTTGGGAATGCCAGACGAAAAAGCCTGATAAACTTTCTGCTAAGCTTTCCTCCATTCTAATAAAAAAAGGGTAATTATTGCCATAGAGCGACGGAAGTCAAGCTTCATTAGCCCTCATTTGGTGAATCAAGTATCATATTTTGCATTGTCAGAGCGCCGTGATCGTGGTATAGTGACATCGTAACAGGGATGGCAGTTGCGTTGCGTCGGATTGAAATTATGGAGACAACCCTTACTTATAGAATAGTGCTTCGACCTGAACCAGAGGGCGGTTATACGGTCATTGTGCCTACGCTTCCCGGATGTGTGACCTACGGCGCAACAAAGGAAGAAGCGAACAAAATGGCTGAAGATGCCATACGGGCTTATCTTGAAAGCATGAAAAAGCACGGCGAGGAGATTGTAGACGATTCCGAAACTTACGAAGACTTTATCAACTTGAAGTATGCCTAAACTGCCCGTGTTGACGTCGGAAGAGGTCATAAAACTTCTTCTGGAAAACGGGTTTGAATTCGACCATCAAACAGGCAGTCATAAAGTGTATTACAATCCGTCAACGAAGAAAAGAGCCGTGGTGCCATACCACAAAAGAGACCTCCCCAAAGGAACCTTGTTGTCGATCCTCAAACAGGCAGGTTTGCGGGACTGATGAGAACTCCCTCGCGCTCTCTTGTGTATTCTTCTGCAATATGAAACCGGAAGTGCCAAAGAAACCATACAAAATAGGAATGGTCAGCCTGGGGTGTCCCAAGAACCAGGTGGACGCCGAGCAGATGCTGGGGGTCCTCGCCGGTTCGGGTTTCGAGATCACCCCGGAGCAGAGCGAAGCGGACGTTATTGTGGTGAACACCTGCGGATTCATCGAATCCGCAAAGGAAGAATCCATAGAAGCGATTCTCGGCGCGGCAACGATGAAGAAGCAGGGTCGCTGCGCGAAAGTCATTGTAACGGGCTGCCTCGCCCAGCGGTATAAAGACCAGCTTCTGAAGGAGCTCCCGGAGGCCGACGCCGTGATCGGTACGGCTGAGATCGCGCGCATCGGACAGATCTGCGAGCAGGCGCTGTCGGGTACGGAACGCGTGCTGAACGTTTCAGCGCCGGCCCTGGTCTATGGCCTGCCGCGGCTCAGCACGACGCCGCGCCATTACCGCTACCTCAAGATCGCCGAAGGATGCAACAACCGTTGCTCGTACTGCGCGATCCCGGTCATCCGCGGAAATTTCAAAAGCAGACCTTCCGAGTCAATTCTCGAGGAGGCGCGCCGGCTCGCCGGCCAGGGCGCGAAGGAACTCATCCTTTTGGCACAGGACTCGACCGCCTACCGTGACGGCGAGACCGGCCTCCCCGCGCTTCTGAGGGCGCTGACGCGGATTCATGGCATTGAATGGGTGCGTCTCATGTACGCCTACCCCGGCAGGATCAGCGGAGAGCTCATGGCGGTTATGGCGGAGGAAGAGAAGATCTGCAAATATCTCGATATCCCGATCCAGCATGTTGACGACAAGGTGCTTAAAGCGATGAACCGGCGTGGAACCTCGGAGGACATCCGGAAGACGATAGACCATCTCCGCAAGCGGGTGCCCGGCATCGCGCTCAGAACATCCATCATCGTCGGGTTCCCCGGAGAGACCGAAGCGGCGTTCAAGCGCCTGCTTGCCTTCGTGAAAGAGGCGGAGTTCGAGCACCTCGGCGTTTTTACCTATTCCGCTGAGGAGGGGACGGCGGCATGCGATCTTAAATCGCAAGTCCCGGCTGAAGCCGCAGCCGGCCGGATGGACCGCATCATGAAGACCCAGGCGAAGATTTCGCTCAACAGGACCCGCGCGCTCATCGGATCGCAGCAGCGTGTGCTGATCGACGGCATGGAGGACATGGCGCTGATCGGACGGCTTCAGACCCAGGCGCCGGAGATCGACGGGGTGGTCTACCTCTCCGAGACCGAGGCGGAGCCCGGAGATTTCGTAGATGTTACGATCACTGATGCCGCGGAGTATGACCTGATGGGAACACAAACATTTGGCATGGTTTGACACTGGAAGAATATGATTTGGAAAAAACCGTGAAAATCATGAGCAATCAATCTTGATCAGTGTCAAAGAATTATAAAAATCCGAAAGGGACGTTATGGATACCGACAACCAGGCACAAGAGGCGGCAAGCGGCGAAGAAAACTTCGCTGATATGTTCGAGAAGAGCTTCAAAAAGCAGGGTCGGCTCGAACCGGGGCAGATGGTCGAGGCAATGATCGTTAAAATCTCCGGCGATTGGATATTTCTCGATCTCGGCGGAAAGGGAGAAGGCTATCTCGACAGGAAGGAAATGGCCGACGAAGCCGGGAACCTGACCGTAAAAGAGGGCGATACGGTCCGCGCGTATTTCATGTCTTCGGACAACAACGAGATGCACTTCACGACCAAGATCGGCTCAGGTCCGGGCAAACAGACGCAGATCGAAGACGCCTGGAGGAACCACATCCCCGTGGAGGGAACGATCGCAAAAGAAATAAAGGGCGGTTTCGAGATCAGGATCGGCGGGAGCGTGCGCGCCTTCTGCCCCTTCTCCCAGACGGGCATCCGGCGGGAGGAAAACCAGGCTGACTACATCGGCAAATCCCTGTCCTTCATGATCGTCGAGTACGGCGAGGACGGCCGAAACATCGTCCTCTCCCGGAAGTCCATTCTTGAAGATGAGCGGCGCGGTAAAAAACAGGAATTGAGAACAACGCTGAAAGAGGGGATGAAGGTCAGGGGAAAAGTGACCTCGCTTCAGAAGTTCGGCGCGTTCGTGGATATCGGCGGCGTCGAAGGACTTCTCCCGGTCTCGGAAATTGCATGGACCAGGACCGAAAAGGTAAGCGATATCCTGTCCGTGGGCCAGGAAGTCGAGGTGATCATAAAGAAGCTCGACTGGGAACAGGACCGGTTCTCCTTCAGCCTGAAAGACACCCTGCCCGATCCCTGGGACCACATTGCAGAAGCCTTTCCGGTCGGCTCCTATCATACCGGGATCGTTTCCCGTCTCGCTCCATTCGGCGCGTTCGTAACGCTGAAAGAAGGTGTGGACGGTCTTATTCATATCTCGAAGCTGGGCGCGGGAAGAAGAATAAACCATCCCCGCGAGGTCGTCAAAGAAGGGCAGGCCGTCGAGGTGCAGGTGGAAGCTGTTGACCCGGCGAATAGAAAACTCTCGCTCGCACTGGCCGAGATCAGTCGCGAAGAGGAAGAAGCGGCCGCCACGTTGACGGAGTATAAGCGCCAGGCGGCAGCAGAGCCGGGGACCATGGGCACGCTGGGAGATCTTCTGAAGGCAAAAAGCGGGAAAAGAGAGAAAACGTAGGTGAGATCGCCGGCGGCTTCGGCAGCCAATGATGGCGCAGGCATCCTCAAAACGACCGGGACAACTCCATGACAAAGCTCGCGCTAACACTTGCGACGCTGATCCTTGCGTCCACGGCCTACACGGCCCACGGAGCCGACGCGCAGAAGGAAGAGAACAAGAAGGTCGTGATGGAATTTTACGAGCAAGCGGTCAACCGGAAGGATTTTGAGGCCGCCTCGAAATACCTCGGTTCGCAGTATATCCAGCATAACCAGATGGCTGCTGACTGCCCGGAGGGACTGAGGGGGTTTATCCGGTACCTGCGCGAAAAGTTCCCCAATGCTCACAGCGAGATTAAACGAGTGTTCGTCGACGGCGACTATGTGATCCTGCACGTACATGCCGTAAGAGAGCCCGGCACCCGCGGAGCCGCCATCGTTGATATATTCAGGCTCAAGAGCGGCAAGATCGTTCATGAAGACATACGCAAGAAAGCGGCCAACCGGAACGGCATGCTCTGATTTCTCTTTCCTTGCGCTTTTTCATTCCCTCCGTTATAATCAGGCCCGATCTGTATGACTAATACCAACGACAGACAACACCGCTCTCTCTTACAACGAATCGCCCGGCGCGCGATGCTCGAACGGGGACTGCTCCCGGACTTTTCTCCCCGGGCGCTCGCCGAACTCGGTGCAATCCAGGGGTTTGCGACCAAGGCCGAAGGCGCGATGCGCGACCTCAGGCACCTGCTGTGGTGCTCCATCGACAACGATGACTCGCGCGATCTGGATCAGCTCACTGTTGCCGAGGCCCTTCCCGATGATGCCGTCAAGGTCTTTGTCGCCGTTGCCGATGTCGATGCCATTGTAAAAAAGGATTCGGCAATCGACAGCCACGCGCAGCAGAACACCACGTCGGTCTATACCCCCGCCAAAATATTTCCGATGCTGCCCGAGAAACTATCGACGGATCTCACTTCCCTCAATTTTGAATCGGACCGTTATGCCGTTGTTGTGGATATGACCATCGGCAAAGAGGGATCGGTCAAGAGTTCCGATGTCTACGGAGCGCTGGTGCGGAACCGCGCCAAACTCGCCTACAACAGCCTTGCCGCATGGCTGGAGGGAGCAGGGCCGATGCCGAACGAGATCGGCGTTGTTCCCGGCCTCGATGAGAACCTGAGGCTCCAGGACCGCGCAGCCCAGCGGATGAAAGGGTTCCGGCACGTGCACGGCGCCCTTTCGCTCGAAACCATAGAAGCGCGCCTGGTGTTCGACGACGGTTCGCTCAGGGACGTGGAGGCCGAAAAAAAGAACCGGGCCAAGGATCTTGTCGAGGACTTCATGATCGCGGCAAACGGCGTTACCGCGCGGTATCTTGACGGAAAAGAGCTCCCCTCGTTCCGGCGCGTGGTCAGGACCCCCAAACGCTGGGACCGGATCGTCGAACTCGCCGCGGAACATCGCTTCACACTTCCGGCGGCGCCTGATCCGAAATCCCTGGAAGGGTTCCTTTCCCAGGAGCGGGTTTCAGACCCGCTCCGGTTCCCCGACCTTTCTCTTTCAGTCATCAAGCTCCTGGGTCCCGGAGAATATATTGTCGAACTTCCGGGAGGAAAATCGGACGGCCACTTCGGACTCGCGGTCAAGGACTACTCCCACTCCACGGCCCCGAACCGGCGCTACCCTGACGTCATCACGCAACGCCTGCTCAAGGCGGCGATAAGGGGACAGCAAATGCCTTACGGGAACGGCGAGCTCACGGCGCTGGCAAAGCACTGCACAGAAAAAGAGGACGCAGCAAAGAAAGTCGAACGGCAGGTCAGAAAATCAGCGGCAGCACTCCTGTTGGAGGACCGCATCGGAGAGCGATTCGATGCAATCGTCACCGGTGCGGCTGCAAAAGGCACCTGGGTCCGGCTTCTGCACCCGCCTGTCGAAGGACGACTTGAGAGCGGCTTTGAAGGCGTGGACGTCGGCCACCGCTTGCGCGTCGAGCTCGTCCGAACCGACGTGGAGCGCGGGTACATCGACTTCAGGAGAGTTCAATAAAGAAAGCGACCAACGAAAGCGCTCCGAAAGCATCGATCCGCTCATGCTTAAAAATTCTTACTGCTGCGGCTCAAAAAATTTTCAGTTCCTCCTTCCGGCGATTTAATTGTTTTTTCTGATAACGCGCGAAAAAAATCCTGTCAGGGCACTCCCGTTACACAATACATGATAAACTTATTGCATGGACACAGACGCCGGTTTGGAGGAAACAATACGAGCGACGGGACAAGACATTTATGCAGCGATCGCCGGCACCCCTCCGGTGTTCGACGCCAAAAGATGGCTCGGCAGCATCATGGATCGGGCGATAAAGAACGAGGACTTCAAGCTCAGGCTCTTCCGTTTTGTCGACGTCCTGCCGTCGCTTAAGACCGATGAACTGACCGTGAGGCTGCTCAATGAATATTTCTCCGCTGAAACCGAGGTCCCGAAAATCATAAGCAGAGGCATCCGGATGCTCTCGAAGACGGGCCTTGTTCCTCATGTTGCCGGGCCGGCAATCAGGAAAAGCGTTGAAGCCATTGCCCGCCAGTTCATCGCGGGGGAAAACGTCGCTGGTGCCATGAAAGCGCTCGACGGCGTTCGGAGGGACGGGACCGGATTCAGCGTCGATATTCTTGGCGAGGTCGTGGTGAGCGACAAGGAAGCGCGGGACTACGCCGAAAGATACCTCTCGCTTTTCGACGCGCTGCACGCGAAATTCCCCCAGGAGACCGATCTTGACGTTTCGCTCAAGGTCTCCTCCTTCTATTCACAGCTCGATCCCGCTGACTGGGAAGGCTCGATCGAAAAGACCGGGGAAAGTCTGCGGCCTCTCCTTCGAAAAGCGAAGGCCCTCGGGATTTCGATCACCTTTGACATGGAACACTCCCATTACAAGGGGCTCATTCTGGCGATTTTCAAACGCCTCCTTGAGGATGAGGAATTCAGGGACCTTCCCTCCATGGGCATAGCGCTTCAGACGTACTTGAAAGATACGGCGAATGACATTCCGGAACTGATCGGCTGGGCGCGGGCGTTCAAGAGAAAGATCGCCATCCGCCTCGTAAAGGGCGCGTACTGGGACTATGAGGTCGTGGTGAACCGTCAAAAAGGATGGCCTGTGCCGGTGTTCCTGAACAAGGAAGAAACAGACCAATCCTTTGAACGGCTCACGAGGCTTCTCTTTGAGAACGCCGATATCGTCAGTCCGGCAATTGCGACCCATAATCTTCGAAGCATCAGCCATGCGATCGCCTGCGCCGCGGCATTGAACGTTCCGAACAATGCCTTCGAGTTCCAGATGCTCTACGGCATGGCGGAGCCGCTTCGAAGGGCCGTGCGCGAGCGCGGTTACCGCGTGAGGGTATACGCTCCGGTCGGGGAATTGATCCCGGGCATGGCTTATCTCGTAAGAAGGCTCCTCGAAAACACCTCGAACGAATCGTTCCTCAGAAAATTCTTCGGCGAGAAGTCGCCCTTTGAAGAGCTGATCAAGGCGCCCCGGGTGAGCGGCTCGTCCGCCGGGGCAGACGCTGTCCCTGCGCATTTCAGGAACGAACCTCTTCTTGATTTTTCAGTAATTCGAAACCGGAATAACATGAGCGATGCGCTTCAAGCGATCAAAGAGCGTATGAACGGGAGATATCCGCTCTTTATCGGAGGCCGGGAAGTCATGACGGGCAATGAAATACTCTCGCATAATCCCGCCCGTCCCCGGGAAATCGTCGGCCGGGTATCGTCCGCATCGAAACGAGAGGCCGACGCCGCGATCGAGGAAGCGCTCAAGGCCCGTGAACACTGGCGAAAGACGGCCCCGGAAAAGAGGGCCGATTATCTTTTCAGGGCCGCCGAAGAGATGAGGAAAAAGCGCATCGAGCTCGCGGCGCTCGAGGTCGTCGAGGTCGGCAAAACATGGAAGGACGCCGACGGCGACGTTTGCGAGGCGATCGATTATCTCGAATACTACGGCCGCGAAATGCTGCGGCTCGGAAAGCCCCTCGCTCTGGGGGACTATCCGGGCGAGGAAAACGAATATCGCTACGAACCAAAAGGGATTGGTGTCGTCATTTCCCCGTGGAATTTTCCCCTGGCGATCGCAACGGGCATGACCTCCGCGGCGATCGTTGCCGGAAACTGCGCGATCTTGAAACCCTCGGGGCTTTCTCCGGTCATCGGGTACAAGCTCTGCGAACTGTTCAAGTCAGTAGGGCTTCCCGCCGGAGTGTTTCAGTTCCTTCCGGGACCGGGAAGCGAAGTGGGAGAATATCTCGTTTCCCACCCGTCCATAGATTTTATCGCCTTTACCGGTTCGAAAGACGTGGGCCTCAGGATCGTGCAACTCGCGGGCATGACCCGCCCGGGACAGCGGAACGTCAAAAAGGTGATTGCGGAGATGGGCGGCAAGAACGCGATCATCGTGGACGAGACCGCAGACCTCGACGAGGCGGTGAAAGGCATCACGGAGTCCGCTTTCGGGTATCAGGGCCAGAAGTGTTCAGCCTGCTCGCGGGTGATCGTTGTCGGTGGTATAAACAAGGAGCTTTGTGAGAGACTCGCGGAAGCGGTTCAAAGCATACAGATCGGCCCGCCTGAAGATCCCGGTTGTTTCATGGGGCCGGTGATCGACGAAGGGGCCGTGAAAAAGATCGAAGCCTACATCGAGATCGGCAGGCAGGAGGGGAAGGTTCTTTTCGAACGGAAAGCGGCCGGGGAAGGACATTTCGTCGGCCCGGTCATCGTTATCGACGCGAAGCCCGGCTCGCGCATCGCGACCGAAGAGATATTCGGGCCCGTGCTGACCATCATGCGGGCCGATGATATGGATGAGGCAATCCGCCTGGCGAACGACAGCATCTACGCGCTGACCGGCGGCCTCTTCTCGCGGAGCCCCGCGAACATACAAAAGATAAAAGAGGAATTTAGAACAGGCAATCTGTATATCAACAGGAAGATCACCGGCGCGCTCGTCGGGAGACAGCCCTTCGGGGGGGCCGGCATGTCGGGAGTCGGGTCCAAGGCAGGAGGCAGCGATTATCTTCTCCAGTTCATGAACCCTGTCAGCATAAGCGAAAATACGATCAGAAGGGGGTTTGCGCCGTTCGCAAGGGACTGAGATGCTTATGACGAGCGGAAATTCCATTCAGAAAATTCGTCGTTTTTTTTAAAAGGACCCGACCGGGCGCTGACACCGGGAATATTGCAGCGTATACTGTTCTTTCCAAAAGAACGATTGTCCCTCCTTACGACGCTGCTCTGCGTAAGCTTCGCAGTGCTGGTGGCCGGCACGGCGATCAGCGCCCGGATGTGGGGATGATCTACCATGTCGCGTAGCGGTAGCGCTGAAAAGCTGAAAAAGAGAAAGAACGATTCATTGCCGGAGACCGGTGATGGTCTCCGGTTTTTTTTGTCACAGGTTATGAGAGAAGATGGGCAATGACGCCGGCGATAGCAATACCCGCCCCGGCATCGATGAATATCCGTAACAAGACCGCAGGCCAGTTGTGTGGATGAAGAAACGCGCCGACAAAAAAGAGAACGACGCCAAGTACGAAAAACAGGTCCACAATCCGGTGGATTTTAATAAAGAAGCTTCGCTTACGATTCACAATCTTTCCCTTCCTGGGAGGAGATTTCTGCATACGCTCTTCCCGAAACGGCTGTTCGCAACGAGGCCGCACAAAAGGCCTTCCGCTTCGCGGATCACGCGGCCCTGAGGATGATCTTTCCCCGCGCTGTCTCTGTCTCGCTGTACGAGAGAGCTTCCCTGGCCTGGGTGAGGGGAAATACCTTGTCGATGGCGATCTTGATTCTCCCCGCCTCAATCTGCTTTTTCATCCAGTCCATGTCTTCGGCCTTGGGTCCGCCGGGCACGGTCTTGGCTTTCTTACCCCCGTCTTCGGTTGCGCCGGCAAGGGGAAGCGTTCTGATATAGATGCCGTTCGGGGTGAGGACGTTCCTGCATTCCTCGAAGCCGCGCTTGGCAACGGCGTCGAAGATGATGTCGTAGCTCCCGCCGCCCTTGGTGAAGTCTTCCTTCGTATAGTCGCTGACCTTGTCGGCTCCCAGCCCTTTCACGAAATCGAAGTTCTCCCCCCTGCAGACTGCCGTGACCTCGGCGCCGAAAATCTTCGCGATCTGGACCGCGAAGTGACCCACGCCGCCCGCAGCACCGATGACCACCACCTTCTTGCCGGCGCTGATTCCTCCGGCGTCACGCAAGGCCCGGAGCGCGGTCAGCCCGGCAATCGGGATGGCCGCCGCCTCTTCGAACGAGATATTGGCCGGCTTAAGATAGACCGTCTGCTCAGGCGCCACGGCGTATTCCGCAAAGGAGCCCAGCCTGTGGATATCCGGGATGGCTACGACCTGGTCCCCCTTTTTGAATCGCCTTACTGATGGGCCGATCTCCACCACTTCGCCCGCGCATTCCCTGCCCAGCACCAGAGGAAAGGCCTCGCCCAGCATTGACCGCATCATGCCCTCGCGAATCTTCCAGTCCACGGGGTTGACACTGGCTGCGCGCACCCTGATGAGCACCTCGGCGGGCCCGGGTTGGGGTTGTCTCAGGTCCTTAATTTCCACGACGTTGTTATGTCCGTATTTGTTTATCGTCACTGCCTTCATAATTTACCTCCTGTATTCTTCCAATCGCTCTCCCTCAGAAACAACTCCTAATAAAATTTTAGCACACTGAGCTCCATACAAGTCACAGAGCATGCTTCTTTAGTTGCAGCTCCTTGAAATTTCTCCATGTGTGCGCTATCTTTCCACTATATTGTAGAATTGCCGCGGCATTCGATCGCCGGATCTGGTTGTCCTCATGAGGAAGGAGAAGCATGAAAAACGATAATGATAGAAATAATGATGAGAAAAAAAATCAGAAAGAGGAGGATGGCGGCTCCTCCCGGGGGGTGACGCGCCGCGGATTTCTGACAACGATGGGGGCCGGCGCGGTGACCATCGCGGTTTCGAGTAAGCTCGCCGCCCAGCCCGCGGCGGAAGCCGAGATGACCGAACGCGGGGAGATGACAAAAGTGATGCTCCGGATCAACGGCCGCGACTACCGCCTGCTCGTCGAGCCGCGCTGGTCCCTGCTCTACGTGCTGCGTGAAGGATTGGGCCTCACCGGCGCAAAGCCCGGCTGTGAACGGGGCGAGTGCGGCGCCTGCACGGTCCTCATCGACGACGTCCCGCGCTACGCCTGCATGACTCTCGCGGTGGAGGCGGAGGGAACGAAGATCACTACGATCGAAGGGCTCATGAAGGGCGAGGACCTGGGGCCGGTGCAGCAGGCGTTCGTCGAGCATGACGCATTCCAGTGCGGATACTGCACGCCCGGACAGATCATGGCGGTCGAGGGGCTGCTGCGCGCAAATCCCAGCCCGTCGGCAGAGGACATTCGCAGGGGCGTGAGCGGGAACCTTTGCCGCTGCGGAGCCTACAAGCACATCTTCAATGCGGCACAAAAGGCGGCGAAACTGAAAAAATAAAAAATACTTGTCTGGATTCAGGTTTTTTATAATTCTTCATGATTGAGGTGGTCCATGAACAAGGACGAAAAGGACATCTACTATAAGCAGAACATCCCTCTTCCCGAAACACCCCTGCCTGCCGGGCCCGTTGGTCCCTGGCAGAAGACGAAGGACATCGGCAGGCCCCTGCCGCGCATCGACGCCTACGAACGGGTGAGCGGACACGCGGAGTACGCATCCGACGTGCTCCTTCCCGACATGCTCTACGGCGCGGTCCTGCGCTGCCCGCACGCGCATGCGATTGTGAAGGACGTGGACGCGAAAGAAGCGGAAAAAATGACCGGCGTGCGCGCCGTGATCACCGGCGAGAGCAAGGGAGCGGACATTGTGTGGCCCTGGTCGCGGGATGTGAAGACCCGGCTGTTCGATTCCCGATGCCGCTTCGAAGGCGAAGCCGTTGCGGCAGTCGCCGCGGAAACGTTGTACCAGGCGTGGGACGCGGCGCGGGCCATCAGGGTCAAGTACGAACTATTGCACTTCGTGACCGACGAGCGAAGGGCGCTCGAAGCCGGCGCCGCGCAGGTCCATGACCAGGGCAATATAGTCAAGACGGACAAATACGAGCGGGGGAACGTGGCACGGGGCTTCGCCGAGGCAGACGTGGTATTGGAGCAGGGCTTCCGGAACGAGTGCGAGATTCAGACGCCGATGGAGCTTCACGGCTGCGTGGCGAAGTGGGACGGCGACAATCTCACTGTCTGGGAGTCCACCCAGGGCGTCTTCGCGGTCCAGGCGCAGCTCGCGGAGATCCTGCGCCTGCCGCTCTCGAAGGTCCGCGTGATCGACCGTTACATGGGCGGCGGCTTCGGGAGCAAACTGGGGATCGGCAAATACACCGTCATCGCAGCCCTGCTCGCAAATAAGAGCGCGCGGCCGGTGAAGCTCTTTCTCTCTCGCGAAGAGACCTATCTCGCCGTCGGCAACAGGCCGCCCGGCACGATGAAGCTCAAGGCGGGCATAAAAAAGGACGGGACCCTTACTGCGCTCGAGTTTACGGCCACCGGCGCCTCCGGCGCGTACCCCGCGGGTGGCGCCGCGCTTCTGGACTGGCTCGTCCGCGACCTCTACACCTGCCCCAATGTACGGACCCGGACGACCGATATGTACATCAACGCGGGCCCCGCGCGGCCGTTCCGCGCACCCGGCCACCCGCAGGGAGCGTGGGCGCTCGAACAGATGCTCGATGCCCTGGCAGGGGCAATTAAAATGGACCCGGTCGAGCTGCGGCTTAAAAATATCCCGGCCTACAGCCAGGCGCGGCCGGGCAATCCGCCGTACACGACGACCGGTCTGCAGGCTTGTCTGGAAAAAGGCGCAGAGGCCTTCGGCTGGAAAGAAGCGCTGAAAAATATCGAGCAAACCGCCGCGTCCGGCCACCTCAGGAGAGGCGTGGGCATGGCGAGCTGCCTGTGGGTCGCCGGCGGAGGCGGTCCTCCATCCACGGCGATCGTCAAGCTCTTCACGGACGGCAGCGCCAACCTCAACATGGGCGCGAGCGATATCGGCACCGGCACCAAGACCGTGATGGCCATGGTTATTGCCGAGGAGCTGGGAGTGAAACCCGAGCTGCTGCAGATCGAGAACGCCGACACGGGCACCACCCAGTATGCCACGCCGAGCGGCGGCAGCAAGACCGTGCCGACCGAGTCTCCGGCCGTCCGTGCCGCGGCCATGAGCGTAAAACGACAGCTCCTCGGGATGGCTGCAGAGGACCTTAAAACCGCCCCGACGGACCTCGAATTAAATGGTGAAGAAATTTTCTCCAGCAAGGACCCGTCAAAAAAGATCAAGGTCACTGCCGTCAAGGGGCTCAAGAAGCGCGGCGTGATCGTGGGCGTGGGCTACCGAGGGCCCAATCCCACAGGAAAAGTCGTAAATCCCTTCGCGGCCCAGTTTTGCGAAGTGGAGGTAAACATGAAGACGGGAGAGGTCAGGATCATCCGCTTTCTCGGGGCCAACGACAGCGGGAGGGTGATGAACCGGTTGACCTACGACAACCAGGTATTCGGCGGCATAACCATGGGGATCGGCTTCGGCATGACCGAGGCCAGGGTGCTCGACAAGAACCAGACGGGAAAGATGGTCAATAAGAACTGGCACGATTATTTGCTGCCGACGGCGCTGGACGTCCCCGCGGACATGGCCTCTCTTCCTGTGGATGTCCCGGACCTTGAGGCGAACAGCACGGGGGCCAAGGGACTGGGCGAGCCGGTCACCATTCCCACGGCAGCGGCCATCGCGAACGCGATCTATCATGCAACGGGGGTGCGCGTCACGGAAACACCCATGAGCCCGATGCTGCTCTGCAAGCTGTTTGCCCGGGCGAAAGAGACAAAGCCGCAGCCACAGAATACGGAGGACTGATCCATGCTGACCAATTTCTCCTACATCCGCGCGAAATCGCTGAAAGAAGCAATGAAGCAGCTTTCCGTCCCCGGGGCGAGACTCCACGCCGGCGGGACCGACCTGCTCGGGTGCCTGCGCGACCATGTATTCGATGCGAAAACCGTGGTGAGCATCAGCGGCATCAGGGACTTTCGAGGCGTCAAGAAGACAACCGGCGGAGGGCTGAGCATAGGCGCCCTTACTACGGTTGCCGATGTGGCGGCGAGTTCGCTGGTGAAGGAAAGCTATCCCGCTCTGGTGAAGGCCGCGCTCTCGGTCGCAAGCCCACAGCTCCGGAACCAGGGAACGATAGGAGGCAACATCTGTCAGAAGCCGCGCTGCTGGTATTACCGCGGAGAATTTTTGTGCCTGAGAAAAGGAGGAAAGAAATGCTTTGCCGCAGGGGGCGAGAACCAGTACCACTGCATATTGGGAGGCGGGCCATGCTATATCGTGCATCCGTCGGACGTGGCAACGGCGCTCGTGGCGTACGAGGCAATGCTCCATATCACCGGACCGAAGGGTTCCCGGGTCGTACCCGTAGAGAAGTTTCATGTGCTGCCGAAAGTGGACGTGCACCGGGAAACCGTGCTCGAAGCCGGCGAGATCGTCACGGAGATCATCCTGCCCCCTGCCAAGGAAATTCGGAGCTCCTACCGAAAGATACGGGCACGCGCTTCCTGGGATTTCGCCATTGCGGGCATGGCCCTGGTCATTCACTTCAACAACGACGTGGTGACGCGCCTGCGTGCGGTACTGACCGCTGCCGCGCCCATTCCGTGGCATTCCCAGGAAATTGAAGACACGATCATCGGCAACAAGCTGGATTCTGCGATCATTGTCAGGGCCGCCAAGGCGGCAATGGCCGCCGCCCGGCCCCTCGCGCAGAACGATTACAAGGTCCCGCTTTTTCAAGGCATGATCGAGGAGGAGCTTACGGCGTTTAAAAAAGCATGAACCCGACGGAGCAAAGCGCTTGACTCGCTTTCTTTAAGAAGATGCACTAAAACCGGCCTACAGCCGTACAAGCTCAAGCGAACAGGAGGTCTTTATGAACAATAGACTGTTTGTCTTTGCCTCGACAATTGCCGTTGCTTCACTCCTCTGCGCCGTTGTCCCGGCCGGGGAAGCGCTCAAACCGATCCAGCTCATGAACCCGCAGACAGACGGCGGGAGGCCGCTCATGCAGGTGCTGAAGGACAGAAGCACGTCCCGTTCGTTCAGCAGCGAGAAACTCCCGCTTCAAGTACTCTCCAACCTTCTCTGGGCAGGGTTCGGGATAAACCGGCCGGCTATAGACCATCGGACAGCTCCTTCTGCCATGAATTCGCAGGAGATCGATATCTATCTCGCGCTTTCCGATGGTCTTTATCTCTATGACGCCAAGGCGCTTCTGCTGCGGACCGTCCTTTCCGAAGACATCCGGGCACTGACCGGTCTCCAGCCCTTTGTCAAGGAAGCGCCGGTCAACCTCATCTACGTGGCGGACTACTCACGCATGACACGGGCGTCACCGGAGGACAAGGACCGCTATTCCGCCGCCGACACCGGCTTCATCAGTGAAAACGTCTACCTCTTTTGCGCGTCCGAAGGGCTGGCCACAGTCGTGCGCGGATCGATCGACAGAGCGGCTCTTGCCAAGGCGATGCGGCTCCGGCCGGACCAGAAGATCATTCTCGCGCAGACGGTCGGCTATCCGAAAAAATAATTACGTTAAGTCCTGAGCGCGCCTATCGCAATACTCCGCACGATTGCAGACCCCTTCTTTTTAATCCCCTTGCCATTTCACCATCGTTATTGTATGCTTGCCTCGTGGCGGGAACGAGCCACATTATTGGACGCAATTAACGAGGAGATCAACCATGACGGTTCCTGATTTCCAGTCCTTCTTCAAACCTCTGCTGGATGTTGCCGCGGACGGCAAAGAGCATTCGCTGAGAGAAGCGAGAGAGATTATTGCCAAGCGAATGAATATTACGGAGGAAGACCGGCGGGAAATGCTGCCCAGCGGTACGCAGACGAAGTTCGACAACCGAGTCGCATGGGCAAAGAGCTATTTTGTTCACGCACATGTTCTGGAATCTCCGCGCCGGGGCTATTTTCACATTACTGAGCGCGGTAAGGATCTTCATAAAAAAAATCATGATCGCATCGATATAAAAATACTTGATCAATATCCGGAATTGGTTGAGTTCCATTCTGCAAAAACCGATCAGATGACTGCTGCTCCTAACATTGAGACTTCCACGGTAGAAACTCCCGAAGAGACGCTTCAAAAAGCCTATCTAAATATACGGGCCGACCTGTCCGCAGATATATTGGAACGAATCAAGGCAAACTCACCACAGTTTTTTGAGCGGCTAGTTGTCGATATCATGGTGGCTCTTGGATACGGTGGCTCGCATGCAGATGCGGGTAAATCCATAGGTCAAAGCTGCGAGGACGGTATTGATGGCCTTATCAAAGAGTCACGA
>OFHG01000106.1_pt1 | contig 38354 bp, 40 predicted proteins | sample 1521931 | NCBI WGS metagenome assembly OFHG01 (sample SAMEA2468438, study PRJEB22500) | soil metagenome | biome: Glassland; feature: Farmland; material: Clay | place: Australia | collected 2013-01-31 | depth 0.55 m
CCTCATCCGCGCCCTGAGCGACATGGCCAAGCGCAGCGGCGGCGGCTAGCGCCGCGCGGCGGAGAGGGTCTTGCGCTAGATCAATAGCCTCGGGCGGCCGCGGCCTAGGCTCCGGCCATGAGCGACGCGGAGTCAGCAGCGGCGCCGGTCGGCGTCGTCGAGGAGGTATCGGGTCCGGTGGTCGACGTCGCCTGCGGCGGCGCGCTGCCCGGGATGCACGACGCGCTGCGGGTCGAGCTCGACGGCGGCCAGTGCGTGCTCGAGGTGCGCCACCACCTCGACGCGCGGCGCCTGCGCGCGGTCGCGCTGCACGCCACCGCGGGGCTGCGCCGCGGAGCCGCGGTGTACCCGACGGGCGGCCCGCTCAGGGTGCCGGTGACGCGGGAGTGCCTCGGGCGCGTGCTGGACGTGTTCGGCGCGCCGCTCGACGGCGGGCCGCCGCTGCCGCGCGCAATGCTTCGCGCGGTGTCCGAGCCGCCGGCGCCGATTTCCGAGGTGAAGGGGCCCGAGGCGATCCTCGAGACCGGGATCAAGGTGATCGACCTGCTGTGCCCGTTCGTCCATGGGGGCAAGACCGGCCTGTTCGGCGGCGCCGGGGTCGGCAAGACGGTGCTGATCATGGAGTTCATGCACGCCATCGCGTCGCTGCACCAGGGCGTGTCGGTGTTCGCCGGCGTGGGCGAGCGCATCCGCGAGGCGCACGAGCTGTGGCGCGAGATGCAGGCCGCGAAGGTGCTGCCGAGCACGGTGCTGGTGTTCGGGCAGATGGACGAATCGCCCGGCGTGCGCTTTCGCGCCGGCGCCACCGCGCTCGCCTATGCCGAGTACCTGCGCGACACGCTCGGCAAGGAGGTGCTGGTGCTGATGGACAACGCCTTCCGCTTCGTGCAGGCGGGCAGCGAGATCTCCGGGCTGCTCGGGCGCATGCCGGCCACGGTCGGCTACCAGCCGACGCTGGCCACCGAGGTGGCCGAGATGCAGGACCGCATCAGCTCCACCGATGCCGGCGCCATCACCGGCGTGCAGGCCGTCTACGTGCCGGCCGACGACATGACCGATCCCGCCGTCAGCACCATCCTCGGCCATCTCGACACCAAGATCATCCTGTCCCGCGCCCAGGCCAGCCGCGGCATCTACCCGGCCGTCGACCCGCTGCGTTCGGCCAGCAAGCTGATGGACCGGCATACGCTCGGCGATCGCCATTACGCCGTGGCCGAAGGCGTGCGTGAGTGCCTGGCCCGCTATGCGGAGCTCGAGGACATCATCGCCATGCTCGGGCTGGAGGAGCTGGCGGTGGCCGACCAGCGCGTCGTCAGGCGCGCACGCAAGCTGCAGCGCTACCTGAGCCAGCCCTTCTATGTCACCGCCACCCATTCCGGCATCCCCGGCGTCTCGGTGCCGCTCGCCGATACCCTGGCCGACTGCGAGGCCTTCCTGCTGGGGCGCTACGACGATGTCGGCGAAGAGGCCTGCTATATGCGCGGCACCATGGCCGGAGCGGCGCCGTGACGATTTTGCAGGAGAGCAAAATCGCACGCGCATCTGCGCGCCCGAAGGGTGCCGCACAAATGGCCAGGATCGGCGTTTGGACGAGCGCAGCTCGCCTTCACGGTGAGGGGCATGGATGCCCCGAATCACATGGAGGTGCGGCATGACCACGTTTCAGGATAGAAAAGTGGCACGCGCATCTGTGCGCCCGAAGGGTGCCGCACATGGAGGTGCGGCATGAACACCTTCGCCCTGAACCTGTATGGCGCCACCGGCAGCGAGCGTTTCGCCGAGGTCCGCTCCTTCGTCGGCGAGGACGCCACCGGCAGCTTCGGCATCCAGGCCGGGCATGCCCGCTTCATGACCGCCCTGGTGTTCGGCCTGGCCCGTTTTGCGGACACCGCCGGGGACTGGCGCTTTCTGGCCATGCCCGGCGGCCTGCTGTATTTCCATGCCAACACGCTGACCATCAGTACCCGGCGCTACCTGCTGGATTCCGACTACACGCGCATCAGCGCCGCCCTGTCCGAGCAGCTCTTGGCCGAGGAGGATGAGCTGCGTCAGATCAAGCAGAGCCTGAGGCGTATGGAGGATACGATGTTCCGGCGCCTGTGGGAGATGCGCCGGGTCGGGGGCATGCCGTGAACGAGCACCAGCGGCTGAAGGCGCAGGTGGAGCAGCAGGCCAAGCGTATGCAGCAGGCCGAGCATGCGCGCCACACCCTGCTGGCGCAGACGACCTATCTGGGCACGCTGGGCCTGGTGCTGGTGCTGCCGATCATCGTCGGCGCCTATCTGGGAGATTGGCTGGACAGCCGCCTGCCGGGCTTTTCGGTGAACTGGACGACGAGCCTGATCATCGTCGGCGTAGGTATCGGCGCCGTCAACGCCTGGCTGCTGATCCGGGGCGGGCGCTGACATGGGCAGCACACAGCCGCTGCACGCCGCCGCTATCCACCTGGGCTGGCTGACGATCAGCGATACCGTCATCGTCACCTGGGCCATCATGGCCGCCCTGTGGCTGCTGGCCTGGCTGGCCGGCCGCCATCTGCGCCAGGAGCCGGGCATGCTGCAGGCCGCACTCGAGGGCATTGTCGTGACCATCGAGGAAGCGATCCGCGCCGTATTGCCGCAGTACACGCGCGAGGTGCTGCCGTTCATCGCCACGCTGTGGGTATTCCTGGTCGTTGCCAACCTCATCGGCCTGATCCCCGGCCTGCATGCGCCGACCGGCGATCTTTCCGCCACCTCCGGCTTGGCCATGCTGGTGTTCTTTTCCGTACACTGGTTCGGCATCCGCACCCAGGGCCTGAAACGCTATCTCGCCCATTACCTGAGCCCCAGCCCATTGATGCTGCCGTTCCACCTGATCAGCGAGGTCAGCCGCACCGTGGCCCTGGCCGTGCGCCTGTTCGGCAACATGATGAGCCTGGAGATGGCGGCGCTGCTGGTATTGCTCGTCGCCGGCTTCCTGGCCCCGATCCCCATCCTGATGCTGCACATCGTCGAGGCGCTGGTGCAGGCCTATATCTTCGGCATGCTGGCGCTGATCTATGTGGCGGGCGGCATCCAATCGATTATCCCGGAAGAGAAGGAGTAGCCCATGTCTGATATCCACTGGTTCGTGCTCGCCTCCACGGTGGCGGCGGTGATCGCCATCGCCATCGGCGTGCTGGGCCCCGCCCAGGCCATGGGCCGGGCCATCAGCCAGTCGCTGGATGCGCTGGCCCGGCAACCGGAGGCGGAGAAGACCATCATGCGCACGCTGTTCATCGGCCTGGCCATGATCGAGTCGCTGGCCATCTATGTGCTGGTCATCGTGCTCATCGTGCTGTTCCGCAACCCCTTGCTCGCCTATTTCGTCAAATGAACAGGCAAGGAGGGACGCCTTGGAACTGAGCTGGACGACCTTTGCCCTGGAGATCATCAACTTCCTGGTGTTGGTGTGGATCCTCAAGCGCTTCTTCTACGCGCCGGTGCAGGCGGTCATCGCCCGCCGTCGGGCCGCCATCGACAAGCAGCTGGCCGATGCCAGGGCCATCCGGGAAGAGGCGGAGGGCATCGAGCAGCAGTACAAGGGGCGGCTACAGGACTGGGAGCGGGAGCGCGAGGCGGCGCGCGAGGAGCTGCGCGGCGAGATCGAGGCCGAGCGGGGCCGGCTTAAGCAGAGCCTGGATGAGGAAATGCAGCAGGAGCGGGAGCGGGAAAAGGTGCTGGAGGGCCGCCGCTTGGACGAGGCCATGCGTCAGGCGCAGGGACAGGCCATGGCCGATGCCGGCGATTTCCTGCGCCGGCTGCTCGAGGAGCTGGCTGGACCTGAGATGGAGGGACGCATCCTCGAACTGGTGCAGCGGGAGCTGGGCTTGCTGCCGGCCGATCAGCGCCGGGCGCTGGCCGAGGCCTGGGCCGGCAACCGCGAGCCCATCGTCGTGGACAGCGCCTATGCCATCGATACGGACCGCCAACAGGCGCTGGCCGGGGCCTTCCGGCAGGTTTTGGGCCCCTCGGCCGCAAGCTGGACGTTCCGTGTGAACCGGGAGCTTGTCGCCGGCCTGCATATCAGCATCGGTGCCTGGACGCTGGCCGCCAACCTGCGCGACGAGATGCGCTTCTTCATGGACCCCGGCCGTGGCTGAGACCCTGGCCGGCAGACCGCGACTGGCGGGCTACCGCTTCGGGCTCAGGTTAGGGGAGCGGGGCAGCGTCGTATCCGTGGGCGACGGCATCGCCTGGATCCGCGGGCTTCCGAGTGCTGCCATGGACGAAATCCTCGACTTCGCCGACGGCAGCCGCGGCATGGTCTTCCACCTGAGCGGGGAGATGCTCGGTGCCATCCTGCTGCACCAGACCGAGCGGCTTACGGCCGGCACCGAGGTGCACCGGGGGCTTCGGGGGCTGGGCATCCCGGTCGGCGATGCCCTGCTCGGGCGCATCGTCGATCCCCTGGGCAGCCCGCTCGACGGCGCCGCAGCACCCGCATGCAGCGCCGAGCAGGCGCTGGAGATCCTGTCGCCGCCGATCACCGCCCGCGAGTTCGTGCACGACCCGCTATATACCGGCATCAAGATCATCGACTGCATGGTGCCGATCGGCCGTGGCCAGCGCCAGCTGATCGTCGGGGACAAGGGCCTGGGGCGCAGCGCCCTGGCCATCGATACCGTCATCAACCAGCGCGGCGGCGGCGTGTACTGCGTCTATGTCATGGTCGGGCAGAAGCGTTCCACCGTCGTGGCCACCCTGGAAACGCTGCGCCGCTTCGGGGCCATGGACTACACCACCGTCGTCGTCGGCGAGGCCAGCGCCCTGCCGGGCATGCAATACCTGGCCCCGTTCGCCGGCTGCGCCATCGCCGAGGCCTGGATGAATCGGGGTCGGGACACGCTCGTCGTCTACGACGATCTGTCCACCCATGCCAGGAGCTATCGGGAACTGTCGTTGCTGCTGCGCCGCCCACCCGGCCGCGAGGCCTATCCGGGCGATATCTTCTACCTGCACGCCCGGCTTCTGGAGCGCGCCACCTGCCTGAACGCCGAACATGGCGGCGGCAGGCTGACGGGGCGGCCCATCGTCGCAACGCAGCCGGGCGACATCGCCTCCTATATCCCCCCCAACCTGATCTCGATCACCGACGGCCAGCTGTACCTGAACCAGTCGCTGTTCGACGAGGGCTTCCGCCCGGCCATCGACGTGGCCCGCTCGGTGTCGCGCATCGGCGGCAAGGCCCAGCATGCGCGCATCCAGCAGGAGGCCGGGCGCATGAAGCTCGATTACCTGCAGTTCCTGGAGCTGGAGGTCTTCACGCGTTTCGGGGCGAGATTGGAGGCCTCGATGGAAATGAGGATCCGGCGCGGGCGCATGCTGCGCGAGCTGTTGAAGCAGGATCGCCTGAGGCCGTTGCCCCCCATCTTCCAGATGGCCTGGCTCGTCGCCTTCAACGAGGGTCTGTTCGACGACATCGCCCCGGAGGGCATCGCCGGCAGGATGCATGAACTGGAGGCCTGGGTGGACGGCTGCGGCCTGACGCTGGAGCATACCCGAGAGCAATGGCTATCCGGGCTCGCCACCTTCTTCGGCCATGGCGCAGGGCAGGGGCGATGAGCAAGCGCCTCGAGGCGGAGCGGCATCTGCAGGCCCTGGACGAGATCCGGCATATCATGGGCAGCATGAAGACGCTGGCCCAGCTTGAGACACGCAAGCTGGGCCGTTTTCTCGCAACCCAGCAGCAGGCACTGCGCAATATCGAGGCGATGGCCGCCGATTTCTGCAGCTTTTATGCCATGACCCCGCCGCTGGCCCCGGATGCCCGCCATATCTACCTGCTTCTGGGCTCGGAGCGCGGCTTTTGCGGGGATTTCAACGAGGCCGTGTTGCACGCCCTGGACGAGGCCCCTGGCGATGCCGAGCCGCGGCTGGTGGCCGTGGGCAGGAAGCTGAGCCTGCGCCTGGAGGATGATTCCCGCCTGATCCAGGCGCTGGACGGGCCCGATGCGGCCGAGGAGGTGGAGGCGGTGCTCGCCCGCCTCGTCGAGGAACTCGGTCGCCTGCAGGAACGCGACGGGTCGTATCGGTTGACGGTGGTGGCGCATGCGGCGGATGCCGGTGAGGTGCAACGGGTGCCGCTGTTGCCACCCTTCCCGCCGGGACCGGAGGCGCCGCGATACGGGTATGCGCCGCGGCTGAACCTGCCGCCCCAGGCCTTTTATGCGGAACTGCTCGATCAGTACCTGTTCGCCAGCCTGTATGGCTGGCTCTACACCTCACTGATGGCGGAGAACCTCCGGCGCATGCAACACCTGGAGGGGGCCATTCATCGCCTCGAGGAGCAGTCGCAGGCGCTGGCGCTCCGGCGCAACACCCTGCGCCAGGAGGAGATCACGGAGGAGATCGAGGTCATCCTGCTCAGCGCCAAGGCGGTGCAGCAGGGCTAGGGCCTGTGGCCGGTGAACTTGCCGATGACATGCTCGGTTATCAGCGTGTCCATGGCCCAGACGATGGCGGTGACGGCGAGGATGATGAGGATGACCTTGATGAACGGATTCATGTCTGCTCCTTTGCGGGAAATGGGTTAGCGGACTGTGATGCCGGCCGTGGCCGCCGTCAGTTCCGCCTGGCTCCGGATCGTACGGTTTCGCCCCTCCCGCTTGGCCTGATACAGGGCGTTATCCGCATCCTCGAGCAGTGCCGAGAAATCGATGCCCGGATGCCCGGGCGAGGGTGTGTACACGCTGATGCCGAGGCTGATCGTCACCGAGGTGTCCTCGGCGAGCGTTGCGGACTCGACGACCTGACGCAGCGACTCGGCGGCCGCATGCACGCCGGCGTCACTGGTACCCGGCAACAGGATGCAGAACTCCTCCCCGCCGTAGCGGCCGATGATGTCCTGTGCGCGCAGGCGCCGGGCAAGGAGCCGGACAAGATTGACCAGGACCAGGTCGCCGGTGAGATGGCCGTGCCGGTCGTTGATGGCCTTGAAATGGTCGACGTCCAGCATGATCACGGATATCGGCAGGCGGTTGCGCTGCGCGAAGGCCAGCTCCTGTTCCGCGTGGTCCATGAAGGCGCGGCGGTTCAACACTTCCGTTAGCGGATCGGTCAGCGCCAACTTGCGGATTTTACGATCGGCGCGCTCCTTGATCATCAGGATGAAGCCGAGGGATCCCAGGGTGATCATGACCATGACGAAGACGAAGGTGATCAGCTGCACGCCATTGGGTGCCGCCCGGGATTGCACCTCCGCGAATTTGAGATGGCCGAAATACGCTCCCAGCCCGCGCAGGAGCATGATGGGCAGGGCACCGACGGTGGTGAGGAAGATCAGCCACCATGCATGGCCGGTGCGGGTGGCCCGATCCTCGTACAGGCTGAAGGCCAGGATGCCCAACTGCACGCCATAGATGATGCTGCTGGCGACAAAATGCCCGCGCAGATCGTGCAGGGGCAGGGCTGCGAATACCACCACGATGGCGACGACCGGCATGATGCACGGCCAGCGCGGCCAGGGAAGGCCGCGGTATTCGTGGATGGCGGCGATCTCCAGCGAGATGGCGGTGGAAAACAGGGCGTTGGCGAGCACGATCGAGGCGATGTCCGGAATCTGGCCCCGCGCCTCCACGAGGATCCAGCCGAGGGCCATGACGGCCATGGCCGAGCCCCAGTGGCGAAGCCCTTCCCGTTCGTTCTGGCGGGAGACGACGAACATGCCGATGGACATCATGGCCGAGATCAGCATCAGCGAAAAGATCAGGGTGTGGTTGTCTAGCAGCATGTCTGGCCGGGACCCCTCCCTCTGCCTTCATGGCCGATTACCATGCCATGAAGAGCGCATCCATGGTCGCGCAATTTCCCCTCGCATTCAACCGTCGGCTGGCATCCCGTAGCGACGGTGCCGCCCATCGCCATGCAAAACGGGCGCACGCGCCATGGCTTCGGCATAACGGTCTATACTGGAAATTCCTGATGGCATGGCAAGCGGCCAGGTGCCATCACGCATGCATCTCGGTGACGGGTTAAGGAGGGCAACGTGTTTTGGGAGAAGCGACTTCAGCAATTCGCGGCGACGATGCGCGCCAAGGATGTGCCGGTCCGGCTGCGGCTATGGAACGGATCGGAGTTCGAACTGGGGGAACGGCCGCGGGTGACGATCTCCACCCCCTCGCCGGCCGGCCTCAGGCATCTGCTCAACCCCAGCCTCGATAGTCTGGGCCACGCCTATGTCGAGGGCGAGCTGGATGTCGAAGGCAATCTCATGGACGTCATCGATGTGGCGGCGCGGCTGTCCTCACTCGGGCATGCGGTGGGCAAGCCCTTGCGCCATATGTTGCAGCCGGCGCGGCACACGCGAAAGCAGGACGCCGAGGCCATCACCTACCATTACGACGTATCCAACGATTTCTATGCGCATTGGCTGGACCGCCAGATGGTCTACTCCTGCGCCTATTTCCACCATGCCGAGGATAGCCTCGATGCGGCCCAGGAACAGAAGATGGACCATATCCTGCGCAAGCTGCGCCTGCGGCCGGGGGATAGGCTGCTGGACATCGGTTGCGGCTGGGGGGCGCTGGCCATGCGGGCGGCCGAGCGCTACGGCGTCCAGGCTGTTGGCATTACGCTGTCGCAGAACCAGTATGATCTGGCCAATGAACGTATCCGCGAGCGCGGGCTGGAGGATCGCTGCGAGGTGCGCATCGAGGACTACCGCGATGTCGGGGGGCAGTTCGACCGCATCGTCAGCGTCGGCATGTTCGAGCATGTGGGGCTGAACAACCTGCGCGGCTATTTCGACAAGGTGCACCAGCTGCTCGCCCCGGAGGGCGTGGCCCTGATCCACGGCATCACCTCCACGGACCCCGATTCCGCCGAGACTCCCTTGGGGGGCGGGGAATTCATCGACCGCTATGTGTTTCCGAACGGGGAGCTGCCGCATATCAGTTTGGTATTGAAGCAGATGGCGGAGGCGGGGCTGGAGGCAGCGGATATCGAGAACCTGCGCCGCCATTATGATATGACGCTTGCACGCTGGGCCGAGCGCTTCGAGGCGGCCGAGGCGCAGATTCGCAAGCTGGTGGACGACAAGCTGTACCGCATCTGGCGCGTCTACCTGGCTGGCAGCGCCTATGCGTTCCGCCACAACTGGGTCGCGGTGCACCAGATCCTGGTGACGCATGATCTGGGCATGCAGGCCTTGCCCCTGACCCGGGATTACATGTATGAATCCGTATGAACGTTGATCGCGGCAGGGCCGCGAGGAGGCGGGGTCTATGCACAGTCGATTCGAGCCGGCCGGCGGCATCGATGCCTACCTGCAGGAATGGGGGCAATGGATGCATGAACATGGGGAGTGGCTGGACGATGTCGCCGTCTGGGATCGGCAACTGCGGCGCCTGATGGTGCTGATCCACGAGTTGGACAGCGCCCTGCCCTATGAGCGGAAGCGCCTGGCCGAGCATCATGATGCCATCCAGTCCCATCTGCGGGTGCTGGAATCCCATCAAGGGCTGTTGAGCGGGCACAAGGGCAGGATAACGGAGAAGCCCGAAACGCTGCCGGCCCTGGCCGATATGCACAGCAAGCACCGCTACCAGCATGCCCGGGTACGCGATGCCCATCTGGCACTCAGACATCGGCATCTGAAGGCCATGCAGGAGGTGGAGAAACTGCTCGATCACTTCCGGGAAAGGGGCGGCTGAGCTTTACATTCCTTTACCGTCGGCGCACATGCCTTTACCGGGCAGTCACTATAATGGGGCAAGATGTGGATTCCGTGAGCAGGGCTTTGCCCGAAGGAGATCCGGTGTCGATGATCGATAAGGCTTTCGTCCATGCCGCCGGCCGCCGTTGGGGTGCATTGGTGCTTTGCCTGATGTTCGGCGCATGCGCCACCGAACCCGTGGCCCAGCCGGTGGCCGGCGCGCCACCGCCGCCCTCCACCAGGGTGTATTTCTATCCGAAACAAGGCCAGAGCCCCGAACAGCAGGACCGCGACCGCTACGCGTGCTACCTGTGGGCCGTGAAGCAGACGGGGTTCGATCCCAGTCGCCCGAACCTGGCCCCGCACCAGCGGGTGCGCGTCATGCCGGTGCCGGCGCCCGGACATGACACGGCCGTCGGCGCCCTGGCGGGTGCGGCCATCGGCGCCGCCGTCTCGGAGCCGCGGAACATGGCCGGTGGTGCGGCCATCGGTGCCATCACCGGTGCGGCCATCGGTGCCGCCTCGGATGCGGCGCGTCAACAGCAGGCCGAGCGCCTGCAGCAGGGTTACGACCAGGCCTATGCCGAACAGCAGGTGCAGAACGACCGGCAGGCACAGGATTACCGCCGGGCCATGGCGGCTTGCCTCGAGGGCCGAGGCTATGCGGTCAGCGAATAGGTCGGTGGTGGAGGTGTGAGCATGAAAACGATGCATATGTGGATGTCCGCCCTGGCGGGGGTGCTGTTGTTTTCCGCCGCGGCTGCCCCGGCTTGGGCGGACGACGGCCATGACCGCGGCGGGTTCCGGTTCATGGTTGCGCAGGATCATCACCGCGGTGATCAGCACTTCGAACGGGGCGACCGGGAGCGGCATGATCGTGTCGTGCGCCGCGACGACAACCGCGGCCGACGCCCCGGCTTTGTCTTCGACCGCCGCTATCACCATGACCATTACTACCCGCGACGGGGATATTTCGCGCGGGCCCTACCGCGCAACTATCTGCGATTGTATTACGGCGGGTTGCCGTATTACTACTGGCAGGGGATCTGGTACAACTCCTCCGGCCTCGGTTTCGTCGTTGTCCCCCCGCCGTTCGGCGTCGTCGTGCCGATGCTGCCGCCGTATTATACGACGATCTGGGTCGGCGGCGTCCCGTACTATTACGCCAATGACATCTATTATGCTTGGCGGCCGGCTGCGCAGGGCTATGCAGTGGTGCAGGCGCCCCCTGATGCCAACGTGGTGACGCAGCCGCCGCCCGCCGGCCCCAACGCGCCGGCGCCTTCCTCGAACCCGGACCAGTTCTATGTCTATCCGGAAAAGGGCCAGAGCTCGGAGCTGCAGGCCAAGGATCGTTACGAGTGCCACCGCTGGGCGGTGGGGCAGACGGGCTTCGATCCCAGCCAGCCGTCCGCTGGCCTCAGCGGATCCGACCTGACGTCCAAGCGTGCCGATTACCGCCGCGCCATCGAGGCATGCCTGGATGCGCGGGGCTACAGCGTCAAATAGTCGGCGCGGGCATGGCATCCGTCGCTTGCGGTGCCATGAATCGGGATTTGGGATTTGGCGACGAACTTGCCAGCAAACGGCGCCGGCCTTGGTGCAGGGGCAGGCCGGGGCAGATGCGGCTTTCCCATTCCATGTCTGACATGGCGCCCTGTCGGCCCACGTCGGGCGGCCAGGCGTTGCTGCTGATCGCCTCCGCCCCCCTTTCCAGTGTCGCAAACCCCACCTTTGTGGGTTCACGCCACCTTATCCTGTTCGATCGTACCGGCATGGTATCATTGCGCGTTTCTTGATTATCCATGGATAATCAATGACTTGCATGGCGTGGTGAGAAGCCGGTGCATCATGTGATAGGGCCGCGAGCAGTGGCATCCAGCCTGCTATGATGGTGGGGACCACATGGAGGTTCGTATGCACGTCGGAGTCCCCAAGGAGATCAAGAACCGGGAGCGTCGGGTGTCGCTGATCCCCGACCATGTGCAGGCGCTGTGTGCCGCCGGCCACGGCGTGTATGTCGAGCGGGGTGCCGGTGTCGGAGCTGGCTTTGCCGACGAGGCCTACCGGCAGGCCGGTGCGGCCATCGTCGATACGCCGGCCGAGGCCTGGGAACATGAGCTCGTCGTCAAGGTCAAGGAGCCCTTGCCGGCCGAATACCCCTTCCTGCGCCCCGGCCTGACCCTGTTCACCTACCTGCACCTGGCGGCCGCCCCCGAGCTTGCCCACGAGCTTTGCGTGCGCGGCGTGCATGCCATCGCCTACGAGACGGTGCAGACGGCGGACGGGCGGTTGCCGCTGCTGGCGCCGATGAGCCAGGTGGCGGGGCGCGTGGCGGTACAGATGGGGGCGGCGATGCTGCAGGCGGAGGTGCCCGGGGTGCCGCACCACGGGCGTGGGGTGCTGATGGGCGGCATCACCGGTGTGCCCCGGGCGAATGTCGCCATCATCGGCGGCGGCAATGTCGGGGAGCATGCGGCCAGGGCCGCGCTGGGTCTTGGTGCACGGGTGACGGTGCTCGATGTGCGGGCCGAGCGCCTGGTCGCGCTCGAGGCCATGTTGCTCGGCCTGGAGACCCGACCGTTGCATGGCGTCGGCCTGCGTGAGCTCCTGCCCGGCACCGACCTGTTGATCGGTGCCGCCCTGATCCCCGGCGAGCATGCCCCGCATTTGCTGGAGCGCGCCATGATCGCATCGATGCCCGAGGGGGCCGTCTTCGTCGATGTCTCCATCGACCAGGGGGGCATCAGCGAAACGAGCCGGCCCACCAGCTTCGAGGCCCCGGCCTATGTGGAGGCGGGGGTCATCCATTGCTGCCTGCCGAACCTGCCGGCGGCGGTGCCGTTGTCGAGCACGCAGGCCCTGACTCATGCCACCTTCCCCTATGTGCAGCAGCTTGCGTCCGGTATCGAACAGGCCCTGGCCGCCAACGCCGCGCTGCGGCACGGCATCAATGTCTGGGACGGCACCATCCGCCATGCCGGCGTGGCCGATGCCCTCGGCCTGCCGTATGCGCCCTGGTCGGGCGAGGGAGGCTGAGCACCTCTGTGCGGATGGCGATGCGCTTTCTCCGGGGCCCGCTCTGGGCTATCATTCGGCCGTCGTACGGGTAAGCTCCGGCTTGCCCGTTTTCTTGTGTGCCGACAGGCACCTGATGAAGCCGGGCCGAACCGGGTGAAAAGAGGAAAGCATGCCAAGGCGAACCGATATCGAATCCGTTCTCATCCTGGGCGCCGGCCCCATCGTCATCGGCCAGGCCTGCGAGTTCGACTATTCCGGGGCGCAGGCCTGCAAGGCGCTGAAGGAGGAGGGCTTCCGGGTCATCCTGGTCAACTCCAATCCGGCCACCATCATGACCGACCCCGAGTTCGCCGACGCCACCTATATCGAGCCGGTAACCTGGGAGGTGGTGGCCAATATCATCGCGGCCGAACGCCCGGACGCCATCCTGCCGACCATGGGCGGCCAGACGGCGCTGAACACGGCCATGGACCTGCACAAGGAGGGCGTGCTCGAGAAATACGGCGTGCAGCTGATCGGTGCCCAGCCGGATGCCATCGACAAGGCGGAGGACCGCGAGCGCTTCAAGGTGGCGATGGAATCGATCGGCCTGGAATGCGCACGCGGCGGCTTCGCCTACAACATGGACGAGGCGCGCGAGCTCGCCCGCGACATCGGTTTTCCCATCATCATCCGCCCCTCGTTCACGCTCGGCGGCACCGGCGGCGGCATCGCCTACAACCCGGAGGAGTTCGAGCAGATCGCCCAATCCGGGCTGGACGCCAGCCCCACCGACGAGATCCTGATCGAGGAATCGATCATCGGCTGGAAGGAATACGAGATGGAGGTGATGCGCGACAGGCACGACAACTGCGTCATCATCTGTTCCATCGAGAACATCGACGCCATGGGCGTGCACACCGGCGACTCGATCACCGTCGCCCCGGCGCAGACGCTGACCGACAAGGAATACCAGCGCATGCGCGATGCCTCGATCGCCTGCCTGCGCGAGATCGGCGTGGAGACGGGCGGCTCCAATGTGCAGTTCGCGGTCAATCCCGAGAACGGGCGGCTGATCGTCATCGAGATGAACCCGCGCGTGTCGCGCTCCTCCGCCCTCGCCTCCAAGGCCACCGGCTTCCCGATCGCCAAGATCGCCGCCAAGCTTGCCGTGGGATATACCCTGGACGAGATCCGCAACGACATCACCGGCGAGACCTTTGCCGCCTTCGAGCCGTCGATCGATTACGTGGTGACGAAGGTGCCGCGCTTCGCCTTCGAGAAATTCCCGGGCGCGGACACCCGCCTGACCACGCAGATGAAGTCGGTCGGCGAGGTCATGGCCATCGGCCGCACCTTCACCGAATCCCTGGGCAAGGCCCTGCGCGGCCTGGAGACCGGCAGCTGCGGTTTCGACAAGGCCGTGCCGGCCGAGACGGACGCCGACGCCTTCCTGCACGAGAAGCTGGCGGTGCCGGGGGCGGAGCGTATCTGGTGGGTCGGCGAGGCACTGAGGTTTGGCGAGGATCGTGGCTGGAGCGAGGCGCGCGTGTGCGAGCTGACCCGCTTCGATCCCTGGTTCGTGCGCGAGATCGCCGCCGTCATCGCCATGGAGGAATCCCTGCGCGGGAAGCAGCCGGCGCGCCTGACGGCAGAGCAGTGGCGGTCGGCCAAGCAGGAGGGGCTGTCCGATGAGCGCCTGGCGCAACTGATGGACAGCGACGAGGAGGCGGTGCGTGCCTCGCGCAAGGCGGCGGGTGTGGCCGCCGTGTTCAAGCGCGTGGACACCTGTGCGGCCGAGTTCGAGGCGCAGACGCCGTACCTGTATTCGACCTTCGAGGAGGAATGCGAGGCCAGGCCCAGCGGGCGCAAGAAGATCATGGTACTGGGCGGCGGCCCGAACCGCATCGGCCAGGGCATCGAGTTCGACTACTGCTGTGTGCATGCCTCCTTCGCCCTTTCCGAGGACGGCTTCGAGACCATCATGGTCAACTGCAACCCGGAGACGGTGTCCACCGACTACGACACCTCCGATCGCCTGTATTTCGAGCCGCTGACCTTCGAGGACGTCATGGCCGTCGTCGATGTCGAGCAGCCGGACGGCGTCATCGTGCAGTTCGGCGGCCAGACGCCGCTGAAGCTGGCGCGCCAGCTGGAGGCTGCCGGTGTGCCGATCATCGGCACCAGCCCGGATGCCATCGACCTGGCCGAGGATCGCGAGCGCTTCCAGCAGCTCTTGCACAAGCTGAAGCTCAGGCAGCCGGACAACGGCACGGCGCGCTCGGTCGACGAGGCGGTGGCCGTGGCGACCCGCATCGGCTACCCGGTCGTCGTGCGCCCGTCCTATGTGCTGGGTGGGCGGGCCATGCAGATCGTTTACGATGAGGAGGGGCTGCTGCGCTATATGCGCGAGGCGGTTTCCGTCAGCCCCAGGCACCCGGTGCTGCTCGACCGCTTCCTGAACCGCGCCGTGGAGATCGATGTCGATGCCCTGTGCGACGGCAAGCGGGTGGTCATCGGCGGCATCATGGAGCATATCGAGGAGGCCGGCGTGCATTCGGGCGATTCGGCCTGCTGCCTGCCGCCGCATTCGATCGGCCCCGCGGTGATCGCCGAGATCACGCGCCAGACCGAGCTCTTGGGTCTGGGCCTGGAGGTCAGGGGGCTCTTGAACATCCAGTTCGCGCTGCAGGGCGAGAGCCTGTACGTGCTCGAGGTCAATCCGCGCGCCAGCCGCACCGTGCCCTTCGTGTCCAAGGCCACCGGCGTGCCGCTGGCCAAGGTGGCGGCGCGCATCATGGCCGGCCAGGACCTGGAGATGCAGGGCGTGACCGTGGTGGCACAGCCGACGGCCTACCGCTCCGTCAAGGAGGCGGTGTTCCCGTTCGTGAAGTTCCGCGGCGTTGATCCGCTGCTCTCCCCGGAGATGAAGTCCACGGGTGAGGTCATGGGCATCGCCGCCGATTTCCCCGCGGCCTTCGCCAAGGCGCAGCTCGGCGCCGGCCAGAGGCTGCCGAAGGGCGGCCGTGCCTTCATTTCCGTGCGCGATGCCGACAAGGAGCGCATGCTGCCCCTGGCCAAGATGCTGGTCTCCGCCGGCTTCGAGGTGCTGGCGACCACCGGTTGCCATCAGGTGCTGAGCGCCGCGGGTATGCCGAGCACGCCGGCGGCCAAGGTCGGCGAGGGGCTGCGCCCGCACATCGTCGACCGGCTTTTGAACGACGAGGTGGACCTGATCGTCAACACCACCGAGGGGGCGCAGGCGGTGCGCGATTCCAAGTCCATCCGCCAGGCGGCGCTGGAGCGCAAGATCGCCTACTATACGACCATCGAGGGCGGGCTTGCGGCTGCTGCGGCCATCCTCAGCACTGCCGATGTGACGGCGGTGTGCAGCATCCAGCAATACCACGCGCAAGGGGAGGTATAAGGTGGAGCGTGTACCAATGACCATCCGCGGGGCCGAGCTGCTTCGCCAGGAACTGGCCGAGCGCAAGAGCGTCAAGCGCCCGCGCATCGTCGAGGCGATCGAGGTGGCGCGCGCCCACGGCGATCTGTCGGAGAATGCCGAATACCACGCGGCCAAGGAGGAGCAGGGGATGAACGAGGGGCGCATCGCCGAGCTCGAGGACAAGCTGGCGCGCGCCCATATCATCGATCCGACGAGTATCCGTGCCGACAAGATCGTGTTCGGCGCCACCGTGGCCCTGATCGACCTGGAGGCCGGCAGCGAGGTCGAATACCAGATCGTCGGCGTCGACGAATCGGACATCAAGCTGGGCAAGGTGTCGATCACCTCGCCGATCGCCCGGGCGCTGATCGGCAAGGAGGCGGGCGATACCGTCATCGTGCGTGCCCCGGGCGGCGAGCGCGAGTATGAGGTGCAGGAGGTGCGCTATTCCTGAGCGCGCGGCCATCGGGGAGGGATCATGGCATTGAGCGGTGCCTGCCTGCGCGCCGGCAGCCTGCGCCTGTGCCTGGCGTTGATCCTCGCCCTGCTCGTGGTGCCGGGTTTCGTCGTGGCGCCGATCCTGTTCGCCAAGGCCGGTTCCATCTATCTGGCCGGCATGCTGGCCGGCGACATCTTCCATGTCGCCAACCGTACCATCGTCATCCTGGTGCTCGCCGTCGCCACCTTCTGGTGGCGCCAGGGCGGGGCCGGGCGTTCGTCCTGGCTGCTGCTGGGCCTGGTGCTGCTGCTCGTCGTCGTCAACGAATGGGGGATCACGCCGGTCATCGAGGCGCTGAAGGCGCAGATCGGCCATGGCTTCGACACCCTGGCGAAGGGCGACCCGCTCAGGGTCCGCTTCGGCACCTGGCATGGGATCAGCGCCGTGCTGCACCTGATCACCACGCTGGCGGCGGCATGGCTGGTGGCCGCGGGCGGCGATCGCCGGGGTGAGGGATGCGCCAAATCCTGAGCTGGATGCAGGCCCGCATGGCCGACACGCAGCTGGTGATGCTGCTCGTTTCGCTACTCGTCATCTTCACGCTGCTGATGGTGTTTGCCGACATCCTGGCCCCATTGCTGGTGGCGCTGGCGCTGGCCTATGTGCTCGACGGCGTGGTGACCCTATTGGTGCGCCTGCGCGTACCCGATCTCGTGGCCGTGCTGCTGGTCTGCCTCGGGGCGCTGCTGATGGTGCTGTTCGCTCTGTTGACCGTGCTGCCGCTGTTGTCCGACCAGATCGGGCGACTGATCGCGCAGGTGCCGGAGTACGTGCAGTCTCTGCGCGATCTGCTGCACGCCTTCCAGGAGCATTATGCCAGCTGGCTGAATCCCGGCTATGTGCAGCAGGCACTGGCCTCGATGGCCCTGAAGATTCAGGAATGGGGCGGCATGCTGCTGAAGTTCTCGCTGTCCTCGATCCCGGGGTTGATCGCCCTGCTCGTGTATGCGGTGCTGGTGCCGGTGCTGGTGTTCTTCCTGCTCAAGGACAAGCGGAAGCTGTTGGCCTGGAGCATGGCCTTCCTGCCGCGCGAGCATGTGCTGCTCAGGCGCGTCTGGAACGAGGTGGATGTGCAGATCGGCAACTACATCCGTGGCCGCTTCTGGGAGTCGCTGGTCATCGGCGGCAGCATGGGCATTATCTACTGGCTGATGGGCCACGAGTATGCGCTGCTGCTCGGGGTGCTGACCGGCATCTCGGTGTGGGTGCCGTTCATCGGTGCGGCGGTGGTGACGGTGCCGGTCGTGCTGCTGTCCTTCTTCCAGTGGGGATGGACGGACATGACCGCCTACAGCATTCTGGCTTATGGGGTCATCCAGGCCATCGACGCCAATGTACTGATCCCCTGGCTGTTCTCCGAGATGGTCAACCTGCACCCGATCGCCATCATCGTCGCCGTGCTCGTGTTCGGCAGCCTGTGGGGCGTGGTCGGGGTATTCATCGCCATCCCGATGGCGGCCCTGATCCACAGCGTGCTGACCATCATCCTCGAGCGCTCCAATGCGCCGGATGCGCCGGCGCCGGCCGATGGCTGACATTGACAGAAGCACATCGAGCCCTAGGCTGCAAACGCTCCATAACACGGGGTTTCCCAGCCCGAACATGAACACAGGAAGGCGACGGACGTGAACAACAAGTCTTCTCAGACCCAACCGACATCGAAGGCCGCCGCGAAGCAGGGCGCCGGGGCAGCTGCGCCATCGTCCATGGACATGGAGGAGCTGAAACGGGACATGCGCAATGCCCAGCTTCTCGACTGGGCGAGGAAGAACACCTCCGCGCTGATCGCCGGCGCCATCGTCTTCGTGTTGATCGTCGCCGGCACCGCGGTCTGGATCGAGAAGAACAAGTCCGAGCGCAACGCCTCGGCGACGATGTACTACCAGGCGCTGGCCGTCGTCAAGGACAGCGATAAACAGAAGCTGTTGAACGCGCTGGTCGCCAGGCATTTCGGCACCACCTATACGGCCCTGGCCGAGATGCAATTGGCACAGCTCGACGAGGCCCATGCCGCCAAGCACCTGCAGGCGGTGATCGATAACCCGAAGAGCATGCCCGAATGGGTCTGGCAGGCCAGGCTCGATCTGGCCGGCATCCTCATCGACCAAGGCAAGGCCGGCGAGGCGGCACCGCTGCTCCAGCACGGCGTCGGGCCCGCCTATGCGCAGCTTCGCCAGTACCTGCTGGCCAAGGCCAGCAGCGATGCCGCCGTGAAGATCAGCCACCTGAAGAAGGCCCAGGCCGCCAAGTCCCTTGATCAGAACCTGGCCCGTCGCATCGACAGCGAGTTGCAGGCGCTTGAGGCCAAGCAACACCCGGCGACCGCCGGCTGATGGATTCGATGCGTATGCCGAAAATATTGTCCCCGTGGTCGGCGCTGCTGGCCCTGTTTCTGGCCTCATGCGCCACGGCACCGCATCCGCAGCTGGCCTCGTCCGGCCCGAATTTCGGCATCGACAAGGCCTGGGAGGTCAATGTCGACCAGCGCGCCCCGGCCTCCCCGCTGGCCTTCAGCGCCCCGGTCATCGTGCATGCGCAGGGCCGCGATCTGATCGCCATCGCCGCCCGCGATGCCTATGTGCATGTCTACAGTATGCGCGGCTCGGAGCTGCGCCGCATCCCGCTGGCATCAGCATCCGATTCCGGCATGGTGGCCATCGACGACCGGCATGTGGTCACCGGCGATGAGGACGGCCGCCTGTACTGCATCGACGTACTGACCGGCAAGATCAACTGGAAGCAGACACTGTCCTCGCTGGCGATGGCGGATCCGGTGATGGTCGGCAGCGATTTCATCGTGTCCACCGGCGACAACCGCATCTACCGCTTCTCAGCGAAGGGCGAGAAGCGCTGGAGCTATGCCGGCATCCCCGGCGGCCTGGGCATGTATATGGCGCCGTCGCCGCTGGTCGAAGGCAACACCGTCGTGGCGCTGTTCAACAACGGCGATGTGGCGGCCATCAAGGCCGACACCGGCGACCTCATCTGGCGCCAGCAGCTACTGCTGGACGACAACGCCGTGGTGCTCAGCGAGCTGAAGGTGCCGCTCGCCGCTGCCGTCGACGTGCCGGCATACGAGGGCACGGGCGCCTACCTCGTCTCCCTGTATCAGGGCAACAGCTACTTCCTGGCCAAGCAGGACGGCAGCCGCCTGCAGAGCCGGAACATCTCGATGAAGTCTCCGCCGGTGGTGGCCGGCAAGGTCATCTACGCCGCCGACAGCCATGGTGCCCTAAGGGCGCTGGATGCCGTGAACGGCGGCACGTTGTGGAAGGTGGTGCTGACCAAGGGTGAGCTGGTCGGGCCGGTGCTTTGGCACGGCGCGCTGTGGGTCGCCGATAATAAGGGTGCGGTGTACCGCGTCGATACACAGGGGCATGTCATCGGGCATCTGCGTCTGATGGGGAGCTTTGACCGCGCCCCGATCGCGGGAGCCCAGGGCGTGATCCTGCGCAACGATCTCGGGGCGCTGTATCTGCTGCACTGACGGGGCCGCACCGCAATGAGGGACGCCCTGATAGAAAGCCTGCCGGTCGTGGCCATCGTCGGCCGCCCGAACGTCGGCAAGTCCACGCTGTTCAACCGCCTGGTCGGCAGGCGCCGCGCCATCGTCGGCGACCGTCCCGGCGTCACCGTCGACCGCCTGGAGACGGACTGCCGCATCGGCACGCGCCGGGTCATGCTCGTGGACACGGGCGGCATCGGTGAGCCACAGCATGGCGAGATGCAGCCGGCCATCGACGAGCAGGTGGAAGCCGCACTTGCCGTCGCCGATGTGGTGCTGTTCGTCGTCGACGGCCAGGCCGGCGCCACGCCGGTGGATGGGGACATCGCCGAGCGCCTGCGCCGCCAGGGACTGCCTGTGGTGCTGGTGGTCAACAAGGCCGAGCAGCCGGGGGCAGCAACCGACTTCTACGCCATCGGCCTGGGCGAGCCGGCCGCCGTCTCGGCGGCCCATGGCCAGGGCATGGCCGAGCTCATCGCCCGCCTGGACGGAGCGCTTCCCCCCGATCAGGCCGAAACGACAGTGGACGGCGAGGAGCAGGAAGAACCGCTGGCGCAGATCTCCGTCATCGGCCGCCCCAATGTCGGCAAATCGACGCTGATCAATGCCTGGCTGGGTCGGGAACGCATGGTGGTCAGCCCTATCGCCGGCACCACCAGGGACGCCATCGACATCGATATGCCGTTCCGCCTCGATGATGAGCAAGGGCATGTGCGCCTGCTCGACACGGCCGGCCAGCGCAAGCACGGGCGCATCAGCGACATCATCGAGTTCGTGGCCCGAGTCAAGGCCGTGCAGGCCTTCCGCCGGGCACACGCCGCGGTCATCGTGCTCGATGGCTGCGAGAGCGTCACCGAGCAGGACATGCGCCTGATGACGCTGGCCCAGCAGGAGGGCTGTGCGCTGCTGGTGGCGGTCAACAAGGCCGACCTGATGGGCGAGGAGCAGTGGGCCTATTTCTCCGATCGCCTCAGCTATCGCATGCGCGCCATGCCGGACGTGCCGATGTTCCGCATCTCCGCCAAGAAGGGCAGCGGCGTGCGCAAGTTGTTGACCGAGGCGGTGAAGGCCGCGCGTAACAATGGCACCGAGATCAATACCGGCAGCCTGAACCGATGGCTGGAACAGGCGCAGCGCAAGCAGACGGCACCCTCGGATCGCGGTGCCCTGGTGCGCCTGAAGTACGCCTTCCAGACCGATCGCTATCCGCCGACCATCAAGGTCTTCTGCAACCGGCCGGGCAGCATCAAGGACAGCTATCTGCGCTATCTGGAGCAGAGCTTCCGCAGCCGCTTCCACCTGCCGGGCATCCCGGTGCGCTTCGTGTTCACGGCCAGCGAGAACCCGTATGCGCCTGATCCGGCGGCGAAGCGGACGAGGTCGAAGCCGACGAGGTCGAAGCCGAGGCGGAAGGCCTGATGCACCGCTTCGAGGAGACGCGTATCCTGCCCTGCAGTGCCCAGGCCATGTACGATGTGGTCATGGACATCGACGCCTATCCGCTGTTCCTGCCCTGGGTCGCCGACTCGCGCATCCTGACGCGGCAGGACGGGGAGTTGACGGCGGAGCTGGTGGCGGACCTGGCCGGCATGAAGCAGCCCTTCCAGACCGTCGATCGCTATGTGGAGAACAAGATGGTGGAGATCCGCCTGCTCAACGGCCCGTTCAACTTCCTCGAGAGCATGTGGAGCTTCGAGGCCCTCGACGAGGGTTCATGCCGGGTCGCCTTCTCGATCGCCTTTGAGTTTCACAATATGATGCTGCGCATGCTCGCCACGCCGGTATTCGCCACCGCCTGCCGCTCCATGGTGCATGCCTTCGAGCGGCGCGCCATCGACATGGGGAGGGAGCGGTGAACATCGTCATTGCCTATGCGTTGCCGCACCAGCAGACGCTGGAAGAACTGGACGTGCCGGAGGCCACCACGGTGGAGCAGGCCATCCGCATGAGCCATGTGCTGGAGAAACACCCGGAGATCGATCTTGCCGTCAACAAACTCGGGGTGTTCGCCAAGCTCGTTAAGCCCGAACAGGTGCTGCGCGAGGGCGACCGCGTCGAGATCTACCGCTCCCTGCCGGCCAAGCCCCGGGATCCCTATGCCAGCGAGGACAAGAAGTCGCGTATCCGCGCCAAGAAGGAGCGCGTCGAGCGCGAGGGTGATGCTGCCAACGATTGATCCCTGAGCCATACTGCATGGAACGGGCCCGCTGACCGGTGGCGCCCACAAGGAGGTGGCGATGGATATGGCAATGATCGGTCTGGGGCGCATGGGCGGCAATATGGCCCTGAGGTTGGCAAAAGCAGGGCACCGCATTTCGGTCTTCGACCCGGCGGATGGCGCCGCGGCGGCATTGGCGGCGAAGCATGCGAACATCCAGGCGGCGGACAGCCTGAAGGCGTTGGCCGGCATGCTGGAGAAGCCGCGCGTGTTCTGGCTGATGGTGCCGCATACGGTGGTGGATGAGGTCATCGGCCAGCTGACGGAGGCGGGGCTTGCGTCCGACGACCTCGTCGTCGACGGCGGCAATTCGAACTACAAGCACAGCCAGCGCCGGGGCGGGGAACTGGCGTCACGCGGCATCGGCTTCGTCGATTGCGGCACCTCCGGCGGCATCTGGGGACTTTCCGAGGGCTATTCCCTGATGGTCGGCGGCGAGGAGCGCTATGTTGCGCGGCTGCGCCCGGGCCTGGAGGCGCTGGCCCCGGGCGCGGATCGCGGCTGGGGGCATGTCGGGCCGGTGGGGGCCGGGCATTTCGTGAAGATGGTCCACAACGGCATCGAATACGGCATGATGCAGGCCTTCGCCGAGGGCTTCGAGGTCATGGGGCACAAACAGGAGATGGGTCTGGACCTGCACCAGGTCGCCCGCATCTGGCAGTACGGTTCGGTGGTGCGCTCCTGGCTGCTCGACCTGACCGCCGATGCCCTGGCGCAGGACGGTGATCTGTCCGCGCTGTCCGACTGGATGGACGACTCCGGGGAGGGGCGCTGGACGATCCAGGAATCGATCGACCTGGCCGTACCGACGCCGGTGATGACGCTGGCGCTGCAGATGCGCTTCCGCAGCCGCGAGAAGCCGGCCTTCGCCGGCAAGATGATCAATGCCATGCGCGCCGGCTTCGGCGGCCACGCCATCCGCCCGGCCGACGATGAGGAGAGCCGATGAGCACGGCCTTCGCCTCCTATATCGGTGCCCGGCCGGATCCGGCCAATATCGTCATCTTCGGGGCCGGCGGCGATCTGAGCAAACGCAAGCTGTTGCCGGCGCTGGCACATATGCACCGCTGGAACCTGATCGCACCGGGCAGCCGCATCATCGGTGTGGTGCGCCAGGACTGGTCGACCTCGCACTGGCGCAACTACGTGCACCAGGCGCTTTTGACCTATGCCCCGGACGCCATCCTCAGCCAGGACCAGTGGCGCGCCTTCGCCGACATGCTGGAGGTGGTCAGCGGCGATCTCGGCGATACGGGCACCTATGATGTGCTGCGGGAACATATCGAGCGCAACGGCTATTCCCGAAAGGCCATGTTCTATCTCGCCATCCCGCCGGCGTGGTACGGGCGTGTGGCCGGAAGCCTGGCGGCATGCGGCCTGAACGGGCAGGAAGACGGTTTCCGCCGTATCGTCATCGAGAAGCCGTTCGGCATGAACGAGGACAGCGCCCGTACCCTGAACCGGGAGGTGCAGGCCAGCTTCGATGAGTCACAGATCTATCGCATCGATCATTACCTGGGCAAGGAAAGCGTGCAGAACCTGATGGTGTTCCGCTTCGCCAATACCGTGCTCGAACCGCTATGGAACCGCAACTTCATCGATCATGTGCAGATCACCGTCGCCGAGTCGATCGGTATCGAGTACCGCGCCGGCTACTACGAGCAGGCCGGTGCCCTGCGCGACATGATCCAGAGCCACCTGATGCAGGTCATGGCGCTGGTGGCCATGGAGCCGCCGGTGGAGCTCGGTGCCGGTGCCGTGCGCGATGAGAAGCTGAAGGTGTTGCGCGCCATCCGCCCGTTCGCGCCGGAGGATATCGCGCGTCATACCGTGCGGGCGCAGTATGGGCCCGGCCGCATCGGCGACGAGCTGGTGCCGGCTTACCGGCAGGAGGAAGGGGTGGCCGAGGACTCGGATGTCGAAACCTTCGCCGCCGTGCGTTTCCATATCGACAACTGGCGCTGGCAGGGCGTGCCCTTCCTGCTGCGCACCGGCAAGCGGCTGCCAGGTCGCTTCTCGGAGATCGCCATCCGTTTCCGCCGGCCGCCGCAGAATCTGTTCAACCGCGATGCGCCGGAGCTGGCGGTCAACGATATGGTGTTCCGCCTGCAGCCGGACGAGGGTATGAGCCTGTCGATGAACGCCAAGCAGCCGGGGCTGACCACGCGCCTGAGGCCACTGATCATGGACGCCCCGTATGCCATGGCCGGCAGCAGCATGCCCGAGGCCTACGAAACGCTGCTACACGACGTCATCCTGGGCGAGGCCGAGATGTTCTCCCGCGCCGACGAGGTCGAGGCCTCCTGGCGCATCGTCGATCCCATCCTGACCGCCTGGGGCGAATCGGGGCGAAATATCCCGCATTACCCGGCCGGTAGCCCGCTGGTCCCCGGTGCGGATGAGCTGATGGCCGGCTGCGAGGGCGGATGGCGGCCGCTGAGCTGAGGCCCGGACAGGCACTGGGCCTGCTGGAAGATGCCGCAGCGGTGGCGGAAGCTGCGGCCGATGCCGTGATCGCGCATGCCAGACATGCCATCGCCAAGGATGGGGTCTTCCGCCTGGCCCTGGCTGGCGGCACCACGCCGATGGCCGCCTATGTCCTGCTGCGCCGTGCTCGGATCCCGTGGGCGCAGGTCGAGGTCTATTTCGGTGACGAGCGCTGCCTGCCGGTCGGCGATGCGGGGCGCAACGACGCCATGGCCAGCCAGGCGCTGCTCGGCCATGTGCCCATCCCCGAGGCCAACATCCACCCGATCCCGGCCGAGCTCGGTCCGGAGGACGGGGCGGCGGCCTATGCCGAGGCGCTGGCCCGATCGGCGCCGATGCACCTGGTGCTGCTCGGCATGGGCGAGGACGGGCATACGGCCAGCCTGTTCCCGGGCCAGCGCACGCTTACCGATCCGAGGCTGGCGGTGCCGGTGCATGGGGCCCCGAAGCCGCCGCCCGAGCGGGTGTCGATGGGGCTCGCCGCCATCAATGCGGCGGCTGCAAGGCTGGTCATGGTTACGGGGCCCGCCAAGCATGCCGCCCTGATGCGTCTTGCGGCAGGCGATGCGCTGCCCGTGGCCCTGCTCGGACCCAGCCAGTGGCTGGTCGACCGGCAGGCCTGGCATGGGGCTTGATTCCGATCCCTCCCTTGTCGGGCATGATGATGCGGGCGGTTTTGGGTGGCGCTGGTCGTGCGCAATAGGGGAGAACGCATCGCCCATCAGGATGCGCGCCTGCGCAGCCGTCGATCGACCTGGTATCGGCAAAGAATCTCATTGCCAGTCCAGGCCTGCCGGGTAGGGTGTGCCCATTCCAATTTCAGGAGTGCGCTATGCAGGTTGCCAAGAACAAGGTGGTTTCGATCGATTATACGCTGAAGGACGACGCGGGGGAGGTCATCGACAGCTCCGAGGGTTTTGAGCCCCTGTTCTACCTGCACGGCTTCGACAATATCGTGTCAGGCCTGGAGAAGGCGCTCGACGGCAAGCAGGCCGGGGACCAGGTGCAGGTGTCGGTCAGCCCTGTCGAGGGCTATGGTGAGCGCGACGATTCCTTGCAGCAGGTGGTGCCGAAGGAGGCCTTCCAGGGCATCGAGGATCTCGAGGTCGGCATGCAGTTTCGCGCCGAGAGCGATGAGGGGCACCAGATCGTCACCATCATGGCCATCGACGGCGACGAGGTGACGGTGGACGGCAACCATCCGCTGGCCGGTGAGACGCTGAACTTCGATGTCACCATCGTCGAGGTCCGGGATGCCACCGCCGATGAGCTCGAGCATGGCCATGTGCACGGCCCCGGCGGGCATCACTGAGCGATAGATAAAAAAAAAGCCCCCGCGTCCCTGCGGGGGCTTTTTTCGAGTTGCGGCCTTGGCCGGCTTCTTACTTCTTCTTTTCCACCTTCTTGGCGTGGTGCTTCACGTGATGCTTCACGTGATGCTTCTTGGCGTGGTGCTTCACATGGTGATGCTTCATCACCTTGTGGTGCTCGGCCTTCGCCGCAGGCTTGGTCTCGTTTGCCATGGCAGCCGGGGCCGAGACAAACGCGAGGGTGGTCAGTGCAATCAGAGCCATCATAAAAGAACGCATACGTATTTGCTCCTTATTCCATCGATCTAGTGACCGAATGAACGGCAATATATGGGGTGCAAAAATGGCGGGGAAGGTGGATTAATTACGCTGGCGAAAATGCAAAATTCGGGTAATAGTTTATGGTTTTGCGCTTTCTGGTTGCACTACGCCCGTTTCGGCTCCCGCCGGAGCCCCGAACGGGGAGCGGTGGGAGGGATCGCGTCCGACGCCGACGGCGTCGATGCCGTTGCCGGCATAGGGGGGCGACGCCTGGGTATTCTTGACCGGTACGGGCTTGGCCGTATCCCCGCAGCCAGCCAGGCCCAGTACCCAAAGCAGGGCGAGCGGGGCCAGGACCCTGGATCTTGGATACGCCTTCATGCCGCCAGCATGCCACCATATAAGCGGTAGAAAAAGAGACAGGATATGCGGGATTTCGGCGGGCGGCGCGGATATGCTAGCCTGATGCCGATCAGGGGCCAGTCAGGGGGAATTGGCGTATGCGTACAACCGCCATCGCGTTACAGATCTTCGGGGTCCTAGTTTGCGCCCTGGGCGGCATTGCCGCCAGCGTCGTCTTCACCCACCTGATCGATCACTGGCGCAATGCCAGCGATCCGTCGCTGCACACCATGAACCACTTCGTGAACGCCGGGCTAGAGCTGGCTGCGGTGGCGCTGGTCGTGGAGTCGGCCGGGGCCTTCCTCCTCGTCTACGGCAGCCGCATGCTGCGCCGGGTCAACGCCGAGCAGCAGGGCGACTAGGCGCCGGAATCCGTATCCATGGCGGCGCCGGGCAGGTAGGCGCCGTCGGCATCGTGGTGTTCGCGGCCGGTGACCGGCGGGTTGAACACGCAGACCATGCGCATCGTCGACTTGGCCCGCAGCTTGTGCCGCTCGTTGCCGTTCAGCAGGTATACCGTGCCGGCCTTGATCGGGTAGATGCTGCCGTCATCCAGCGTTTCGACCTCGCCCTCGCCCTCGATGCAGTAGACCGCCTCGATATGGTGCTTGTACCAGAATTGCGATTCCGTGCCGGCATGGATGATGGTGTCGTGCAGCGAAAAGCCGACGGCATCATTGTTCAGGATCAGGCGGCGGCTCTCCCAGTGGCCGGACTCGGCCTTGATGTCCCGCTCGGTGCCGATGATGTCTTCAAGACCGCGTACGATCATACCAGGTTCCCCGCTCGTAGTTGTTTGCGTCGTTCCAGCACCGAGGCGATCGATGCGTCGATGATCTCCAGGCCTTCGGTGATCAGCTCCTCGCCGATGGTCAGGGCCGGCAGGAATTTCAGCACCTGCCCGTTGGCCCCGGCCGTCTCGATGATCAGGCCGCGCTTGAAGGCCTCCTCGGAGACCGAGCCGGCGAAGTCCTCGTCGGCGAACTCGATGCCCCAGACCATGCCCACACCGCGCAGCTTCCCGGCGGCGCCGTCGTACTTGTCGACGATGGCGCTGAGTCCCTGCTCGAACAGGCCGCCCTTGTGGATCACGCCCTCGGCGAAATCCGGGCTGTCCCAGTACTCCAGGGCCTTGGTGGCGGCGATGAAGGCGAGGTTGTTGCCGCGGAAGGTGCCGGTGTGTTCCCCCGGCTTCCAGCGGTCGAGCTCCGGGCGCATCAACAGCAGGGACATCGGCAGTCCCGTGCCGATGGATTTGGAGACCGTCACCAGGTCGGGGGTGATACCGGCGCGCTCGAAGCTGAAGAAGGTGCCGGTGCGGCCGTTGCCCATCTGGATATCGTCAATGATCAACAGGATGTCGAATTCGCGGCAGATTGCCGCCAGCTCCTGCAGCCAGGCATCGCGCGCCACATGGATGCCGCCCTCGCCCTGCACGGTCTCGACGATGACGGCGGCAGGCAGGTCCACGCCGCTGCTCTGGTCGGAAAGCAGGCGGCGCAGGTAGCGCATGCTGTCGAAATCCGGGCCCAGGTAGCCGTCGAAGGGCACGAAGGCGCTGTTGGCGCGCACCCCGTAGGATTCGTCGCGGTAGAAGGAGTTGCCGGTCACGGCCAGGGAGCCCATCGACAGCCCGTGGTAGGCGTTCGTGAAGGCGATGATGTTGGATCGCTGCTTGACCATGCGCGCCAGCTTCAGCGCCGTCTCCACGGCATTGGTGCCGGTCGGACCGGTGAACTGCACCTTGTACTCGAGGTTGCGCGGGGAAAGGATGGTGTCGCGGAACTTCTGCAGGAAGTTCTTCTTCGCCACCGTCGCCTTATCCAGGCCGTGCAGCACGCCGTTATGCTGCAGGTAGTCGATCATCGCCTCCTGGATCGCCGGGTTGTTGTGCCCGTAGTTCAGTGAGCCCGCACCGGCGAAGAAGTCGATGTAGCGGTTGCCGTGCTCGTCGAACATCTCCGAACCGACGGCGGTGTCGAACACGGCCGGGAAGGAACGGATGTAGCCACGCACCTCCGATTCCATCTCCTCGAATATCCTCATGGCTGCATGCCTCCGATCATGGTTTTGCTGACCGGGCCGATCGGCCCGACGCGGAGCAGGTGCTCCGGTTCGTGGTCGCTGTCGCCGAAGAGCTCGGCGGCAAACATCGGGCTCTCGGCGATTGCCACCGAACAGTCGTCGGCCAGCGACTGGAACAGCGCGCGCGAGGCCTTATTGGACGGGTTGACCGTGGCCTCGATGTAGCGGACGCCCTTCAGCACCGGACGGGCGAGCAGCCGGCGCAGCATCTTCTTGGCCAGGCCCTGGCCGCGCATGGTCGCATCGACGGCGATCTGCCAGACGAACAGCGTATCCCGGCGTTCCGGCAGGATGTAGGCGGTGGCGAAGGCGACGATGTCGCCGTCCTGTTCGACGACGACGCAGGTCGAGGCGAAGTGCGCGCACAAGATCAGGTAGCAGTACCGAGAGTTCAGGTCCAGCGGCTTGCTGCGTTCAACGAGGGCATAAATACCCGGGGCATCGTCCGCTAGCGGTTCACGAAAAGACAAACGGCCTGCTTGCCTGGGTTTTTGATCGTTCCCGGTAAGCATTGGCGGCTACCCTAGTCAGCTGATCGATAAATGCAAATGAGCCCCGAATGACAGGGCGTGCCTCGCATGCAGCTTGCTTGTATATCTCATGGCCGGCACTAAGATCGCCGCTTCTTAACGCCTTCTCCACGTATCACGGGACGAAACACATTGATTTCCACATCCGGCATCACCATGCAATTCGGGGACAAGCCCCTGTTCGAAAACATCTCGGTCAGGTTCGGCGATGGCTATCGCTACGGCCTGATCGGCGCCAACGGCTGCGGCAAGTCGACGCTGATGAAGATCCTCGGCGGCGATCTGGAGCCGACGGCCGGCACGGTCAGCCTGGATCGGAACAGCCGGCTGGGAAAGCTGCGGCAGGACCACTTCGCCTTCGAGGATTGCTCGGTGCTCGATACCGTGATGATGGGGCACGAAGAGCTCTGGCGCATCAAGGAGGAGCGCGATCGCCTCTATGCCAAGAGCGATTTCACGGAAGAGGACGGCATGCGCGCCGGCGAGCTGGAAAGCCGGTTTGCCGAGCTGGACGGGTATAGCGCCGAGGCCAATGCCGGCGATCTGCTGCTCAGCATGGACATCCCGATCGCCGTGCATGAAGGCCCGATGAGCGCCATCGCCCCGGGCTGGAAGCTGCGCGTGCTGCTGGCCCAGGCCCTGTTCGGCGATCCCCAGGTCATCCTGCTGGACGAGCCGACCAACAACCTCGATATCAATGCCATCCGCTGGCTGGAAGGGGTGATCAACGCCCGCAACTGCACGATGATCATCATCTCGCACGACCGGCATTTCCTGAACAGCGTCTGCACCCATATGGCGGATCTCGATTACGGCGAGCTGCGCATCTATCCGGGCAATTACGACGAATACATGATCGCGGCATCGCAGGCGCGCGAGCGGTTGTTGTCCGAGAATGCCAAGAAGAAGGCCCAGATCGCCGAGCTGCAGACCTTCGTCAGCCGCTTCTCGGCCAATGCCTCCAAGGCCGCGCAGGCGACCTCGCGCGCCCGGCAGATCGAGAAGATCCAGCTGGAGGAGGTCAAGCCTTCCAGCCGCGTCAATCCGTTCATTCGCTTCGTGCAGGACAAGCAGCTGTTCCGCGTGGCCCTGGAGCTGAAGGGCCTCGGCAAGGGCTTCGGCGGCAAGCCGCTGTTCGAGAAATTCAACCTGATGGTGCCGGTCGGCGAGCGCGTGGCGGTGATCGGCCCGAACGGCATCGGCAAGACCACGCTGCTGCGCTGCCTGGCCGGCGACCTGGAGGCGGATCACGGCACCATCAAATGGTCGGAGAACGTGAACCTCGGTTATTACGCGCAGGATCATTCGGCCGATTTCGCCGAAGACTTGAGCCTGTACGACTGGATGGCGCAGTGGAAGAAGAAGGAGCATGGCGAGCAGGAGGTGCGCGGTAACCTCGGGCGCATGCTGTTCTCGCAGAACGACATCAAGAAATCGGTGAAGAAGCTGTCCGGCGGCGAGCAGGGGCGCATGCTGTTCGGCAAGTTCATGTTCCAGAATCCGAACATCATGCTGCTGGACGAGCCGACCAACCACATGGACATGGAGTTCATCGAATCGCTGAACACGGCGCTGGAGAACTATCCGGGCACGCTGATCTTCGTCAGCCACGATCGCGAGTTCGTGTCCTCGCTGGCCACCCGCATCATCGAACTGACGCCGGAGGGCATCGTCGATTACCACGGCACCTACGAGGAATACCTGAGAAGCCAGGGCCTCGCCTAGGGCCAGTCCTCCGGCTGCTCCAGCAGGGTATAGGGGGCGGGTTGTGCCGCCATCCAGGCGGCGATGCCGGGCCAGGCGCCTGCATCGCCGGGCGGTTGCCGGCGCCGAAGCTCCGCCAGGATTTCGTCCACCGTCAGCGGCGGCAGCATCACCGTCCCGATATCCGGCAGCCATGCCCCATGCACGCGTCCGGTCACGCATAAAAGCGACAGTCCGTCCCGGCCCCGCGTGACGTTCAGCGCCGCGAAGAAGGCCGCGTCGTAGCCGCTCGCCTCCCCGAACTCCAGCTCATCGAGGTTGTGCAGGATGATCAGCGTCGCGTGCCGACGCTCGGGCAATCGGTCGAGCAGGTCGTCGAACCCGCCGATGTCGGGGCCGACATCGGTCAGCCCGGCCTGGGAGTAGAGATCGGCCAGCATGGCCGCCAGGCTTTGCGGATAATGGCGCAGATTGGCCTGCAGCACCTGCATCGAGGAGGGAAGGCAGCCGTACAGATCCGCCAGCGTGCGCCGGCGGCCCTGCCCATGCGGGCTGACGAGGTTGATGCAGGCGCCCTCGGCCAGGCGAGCCGCCAGATCCTCGGTGAATGCGGGTCTCAGCTTATGCATAGGTTCAATTTTTCGGGAAAATCTTACCCACTCCCACATGGAATTGGCTATACCCATAGGGATTCATGGGCCGGAGACGGCCGTTGCAGGGGAGGATGATATGCCAGACACCAAGATGATTCTTTCCCTGGATGGCGGCGGCATTCGCGGGGCCGCCAGTGCCAGGTTCCTGGAATTGGTCGAGGCGCAGCTCAATGCCCGCGGCAAGAACCTGCGCGATTGCGTCGATTTCTATGCCGGCACCAGCACCGGCAGCATCATCGCCCTGGCGCTGGCCACCACAGATTTGCCAATGAGCAAGATCAGCGCTCTCTACAATTACGACATAGCCGCCCAGATTTTTGTGAAGAACAATGAATGGATTCTCAATGGACTCAACGTGCCCAGATACAAGGCCGGCGGCAAGACCCAAACGCTGTTGGCGAAACTGAAACAGGCGAAGCTCGGCGATGTGCCGGATGGCAAGCATGTGCTGGCCGTGAGCTACGATATCCAGAAGCGCAAGCCCGACGTGATCAAGTCCACCGATCCGCAACAAAGGCCGTTGCTTTCCTGCCAGGTGGCCGATGCCTCCAGCGCCGCTCCCACCTATTTCCCTACATGCGAAATACACGCGGGTGGAAATCCGGATGAATGGCTGGTCGATGGCGGCGTCACGGCCAATAACCCGACCATGTGCGCCATCGCCGAGGCCAAGCGGGCGTGGCCGGACATCACGATCGACCGGATGCGCGTGCTCTCGGTGGGTACCGGCTACCGTACGCGAAGAATCAACGGCCCGGAATCGCAACATTGGGGAGCTATCCAGTGGTTTACTGAGGGGCATATCCTCGATGTGCTGACGGACGAGCGCGTCGTGGCCTATCAGGCCATGACGCTGATGAGTCAGGGCAGTTATATCCGGGTCAATGCGGATATGTGCAAGCAGGGCGGATTACCCAATCCGCCGGATGACGCCATGGACGATATCAGCCGTTCCAATATCGACAAGCTGCGCGCGATGGGACAGTGGTGGTTCGACAAATACGGCGAGGCCGCCGTCGACCTGCTTCTGGGCCAATACCAGGGGCCCTCGCTGGACCGGATCGAGGCCAGTACCGGAGAACCGAAAGTGAATGCCTGAGAGACAAGGCGAAGGGAGGGGCATGCGGGTGAATGCGGGATACCGGCAAACCGAGGCCGCGAAGGCCTCATTCAAAGGAAGGCATTCGCATCCTTGGGGGTCACATCGGTTTTCGCCTGGCGGAATGACCATACCCTTGCCGGTGGCAGGTTACGCCAGACGGACCTGCCCTCGCTCCCCGTGATACCCAGCCTTTCGAGAATCCTGGTGCCGATGGGGGAGCGCAGGCCGTAGGTGTACTGCACGAAAATCCCGCCCTCCTCCAGCATGGCGAAACTCTTCTGGAGGATTCTGAACTGTGCCCGCTCGGGGATCAGCAGCATCGGCAGGCTCGAAACGACGGCGGAGATCCGGGACACGCCCCGTTCCCTGAGCAGCTTGTCCATCTCACCGGCATCGCCTTCGATGATCGTGGCCTCGGGATATTTGGCGGCCAACATGTCGGCCAGTGTCTTGTCCTTTTCGATGATATACAGGCGCTGCTTGTCAAAACACCGATGAAGCAGGGCGTGCGTCACCGCACCGGTACCCCCACCCAGCTCCACCACGGCACCATTGCTGCTGGCGTTGATGGGTACACACATGGCGTCGGCCAGGTATTTGGAGCTGGGCCAGGGCGCGGCGATTTTCATCGGTTCCTTCAGCCATTTCCTGAGAAACAACCACCCGTGGCGATGATGTTTTGTCATATGGATCCGTTTGCGGTTCGTGCATGCATCCGCCGAGTATAGCGCCGGCGCGCCAAATTTCCGTGACGGGAAATTTCGGCCCTTTTGGGGGCGGCGATCTAAGATCGGCGTACACCGATCCAGATATGGTGCCTGTCGCCGAGCCTGCCGGTGCGGGCGTGCACGCTTTGCTCCGTCACCTCGAAGCCGACCTTCATCATGCGCTGGGTGAATGCCCGGTCCTGGCCACAGGACCAGACGGTCAGCACGCCGCCGGGCTTCAGGGCGTCAAAGGCGATATCCAGCCCGCGGTAGCCGTAAAGGGCATCGTTGTCCTCGCGGGTGAACCCGTCCGGGCCATTGTCGACATCCAGCATGATGGCATCGAAGCCGCCTTGGTGTTCGCGCATGACCTTGCCGACATCCTGTTCCAGCACGTCGACGCGCGTATCCTCGAGCGGGAAGTCGGCAAGCGCGCCCAGGTGTTCGCGATTCCAGCGTACCACCGCGGACATCAGTTCGGCGACCGTGATGCGTGCGGCAGGGGGCGCATGCGTCAGGGCGGCGCGCAGCGTGAAGCCCATGCCGAGCCCGCCGACCAGCAGCAGCGGCGCTTCCCGCCCCGCAATCTGCGCACAGGCCAGTTCGGCCAGCACGTCCTCCGAGTTGTGCAGGCGGCTGTTCATCAACTCGCTCTGCTGCTGGTCCACCCGGATCGAGAATTCGTCGCCGCGCTGGTACAGGCGCAGGGTGGTGCCGTGTTCGGTGGAGCTGTCGATCAGGGTATAGGGGATCACACCGTGCAAGTTAGCCAATTTTTGCCTGCACGGCATCCACCGGAGTCCAGTTCCATCGGTGATGCCATTGCACGTTGGCGATTCGCATTGGCTGTGGCGATGATTTTTCGCCTCGATCTTCACACGACGCTTTGTGGAAAGGATAACAATTGTCATGAACGTGATAGGGGGATTTCAATAAACAAAGGGCTTTTTCGGTAGGTATGGCTGTTGCTAGTGGCATGTGCCGGCACTCGTCGGTCAGCCATCAACCATCAATGGAGTGAACAGCATGTCGATACAAGTGATTCGCGACTTTTCAGCCAAGGCTATCGCCGATGCCGCGCTGGGAGAGAAGCTGAAAGCGTGCGAGAAGCTCAGGGAGCTTATCAAGCTTGCGCGTGAGGAAGGGTTCAATGTGGACGAGGAGCTCTTCTATCCGCCCAACGAACCACAATTCACCGCCGAACAGCTCTCCGAGAAGCTGGCTAACGCACTGTTGCGCGTTTAAGCAATATTGCATTGAACTCGCGGGGTCGGGTTTTGCTCGCGCATGAACCCGACCCCAATCGTCTGCCTACTTAGCCGAGCAGGGGTGCCAGCCATTTTTTGGCTTGCTCGACGCTCCAGCCCTTGCGCCTGGCGTAGTCCTCGACCTGGTCGCGGTCGATGTGGCTGATGGTGAAGTAATGGGCGGCCGGATGCGCCAGGTACAGGCCGGAGACGGCGGCGGGCGGGGTCATGGCATAGGACTCGGTCAGGCCCATGCCGATGCGCTCCTTCACGCCCAGCAGCCGCCACAGGGTATCCTTCTCGCTGTGGTCCGGGGTGGCGGGGTAACCGGAGGCCGGGCGGATGCCCTGGTATTTCTCGTGGATCAGCTCCACGTTGGAGAGATGCTCGTCCGGGGCATAGCCCCAGATCTGGCGGCGCACCTTCTCGTGCATGTACTCGGCCAGCGCCTCGGCCAGACGGTCGGCCAGCACCTTGATCATGATGGCGGTGTAGTCGTCGTGCTGCTTCTCGAACTCGGCCGCTTTGGCCTCGGCGCCGAAGATGGCGACGGCGAAGCCGCCGATATGATCGTGCTCCCTGGCCACGAAATCGGCCATGCACAGGTTGGCGCGCTCGTCCTTCTTGTCCTGCTGCTGGCGCAGGAAATGGAAGCGGCCGATCTCCTCGCCGCCCTCGGAATCCTCCACGACGACGCTGTCGTCTTCGGTGGCATGGGCCGGGAACAGGCCGACGACGGCGCGTGCCTCCAGCCATTCCCCCGCGACGATGGCATCCAGCCAGCGCTGCGCATCCGCATAGAGCTTTCTCGCCTCCTCGCCCTTTCGCGGATCGTCGAGGATGCGCGGGTAGGCGCCGTTGAGCTCCCAGGCGCCGAAGAACGGCGACCAGTCGATATAGGGCCGGATCTCGGCCAGCGGGATATGCGCGAACACCTGCACCCCGAGTTCGTGCGGGGCTGCGGGGACGGCGGCAAGGTCGATGCCGCTGCGGTTGGCGCGGGCGTCATCCAGGCTCAGGAAGTCCATGGCCCGGCCGCGCCCCTCGTGCAGGGCGCGCAGCCGCGCGTATTCGTCTTTCAATCCGGCGACGAAGTCCGCGCGCTTGGCCTCGGAGATCAGGTTCTGGGCCACGCCGACGGCGCGCGAGGCATCCTTGACCCACACCACCGGCTCGTCGTACTCGGGCTCGATCTTCACGGCCGTATGCGCCTTGGAGGTGGTCGCACCCCCCAGCATGATGGGCAGCGTGAAGCCCAGGCGCTTCATCTCACGGGCGATATGCACCATCTCGTCCAGGCTGGGGGTGATCAGCCCGGACAGGCCGATGATGTCGACGTCGTGCTTCTTCGCCTCTTCCAGGATGGTGGCGGCCGGCACCATGACCCCGAGGTCGATGACCTCGAAGTTGTTGCAGGCGAGCACGACGCCGACGATGTTCTTGCCGATGTCGTGCACGTCGCCCTTGACCGTGGCCATCAGCACCTTGCCGTTGGAGGAGCCGCCGCCGGCCTTCTCCGCCTCGATAAAGGGCAGCAGCACCGCCACCGCCTTCTTCATGACGCGCGCGGACTTGACCACCTGCGGCAGGAACATCTTGCCGGCGCCGAACAGGTCGCCGACGACGTTCATGCCGTCCATCAGCGGTCCCTCGATGACCTCGATGGGGCGTGCATACTGTGATCGTGCCTCCTCGACATCGGCTTCCACATGCGCGTCGATACCCTTGACCAGCGCATGCTCCAGGCGCTTGGCCACCGGCCACGCGCGCCATTCGAGATCCTCCTTCTTGGCCTGGACACCGTCGCCGCGGTAGTCCTCGGCGATCTCCAGCAGGCGCTCGGTGGCGTCATCCCTGCGATTGAGGATCACGTCCTCGACGCGCTGCTTCAGCTCGGCCGGCAGCTCGTCGTAGACCGCCAGCTGCCCGGCGTTGACGATGCCCATGTCCATGCCCCTGGCGATGGCGTGGTAGAGGAACACCGAATGGATGGCCTCGCGCACCGGGTTGTTGCCGCGAAAGGAGAAGGAGACGTTGGACACGCCGCCGGAGACCATGGCGTGCGGCAGGTTCTGTTTGATCCAGCCGGTGGCCTCGATGAAGTCGACGGCGTAGTTGTTGCGCTCCTCGATGCCGGTGGCAACGGCGAAGATGTTCGGGTCGAAGATGATGTCCTCGGGCGGAAAACCGACCTCGTCGACGAGAATGCGGTAGGACCGCTCGCAGATCTCCATCTTGCGCTGCTGCGTGTCCGCCTGCCCCTTCTCGTCGAAGGCCATGACCACGACCGCCGCCCCGTAGCACTTCAGCAGCCTCGCGTGCTGGATGAAGGCCGCCTCTCCCTCTTTCAGCGAGATCGAGTTGACGATGCCCTTGCCCTGCACGCACTTGAGCCCGGCCTCGATGATCTCCCACTTGGAGGAGTCGAGCATCACCGGCACCTTGGAGATGTCCGGCTCGCTGGCGATCAGGTTCAGGAAGGTGACCATGGCCTTCTTGCCGTCGAGCATGGCCTCGTCCATGTTGATGTCGATGATCTGGGCGCCGTTCTCGACCTGCTGGCGACAGATATCGAGCGCTGCGGCGTAGTCGCCGGCCATGACCAGGCGCTTGAATACGGCCGAGCCCGTGACGTTGGCGCGCTCGCCGACGTTGACGAACAGCGATGTCTCGCCGATGTGCAGCGGCTCCAGCCCCGAAAGCCGGCACTCGACCGGAAGCTCCGGGGCGCGGCGCGGCGGCAGGCCCGCCACCGCTTCGGCGATGGCGCGGATATGCTCCGGGGTGGTGCCGCAGCAGCCGCCGATGATGTTCAGGAATCCCGCTTCGGCCCAGCCGCGGATCTCGGGGGCCATGTCCTCGGGCGTCTCGTCATAACCGCCGAAGGCATTGGGCAGCCCGGCGTTCGGGTGGGCATTGATATGGCAGGGCGCGCATCCGGACAATTCCTCGACGTACTGGCGCAGCTCCTTGGCCCCCAGGGCGCAGTTCAGGCCGAAGGAGATCGGCTCGGCATGGGCCAGCGAGTCGTAGAAGGCGGTGGCGGTTTGCCCGGACAGCGTGCGCCCGGAGGCGTCGGTGATGGTGCCGGAGATGACGATCGGCAGCAGGGTGCCGGTATCGGCGAAGTACTGCTTGACGGCGAATACGGCGGCCTTGGCGTTCAGGGTGTCGAACACCGTCTCGATCAGGATGATGTCGGTGCCGCCGTCGACGAGGCCTTTCATGGCCTCGGTGTAGGTGGTCACCAGCGTGTCGAAGTCGATGTTGCGGTAGCCCGGATCGTTGACGTCCGGGGAGATCGAGCAGGTGCGGGAGGTCGGGCCCAGGATGCCGGCGACGAAGCGCGGCCTATCCTCCGTGGCGTGGGCATCGGCGGCGGCGCGCGCCAGCCTGGCCCCCTCGATGTTCAGTTCGTAGACCAGTGCCTGCATGCCGTAGTCGGCCATGGACACGGCGTTGGCGGTGAAGGTGTTCGTCTCGATGATGTCCGCACCGACCTCGAGATAGGCCTCATGGAG
>OFHG01000107.1_pt1 | contig 38085 bp, 38 predicted proteins | sample 1521931 | NCBI WGS metagenome assembly OFHG01 (sample SAMEA2468438, study PRJEB22500) | soil metagenome | biome: Glassland; feature: Farmland; material: Clay | place: Australia | collected 2013-01-31 | depth 0.55 m
GCCATATGATGCCCGACACGCCAGTAATAAAAACTTGAGAAGGTATAGACGAATATCAACGTGAAAGTCTTTTGAGTATTCTCTTGTAGTTTTGTCATAATTCCGAAGCTAAGTAATGCGCCAAAAATAAATATGTAGGGCAACACTCTGACTACCATAACCCATGACAATGAAACATAACGAGATATGAAATCTTGTCCTTGTGCGCCACGATTTTTTTGGTAGACGTATATGGTGCCACAAATAAGCACTGCAGCGCCGAGCGAAACGTACAGAAAATCGCCGTTTGAAAAATATGGTGGCCTAGGAAGAGGGATCATTCCAATGAATGAGAGGACAAGTAGATACTTTAATGAATCCTGCTGTGATAATGGTCCGCTACTGAGATCTTTTTTAAGATTAGCAATATTCCAAAAGTACATACGTTGATTTTCCTCCGGATTAACGCGCGGCTGACGCGCCGCATGGCGCGTCGCAGTCGAGCCGCTGGTTGTACGCTTTAGATATTGTCGCCGGAACGAGCCTACTAAAGCCGTGATAGATCCACAGTGTCAGGACCATGCAAAACTTACACTGTCTCCTGCAACATAAGCGAATGTATTCAAGTCGCTGAAGTAAAAGTACCAGGCAAAATGTTTCCCGGCAGCCCTTTGCAATAGCAATTTAGCCGCTGGTGTGGAACAGGTACTAAGTGGACCATCGGCGGTAAGCCACGGACAGGCCAGCCACTTGTCAGAGGTTGTGGTTGGAGTATCCATAAACCAAAACCCCAACCCATCAATCTTAAGACTTCCTGGGCGATAGCGCTCCAGCGCCTGCTGGTTTTTCCCTTCGGGATTGCCAATGCATATATCGAAATTGGCAATAAGAAGCTTCTTGTCGTAATCAATACTTATCGACAGCAGACTTGAATCGTGAAAGGTCCCGTTGGGCTCATCTTTGCCAAGCAAACTCTCGAGGTTATCTATTTTAGTTGTCATCGGTTCCTATTGTACAACCAGTGTTTGTCTAGTTAGGGCTAAGTCGTAAAGAACGGATTTTCGTTCTTTACCAGTTTAGCAAGAATGATGCCTCTAACTCCATGGCGAGTATATTTTATTGTCAGCCGGATTGTCAAGATAACTCTTGACAGGTGAACGAACGTTCACTATAATAAAAACCGAATCATCTGGGGCAAGTTGCGAAGCTACCGCTGGAGAAATAAATAGAGGGATGATATGAAAAGCATACAGCCGGAGATTCTCGAACGTTTTGATAAGATGATGAAAATGCGGGATGTTCCTCTTTTTTTGCGCCCCGAATACCGGAAATGGGTGAGATATTTTTTGGATTTTCAAGCCAAATATCCTCAGCCAGGGGCGCGATCAGTCCAAGTCAGGCTGTTTTCTGAAAAACTCCGATCAAAAGGACAGACTGATGTGCAGGTGCGACAGGCGGCGGATGCCGTATCTCTCTTCTTCGCTACTGAGCAGAAGGGGCTGGTTGCTTCTTCATCGTCCCCACCGGGCACTGCTTCTCATGCGGTCTTTCAAAGTGTCTCTGAACAGCCGCGCCGGCATCGAAATTGAAATCCTTCACGCGCACCTTCACCGCTTCAAAAACAACGCAGTCCGCAGCCGTATTGCAGCTTGGCGATAAGTTGATAAGGCTGCCCCAACCGGGCAAGAATCTCCTGGACTTCCCCGCGGGAGAGCACCACCGGAACATAGGTGGATTTTTTCGCGCGGGGAATATCCTTATGATCACCGAAATCTTTCTTGAGAATATGCCTGTAGAGAAACAACAGGGCATTGAATGCCAGATTCTGCGTCGACGAAGATACCTTGCAATCCACTGCGAGATAGGTGAGATAATTTTTGAGGGACTGCTCGCGATAAAGGGTAAAGGCGGAAAGGGCCGGGCAGTGCCCCTGCCGAACAGGATCGTGCCTGAATTGCTCGCTCAACTGGCGTTCGTGAAAAAAATGCATGCCGACGACCTCGCCGCCGGCTACTCCGGTGTGTTTCTGGAAGACCAGCTGGAAAAGAAGTATCCGAGCGCCGCCAAGGAGTTCCAATGGCAATGGTTCTTCCCGCAGGAATCATTGACGACTGTCGCATCATCCGGGGAAAAGCGTCGATACCACGTGCATGATTCACGCTTTCAGGATGCTATGTATCTTGCCGTCAAGAAAGCTCAACTCACCAAACGCGTAACTACTCACACCTTTCGCCACTCGTTCGCAACGCACCTCCTGCAGGCGAATTATGATATTCGCACGATCCAGGAAATGCTCGGGCACTCGGACGTCAGGACGACGATGATTTATACGCATTGCGTACCGAGCAAGACCATGAAAGAGCGGAAGAGCCCGCTGGATTTCTGAACCAGGGATCGGACCGTGAAGTTTTTCTTTGCCTTCTTGGCCTCCTCGCGGTAAAATCATCCAACCCATGGACATCATCACTGCGCACAACCTGATAAAAGACTACAACGGCCTCCGGGCCGTGAACGGCGTCGATTTTACGATCAGGCAGGGGGAATGCTTCGGGTTTTTGGGCCCCAACGGCGCGGGCAAGACCACGGTCATGCGCATCATCTCCTGTTTTATGCCGCCGACCGCGGGGACGGTGACGGTTTTCGGGATGGACGTCGTCGGGCAGCCGGGCGTTATCAAGTCCCGCATCGGCGTCATGCCCCAGGACGACAACCTGGACCCGGACCTCTCGGTGACGGAAAACCTTATCGTCTACGGACGATACTTCGATATCAGGAAAAAGGACTCCCTCCGTCTCAGCCGGGCGCTTCTTGATTTCGCCGAACTGACGGACAAAGGCGGCGCCCAGATCGACCAGCTTTCGGGGGGCATGAAGCGACGGCTCCTGCTCGCGCGCTCGCTCGTGAACAATCCCGAGATCCTGGTCCTCGACGAACCGACCACCGGTCTGGACCCGCACAGCAGGCGGGCGGTCTGGGACAAACTGAACCACCTGAAAGCTCAAAACACGACGCTCCTGCTTACCACGCATTATATGGAGGAAGCGGAGCGGCTCTGCGACCGCGTCGCGATCATGGACTCGGGCAGGATCGTGACCATTGACACTCCCCGTCACCTCACGGAGCTGCACGGCGGCAACCTCGAGGACGTCTACCTCAAGCTCACCGGGAGGAGCCTTGCAGATTAAACGCGCGATGAGGGTCTGGCAGCGGCACTGGCTGGTGTACACCAAGCTCTACAAGACGAGCTTCGCGCTCAATTTCGCGGAGCCGGCGCTCTACCTTCTGGCCATGGGGCTCGGACTCGGTACGTTCGTGAAGGACATCCACGGCGTGCCGTACATAAAATTCATCGCCCCCGGCATCGTGGCCTCCTCGTCGGTGTTCGCCGCGGTGTACGAGTGCACGTACGGAACGTACATCCGGATGACCTTTCAGAAGACCTTCGACGCCATCCTGGCGACTCCGGTCAACCTCGACGATCTCATCGCCGGGGAGCTCCTCTGGGGCGCGACCAAGAGCGTGATCTTCGGCATCACGATCATGATCGTGATCGCGCTCTTCGGGCTCGTGGACTCTGCGGCCATCATTCTCGCAATCCCGTTCATTTTCCTGGGCGGCCTGGTCTTCGCGGAGCTTTCGGTCATCTTTTGCGCTATCGTGCCGGGCATCGACTCGTTCAGTTATTTCTACACGCTCTTCATGACGCCGCTCTTCCTTTTTTCCGGCATCTTCTTTCCGCTGGACGCCCTGCCGCGCGTGGTGGCCGATCTCGCTTCCTTCACGCCGCTCTACCACCTGGTGAACATCTGCCGGGCCTTTTCAGCCGGCACGATCAGCGCCGCCCTTTGGAGCATTGTCTGCCTCATTGTCTTTGTCGTGGTCCTGGCGCCTTTTCCGTTCAAGCTCATGCGAAAACGAGTCATTGCCTGATGCAGCGATGGTATTGAGTGACGTCAACGGATGCTATAATGGAACTCAGGAAGCAAAACCAAGATCAAAAGCGTCGCGCCAAGCCGCAAAGGAAACCTTTAAATCCTGAATCAGGACCTGAAACCGGAATTATCGGATCTTTCTTTGCGAGCTTTGCGTCTTTGCGCGCGAAATTTTTTTTGAGCTTTTCTTTGTGATCTCTGCGCGAAACATTGGTTGAGTTACGATTATGCTAGAATCCAAATTTCACGATAAGGTCGAGTCCGTCCAGCCGGGGCTTCTTACCGCCAGGGGAATCAAGGTCCTGCAGGTCAACGTGGGCTACCAGTGCAACATGGCGTGCCGGCACTGCCACGTGTCAGCCGGCCCTGGCCGCACGGAGAGCATGGACAATGCGACTGTCGAGGCCGTCCTGCGCGTCGTGCGGGAGAACCCGATCGAAACGCTTGACATCACCGGAGGCGCTCCGGAGCTGAATCCCCGTTTCCGGAGACTTGTTGCTGAAGCGCGGAAGGCGGGGAAGCGGGTCATCGCCCGTACGAACCTCACGGTCTTTTTTGAGCCGGGCATGGAAGACTTTCCTGATTTTTACCGCGAGCACGACGTCGAGCTGATCGCATCGCTTCCGTGCTATCTTGAGGACAACGTGTCCGCAATCCGGGGAAGCGGCGCGTATCAAAAAAGCATCACTGCGCTCCGCCGGCTGAACGGCCTGGGGTTCGGCGTCGAGCAGGACGGGCGGCCCCTGAGCCTGGTGTATAATCCGGGGGGAGCGTTTCTTCCTCCCCTGCAAACCGCGCTTGAAGCGGATTACCGGCGGGAGCTTAAGGCCCGCCACGGCATTTCCTTCTCGCGTTTGTATGTCTTTACCAATATGCCCATCGGGCGGTTCCGGGAAGCTCTGGTTAAAAGCGGGTCCTTCGAGCAGTATGGGGACATGCTTGCTTCGGCATTCAACCCCGCTACCCTTGACAATATCATGTGCCGCAATCTCGTGAGCGTGGGCTGGGACGGCAGTCTCTATGACTGCGACTTCAACCAGGTCCTCGGGATCTCCGTGGAGGCGGGCGCGCCGCGTCATATAAGCGCGTTCGACTATTCATCGCTGTCCACGAGAACGATCGCCGTCGGCGACCACTGCTTCGGCTGTACCGCCGGGCAGGGGTCCACGTGAGTCGGGGCTGCCCTGTAGCAGGCGGTCGCCTGCTGAGAAACAATTATTCCGGAAGCAAATGTGCGGAGGTACGTTCTTTTGTATTTTAATCGCTCTCTCTTGACGACCGCCTCTTGTTCGTGGAGGCGGCGCGCGGGACCGGCAGAGAGAGCATTCATCACCATGCCTTCATGACGACAAAAACAGCGCTGGAAACATACGGCTTGAAGTGTGAATTTTTTCTATTCCATTGGCCCGTTCCAGGGCGGTTTTTGCGGGTCGGGAAAGGGAAGGAGAGAGCATGTCTGTGATACGAGGTCCGCGCGAGGCCTTTGGAAAACCCGGGATCGAGCCCCGCTGGACGCAGGGGAACAAAGACGGCGTGGGGACCGCCTATTCGGCAACGAGCTGCGTCTGGTTCACCTTGTGGAACGGCGTTGTCACCGAAGCCTATTATCCCACCATCGACCAGCCGCAGATCCGCGACCTGCAGTACCTCGTGTCGGACGGTGAGAGCTTCTTTCACGAAGAAAAGCGCCACCTCCGGAGCGAGACAAAGCGCATCTCGCATCACGCGCTTGCATACCGGGTCACGAACCATGATCCCCAGGGCCGGTACCGGATCACCAAAGAAGTGATCGCCGGACCCCATCTTCCCTGCATTCTCCAGCACACTAAGATAGATGGCGACGAGTTTTTTGTTTCCCGGCTCCGGCTCTACGCCCTGTGCGCACCCCACCTGCAGGTCGGCGGCCGCGGAAACAATGCTTACGTGCTTCAGGTTGCGGGGAGGGAAATCCTGGCTGCGGAAAAGGGCGGCCTCTGGATCGCGCTCGCAGCCTCAATCCCGTTTTCCCGGCTTTCCTGCGGCTACGTCGGGATGTCCGACGGTTGGACGGACCTGGCCAAAAATTTTCGCATGGACTGGGAGTTCGACCGGGCCACAGACGGCAACGTCGCGCTCTTTGGAGAGCTGGTTCCGGACGAGCAACGGGAGTTCACCCTTGCCCTGGCCTTCGGCGACGGCATGCATAACGCCGTATCCACGCTCTTCCAGGCCCTCGGGTTTCCTTTTAAAGAGCACCACGACCGCTATCTGGAACAATGGGACCGGATCTGCAAAAAGATGTATTCGGTGAAGGAAGTACACGGCGACGATGGAAATCTGTATCATAGCAGCTATAGCCTGCTTCTTGCACATGAAGACAAAAAATTTCCCGGCGCGTTTATCGCATCGCTGTCCATCCCCTGGGGCGAATCGAAAGGCGATGAAGACATGGGCGGATACCATCTCGTCTGGACGCGGGACATGGTCAACACGGCAACGGCCCTTCTGGCGTGCGGCAATAAGGAAACGCCGCTCCGGGCCTTGATCTACCTTGCGGCCACCCAGCACGATGACGGCGGTTTTTCCCAGAACTTCTGGATCAACGGCGAATCCTACTGGCGCGGGATCCAGTTGGACGAGGTCGCGTTTCCGATCCTTCTGGCCTGGCGTCTCTTTCGCGAGGGCGCCCTGGCGCAGTTCGATCCCTATCACATGGTCATGCGCGCCGCAAGCTACCTGATCCTCCACGGGCCCGCGACCCAGCAGGAACGATGGGAAGAGGCAAGCGGGTATTCGCCTTCAACGCTTGCCGCGAACATCGCTGCCCTCATCTGCGCCGCGGGATTTGCCCGCGACCGCGGGGACGAGTCCACCGCCGTTTACCTGGAAGAATACGCGGATTTTCTGGAGTGCCATGTCGAGACCTGGACCGTGACCACGCAGGGCACGCTGCACCCGGACATCAAGGAGCATTTCATCCGCATTCATCCGGTCGGAGTCGATGATTTCGAGCCCGACGAGGACCCGAATCACGGCGTGCTGTCCCTGCATAATCTTCCTCCGGGAGCGAGGAGGGAATATCCCGCCAAGGAGATCATCGATCCGGGGTTTCTTGAACTGGTGCGCTACGGCGTCCGCGCCGCCGATGACCCGGTCATCGTGGACTCCCTGCGCGTTGTCGATGCCGTGCTCAAAGTCGAGACCCGGTTCGGGCCCTGCTGGCATCGCTATAATCACGATGGCTACGGCCAGCGCGAGGACGGGGGGCCTTATGAGGGATGGGGCAAGGGCCGCGCCTGGCCTCTTCTGACCGGAGAGCGCGGTCACTACGAGTTTGCCGCAGGACGGGATCCAAAACCGTATATCCATGCCCTGGAGAGGTTCGCTTCCTCCACGGGTCTTTTGCCCGAGCAGGTCTGGGACGAGGACGACCTGCCCCGCATGCACCTCTACCTCGGACGACCCACCGGCTCGGCCATGCCGCTTATGTGGGCCCATGCCGAATATATCAAGCTGCTCCGCACTGCTGCCGACGGACAGGTATTCGATGGAATTCCCGCGGTCGCCGGGCGCTATCTTGACGAGACCAAGCGCTACAAGCTGCTCGAGATCTGGAAGCACAACCGCAAGCCGCGTAGTGTGCAGCGAGGATACGTCCTGCGCATCCAGGCTTCGGCAGCGTTTCGTCTGCGCTGGACGCGAAACGACTGGCGGACAACGGAGATCACGCGGTCCACTCCTACCGCGCTCGGCATAGAGTTCTGCGATATCCCTGTTCCCGATTCTCAGCAGGCACCCATCCGGTTCACGTTCCATTGGCTCGAGGCCGACCTCTGGGAAGGGCAGGATTACGAAGTTTCCGCTGTTGACTGATTCGGCTGCACACGGACAAGAAGGCATGTTCCAGAGAAAGGAAAACCCGCATGGATCAAGGGCCGCTAATCCTGCCTCGTGACCCGGACAATGAGAGGCTCGTTCAAAACGTCCATCCCCGCGGCTGGAAAAACCCCGAGCCCGCTCTCTGCTACAATATCGTGGTGATCGGCGCCGGCACTGCCGGGCTGGTCACGGCCGCGGGTGCGGCGGGCCTGGGCGCAAAGGTCGCGCTTGTTGAACGTCATCTTATGGGCGGGGACTGTCTCAACGTCGGCTGCGTTCCGTCCAAGGGCATCATCAGGGCGGGCCGCGCTGTCTATGACGCGAGGTCCGCGGAACAGTTCGGAGTGCGGTGCGGGAACGACGTATCCATCGACTTCGGAAAAGCCATGGAGCGCATGCGCCGGATCAGGGCCGGGATCAGCAGACACGACTCTGTCGAACGGTTCAGCAGAGAGCTGGGAGTGGATGTGTTTCTCGGCGACGGCGCGTTTACCGGACCGGACACGATCGATGTCAACGGCAAGCGGCTCCGCTTCAGGAAGGCGGCGATCTGCACCGGAGCGCGCGCTGCGGCGCCTTCCATCCCGGGGATGGAGGAAGCCGGCTATCTCACGAACGAGAACGTCTTCTGGCTCACGGAGCTTCCCAAAAGGTTGGTCGTGATCGGCGGCGGGCCGATCGGATGCGAACTTGCCCAGACCTTCGCGCGGATGGGGAGTGAGGTCGTTATTCTTCAGCGGGGCGGGCACGTCCTCCCGCGGGAGGACGAGGATGCTGCCGACATTGTTCACCGGTCGCTTGAGCGGGACGGGGTTTCGTTACGACTTCGGGCAAAGGTCCTTCGGGCCGCGAAAAAGGGGAATGAGAAGGCCATCACCGTGGAAGAGGACGGCAGGAGCGTTGATTTGTCTGCCGATGAGATTCTCGCCGGCGTGGGACGGGCCCCGAATGTGGAAGGGCTCGGTCTCGAGAAGGCGGGCGTCGAATATGATGCGCGCGAGGGCGTGAAGGTAAATGACCGGCTCCGGACAACGAGCCCGCGGGTGTACGCTGCCGGCGATGTCTGCTTTCCCTACAAGTTCACCCATACGGCCGACGCCCTGGCGCGGATCGTGATCGCGAACGCGCTGTTTTCAGGAAGGCAAAAAACCTCGACGCTCGTCATCCCCTGGTGCACCTATACCGATCCGGAAGTGGCCCACGTGGGCATGTACGAAAAAGAAGCGGAGGAAAGGGGGCTGAAGGCGCTCACCCTGACCGTTCCGCTTTCCGACGTGGACCGGGCGCTTCTCGACGGCGAAACGGAAGGGTTCGCGCGCGTGCACCTGAAAAAGGGAAGCGATAAGATACTCGGCGCCACAATCGTCGCTCGCCACGCGGGAGAGATGATCAATGAACTTTCGCTCGTCATGACCGCCGGTCTCGGTCTGTCCGCGGTAGGGAAAACCATTCATCCCTATCCGACCCAGGCCGAGGCCATCAGGAAGCTGGCCGACGCATACAACAGGACGCGACTGACACCGTTTCTCAAAAAAGCGTTTATTGCCTGGCTGGGCTGGCAGAGACGGTAGCTCGCATTCCTCACGGATGCCTGTATGAACCTTCATTTTACTGCAGGAAGTTTCAATTTCCAGGGATTAACCCGCAAGGAAGAGGCCATAGGAGGAGCGCGAGGTATGGCCATTTTTTTGTTTTCAATGGGTAGCCCGATACGCTATAATTACTACTATCGGACTATGATTTCTTCAGGAGGTACGCTTTTGAACAGGGAGAGATCATATCCGGAAATCCTTAGAAGGAGTAATGACCGCCGATGAACGCAGTCTTGGATACCCCATTTACCTGTTTCAATAGAAAAAGCCTCGAAACGATTCTGCCGCATAGAGGGGCGGCCCTCAGAAAGATCGACGGTGTTTTTTATAGTTCAGACGCTCCCGCCACAATGACGGGACTGATGGAAATCCGGGCTGACGATCCGGACCTTGAAGGACATTTTCCCGGGGACCCCACCTATCCCGGATACGCCCAGGATGAATTTGTCTGTCTCGTTGCCGCAGCCCTTATTCCGGCCGCGGTCGAAGACCTGAAAAACGGGCCTCATGTCGTTCAGAAAATCGTGCGGTATAAGAAAAATGCCGTGCCCGGCGACAGGCTGATCGCGAAAGTCAAGCTCCACGAAAGGCGGAGCAAGTTTTTTATTTTTTCCGGTGAAATCAAAAATCAGAACAACGAGATCGTGGCTGAGTACGAAAAAATAATCGGCGCAGTATAGCGAGGTCTGGTATGGACAGAAGGTCGGGTGAGGATCGAAGAAAATCCGGCGATCCGGGGTTTGCGGGCACTGAGCGGAGAAGCAAAAAGGACAGAAGATCCGGGAAAGACCGCAGAATTTATAGAAAAATTCTTCAGATCTTAAACGGCGATGCCCCCCCCGCGGATGTCATCCCGTAATAGTTGCACGAATGCAGCGCGGCCCGGTCGCGGGCGTTGTCCTCAGCCGTTTCCCCTTTCCCGCACCTTCTTCTCACTCAAGAGCGTATATACCGCCGAGAAATCCTCGTCCCCCAATCCTTTTCGGACTGCCAGGGCATACATCTCCTTCACGGCACTTGCCGCGGGTACTGCCACTCCGGCCTCGTACGCTGTCTCCGCCACGAGCTGGGTGTCCTTGTGCATCCATCGGAGCGGGAACTCGGCCTCAAAATCGCCCGATTCCAGCTTCCCGCGTTTCAGCGACAAAAACGGCGCTGCGACCGGGGAACTCAGGAGCGTGTTGAACAGCATATCCTTGGAGATGCCGAGCGCCTCCCCGAGCGTGGCGGCCTCGGAGAAGGCGACCATGGCCTGCGCCATGACAAGGTTATTTACCATCTTCATCGATGTCCCCATGCCGTGGCCGCCGATGTGAATTACGGCCTTGCCCATGGCCTCCAAAAGCGGCCGCGCCTCTTCCACGTCTGCCTTTTCGCCGCCCACGTAGAACAGGAGCTGAGCCTGCTCGGCCGCTCCCTTTGAGCCGGCGACGGGCGCATCGAGGAACCTGACCTTTCGTTGTCTGGCTTCGAGTGCCATCAGTTTTGAGAATGACGGATTCACGGTGCTGCAGTCTATCCAGATCGAGTTGTCCACGAGATGGTTCAGGAACCCGTACTTTCCGATGAGCGCTGTTTCAGCCACGGCATCGGGTTTTGAGAGCATGGTGATGAGGACGGTCACCTGCTTTGCCACGTCCGCCGGAGTCGGCGCCCAGACCGCTCCCGCTGCAATCAGCGGGTCGGCTTTTTGCTTCGTTCTATTATACACCACGAGCTCATGGCCTTTCTTCAGCAGGTTGGCTGCCATGCGGCTGCCCATGATCCCCAGTCCGATGAATCCGATCTTCATAGGCCCTCCTGTTCAAAAAGATTGAAACGATATCACCACAGAGACGCGCCCTGCACTCGCGTTGCCACTCGTAACCGTTGGGTGCGGGCGGGACTACACAAGAAAATCCTTTTTACTGAAAATTCTGATGATACTATAATTTATCGTGGTCAAAATAATTCTGATCTTCTTATAATCGTAAATAAACACGTGAAATCCGTGTCAAAAAATTATTATTCTGCCCTCGGCCGGCGATCCAAACGAATATGACGATGAAATAATACTATAGACGCAAAAGCCATGATCTTGGTTCAATTGTATCTCATTGCGGGCAACCGTGAAAGGAAATTTTCCGCTTCCCGGCGGCAACATGCGCGCGGAGGTCTTCATCGAAAGAAAACGGGAGCGCGCTTGACAATGCTCTTCTTATGCGCAAAAATTGGATCATGAAGGCAAATCGGCTATATAGTCTCTTGCTCATTGTCCTGCTCCTTTCTTCCTGCGCTCCGGTTTTAAGCAGGACCTACCTGCGGGAAGGACAGCGTGAGGTATCGTTCGAGGACCTCCGGGAAAACCCCGGGCAGTACAGGGGGCTGCTCTATATCCTCGGCGGGATCATTGTGAATACGAAATTCACCAAATCGGGATCTCAGATCGAGGCCGTGCACGTGCCGGTGGACAGCCGGGGATACTTCAAGGAGCGGGGACGCTCCGAAGGGCGTTTCCTTGCGCTCTTGCCCGGGTACAAAAGGACGCTCGATCCCGCGGTGTTTCGCCAGGGGAGAAGGGTCACTCTTGCGGGCGTGTTCATTGAAACGAGGAAAGGCAAGATAGACGAGATGGAGTACGAGTATCCGGTCTTCGAGATCAAACAGGTCTATCTCTGGCCGAAGGAATACGTCGCTCCGCCATACTATTACGATCCCTGGTTCTACCCGTATCCTTATTTTTACTGGGAGCCCTGGTGGAGCCCTTATTATTATTCCGCGCCCGTACCGTCGCCGTATATCCGGCGGTCACCTCCGCCGTATATCCGGCGGTCACCTTTACCGGCTCAGCCTCTTCCTCCGTCGACCCGGCCACGGAAAGAGAACGAGCCTGAATATGAACGAAGGTGAGGATCGCGTCCATGACGGCCCCGTTCCGCTTAAACGGCAGCAACATCGCAAAACAAAGGGAGGCATAATGTGAGAAAGAACCTTTTGCTGGTCCTGGCACTCTTAGCTTGCCTCTGCCTTGACGCGAAACAGGGGGCCGGTTCTGACAATAAAGTCCTGCGCGTCCGTGACGGCAAGATCATCCTGTTTGCCCAGATGATCGATGATGTAAAAAAAGCTGATTTTGTCTTTGTCGGCGAGGTGCACGACCTGATCGAACATCACCGGAACGAATTGGCCATTATCAAGGCTATTCATGAATCCGGCGCGCCGACAGCGGTGGGCCTCGAGATGTTCCGCGCTGACAGCCAAGCTGCGCTGGATTCCTGGGTAAAAGGAAAGCTTTCCCTGGAGCAGTTTTTACCCGCTTACTATGATAACTGGCGCGAGCCCTGGCCTCTCTATCGCGAAATATTCCAGTATGCGCGGGACCATGAAATACCGCTCATAGGCCTTAACGTTCCTGACAAGATCGCTGAAAAAGTCGCGTGGCAGGGTTTTGCCTCACTCACGCAGGCTGAAAAGAAACAATTGCCGCCCGGCATCAGCTGTAGTGTGGACCCGACCTATATGGAATTCATCAGGAAAGCCTATGCGGGCCATGTCGCGCATGACCGTGATTTTATGAATTTTTGCGAGGCGCAGATGCTATGGGACAAGTCCATGGCCTGGCATCTTATGAACTATGCGAAGAAGAACCCGGGCAGGCCCATCGTGGTCCTTGCGGGGGTCGGCCATGCCTGGAAGCGGGGCATCCCCGAGCAGGTGGGGATGGGCTCGAAATTCACCTATCGGGTCGTCCTCCCGCTCATACCAGACCAGATCGACCGGGACACGGTCACGACGAAAGACGCGGATTACGTGCTGCTGGATTGATGCTTTGCACAATAGCCGCAGATTACACGGATTTAAAAAACCAAGTGAGCGTTTCGTTCCGGCCCCGGTATGTGCGGGAAGGGTGAGCCTTTTCAGCTTTTTTACGAAAGGGCACTGTTATTTGAAGATCTCGCCGAAGAAGTCCTTCATCGCCTGCCACGAACGCTTGTCCGCTTTCTCGTTGTACGCCACTCCTTTGGAGTTGTCGGCGCCATTCCCCGGGTTCGTGAAGCCGTGGACGGCATTGCTGTAGGTCACCAGATACCAGTCGACGCCGGCCCTGCGCATCTCGTCTTCGAACGCGATTACCTGCTCGGGCTTTACGGAGGGGTCATCGGCGCCGGTAAGCACCAGCACTTTCCCCTTGATGTTCCTGGCGTCGCCGGGATTCGGCGTGCCGAGGCCGCCGTGGAAGCTGACCACGCCGGCAAGGTCGGCGCCGCTCCGAGCGAGTTCAAGCGCCGCGGTACCTCCGAAACAGTAGCCGATTGCGGCGACCCGCTTCGGGTCAACGAGGGGATTTTTTTTCAGGACTTCCAGACCCGCGTTCGCACGGCCGCGCAGCAGGCTGCGGTCCGCGCCGCCGCGGAACTTCCCCGCGAGCGCCATGGCCTCTTCCCGTGTTTTGGCCCTGTTGCCCTTGCCGTAGATGTCGGCCGCGAGAGCTACGTATCCCAGTTGTGCAAGCTGCTCGGTGCGCCGTTTAATGTAATCATTGATGCCCCACCATTCGTGGACCACGAGCACGCCGGGACGAGGTCCTTTGACTGAATCGTCATAGGCCAGATAACCTTCCAGCAACGTTTCCCCGTACGTATAAACGACGGTCTCCGTACGAATCGCGGCATTCGCCTTCATTGCAAGCACCATGAAAAGCAGCAGGAGAAGATATTTCACGGCGGCCTCCCTGCGTTATTTGATTTTTTTAATAAACTCCTCGATCTGCACGGCGGGGAGCGTCACGAACTGCACCGAGCCGCGTGAACCGATCTCGACGGACATTTTCATGACCGTCTCGTTATCAGGCGCTTCAACGATGTTCGCAAAATCGTAAATTCCGAGAAGGGCGTACTGCTTGTGGATCTTCACTCCCATACTCTCGATTTCCTTATTCACCTCCATGATCCTTTCAGGCCTCTGCTTGATGGTCCTGCGGCCTTCGTCGGTGAGATTGCTCAAGATCACATAGTACGGCATGGCGTTTCCTCCTTTATGGCGGCAAAATACTACTTTGGAACTATTAAATGCTTCAGGATTCCAATTTCATAGTTCCAATTATAGCTTTATTTCGAGCCCTCCGCGTGTTAAAGTGCGCTCTATGGGAGGCAGATATTACGCGGACAGCCACAGTTTCGAGCTATCGCTGACCGAAGACCCGAATACGAGCGGAGCGCCGGATTTTATTTTGAACCTTTCGTATAAACAGAGGTTCTGACAACGGCTAAGTGGTGCGGTGTACCATGGTTGACAGGAAGAATGCGATTTCATACAATAAGGCGGTGAAACGTCACCGGCCTGACGTGATTCTTATCCGTGCGAGGTATTGACATGAAACGGGCATTCACGAAGCTGATCTGGTTGTTGATCTCAATTGCCGGCGCGGTCTCGATCGCGATCGTCACGGGGATCTTCAATCCCGCTGAAAAGGTGAACGCGCTCTGGCTCATCACGGCGGCGGGGTGTTTTTACGTTATTACCTACCGGTTCTATGCGTCGTTTCTCGCGGCAAAGGTCCTGTCGCTCGATCCGGGCATCCAAACGCCAGCCCACATTCTCAAGGACGGGGTTGACTATCACCCAACGAACCGCTGGGTGCTCTTCGGCCACCATTTCGCCGCTATCGCCGGCGCCGGTCCCCTTATCGGGCCGATGCTCGCGGCGCAGTTCGGGTATCTGCCGGGCTTTCTCTGGATTCTGATCGGCGCGGCCCTCGGCGGGGCCGTGCACGACATGGTGATCCTTGCCGCATCCGTGAGGAGACAGGGACGCTCGCTTGCCCGGATCGCACGGGACGAGATCGGTCCGGTGGGCGGTCTTGCCGCCTCGTTCGCCATCATCTTCATCATTATCGTTGCGCTCGCCGGACTCGGCCTCGCGGTGGTGAATGCCCTTGCGAAAAGCCCGTGGGGCACGTTCACTATCGCGATCACGATCCCGATCGCGCTCTTGATGGGCCTTTATCTCTACCGCATCAGGCCGGGCAGAGTGGGGGAAGTGAGCGCCATCGGGTTCGTCCTGCTCGTGGCCGCGGTCGTCATCGGCCGCTTCATCCCCGGTTCGTTCCTCGAACCGTTCTTCAGCCTCACGAAAAACCAGCTCGTGGTATCCATCGCCGTTTACGGCTTCATCGCCTCGGTGCTGCCGGTCTGGATGCTGCTCTGTCCCCGCGATTATCTGTCCACGTATATGAAGATCGGCACAATCCTGCTCCTCGCTCTCGGGGTCATCTTCATCGCCCCGGTCATCCAGATGCCGGCAATCACGCGGTTTGTGGACGGCGGGGGCCCGGTCATCCCCGGCAAGCTGTTCCCGTTCATGTTCATCACGATCGCCTGCGGCGCCATATCCGGCTTCCACGCCCTGATCTCGTCGGGCACCACGCCGAAGATGATCTCCTCCGAAGGGGACATCCGCGCTATCGGTTTCGGCGCCATGCTCTCCGAAGGGTTCGTCGCCATGATGGCGCTCATTGCCGCGACCGTGCTCATCCCGGGCGATTATTTTGCCATCAACAGCACGCTGCCTTCCGAGGCGCTCGCCGCGCTGGGTTTTCCCGCGGGCAGGGTCGCTGAGCTTTCCGCAATGGTCGGCACCAACGTGGCGGGCAGGCCCGGCGGCGCGGTCTCGCTCGCCGTGGGCATGGCTTCGATCCTCTCGGGCATTCCGGGCATGAAGAACCTCATGGCCTACTGGTACAACTTCGCGCTTATGTTCGAGGCGCTCTTCATCCTCACCACGGTCGATACCGGCACGCGTGTCGCGCGCTTCCTGCTGCAGGAACTGGGGAGCCACGTGTACGCTCCCCTCGGACGGCGGCGGTGGATGCCGGGCATCATGGCCACGAGTCTTCTCGTGGTCGCGGCCTGGGCGTATCTCATCCACTCGGGGAGCATATCCACGATCTGGCCCATGTTCGGCGTATCGAACCAGCTCCTTTCGGCCATCGCTTTCGGCGTGGGCACCACGGTCATCATCAAGTCCGGTAAGGCGAAATACGCCTGGACCACCGGGATCCCGATGGCGTTCATGTTTTTGACCACGCTCACGGCATCCTACGAGCTTATCGGGATATTCAGGGACAAGGCGGCAAAAGCCGCGACCGCCGCTGAGTCGCTGAATTTCACCGCGGACGCGCTTCTCGTGCTGCTGATGGCGGCCCTCGCAATCATCGTCCTTGCGGACATGCTGTATACCTGGTACGGATATTTCTCTTCAGTCAGGAAAGCGTCCGCGGGCGAGGCCATCTGAAGGGTTTCCCGGCTGATTTTTGTTTTTTCTTGATTTCAACGCGCCGGTATGTTATAGAATAGTAAAAGCGCCCGCGGGTGAGCGCGAGGGGTGTTTGATCCATGAAACCGGCAGCGGACAAAAGAAAGAAACAGCGGGCAGCAGAATCGATGACGCTGAAGCCGCCGTGCGGCACGCTGTCGTATCTTGCTGAATGCCGCGGCGCCCCGCAGAAAGCCGATGGGGTTCGTCGTCCGGCCCCTCCGGCGGACATCATGAACAGGAACAGGATCGTGAGAAACTATCCCGCCGATAGATAACGCGGCGGTTTTTTGTTTCCGGCTAAAGACGAATAAGAAGGAGCGGGTGGTGTGTGATCTCAAGGCGTATGAAAGAAAAAACGACCGGGAAGAACTGCTTCTTGAATCAGTCAATCTCGCGCTCGCCGAGGGAGAAGAAGTGGTCCTGCGAAACCTTTTCGGCGAGGAAAAACGCGTTCGCGGCGTATTGAAGGAGGTCTCGCTTGCGAAGAACCGCATTATCGTGGAGCGGGCCTGAGCGACGACAAGTTGAACTATGAAAATTCTCTATGTAGCTTCCATTGTCATTATTCTTAACCTTCCCTTCGGGTATTGGCGGGCCAATGTAAGGAAGTTCTCGCGCCCCTGGTTTCTTTCGGTGCATGCGCCGGTGCCCCTCGTGATCGCGGTCCGCGTATTCTCCGGCCTCGGCTGGCACTTGATCACCTTTCCGGTCATGATCGGCGCATTTTTCTGCGGCCAACTTGCCGGCAGCGGTCTCTACCGTCTGCGCAGCAGCCGGCCCGGGTCGCTGGTCAGCTCCTGTCTGGTCCGGGACCTGATGGGCGGTAATCGCCAATCGCCCCAAAGCTGATTCCCTGTAAATAATAAGTAACCGGGGCTCCCTTGCTTGTCTTTTTCTAAACCTTCGAATCCTCTAACCTCCGAGCCGTATGCTTCTCTATCATCGCCCTGTAATCCCAAAATGATAATGTCCTAATTCGCCAAAATAGAAATGTCCTATTCTGAGCTACAATGTCCCATCTGAACAGGAGGACATAGTGGCGGAAAAGGACATGATCACGATGAGCAGAAAGGAAGCAAAACGTCTTCATGTTATTCATCAGGCATTGGATGAGAAGATTTCACAAGTAGAAGCAGCTGGACTTACTGGCTTGAGCGACCGACAGATACGGAGGTTGGTCAAGCGGATACGGGCAGAAGGCGACGATGGCATATGCCATCGCTCCCGAGGCAGAGAATCAAACCACCGGATTCCCAGGAAGATCAAAGAACGGGCGATCAAGCTTTTCAAACAAGAATATGCAGATTTCAACCTTGCTCACGCCACGGAGACGCTATTTGAAGTCCACGGGATCACCATGAGCAGTGAGACGCTGCGGTTATGGCTGAAAGAAGCGGAGATCCCCTATAAGAAGCGCAGGGCGAAGAAATATCGAGAGCGGCGGGAACGGAAAGCCCATTTCGGCGAGATGGTCCAGATAGACGGCTCACATCATGACTGGTTCGAAGGCCGGGGACCGATCTGCGTGTTCATGGGATACATTGACGATGCCACCAACACCGTACATGGCCGTTTTTATGATTACGAGGGCACTATGCCTGCCATGGACAGCATGAAGCGGTATATAAAGCAATATGGAATCCCCAAGAGCGTCTACCTAGACAAGCACACGACGTATAAATCGTGGGCAGAAACAACCATCGAAGAGCAACTGAATGACCAGAAGCCCATGAGTCATTTCGAAAAGAGCCTGGCCGGCCTGGCGATAGAGGTTATTCATGCCAATTCGCCCCAGGCCAAAGGCAGGGTAGAGCGGCTCTTTAAGACCCTCCAGGACCGGCTGGTAAGAGAAATGCGACTTTTAGGGATTAAGAACACCCTGGAGGCGAACGAGTTCTTAATGACCTACTTGCCAAAGTACAACAGGAGATTCAAGAAAGAAGCGGCATCAGAAGCCAATCTTCACCGATCGGCGCCGCACAGCAGAGAGCTCGACCGCATTCTTTGCATCAAAGAAGAGCGCACGGTCAAAAACGACTTCACGATCTCCCATAACAGCACGCTCTATCAGATCGAGCAGGCGACACGGGCCAATAAAGTCATGGTGGAGGAACGGCTCGACGGCACCCTGCATATTACTTACAAAGGCCAAGACCTGGGTTATAGAATAATCACAACAAAACCGGCCAAGGTAACGACTGAATCGCCACTCCTGCAGCAGGAAAGAAAAGCTTGGATTCCGCCTGCAGATCACCCTTGGAGAAAGAACCCAAAACCGAAACGAAGAAACCGGGAACAGCCAATCACTGTTCCCTAAAACCGGACATTTCTACTTTGGTAAGAATAGGACATTTCTATTTTGGGTTGACACTTCTCTATCATCGCCCTTGCGCTTATCCATGGTTTGCTATAATATTAATCGTCGCACCGGTGGACTCCCGCCCGCCGGAAAGGCGTCGCGGTGCGAGAACACTTATATCGAAACCGTTTTTTTCGAATAAGCGGTAACAAAACGAAAGGGAAGCGCAGGACGAAAAAATAGAACGGTCTTTAGGACAGGCAAATTAACCTGGGTAACAAGGGGGGAAGAATGAAAAAAGCGCTTCTGGGAGTTGCTGCCGCATGCCTGCTCGTGACATCCGCGGCATGGGGCAAGGTGGGCGGAGGAGACATCACGTTTTCCGTAAAGGGCGCAGCCGATGTGGTGTACAGCCACGAACCGCACGTCACGAAGGCGCGGCAGAAATGCTCGGATTGTCATTACAAGATATTCAAGATGGCGAAGCTGCAGCAGCAGGCCACCATGGCTGACATGCAGAACGGCAGGTCCTGCGGGGCCTGCCACAACGGACACAAGGCGTTCGACGTAAAAGCGAACTGTATCAAATGCCATAAATAACGGACTGAGATAGTACGGTTTGTTCAACCCGTTCTGTCAGGCGAGAGCCCCTGTGCGCCAGTCGGCTGCACACAGGAGCAGATACTGCGCGAGGGATAACAATTCCCGTTGCCGAAGCGATCAGCATGGTACTGGCCCACGACATCACCGAGATCCGCATGAACGAATTCAAGGGCGTCGGGCGTTCAGGCAAGACCGCATCGTCCGGGTGAAAAATATTGATCACCTCCGGTCGGAGTGCGGAACGCGGAATTGAAAGAACAATCAGTTCCAACAATCCGCAATCCGGAATCTGCAATCCGGAATGATTCCCATTCTCGGGATTCCCGCCTGGGCATGTATCACCCATATCAATATCACGGTCCCGGACCTCATCCTTCCGCGCGTGCTCGCCGGAAAGCCGCTACTATATTGCCGAAAGTTACCGCAGAACGGCAACGCAAAAAGGATTGTCATATGCAAGACCATGAGACGAGAGCCATGCTCATCGAGTACATGGGCAAGGGCTTCCTCGACAACATTATCGCGCTGTTCAGGCAGGACGGCTCGCTTTTCCGGTTCATCGCCGACATGCTCGTCGCCGAGGACCTGCGGGTGCGGCTCGGGACCGTCGCCCTGGTCGAAGAACTGGCAGCGGAGCGCGGAAACGAGCTCCGGTGGGCGGTGACCGGGCTTATCGAATTGCTGAGGCACGAGAACCCGACCGTCCGGGGAGACGCGGCCTCGGTGCTTGGGATTATCAAAGACCGGGCTGCGCGAACAGCGCTTGAGGCCTGTTTGCGCGACACCCATCCGGGTGTTCGCGAGGCTGCGCGCGATGCGCTTGCGGATATCGGCTGAGGAGCGCGGGGCTGTGCGTTAATGCGCCCTCATGGTCCTTAATTTGTCGGCAATGAGGATCCCAAAAAGGAAGAGCGTGCCGGTAATGCCGATCAGGGTGAAGAGAAAATAAGACGCTTTTTTAGGCCATGAATAATCCGTTTTCCTGATGGAGCGAAAATAAACCAGGAAGCTGAAGCCCAATCCGAAAAGGAAACAGAATGTTTCAATCATGAACGCATAATATCCCATCCCCCCGGCGCCGTCAACTCCGGTAAGAAGCCGTGTGCTGTCGGGATTTTTTATTTGACAGTGCTCCTGCTCTCAATTATTATTTACATACTATGACTCGTGAACGCGACGATTCCGATGATGAGGGCTGGGAGTACGGCGATGTCTGGAAACAGGGCTCTCCGGACGAGAAGTCGCCCGACGAGAAGATCGACTATGTCGAGATCCTTCGCGCGGACACGGGGAGGGGATATGACGACTCCGTTATGATCGACCTCGTGGGATACCTTGGGTCGCGGGGCATCCATGCAACGTATGATTCATGCTCTCTTGGGGCTGAAGTCGGCGCGATGAAGACCTATGTGCTGATGGTGGAAAAGGGAAAAGAGGATGAGGCGTTAGCCTATTTGAAAGAAAAGGAGCAGGGCCGGGATCGGAGCCGACGGGCATGAAACCGCCCCTCCCGTCCCATTTATCTTATAAAGGAGTGACGCATGGCGGAAGAACTGGAAATCAAGCAATTTGATGAAACGCTCGAGGGATACAAGTCGAAGATCCAGCAGGTGAACAAGGGGACGCTCACGTGGGACAAGGACCTGATCTTTATCGGCCGCACGAACCGCGGGTACGAGGTGGAGTTCGACGCCCAGCAGCAGTGGGGCTGCTCGCCGACGGAGTCGCTGCTCCTGAGCGTGGCGGGATGTATGGGGATCGACATGGTATCGTTCCTCAAGAAAATGAAATGTGAGATTAAATCATATAAAATGGACATCGTGGGCGAACGGAACCCGACCCCTCCCCAGTACTATACGTCCATCGAGATGATCATTGCCGTAACAGGCGCAGGGCTCACGGCCAAGAAGCTCGAGCGGGCGATCTCGCTTTCGCACGAAAAGTACTGTTCCGTGTATCACTCGCTCAGGAAAGACATGAAGGTCAAGGTGGATTACACGTTCGAGAATATTTAATGCAAAGTGTAAAATTCAAAGTGCAAAATACGAAAGTAGCTTTTGTCGCCTGATTGATGCCTTTACTGTGCAATAAGCAGTCGTTTTTTTTATGACTACGGTACGGCTCCTGAAAAACGGCGTTGTCGCGTTCCCGGCGATGTTCGAAGCCATTGACAGGGCGCAGACATCCGTCGCGCTCGAGATGTATACCATCGCCGATGACGGGACGGCGCGGGAATTCCTGGCCCACCTTGTGGGGGCGGCGGGGCGGGGAGTGCGCGTTAAGGTCCTTGTGGATGCATGGGGATCGTGGGACCTGCCGGACTCGTTCTGGGATGAACTCCGTATCGCCGGAGGCGTGGTCCGCTGGTTTCATCCGATCGCCCGGGGGCTGCTCCCGTTCCGTAACCACCGGAAGCTGCTGCTCGTTGACGACCGCACGGCCTTCATCGGCGGGATGAACATCGCGGACGAATATTACCGCGGCGCGCGTAGGATGGCGCCCTGGCGGGACAACGTACTCGAGATTTCAGGGATGGAGGTCGCCCGGCTCAGGCGGTCATTCAGGAGGATGTGGTCCAGGGCGGATTCGCCGTTTCGCAGGTTTTTTCTCCGCCTGCGCCGCTTGCGCGTCGTTCGCCGCATTGAGCCCGGCGCCGTGAGGTTCCTGGAAAACGGGCCTGAGGACCCGATGAGGCCGGTGAGGAGGGCCTACCGGCAGTTGGTTCAGGATGCGGCGAGAAGCATCGACCTCGCGATGGGCTACTTCTATCCCCATGGAAGGATGATGCGGATCCTCAGGCGCGCTGTGAGGCGCGGAGTACGCGTACGCCTCCTGTTTCCGCAAAAAACCGATGTGCCGATGGCGCGATGGGCGGCACGGGGCCTCTACGGCAGACTGCTCCGCGCCGGCATCGAGGTCTGGGAATATCTGCCGACGATGATGCACGCTAAACTTGTGATCGCGGACGATACCGTGATTGCCGGGTCCGCGAACCTGGATATCCGCAGCGGCAGTATCAATTATGAGCTGGTGGCGGTCGTGACCGACCCGGTGCTTGCGGCCGGGGCGCGCGCGGATTTCGAGGATGATCTCAAGCAGGCAGTGCGCATTCGCTTGGAAGACTGGAGAAACCGGCCGCTGATACAGAAATTCAAGGAGCGCCTCAGCTACTGCCTGCTCGCCCGCGCCGATGTGCTTTTTGCCCGCCTGGGGATCATAAGAAAGACGCGTAGCACGTTTAAACGATCGGCAATGCATCATTAACAAAAATCTTCCCCGATCTCCAATTTTTTCTCGTGAGCGATTTTTACGATGCAGCGCGAATCGCGCCTTTTACCTGTTGCAAACACCCTCCTGCTATCGTATAATGAATTTTGATGAAGCTCGGAGTACGCCGGATATCCGAAGGCGGGCGTACTTTGGGTAAACGGAGGTTATCGTGATGGATACGACAAATTGGAAGGTTACCGAGGCCCCGACCTGCCCGTACTGCAAGTCGGTCATGGAGCAGATGGATTCACGCCACCTGGACTGGGAGTCACCCTATCTCTGGGTTTGCTTCAATAACGAATGCACTATGTTCAAAAAGGGCTGGGAACACATGATGGAGAGCGTCGGGCAGCTCGTGTCCTACCGCTTTATGATCCATCCTCAGAGCGGGCAGGATGGCGTGATCCCCGCCTTCAGCAACAATTATCTGAAGAAGTACGGCAAGCCGGGCAATCCCTATCCGGAAGAAAATGAGTAGCGCGGCTGCCGACCGGTCAGCCGAGACTGTCGACTCCCGGCAGGATGTTGAATTTTTTTATTTCCTCAAGTGAGAAGATCGGCCCCTCTTCGCAGATGAGTTTTCCGCCGCAGTAACAGTGCCCGCATTTACCGACACCGCATTTCATGTGAGCCTCAAGCGTTGTTATGATCCGGTCGTCGGGCATGCCCATGAGCGACAGGTCGCGCATGGCTGCCTGGATCATGGCGTGCGGCCCGCAGAGGTAAGCGGTGCAGTTCTTGAAGTCTACCTTCGCCTTGCCGAGGTGCTCGGTGACGAGCCCGGTACAACCCTTCCACGATTCTATATCGCAGCGGTCCACGGTCATCACTACATTGACGCCCTGGTCCATCCATGACGAGACTTCTTCCATAAAGAGGACTTCCGATGGGTTGCGGGACCCGTAGACCACGGACACGGTCCCGTTCCCGCCGGACCGCGTGTGGGCATTCACGAGCTGGTGGATCAGCGGCCTCAACGGCACGATGCCGATCCCGCCGCAGATGAAGAGGACGTCCCGGTGTCCGTTGACGGGGAAGGGCCTGCCGTAGGGGCCCCGGACCAGGATATCGTCGCCGGCCTTCAGCGTGTTCACCGCTGCGGAAACGTGGCCCACGGTCCTGACGCAGATCTCAAGTTCCCGGCTCACGCCGGGTGTTGACGTTATGGAGATCGGGACCTCGCCGGCCCCCAGCACCGAAACCATGACGAACTGGCCGGCCCGGTACGTGAAGCCTGCCGGCAGAACGAGGGAAAAGAGCTTTACGTCCTTCGAGAGTTCCCTGACGTTCCGGATGATCGCCGTGACGGGCAGATAGATATTTTTCTCGGTTCCCATATTCTTAAACCTGTGTTATCAGCACTCCTCGTTCAATTTTCTCTCTGCGATCTCTGCGTGCTGCGCGGTGGGTCGCCTTCTTTATTTCTCTTCAACCTGGTACGAGCCCTTTATCTTGAGCGCCACCGTGGCCATGTCGATCTTGCCGGGGCATGATATGGCGCAGCGGCCGCAACCCACGCACCCGAAGGCGCCGAACTGCTTTGGCCAGTGCACGAGCTTGTGATGGAACCAGCGCTTGGTCCGGATTGTTTTGTCTTTCGCGGGCACTGCGCCTCCGGCCATGCGCGTGAAGCCCTTGAACATGCAGGTGTCCCAGATGCGCATTCGTTTCCCCGATTCCGGAGAAAAGGGACGGTCAAGGACGTTAAAACAGGTGCAGACCGGGCAGTTGTACACGCAGCCGCCGCACTCGAAACAGCGGGCCGAGACCCATTCCCAGAGAGAGTCCTTTACCGCGCCGGAGAGGATCAGCTTTCGCACCTGCTCGAGGTTGACCCGTTTTTCGAAACGGCTCTGCGATGCAAGCCGCGTCTCGTACAGATCTTCGCTGTCAACAGGCATGGGACCGGTGAAGATATGGGAATAATCCCTGATCAGGGCGGCGCCGGCATCCGTGCCGGCTTCGACCAGGAAGCGGTCTCCGAGGTCGGTCAGCTGCACGTCGAACCCTGTTTTGAGGAACGGACCCGTGCCGAGGCCGAGGCAGAAACACGTGGGGTCGGGCTGGTTGCAGGCAATGGCGATCATGGTCGTGTTCCTTCGGCGCGATTCATAGTAGGCGTCTTTGTTGTTTCCCCGGTAGAAACGGTCCAGGATCGCGACGGCCGAGAGGTCGCACGGCCTGATGCCGAAGATGATGCGCGGTTTTTTATTGAATGCCTCTTCGACGCCTTCTCCGGACCAGCAGAAGAGCTGTTCCATCTGCGGGAGCAGAAATTCCTTGGGAGACGGCATGAGGGCCGGTCCGTCGAGCGCCGTCTCGTGCATGCGCGTGAGCTCGGTCAACACGATGTCTCCGGTCACGTCGCGCATGGGCGCAATAAGCTCATGGGAGGCCTTGAGCTGCCGCAGCCAGAAAGACAGGTGATTTTTATTGAGGATGTACTGTTCAAGCATATTAATGACCTTAATCGCCGTATCCGGTGCCGATGATGCCCAAAATACAGATGACAATCTTCAAGATCCAAATAAATTCCAAGCTTCAAATCCGAAATGCCGGCAGTTTGGGATTTTTTATTTTGGAGCTTCTTTGGGATTTGCTGCCTGTCATTTGAAGCTTGATACCCCTACATTTCTTCCGGCGGTATGTACAAATCCAGCCCTCTCCGCATGCCTTCCTGGTAGCTGATCCTCGGCGCCTGTCTCGTCCCGGGCCCGCGTTTAACGGGCTCGATCGCCACGGCGCATACTTTGAACTCCGGGATCTTGGCGTTCGGGTCGACGGCGTTTATGGTGAGCAGGTTCGCGGCGGCCTCCCGGAAATGGAAGGGCAGGAAGACGATCCCTTCCGGCACGACGCCGGTGATGTTCGCCTTTACCTCGATGCTGCCTCTTCGTGACCGGATGATTACCGGGTCTCCCGAGCGGACCTCGAGCCGTCCGGCATCCGCGGGGCTGATCTCGACCAGGCACTCGGGCTCCTCGCGCTCGAGGGTTGCCGTCCGGCGGCACATGGTTCCCGTATGATAGTGGAAGTAGCTTCGTCCCGTCGTCAGGATAAAAGGGTACTCGCGGTCCGTGGGCTCCGCGGGCGGAATGAAGTCCACGGGAATGAAAGCGCCCATGCCGCGGGCGAACTTTTTTCGGTGCAGATAGGGGGTGCCCGGATGGTCCATGTCCGGACACGGCCACTGGAGCCCGAAGTTCGCGTCGAGCCGGTGGTGGAGGACGCCGCCGTAAGAGGGCGTGAGGATGGCTATCTCTTCCATGATCTCGTGCGCGGCGCGATAGCCCATGGGGTAGCCCATGAGCTTCGACAGCTTGCCGATGATCTCGTAATCGGGTTTGGCTTCGCCTGGCGGGGATATGGCGCGTCGTATCTTCTGCACCCGCCGCTCCGTGTTCGTATAGGTCCCGTCCTTTTCCGCGAAGCTTGCCGCCGGCAACAGGACGCGGGCGAACTCCGCAGTGTCTGTCGGAAATATGTCCTGGACCGCGAGGAACTCGAGCTTTGAGAGCGCCTCTTTCACGTGGGCCGAGTCAGGGTCCGAGATAACGGGGTTCTCTCCCATGATGTACATCGCCCGGATCTTTCCCGTGAGAATGCCGTCTATCATCTCGGTGACCGTGAGACCCGGCTTGTCCGGCATTGGCCGCGACCAGGCCAGCTCGAACTTTTTTCGGATCGCGGGATCGGCGACCTTCTGGTAGCCCGAGTAAACGTCGGGCAGGGCGCCCACGTCGCAGGCCCCTTGCACATTGTTCTGGCCCCGGAGCGGGTTCAGGCCCGTCATGGGCTGGCCGATGTGCGCCGTGAGCATCACGAGGTTGGCGCAGGAGCGCACGTTGTCCACGCCGGTGATATGCTGGGTGATGCCCATGGAGTAGAAGAGCATGGAGCGTTTTTCCGCTGCGTAGAGCCGCGCCGCCTTGCGGATGTCCTCGGCAGGCACCGAGGTTATCTGTTCCGCAATATCGGGCGTGTAGGTCATGACGCGCTGCTCGAAGTCGTCGAAGTTTTCGGTTCGCTGGCGGATAAAGGAGACGTCCACGAGCCCCTCGACGATGATCACGTGCATCATGGCATTGAGGAGCGCCACGTCCGTGCCGCTCTTGTGTCTCATGTGGAGGTGGCTGAATTGGGCGATCTGGGTCCGCCGCGGATCGGCTACGATCAAAGTCGCTCCCCGGTCTTTTGCTTCGAGCATGTGCATCCCGATCATGGGATGCTGCTCGGTGGTGTTCGAGCCGATCACGAAGATGACGCGGGCGTCTTTGATCTCGTCAATGGAGTTGGTCATGGCGCCGGAGCCGAAGGCCGCCGCCAATCCGCCCACCGTGGAGGAGTGGCAGAGCCGGGCGCAGTGGTCCACGTTGTTCGTGCCGAGAGCGGCGCGGGCGAACTTCATGAGCGCAAAGTTCTCTTCGTTCGTGCATTTGGCGGAGCCCAGGACGCCGATAGCGTCCGGACCGTATTTGTTCTTTATCCCGGTCAGCCGGGCCGCGGTCTCGCCCAGCGCCTCGTCCCAGGTCGCATGCCGGAAGGCGCCGCCGTCGCGCACGAGCGGGTACTGCAGGCGGTCGGGGTGCTGCACGAACTCATGGCAGTTCCAGCCTTTGACGCAGAGCGTGCCGTGGTTGACGGGATGCTTCCGGTTCGGCGATACGCCGGTAATAAGATTATTTTCTACGTGGAGGTAGAGCCCGCAGCCGCAGCCGCAGTAGGGGCAGGTAGTGGAAATCTTTTCCATTTGTAATTATAACACCCGGCGTCTTGGAGTGCAAAAAAAAGAGGACAATTTCGGGTCTAAATAATAAAGGGAGGGACTAAAGTCTTATTATGAGAAGCCGCAATTGTGGCAGCTACGCCTTCTCCAGGCTTCGGACCTCCCCTACGTGATGTATCTTCATCATGTTGGTGCTGCCGGCAACTCCCACGGGAACGCCGGCCGTAATAACGATAAGGTCGCCGGGTTTCAGGAGCTTCCGGCGCTGCATGGCGCGCTCCACGCCCGCGATCATGTCGTCCGTCGTACGCCTGACCTTAAGGTTGATCGGTGTCACACCCCAGTAGAGCGAAAGCCGACGGCTGATTTTTTCGAATGGCGTTGCTGCGATTACTCTGGCCCGGGGACGGTGCTTCGAGACCAGGAGGGCGGTCGAGCCGGATTGGGTGAACGTGACGATGGCACTGGCGCACTGTTCTTCGGCGGCGCGGCAGGCGGCATGGGCAACGCTTTCATCGGGACCGGACACCTCCGCGTCCGGGGGCCAGGGGTTCACGGATGTTTCTGCCTGCATCGCGATACGCGCCATGAACTCCACGGTCTGGACCGGATATTTGCCCACCGCGGTCTCTCCGGAAAGCATAACGCAATCTGTGCCGTCCAGTATGGCATTCGCCACATCCGATGTTTCGGCGCGCGTGGGCTGGGGGCTCTCGATCATGCTTTCGAGCATCTGCGTTGCCGTGATTACCGGCGTTTCCGCCCAGTGGCAGGCCTCGATGATCCTTTTCTGGAGAAGCGGCACGTTTTCGGGGGACATTTCGACACCGAGGTCGCCCCGGGCGACCATGATCCCGTCAGCCGCCTCGATGATCCCGGCAAGATTAGCAATGGCCTCCGGTTTTTCGATCTTTGCAATGATCGGCGTGTCCGCTCCAAGGGACTTGATAAAACGCCGGGTGCGTTTGACGTCCTCCGCCGAGCGGACGAACGAGAGGGCGATATAGTCCACGCCCTGCTCAACGCCGAACACGAGGTCTTCTTTATCCTTATCAGACAGAGAGGGGAGTGAAAGATGTACGCCGGGAAGGTTGACGCCTTTGTGGCTTCTGAGCACGCCGCCGCACACGACCCTGCACTGAAGCCCGGCAGCCGTCTTTTTTACGACTTTGAGTTCGAGCCTGCCATCATCAAGGAGTATCATATCGCCGGCTTTGAGGTCTTTCGTGAGCCGCGGATAGGTCACGGATATGAGTCCGGCCGTTCCCGTCATTTTTCTTGTGGTGACTGTCATCATGTTGCCGCGTTTGAGCGTGACCGCATCGTTCTGCATTGCGCCCACCCGAAGCTTCGGACCCTGCAGGTCCTGGATAATCGCGATTTGCTTTTCCGCTTTTGAGGACTCGCGGCGGATGAGCCTGATACGCCGGACATGGTCCTCCCGGTCGCCGTGTGAGAAATTGAGTCGCGCCGCGTCCATGCCCGCGCGGATGAGGCGCGCGATGACTGCGGGAGAGCTTGAGGCCGGGCCGATGGTGGCGATGATCTTAGTGCGTTTCAGCATGATAACTCCGGTTAAAACTTGTTTGGCTGCGGATGAACACGGATAGGCACGGATTACAAGCGAATGATATGTATTATATCAGAAAAAAGATTCTGCTGATTTTTTATCGGCCTTTATCCGGTGCATCAGCATTGCACCCAGCGCTTAGGGTGGTCCCGTGAGTGCGGGGCGTGTCCATCCGTGTGGAATCGTTGAGGCGAACTCATAGCCATAGCTATTTCACAATCGTAACCGTACACGGGGCATACGTCGATATCCTCTTAGACACGGACCCTAGTAGCCAGTTCGCGACCTTGGACTTGCCTCGCTGACCCACGATTATCATGTCGCTTTTCTTCTCGGTGGCGTATTTTATGATTTCATACGCCGGATGGCCGACGACGACCTCAGTTTTTATTTCAAGGTTTTTTTTGTGCGCCTTATCTCGAAGCCCCTTGAAGAGATGTTCATAGAGCTTGGCGGCATTGTCAAATATGGAGTCCGCCTTGACAATGCCTGCGGGCTCGGGCGGCTGCACCACGGAGAGCACGGTAATCTCGGGAGACGCGCTGCAGAGCTGGGACATTTCCAGGGCGAAGTCAAAAGTCTTGTAGGCATGATCAGAACCGTCAAATGCGATGAGTATCTTGTTTAGCATGGAAGCCTCCTCAAAAAAGTTGATGAAAATCGATTGCCATGGACAAATTTACTTCGTCGAATGTAAATCACCGACGGGGCATCCTGCTTATGCTCCTCAATATTTGCCGGTAACCCGACTTGAGGTTGCAGTCGTGGTCCGCCAGGTATTCTGTGATGTACGGGTTGAAATATGCAGCGTGCGGGCGAGGGGCTCGGCGCTTTTCCATGCCTCCCTTGACCCGCCAGTCAATAGTCACACTGGTCGCAGGCATCAGCAGCGCATTAGGACAGAGTTTCGTGGTCCCCCTTGATGACGCGGTTCACAACCTCGCCCAGTTCCTTAATCCGGTAAGGCTTTGCCACAACGCCGGCGAAACCGTAGTTCCGGAATTCCGCCATCACAGGATCATTCGAGTATCCGCTGGACACGATTGCCTTGACGTCCGGATCAATCTCCCGGATCGTCCGAAGGGTTTCAGCGCCGCCCATTCCGCCGGGTATGGTAAGGTCCAGGATCACAACGCTGAACCGGTTGCCGGCTTGTATCGCCTCGCGGTAGCAGTCGATGGCGCGTTCTCCGTTTTCCGCAAATACCACGCTGTAGCCGAGACGCTGCAGTAAATCGCCCGCTGTCTGGCGTATGTCCACCTCATCGTCCATAAGAAGAATTTTTCCTGAACCTGAAGGAATGGCATGTCCCGCAGGCTTCTGCTGTGCCTCAACAGCATCGGATGCGGGCAGCCAGATTGTAAACACCGTTCCAACCCCGAGCGTCGACTCCGCTGATATATGGCCGCCATGCTTGTGGACAATAGAGTAGACCACAGACAAGCCGAGCCCGCTCCCCTTCTGTTTCGTCGTAAAATAAGGGTCGAATATCTTCAAGAGATGATCCTTCGGGATGCCGATTCCCGTGTCCTGCACGATGATTCTGACGTACCTCCCTCCCGCAAGGTGCGGAACCTCTTTCTCGTTAAGGACGCAGTTCCCGCACTGAACGTTGATTGTACCGCCTTGAGGCATCGCGTGATCCGCATTGATCACGAGGTTGTGCATGACCTGCGTGAGCTGGCCTTCATCGGCCTCAACGAGCCAGAGACCGTCCTGGAGGGAAACGTTGTAATTCGCGCGCGATCCCCGCAGTGCGAAGGCCACCGACTCCCGGATGATTTCTCCCACATCGACCGTCCGTTTGACCGGAGCGCCTCCTTTGGCAAAGGTGAGCAGTTGCTGGGTCAGCTCCTGGGCTCGAAATGCCGCTGTTTCCACCGTTTCCAACCTGCGATACACCGGCCCCCCCTGGTCAAGATCCAACATGGCGAGAGAAAGGTTGCCAAGGACCGTAGTGAGCATATTATTGAAATCATGGGCAATGCCGCCGGCCAAAATAGCGAGCGATTCGAGCTTCTGAGCTTTGACGAGTCCATCTTCGACCCGTTTGCGTTCCGAGATCTCTGCCGTGAGCCGTTCGTTCGTTTGCTTCAGCTCCCGGGTGCGCACGGACACAAGGTTCTCCAGGTTCTGATTGATCCGCCTGATCACTTCTTCAGCGCTTTTGTGCTCCGAAATATCCTGAAGAATCCAGATTGATCCCTTGCCGGACAGGGCGGGATCGACGGCTTTCCCGGACAGGCTGCACCAGAAGCGGGAACCGTCTTTTCGCTTCATGAGTCTCTCGGAATTATACGTTCCGCCGGATGCAAGCAACGGATAGGCCTCTTTCCCCAATTGTTCCGCGCTTTCCCGCGAGGGATATAATATCTCCGTCGGCTGTCCAAATATTTCACCTCGCTCGTAGCCGAACATCTGTTCGATCTTGCCGTTGGTCCAGATGATCCGTCGGTCATTCACGAGCGCTATGCCCACAAGGGCGTTTTCGAGGATTGCGTTCTGCTCGGCGGCCTTCTGCTCAAGCTGTTCCTGCATATGCTTGCGTTCGGTGATGTCCCTGTCGAAGGCAAGGATGTATTTATTATTTCCGAATTCAAGAATTCCGGCGCTGATTTCAACGGGAAAAACCTCGCCGTTTTTCCTGCGATGCTTGATTTCCGCTTTGATCCATTCTCCCTTCAGCATGCTCTGGATCCTGGTTGAGATTTCCTGAGCGGCATCGGGAGCATCGAGGTCCGATATGCTTAGAGTTAATATCTCATCTACGGTATAACCGTGCATTTCAGCCGCCGCCCTGTTGGCCGACAGGATCCGTCCCGCTTTTTCTCCTTCGGCCTCAATCAGGAAGATGGCGTCTCCAGCGCTTTCAAAAAGCATCCGGTACCGCTTCTCATTTTCCCGGAGTTTCGTTTCCAGCTGTTTCCGCTTGGCGAATAAACCGAGGAGTACAATGCCGAAAATGACAAAAATTGCCAAAATCAGGTAACGAGTATAGAACTCGTGTATGTCATGGGTTGTGACCGAACTCCAGAATGATGCGTTTGAAAACACCAGGGGATCAATCAACCCGTCGATAATCCAGAAAGAGATCCCGGCAACGAGGAAGATGAGTATTATGTTGTTTTTGTATTTAAACATGCGATCTCAATAATTTTTATCAGCGGTGCAGCAGTATGGTCGAACTATTGAAATACACTTTTTTATAAGTTTTATTAACGCTATAGTTTAATCATTGTCTGAATGATTATTTTTGGTCGTACAGGGAAAATGCCAAAAGATGAAATTTACAAAGCAAGACTATTAAACCTTAATTATCTAAATATTGCTAATTCAATCTGAACAGATTCAGGTGTAAATTTCCAGTTGAAAGTTGCGGTCTTATCCAGTTAATCATAGGTGCGACTTACAGGAAGCAGTGTGCAACATGCTTCTATATTTTCAAACTCTCCTTATACACTTCCTTCTTCGGCAACCCGAGTTCCCCGGCAGCGATTGCAACAGCTTCCTTTTTGCTCAAACCGCGGTGGAGCATCAGGTTCTTGAGATATTCGGCTGTGTCGATATCCTGCTTCAGAGGCTCGGCTGACGCGCCGTGGAGGATGATGGTGAACTCCCCTTTAACGGTCCCTTCATGCAGGCGTTTGAGGATTTCCGTAAGCGTTCCCCGGATCGTCTCCTCATGGATCTTGGTCAATTCGCGCGTGATGACCGCCCGGCGGTCCCCGAAGACCTGGAGCATGTCCTCGACGGTCTTTACGATCTTGTGCGGCGCTTCATAAAAAATTATGGTGCGTTCTTCGTTCGTCAGTTCCTGAAGTCGTTTGAGTCGGGCCGTATGTTTTGCGGGGAGAAAGCCCTCGAACGCAAAATTGTCCGTGGGCAGGCCTGAGACGGATAGGGCGGCTATGGCGGCTGTTGCGCCGGGAATCGGGACCACGGGTATCTTCTGGTCGACGGCGAGATTGATCAGAAAGTAGCCGGGATCGGAAATCCCGGGAGTGCCGGCGTCGGACACGAGGGCCACGCTCTTTCCTTCGAGCAGGCGGCTGACGAGGACCGGCGCTTTTTCTTCCTTGTTATGATCGTGGTAGCTCGTGAGCTGGGTCTCTATCTGGTAACGGTCGAGCAAATGCCTGGTGTGGCGCGTGTCCTCGGCCGCGATCACGTCAACCTCCTTGAGCACGCGTATTGCCCGGAGGGTGATGTCCTCGAGGTTCCCGATGGGGGTTGCGACGATGTAGAGAATACCGGTAGTCATAAGGCTGTTTCCCGCGGAGGCCGGGGTCTTAAAGCGAATTCAAAAACAAAGACGTCTTTCGCAGAGACGCCGGTACGCAGAGAAGAACAGAATAAAAAAGCGAAGCTGATTCTAAAGTTTTGTCTTAAAACCAGGCCTTCAGCATCCTCTGCGATCACTTCGCCTCTGCGAAAAAACGGTCTTTAATAGCTTTTATACCGATTCGTTATCGGGAATCTTCTATCCTTGCCCAGGCTGCGCGGGGTGATCTTGATGCCGGGAGGGGCCTGGCGGCGTTTGTATTCGCTCGAATCCACGAGCCGGATCACGCGCTCCACGGTCTTCCGGTCAAAGCCCATCTTGAGCATCTCGTCGAATTCTTTGTCGTCCTCGACATAGGCCTTGAGGATCGGGTCGAGCACTTCATACACGGGCAGAGAGTCGCTGTCCATCTGGTTGGGACGGAGCTCCGCGGTCGGCGCTTTGACGAGGACGCGTTTGGGAATGATGGTCCTGCCTTCGAGCCGGTTAACGCACCTGCATACGTCGTAGACCATGGTCTTGGGAACGTCCTTGATCACGGCAAAGCCGCCGGCCATGTCGCCATAGAGCGTGGCATAGCCCGTGGACATCTCGCTCTTGTTGCCGGTGGTGAGCACGAGCCAGCCGAACTTGTTCGAGAGCGCCATGAGAATATTGCCCCTGGTCCTCGCCTGCAGGTTCTCCTCGGTCACGTCCTGTTTTGTGTGCGCAAACACTCCGCGCATGGTGTTCAAGTAGGCGTTAAAAGGCTGATGGATCGGGATGGAGAGCATTTTGATGCCGAGGTTTCGCGCAAGCGCGGTCGCGTCCTCGCAGCTTTCATCAGAGCTGAACTCCGACGGCATGAATACGCCATGGACGCTTTCCCTGCCGATGGCCGCCACGGCCACGGCGGCCACGAGCGACGAGTCGATCCCGCCTGACAGGCCGATGACCACGGCCTTGAACCCGGTCTTCCGAACATAGTCCCGCGTCCCGAGCACCAGCGCGCGGTACACCTCTTCGCACACGGGATAGTTCTTCACGACGCGGGCGGGAGGGAGCGGTTTTTTCTGAGCAACGCGCCTGTCCGAAATGACAATGGAATCGATAGAATCGCGATGCTCGTCGAGGATCAGCTCCGAGGTAATGTCCGCGCCGCGGCGCGGAGGGCCGGGGAGCTTTATATCGTATGTAATCAGCTCTTCCTCGAACTGCTTTCCCGCGGCGAGCAGTTTTCCCTTCGGGTCCAGGACCATACTGTGCCCGTCGAAGACCAGTTCGTCCTGTCCGCCGACGGCATTGGCATACGCGACGTAGACGTTGTTCTCTTTCGCGCGCAGGGCGAGCATCTGCTGGCGTTCCCTGCCTTTACCCTTGTGATAGGGCGAGGCGTTTATGGCGATGATAAGCTCTGCGCCCGCAAGGGCCTGGGTCCTGGCGGGGCCGTCGGCATACCAGATGTCCTCGCAAATATTGATGCCGACGTTCACGCCCTTTATGGTGACGACGGGGAAACGTTTTCCCGGCTTGAAATAGCGGTATTCGTCGAACACGCCGTAGTTCGGGAGCAGCATCTTGTGATAGACATGGACGAGCTTGCCGCTGCTCATGATCGCGGCCGCATCGTAGATGTGCTCGTTCGGATCCACGAATCCGGTTATCGCCGTGATCCCGCGCGTCGCCCGTGTGATCTCCTTGAGCGTGCGCACGTTGTCCTTGACGAACTGGGGCTTGAGGACAAGGTCCTCGGGCGGATAACCGGTAACGGCCAGTTCGGTGAAGGCTACCACGTCGACGCCGAGCTTGCGGGCGCGGTTGATATAGTCGATGATCTTGTCCCGGTTGCCCTTGAGGTCGCCCACCGTGGTGTTTATCTGTGCCATGGCGATACGGAGAGTTCTCATAAAGTTCTCGCTAAGGTACAAAGTTTAGAAGAAATAAAAAAAGTAAAAGGCGTCTCTCGCAAAGGCGCAAAGGTCGCAAAGGAAGGCATGGGTCCGAGTTTAAAGTCAAAGCCCATTTGCGATACGCGTAATTCCGTCTTTCATCAGTTCTACATTAAAATTGACAAGAAGGCCAAGCTTAAGATGCGATAACTTTAGGTATGTCAACAGCTGTTTCTTGAAAACAGGTGAAAGATTTTCGACAGATTTCAGCTCAATAATAACTTTACTATCTACGATGAGGTCGGCTCGGAAGCCCACATCGAGCTTAATCCCGTCATACTCAGCAGGGATGTCTATCTGATTTTGGACGAATATCCCCAGTTTCTTAAGTTCATGCACAAGAGCTGCTTCATATACCGATTCCAAAAGTCCAGGCCCGAGCGTTTTGTGAATTTTTACACAAAGATCAACGACTATCTTTGCTATTTCGTTTTCAGTCATTGCTTTCTCAAGATTTAAAGGTTTTCCTTTGCGCCCTTTGCGCCTTTGCGAGAAAATTGACTTGCCGTTTCTTCCATCACTTGTTTTAAAGGAATTTTCCTTTCCTCTGCGATCCTGCGGCAGTCCTCATACTCAGGTGTTGCCGTGAGTATTTCGTCCCCGCGTTTGCTTATCTTTATCCTGACCTTGCCGTAGCCCGTATCCACTTCCTTGATCTCTCTCGTGAGCTTCTTCCTGCCTACCTCGCGGATGCGGACGCCGATGCTCGTGGTCTCGCGGAAGATCGTATCGAGCAGCACATCGGTTTTGGCCCTGTCCGTAAGCACCGAGAGCAGGATTGCGGGCCTTCCTTTTTTCATGATGATCGGCGTGAGGTACGCGTCCTGCGCCCCCTGTTTCATGAGCTTCTCGATAAGATAATCATAGACCTGCGGGTTCATATCGTCAATGTTTGTTTCAATGACGATCGATGAATCCTCTTCATACGCAGCGGTCGGTTCCCCGATCATGAGACGGAGGACGTTCGGCTGTTCCGGGATTTCCTTGTCCCCGGCCCCATAAGCTGTGCGGCTTATTCTCATCTGAGGCATAAGACCGAAGGCCGAACCCAGCGCGCTCAGGATGACCGCCCCGGTCGGCGTCGTGAGCTCAAAAGGGACTGAAGAGCCGTACGAGGGTATATTCTTGAGCAACTCAGCCGTGGCAGGAGCGGGTACGGGCATCGTGCCGTGCGAGGTCTTGATCGTGCCCGAACCCAGGTTGATCGCAGAGCCGGCGATGTTCGTTATGCCGAGCACTTCCAGGCCGATGATCGAGCCGACGATATCGACGATGGCATCAACAGCGCCGACCTCGTGGAAATGGACCCTGTCCGGCGTTGTGCCGTGCACTTTCGCCTCGGCTTGGGCCAGGCGCTCGAAAATCCTGATGCTCTTCTGCTTGATCGACGAAGACAATGTCGATGTTTCGATAATGCTTCGGATGTCCGACAGATGGCGGGCAGGCTGCTCCTTCCCGTCGAGGCAGACATGCACCTTGGTTGCCTGGATGCCGGCGCGCGCCACTTTCAGGGCCGTGATCTCGTATCCCGGCAGATGCAGCTTCTCAAGCTGCGTGCGCAGGACTTCGATGCCCACGCCCGCGTCCACGAGCGCGCCCAGGGTCATGTCGCCGGATATGCCGGAAAAGCAGTCGAAGTAAGCAAGGGTCATAGATTATCTTTAGTTGACGTCATTGCGAGCGAAGCGAAGCAATCTCGCTTTCCAAGTTCGTGATTAACTCCAGGATCTCGATTCTCATCTCGAAACAACTTTACCATCTTACAATGTATCAAACAGGTCGTCCCAAGCGGGGTTCATACTGTCTATTAATTCGATCTTTTTCATACGGGAGCCGCCTTTAATCTGTTTCTCCCGGACGATAGCTGCATAGGCACTCTGAGCTATTTGATAGTAAACAAGTTTTGATACATTATATTTTTTTGTGAAGCCATCAACTAGTTTTTCTTTATGCTGATAGACACGCTTTCTCAGGTCGCTTGTGACCCCTGTATAGAGAACGGTATGTACCTTATTTGTCATTATGTAAACACAATACTGTTTTTCCATAAAATCGAGATTGCTTCGCTGTGCTCGCAATGACGACGAGGGGCTATCGTTCTCCGAGAATATTTATCCTGTGCGCCAATACCCCGGCTCCGAAGCCGTTGTCGATATTCATCACGGCAATGCCCGAGGCGCAGGAATTGAGCATGGTGAGAAGCGGGGCCAGCCCCTGAAATCCCGCGCCGTACCCGACGCTGGTGGGAACGGCGATCACGGGCCTGTCCACCAGGCCGCCCACGACCGAGGGGAGGGCGCCATCCATGCCGGCGACCACGACGACCACCCGCGCCGCGTCGAGAATCTCCCGCTTGCTCAACACGCGGTGGATGCCGGCCACGCCCACGTCGAACTTGGTCGACGACAGCAGCGTCGCAGGGTAGAACATCAGCCCGACCTTGCCCTCGGTGAAGCCCGCGGTCCAGGTCGCGCCGGTCTCGTCCTTCGGGTCCATCTGCACGAACACCATGGCCTTCATCGGGGTCCTCCTAGGTTCCGGTTTCAACCGTCACGTCGAATGGGGAGCCCCGTTTTCGACACGGACGACGAGCGCTTCCGCGCCATGACCACCCCGCGTTCAGGACACTAGAGGGCCGTGGCGAGGGCGGCGAGGAACCGGGGGCCACCGGTCTGTCGCAGCTCGGGCGCGACGGTGCGGGCGCCCTCGGCGTCGCCAGCCGGAGCCGGCGGCGGGCGGTGCGGCTCGCG
>OFHG01000108.1_pt1 | contig 37902 bp, 37 predicted proteins | sample 1521931 | NCBI WGS metagenome assembly OFHG01 (sample SAMEA2468438, study PRJEB22500) | soil metagenome | biome: Glassland; feature: Farmland; material: Clay | place: Australia | collected 2013-01-31 | depth 0.55 m
ATCCAATGGCGCGCCGACTTAATGGGGAAATTGTCCGCGTACCGGAAGGCACCTTACTACGATGCCACCATGCAATTGGTGCGGGAGTGTTTGTCGTATACCGATGACAGGATAAGCGAGTTTGCAACAAGAACTATCATGCGGATATGTCAATATCTCGATATAACGACACCGATCGATGTGGCGTCCCATATGAGTATGTCACTTCCAGAGGCGGAGCACGCAGGGCAATGGGCGCTTAATATTTCCGCAACGCTGCGTGCCGCTGAATATATAAATCCATATAGCGGATATGAAATATTCGATAAACAAGAATTCGAAAGCAAGAACATCAAGCTGACCTTCATCAAGCCGATCCTGAACCCATACGTGCAGCGAAAGGGACGATTTATCCCTGGTTTGTCTATAATTGACGTGTTGATGTGGAATGGACGCGAGAAGACAGTCGAGATGCTGAACGATTATGAACTTTTGACCTACGATGAATTGCGCGGCGAAGAGTGAAACCGCTAATGGTTGCAATGACCGCTTGAAACCTTGAAGGTTGGAATTATGGGGTTGCTTCGTATCTTTGCCAATGACGGTATGAAACCGTGATCCAGAAGTCGGCCACAGATCCCTCACGCTTTGCCGGACGCTTCGTGTTTACTTCGTCAGCACGGGTGGCGTGGCGATTTATTCTTGAGGCGATGAGCTTCCCGACAGGGACGTCTATGCTGTTGCCGGCATACGTGGGGATCACGGACCGTGAGGGCTCGGGGATCAGCGACCCGATAGAAAATACGAGGACACCATACTCACTGTATACCGTTGATGAACGCCTCCAACCCGAATTGTCCGAGCTGGAGAAGATGATTGCGACGGGAAGGCATCCACTTCTGTTGGTGGTGCATTACTTCGGCATTGTTCATGCCGACCTTGCCCGGTTAAGGGAGATATGCGACCGCTATCAAACTGTTCTTGTCGAGGACTGTGCGCATGTTCCGTGGCCTCTTCATAATACTTCGGGACCGGGGAGTTCGGGGCATGCCGCATTCTATAGTCTGCATAAATCTGTTGCCGTACCCACAGGCGGCATATTACGGCTCAATGATTCCGAGATGGCTCTGCCCCAACCGGAAGGTACTGACCGTTGTGACTGCACCAGTCTTGAACAATTTATTCGTACCGACATGGAAAAAGTTGCGTCGAAGCGTCGACGAAATTATCAATGGCTGGTGGACCGCCTGGCTGGTGTCGAAGGAATAACGGTCATGTATCCGGATATTGGCGATTTCGTTCCGCACGATTTTCCGATGCTGGTGCATGATGGGTTGCGCGAGAAACTCTATTTCGAGCTAATGAAGGAGAATGTCCCGACAATCGCGCTATATTACAGGTTGATAGCTGCCATCACTCCCAGCGAGTTCCCGACAAGCCACATGCTTTCACAGAATATACTGAACCTGCCTGTACATCAGGATACCGATGAAGCCGACCTTGAACTCCTGGTCACCCGTATGACGGATATTCTCGGTAGGTTGCGTTCATGAAAAGACTCGGTGGGTTCTTCGAACTTGAACTGCCGCATGGCGGCACTCAAATGCACCCACAGGCGTATGCCCTGAATACAGGGCGTGCCTGCATGATGGTCATGCTCGAACATCTGCGGCCAAAACGTGTACATGTACCATTTTATACCTGCGATGCAACGCTTCATCCCTTTTCGCGCCTCGGTATCGAAACCAGGAGTTATGCGCTGGACGAAACATTGTTTCCCATAGAACTTCCGGCGCTGGATGAAGGGGAATATATACTCTGGACTGACTATTTCGGCGTTTGCGGACGCCATACCGATACTCTTAAGGAAAGGTATGGTGAAAAACTGCTGTTGGATGATACTCATGCATTTTTTCGTTCCGGACATACAGGGTATTGGTCATTTACCTCGGCACGCAAATATTTTGGTGTCCCCGACGGCGCATACCTCTACTCGCCGGCACGGCTTGATATACGAGCGGAACGGTTCAAAGGGATATCGCTTAGACATAGCGTGCTCCGACGATTGGATCGTCAGTCCGAAGCCTATGAGGCTTACAAGGAATACGAGCGATCTCTGGATTGTAGTGTATACCGCATTTCCGAAATATCGGAAGGGCTGCTGTCGTCGGTTGATCTGCCTGGCGTTATGGACGCGCGGCGCTGCAATTTTGCATACCTGCATTCGGTGCTGGGTCAGCATAATCAACTGGCTCTGAGAGAGACGAATGACGTGCCGTTTTGCTATCCATATCTGCCGAGTAGGAAGTTCGAGCGGGAACGCCTATACGCCGAGGAGATATTCGTCCCCACGCTATGGCCGGATGTATCAGCACGAGACGCGCCCGGCTATGAATTCGAGAAGCACTTTAGTATGAATCTACTTCCTCTGCCAATTGATCATCGCTATAACCCCGATGACCTGCAACGTATGGCGGACTGTCTGGTGAGTGCGCTATGACTGCTGAATATTGGTTGAAGTTCTGGGAGGCCCACGGACGTGCGTCTGCAAACTCCGACGAGCAGACGCAAGTGTTGCGCACATTCAACAAGCAGCCGATTACACATGAGTTGTGGCAACAGACACTGAACTATCTGGATTCTCAGTTTCCTGTTGGTGCATCTGACGATTTACTCGATCTTTGCAGTGGAAACGGTTTGTTTACGGCTCATTTTGCACCGAATTGCAGATCGGTAACGGCGGTGGATATTTCGTCCGACTTGTTGGCGACTCTCGAACAGAGAAAATTGGCCAATGTTGAAACATTGAGGTCGGATATCCGTTCGGTTCAGTTTGAGAACGGATCATTCACGCGCATATTGTTGTATGCCGGGATTCAGTATCTTTCCGAAGGCGAGGCCGTCACGCTGCTTCGCAACATGTATTCCTGGCTGAAACCGGGCGGACTGATCTTTGTCGGCGATATTCCCGATCACGCACGCTTATGGTCTTTTTATAATACACCTGAGCGCCGAGCATTGTATTTCGATAATGTCATAACCGGACAGGATGTTGTGGGTACGTGGTTCGACGAGGAATGGCTCATACAACTTGCGAAAAATGCTGGTTTCCGGCAGGCGGCTGTTATGCAGCAGCCAACCGAACAAATATATGCTCATTTCCGGTTTGATCTGGGAGCGCAACGATGAGCAATCTACAGAATGTGGTCTATGTCGCTGGTGTGGCGCGTAGCGGCACCAGTTGGATCGCCCAGGTGTTGAATAGTTCGCCGGATGTGTGCTTCCGATTCCAACCGCTTTTTGCGTATGAGTTCAAGGGACGCGTGACTGAAGACTCCAGCCGTGAGGAATATGAGGCACTGTTTCACGAGATGTATGACACTGCAACGCCATTTTTGACGCAGGAAGACAAGCAGCTTACGGGAGACTATCCAAAGTTCAAGAAGAATCCAGCGCCCCGTACCTTGGTGTTCAAGGAGAACCGCTATCAATCCATTCTGGAACCTATGTTGCGTCGTGTCTCTTATTTGAAAGGTATCGGTATCGTTCGCCATCCTTGTGCGGTCTTGAATTCATGGCGCAAGAATGCCAAGGAGTTTCCTCCGGGTTCCGATATTCTGAAGGAATGGCGCTTCGGTAACTGTAAAAACAAAGGAAACGAAGATTATTTTGGCTACTATAAATGGAAAGAGATAGCCAATCTCTATATGGATTTGCGCGAAAAGTATACGGAAAGATTTACGCTTCTGCGCTACGAGGATGCGGTTCATGAACCGCAAGAATCATTCCGCGCCCTTTTTGAATTTCTGGGTTTACCCTATGGGGATGCTCCCCGGAGTTTTGTCGAAGAAAGTACCGCCTCTCACGAGGACGGTTATTATTCGGTGTATAAAAATAAAAGTGTTGCGGATAAATGGCGATCCGAACTTCCGGCATACATAGTCGATGAGATCGAAGCTGATTTGACAGGAACGCGACTCGAAATATTCATACGATGACATCAAGCGATGTATGGCTGATTCTTTATTTCCCTTGCTGGACTGGCGAATGGCCCGCTGACTTGCGCGGTTGCCCTGGCGGAGGGCGATGCCCTGCGACCTTCGCTGCCCGCCAAGGAGAGCGAAGCGAAGGCGGGTAGTCCCCGGAAGGCGTAGGGTCAGGGCGGAGAAACGCAATGGTGCCGAATTGGCACCAGTGGAGTTTCTCTGCAAGGGTATCCGACGCGCCGTCGAGCCATTTGAGGGAGCTGTGAGGTAGCGTGTGTATGCGGAGTCGCAGCGGACGCACGACTGCATGGATGCAGGAGGTAGGGCAACGCCGGGAGCAGTTGCCGAGTGCGTCCGGGGCCGTGCGAAGAGCATATCCGTCGGAAGTCCGATTGTCGGCAGGGTTGACTCGGATGTCCCGTGCCGACTTCATGAGGACCGCGACGCTCTTGGGTCAGCTGACTTGACTTGTTCAAGCATTGAACGTTTAATAGGCCAATCTTGTTCATCGTCTGAACATACAAATGCTTGACGAAACCACCCATTACCGCCTGCTCAAGCTGCTCCAGGACAACCCGGAGTTGACCCAGCGCGCGTTGGCCGAGGCGATGGGCGTCAGTTTGGGCAAGACCAACTACTGCCTCAAGGCCCTGGTGGAAAAGGGGCTGATCAAGGCTGCCAATTTCCGCAGCAATCCCAACAAGAAGAATTATGCCTATCTGCTCACACCTAAGGGCATCGAGGAGAAGGCACGTATCACCCTTCATTTTCTGAAGCGCAAGCAGGAGGAGTATGCAGCGCTTCAAGCAGAGATCGAGCGGCTGCATCGCGAGGTTTCACAGATGGACATCACACCTGCCCAGGTGACCGACGGGACACAGGAATAGTTGTATGACGCAGGATACCAAACCGGCCGAAGTCGTCTGGCATCACGCCACAGTCACCCGCGCCCGCCGCGAACAGCTTAACGGTCATCGCGCAGCCACGGTGTGGTTTACCGGCCTCTCCGGTGCCGGTAAATCGACTCTGGCCCACGCGGTTGAGGAGGAACTGTACCGGCGCGGCAATCGAACCTTTGTGTTCGATGGTGACAACGTCCGTCACGGTCTCTGTTCCGATCTGGGCTTTTCCGTCGAGGACCGATCCGAAAACATCCGTCGCATAGGCGAAATGGCCAAGCTCTTCGTGGAGGCGGGCGTAGTCGCCCTGACGGCTTTCATTTCCCCTCTACGCGCCGATCGCGAGCGAATTCGTAAGCTCATCGGCGACGAGAACTTTATCGAGATCTACGTCGCATGTCCGCTCGCCGTGTGCGAGGCGCGCGACGTGAAAGGGATGTACAAAAAGGCCAGGGCCGGATTGATAAAGGAGTTCACCGGAATTTCATCGCCGTACGAGGAACCGGAACATCCCGACCTCGTGATCGATACCTCGCAGGAAGCGCTGGAGGCCAGCGTCGGCAGGGTGTTGGCGCTGTTGCGCACACGCGGTGTGGCGACGGGCTGATGGCTATGCAGCGTCTTCCCTGTTTCAAGGCCTACGACATCCGCGGGCGCATGCCGGATGAACTGAACGACGAGCTCGCCTACCGCATCGGCTGCGGTTACGCCGCAGTGGCCCGGCCGCAAGGTCCGGTGGCGGTGGGGTGGGATATCCGGCTCGACAGCCCGGCATTGGCGCGCTCGGTGATTCAAGGGCTGAACGACAGCGGCGTCGATACACGGGAATTGGGTCTGTGCGGTACCGAGATGATCTACCACGCCGCGGCGCAGCCCGGCATGGGTGGCGGCATCATGGTGACCGCCAGCCACAATCCGATCGACTACAACGGCATGAAGCTGGTGCGTGAATCGGCTATCCCCATCAGTGGCGACAGCGGTCTCTCTGCAATCGAGCAACATGTGCGCGAAGGCCGTGATCCGCTGCTCAAGGGGCAGGGCGCCAACACACAGCTCGATATCATGCCAAGTTTCGTCGACAAAGTGCTGTCGTTCGTCGACCGCAGCAAACTCCGCCCGTTGCATATTGTGGTCAACGCCGGCAACGGCGCCGCAGGTCCCGCGTTCGATGCCCTGGCGGCGCACCTACCGTTCAAAATCACCCGTATCCATCATCAACCCGATGGTACCTTTCCCAACGGCATACCCAACCCACTGCTGCCGGAGAATCGCGCGGCAACGGCACAGGCGGTTATCGAAAACAGCGCCGACTTCGGCATCGCCTGGGACGGCGATTTCGACCGCTGTTTCCTGTTCGACGAAAGCGGGCGTTTCATCGAAGGCTACTACATTGTCGGCATGCTCGCGGTGCAACTTTTGCAGCACAGTCCCGGCGCCAAGATCATCCACGACCCGCGCCTTAGCTGGAACACCGTCGAGATGGTGCGGCAGGCCGGCGGCATTCCGGTGATGAGCAAGACCGGCCACGCCTTCATCAAGGAGCGCATGCGCAGCGAGAACGCCGTCTACGGCGGCGAGATGTCGGCGCACCACTACTTCCGCGACTTCGCCTACTGCGACAGCGGCATGATCCCGTGGCTGCTGGTGGCCGAATACATGTCGACCTCCGGCAAGCCGCTCTCCGCCCTGGTCGACGCTCGCATCAAGGCCTATCCGTGCAGCGGCGAGATCAATTTCCGTGTCGCCGACGCCAAACAGGTCGTCGCGCGTATCGAGGCGCACTACAGCAACGCGATGGAAGAGGGGGAGGCTGGGGAGTGGGTAGTGGGTAGTGGGGACTCCGGCAATACCCACTACCCACTACCCGGGTATTCCCACTCCCCACTCCCGACTCCCCAAACAGATCGCACCGACGGCCTCAGCATGGATTTCGGCAGCTGGCGCTTCAACCTGCGCTCATCCAACACCGAACCGCTGCTGCGTCTCAACGTGGAATCGCGCGGCGACGAGAAGCTGATGCAGGAAAAGACCGCCGAAATTGCGGCGATGATAAGCGTGTAGGAGCGGCTGATTCCGTAGCCGCCATCGGGCGATAGCCGAATCGGAGCCATCGCCCGGCAGAGCCAGGCTCCCACGAGAGAGGTGGAGTGGTTTTTGTGTAGGAGCCCGATTTATTGCCAGGGACGGCATTATGCGGCGAGAAGACTGAGCCGGGATACCGGATGGCGCGACGTGCGTATCGCGCGTTGTGCGGACTCCGCGTCCCGGTGGATTTTGTTATTCGGAGTCATGCTGTTTTAACAGGAATGTGACGGAAATCGACATGCGACTATCCAGTAATGCGCAACGGACGATCCGGGATACCGTCGGCGAAATATTCGGTCCCGATGCGACCGTTTTCCTGTTCGGTTCCCGAACCGATGATAGGGCGCGAGGCGGCGATATCGATTTGTTGGTTCAGAGCGAGCATCCGATCGAAAATCGTGGGCGCAAGACGTTGCAGCTGGTTGCCAGATTGCAGATACGCTTGGGCGATCAGCCGATCGACGTATTGGTTGTTGATTCCGAGTCGATTCGCCAGCCTGTCCATGAAGAGGCGCTTCGTACAGGAGTTCGATTATGACAGGTAATGATCTGCTTCCCGTCAATCGCTTCCTTCAAACACTGGAAGTCGTTATGCGTGAAGGAAGCCATCTGGCATATAGTGTGGGGCGTCTTTATACGATGCATATCGACGAAACGTGGGTGCGTGATTTAGACCGCAATCCGGAGGTCGCAGAACGGCTTGAGGCGTTCGTGTCCCGCTTCGGTCGTATGCAGGATACCATTGCCGATAAACTGCTGCCTCGTTGGTTGCTGGCGCTTGCCGAAACGCCCGGAAGCCAGATCGAGATATTGAATCGTGCCGAGCGGCTGGGTGTGGTCGAAAGCGTCGAGCGCTGGCTTGAGGCGCGTAAGCTGCGCAACAGACTCATCCACGAATACATGGAAGACCCGGTGCTCTTTTCCGAAGATATCGCCCTGGCGAGAGACTATAGCTCGATGTTGTTGGAGACCTACAACAACGTGTGCGAATATGCCCTCAGAAAAATGGCGATTGACGAACGCAGAGTGCCGTCGAAACTGGAACTACCGGCATAGAGCGCAGACCAGGGGCTCGATATGCGCTTAACCAAACAACAGACATCCCTTATCAGCGGCTGCGTGCGGAAATATTTCGGCGCCGGCGCAAATGTGTGGCTGTTCGGGTCGCGTGTCGACGATCGAAGGCGGGGCGGGGACGTAGATCTATATATCGAACCTGAACGTACCGATCTCATGAGTGAGCTGAAATGCAAGATCACTCTGGAAGAAGAACTGGATTTGCACGTAGATATCGTAGTCGGCCGGCCGGGTAAGGAGAATCCTATCTACGGCATAGCAAAAACTGAGGGGGTTCGCCTATGACAGAACATATTCGATTGATCTGGAAGAAGCTCGACCATCTTGGCCGGATGAAAGACTATCTCAAGTGGTCGTTAGGGCAAGTCAGCGATTTCGTGCCGATAGCCGATTGGAGTATGCTGACGCAGGAACAACATGAATCGCTGGCGGCGTTCCGCATCCGGTTTAGCGAATTTCAGGAACACCTTGGCAAAGCCATGCGCGCCATTGCTATTGAAGAGGAAGAAAACACGGAGCCGTTCGGTGCAGTGCTCGCGTTTATGGAGAAACTCGGGATCTTGGATTCGGTAGAGCACTGGAAACTGATTCGCGAACTTAGAAATTCCGTAAATCATGAATACGAAGAGGACGAGGCGCGTCTGACGGAGTTCTTTCTGCGCTTGGTCGAAGAGACGCCGATCTTGTTTGGGTATTATGAGCGTATGGCATCCTTTTCCAAGGGCGCCTACGGAACATCCGGTTGATAGAAGCGGCCTCCCGTGGGAGCCCGATTTATTGCCAGGGACGGCATTATGCGGCGAGAGGACAGGAGTGCGTAGCCGCCATCGGGCGATGGCCGAATCGGAGCCATCGCCCGGCAAAGCCAGGCTCCCACGAGAGAGGTGGATTGGTTTTTCTGTAGGAGCCCGATTTATCGGGCGATGGCCGAATCGGAGGCAATCGCCCGGCGGAGCCAGGCTCCCACGAGTTACTAACCGAACGTTCGGAACGCTGGCTATGCCGCGATAACGCGACAAAGCGCAAATTGTAGGAGCGGCTCCGCCGCGATAAAGGACAAAACGGACAACAACGCACGACATGGAAACACAACCCAACATCCAGGCAGTCATCCTCGCCGGCGGCAGCGGAACCCGTCTCTGGCCGCTGTCGCGCGAGCAATTGCCGAAGCAATTCCTCTCCATCGACGGCGGCCACACGCTGTTGGAAGCGACCATCAACCGTCTGCAACCGTTGGTCACGCCGGACAAGGTGCTCATCGTCACCAAAAAGGATTACGCCCAGGGCGAGGCGTACCATGCGCTGAATCAGTACGACACGTTGCTGGAACCGGAAGGGCGCAATACCGCACCTGCCATTGCGCTGGCGGCCGCCTGGCTGAGCCGTAATGGTGACGATCCCATCATGGTCGTCCTGCCGGCCGACCACGTCATCAAGAGCCCGGCACAGTTTCAGGTGTCGCTGGCGCAGGCCGTCGCCGTCGCCGCAACCGGCAAGCTGGTGACCTTCGGCATCAAGCCGGACCGTCCCGATACCGGTTTCGGCTACATCCAGGCCGGTACCGCGCTGGGCAACGACGTATTCACCGTCAAGCGTTTTGCCGAAAAGCCGGACCTCGACACCGCCATGGCTTTCGTTGCCGATGGCGGCTACTACTGGAACTCCGGCATGTTCGTCTGGCATGCCTCGGCTATTTTGCGCGAAATCGAAGCCCATCTGCCGGAAGTGAGCCGGGTGCTCGACGCCATCCGTGCCGAATGGAACGAGCAGAACGCCGCGACGGTGGTGGCGACCCACTTCGGCCGCATGCCCAATATCTCCATCGACTACGGTGTGCTGGAAAAGACCGCCAACGTCGCGCTCATCCCCTGCGATATCGGCTGGTCCGATGTGGGTAGCTGGGATGCCGTGCACGAAGTATCGGAAAAGGACGCCGCCGGCAACGCCACCCAGGGCAACGTCATCGCTCTGGATTGCCACAATGCCCTCATCCAAAGCAACAAGCGCTTGGTCGCGGCTATCGGGGTCGACGATCTGAATATCGTCGAAACGGCAGATGCCGTGCTGATCACCAAACGCGGCGAGAGCCAGCGCGTACGCGAAGTGGTCGACGTCCTGAAGCGCAATAAGGCGCAGGAGCACGTAGTTCATCTGACAGTCCGTCGCCCTTGGGGCAGCTACACCGTTCTGGAAAACAGCGCCGACTTCAAGATGAAGCGCATCACCGTCAATCCGGGGCATCGCCTTAGCATGCAGCGGCACATGCACCGCTCGGAACATTGGATCGTTGTCGCTGGAACGGCGACGGTGACGCGGGACGAGGAGGTTATCTCCGTTGCCAAGAATCAGAGTACCTATATTCCTATCGGGGCTAAGCATCGCCTCGAGAACCGCGGCAAGATTCCATTAGAGATCATCGAGGTGCAGGTTGGCGAGTACTTGGAAGAAGATGATATCGAACGATTTGATGATGAGTATGGAAGAGCGTAACTGGTTGGAGTATGCGATGGGTAGGTTGAGTGCGTTTCCTCAGGGTAATAGCGGCATATCTCAAATTAGACGCAAGAAATACTGCGTGGTGAGGCGAAAACTCGCATGATAAACGTGACCAAGACCCGATTGCCGGATCGTAAAAAGTTGGATGCCTATATCGATAGAATCTACGAATCCGGCTGGGCAACCAATCGCGGGGAGCTGGTGCAGGAACTGGAGCGCCGACTGGCTGAGTATCTCGGCGTTCGTAATGTGGTTGTCGTGGCTAATGGTACGCTGGCATTGCAGGTGGCGTACAGGGCGTTGGAATTGAAGGGCGAGGTTATTACTACGCCATTTTCGTTCGTGGCTACGGCTAGTTCCCTTGCCTGGGAATGGCTTGACGTTGTTTTCTCCGATATTGATCGAAAAACATGGAATATCGATCCGGGGCTGTTGGAACGGCATATTGGGGAACGGACATCAGCGATTGTCCCCGTGCATGTATTCGGCAATCCATGTGCAGTCGAAGAAATTGCCGAAATCGCAAATGAGCGCGGATTGAAGGTCATTTATGATGCGGCACATGCCTTCGGTGTTCGTTATATGGGCGAAAGTATATTGCGTCACGGCGACATCAGTACGTTGAGCTTTCACGCGACGAAGATTTTTCACTCGATAGAAGGCGGTGCGATTGTCACGAATGACGATGCATTGTGTGCACGTGTCCGGGAAATTATTAATTTTGGAATTACAGGGCCGGAATCCATTAGTTTCCTTGGTATCAATGCCAAGATGAACGAGTTCGAGGCAGCTGTAGGTTTGTGTATGTTGGACGAAGTCGAGGAAGAGATGCGTTTGCGTCAGAAGATCGCGCAATATTATGACGAGAATCTGCCATCGGAATTGATTAGGCAGGGTGTGGGAGATTTTGTTACGCGTAATTATGCGTATTATCCCCTTGTGTTCCCGACAAAATCCGCCTTGCTTCGCGCACAAAAAGATCTTATCGACAGCGGAATACGTCCACGCCGCTATTTTTATCCGTCACTGGATACCCTCTCTTTTATTAATGCATCCGGTTCGTTATGCTCCGTTTCGAATGATATAAGTGGTCGCATCCTATGTATTCCTATGTACGGAGACCTTCAGGGGAATGTGCAGGAGAAGATCGTAGAAATGATAAACGTCGACGTTAAACTCTGGTGAAGATGTATGTGTATTATTCGGATTGAACATACGTAATAACGGAGATATGCATAACGTGAAACTCGCTATTATGCAGCCGTATTTCTTTCCATACATCGGTTACTGGCAGCTGATCAATGCAGTAGATCGTTTTGTTATTTATGATGATGTTAATTACATAAGTCGCGGATGGGTTAACCGAAATCGAATTTTGATTAACGGCGCTGCAACTTATATCACAATTCCGTTGGAGCATGCGTCGGAATTTAAAAAAATATGCGATACGCGTTTGCAAGGGACGCAGGCATGGCGCGGCAAATTGGTGAGGATGGTGGAAAACACCTATCGTAGGGCTCCTTACTTCACAGAGGTGTTTCCTGTCATTGAGACACTGATTTGGTACGATACTAGTAGTTTGTCGGAGTATTTGTCGAATCAAATATGTACGTTGTCCACATTCATGGGTATTGAAACGGAAGTGGTGCGTACAAGTAGATGTTACGATAACAATGAATTGAATGGACAAGAACGTATTTTGGATATTTGCAAACGTGAAGGCGCAACTACCTACATAAATCCTCAGGGTGGTCGTAATCTTTACGATCCCCTACTGTTCAATGATGCAGGTGTCGAATTACAGTTTATAACCATGTGTCCGTTGGAGTACCGGCAACGCAGTGCCGGATTTGTACCTAGTCTTTCCATTATCGATGTATTGATGGAAGTCGGTGTACGGAAAATTCAGCGTTATTTAAACGTTTTTGACTTGATATCTAACGAGGCCGTGCATGAGCGGTAAACGGGAGGATTTGACGCGGACTGATGCATTTAAACGCAACGTGGCGCTTGAAGATCTATTGAAGGAATTAAATTCGCTATTGTCGTGCTCGGAGAATATGTTCCTAAGTAAAAACTATTCGGATAAGCTTGATTATCCGCTTGTTTTTGTAATGGGCCCTCTCCGAAGTGGTACGACGTTACTTATGCAGTGGCTGGCCAATAGCGGTTTAGTTGCCTATCCAACTAACCTTCTGTCGCGATTCTACGGGGTTCCAGTCACTGGCGCGCATATTCAGTTGTTATTGACTGACCCTCGCTACAATTTCAGGAATGAGATATTGGACTTCAATAGCGATATCTCATTTGAATCTAAAAATGGCAAGACACAGGGAGCGATGGCGCCAAATGAATTTTGGTATTTCTGGCGTCGATTCCTGCCTTTTAGCGATTTAGACTGGGTTCCGGATGATGAATTGCTTCGTGTTGTGGATAAGGAAATGCTGATAGCGGAACTAACAGCATTAACGAGAGTCTTTTGTAAGCCGTTTGCACTAAAAGGCATGATTCTTAACTACAATATTTCATTTTTGGACGCCATCTTTGAGAAGGCGATATTTATACAGATTAAGCGGGATCCTGTGACTAACACCGCATCGATCTTGGATGCGCGTAAACGTCAAGTGGGCAGTGATAAGGAGTGGTATTCATTTAGGATACCTGAGTACCATCAGCTCAAAGAGCTTGATCCGTTGGTGCAATCCGCGGGGCAGGTATATTTCATCAATAAAGCTGTGACGGCGGGAATGTCGAAAATTAACGAGCGCAGAAAAGTGGTGATTCATTATGAATCATTCTGTGGAAACCCCTCTGCCTTATTCGAAGAATTAACCTATAAACTCGATCTGCCGATGCAGAAATATACTGGACCCAAGGCGTTTTCCGTAACGCGGAATAATGAGTTCCCAGAAAAAGCGGCAATAGAGCAAGCGCTGGAACGATTCAGGGGCTCATAGTGTATGAATGTTATGAACGGCATGGGCTATTCGCTGTTTACGTTTTTGCGGCAATTTAAGTAGTGGAACGTCATGAGGTGGCAGGTGAACTCTGACTGTTTCCGAATAATATGCATGGCGTGGTGAATATAGGAAAGGGTGGGGTATGGAATTTATTCCTTTTGTCTCGTCGATTGTACTGAAAGACGTGGTAGATAATATCGCTTCTGTACTTGGGGACGCATCACTGGATGTTGAACAGAATCAGACGCAAAGTGACATGGAAGTGCTTGGGGTGTCCAATGCATTGATTGGTGTACCTAATACGCTTTGCTATGTCGACAAGCTTCCCGGAGAAGATGTGGCACAGAAACTGACGCATTCAATCGTCATAACGACACCGGCGATTGCACCGACACTGCCGCCGATGACTAAGTTCTTGGTTGAAGATCCACGCGCCATTTTTATTAAATTGGTCCGTCACTTGTGTCTTAGTCCGGGATTTCTCCCGTTTACATCGTTGATCAACGAGCCTCCGCATATTCATTCAGACGCAGCAGTAGACCCTACGGCGGTAATCGAAGAAGGTGTTACGTTGGGTGCAGGCACCTATATTGGAGCGGGGTGCGTGATAAAAACGGGAACGCACATTGGCGAAAATGTCATCGTTCGGGAAAATACGGTAATTGGGTGCGACGGGATTGCGCTCTATAAGACCCAGGCCGGAGACGTGATGCGTTTCCCCCATCTGGCAGGCGTCGTCATTCGGGACGCCGTGGAAATTGGCGCCGGCACTATGATCCCGCGCGGCGTGCTGACCAGTACGCGAATAGGCGCTCGGACCGTGATCGGCAATCTGTGCAATATCGGTCATGGCGCCGTTATAGGCGACGATGTATGGATGTCCGTTGGTACGCTAATTGGTGGAAATACCCATATCGGCAATAAGGCGACACTAGGTCTCGGCGTGGCGGTAAGAGATAACTTATCGATTGGTACGCATGCTTCAGTCGGGATGGGGAGCGTCGTCGTTAGAGACGTCCCGGCAGAAGGGTCCGTTTTCGGAAATCCAGCTAAACGTATACCCGATGTGGCCGCGGGTCCGGAGCGTTAAGATGAATAGCGAGAGTGAAATTTATTGGTACAAAGGATCGCGTCCGTATATTCAAGCCGCGGATCTTCTTGCATTGGCCTGGAACACGGTCGATACCATCGATACGTTTTCATTAGTTTCGCGCAAGGTGGCCTACCGGCCGACAAGGTGGGTGGATGCGAGCACGACCGATGCGCGTGCAGCGCTCGCAACACTTGATGCGAAACTCGTGTCTGGAGAAAAACGCAGTCTCGTAGCGGTTCAGGATGAGGCACGAACGATTAGCGAGCGCCGTGAATTTGATGAAACACTTCTGCTTTCTCGCGCCGCGTGGGATGAGCAGACGATCTGCTGCCCTCTGTCATCGACGTTTACCATATGGGAATACGTTTCCAGTCTCCAGAAGGCGTTGTTGACGCGCATATTCGCATCGCCGAATTGGTGGTTCGTCAAGTTGGAAGGCAACGCGGACTTTGGTCGTCCCGCAAAGGATATTGTGGTGCGGTTCGCCGGGAAGAAGCGAATCCTTTATCGCTCGGAGATACTGCTCGATGGGGCGGTGGCCGGAGCGGTTGATTTCGCATTGCGCGAGTAGTCGCGTCGGAACGTGGCGCTCGATGTGCGTAACGAAAATTTGTGCATGTGTCACTGCAAGAATTGGAACGATTGCATACGGCAAATGGCGGCGCGTCGCGCCGTGCGCTGTGGCATACGATCGTATAGAAGACGGAAATAGCTAATGGAAAATTTCATCGAGGTTTTACGACAGACGTTGGATGAGGGTAAGCGGACGGCGGTGCGTAATAACTGGGATTATCGGCGCTTTGGGCCGGAACGGGCAGACGGATTAACGAGAAGGCTTAAAGCAATTCTCAAATCATCATTGTCGGCAGTCGGTCTGTTTCATAACGACGTATTACGCCAGATTACCGACAATGCTGAGAACCTGAATTGGCTATACCAGCACCTTATGGATGACGAGTCGAAGGACTTGCTGGTTAAGGTGATGGCCTACCGGGTACTCGGTTATCGTCATGTAAAGTTGCCCTTAAATACGGAAGCGTACTGGCGCAAACTGTTGGAATTGGACCGTCGTGCGGCGGAAGCCGAGTCGATGGATTTGGGGGTCAATGGCTGGAGAGCAAGCAAATTCGACCTTTCGCCGGACGGATTTCCTATCGAACTGTTTGCCCGTCCTTCGGGGGTGTTCACCCAAATGCTCAGTGAACAATACCGTTGCCAACTGCCGGATGGTTCCATTGAAGTCGAACCTGGTGACGTTGTCGTCGATGCCGGCGGTTGCTACGGCGATACGGCACTTTATTTTTCGCACAAAGCCGGCGAAAGCGGCAGGATATATTCGTTTGAATTCATGCCGGACAATATACGTGTGTTCAACAAGAATATGGAATTGAATCCAGCGCTATCAGGAGCGGTTGATTTGGTGGAACGCCCGCTATGGTCGTCATCGGGAACAAAACTGTTTGTCGAAGGTAGTGGGCCTGCGACGCACGTAACGTCTGTGCCCCGGACAGACGATGCTAGAGCCGTGCTTACGCTGAGTATCGACGACCTGTTGAAGGAAGTGAAGGCTTCGAAACTGGATTTCATAAAGATGGACATCGAAGGCGCGGAATTGGAGGCGTTAAAGGGGGGCGTTGAGTCCATCAGGAAGTACCGCCCGAAATTGGCGATCTCCATCTACCATAAACTGCATGATTTCTGGGACATACCGCTGTGGATCGACAGCTTGGGATTGGGGTACCGGTTTGCGATTAGACACTTCACGATACATGCGGAGGAGACGGTGTTGTTCGCAGTGGCGGATAAGTAGCGACGATACGTTTGATAATCGCGAACATTTTTCCGGAGCGGCGTGGCTGACGTTATTTTTCTATGCGCAAACAGATAGTCTTTAATCTGAATTGGCTCATGGCTGATAGAGTGCTCCGTCTGGTCGGCGGTCTTTTAATCGGCATATGGGTCGCTCGATATCTTGGGCCGAATGATTTTGGACTGCTAAATTTTGCCTTTTCATTTGTTGCGATAGCGGGGGCCATTGGTAAATTCAGTATAGAGCCGGTGGTTGTGCGCGAGCTTACACTGCATCCGGAGAACGGAGCTAAGATTCTCGGTACAATATTCAGGCTGAAGTTAATTGTCGGAGCTATCACGACTATGCTTGTCGTGCCGCTTGCACGGCTCGCCCAGCCGGATAATCCGACATTTTTTTTGCTCGTCGTTATCGGCGCCGTAGGTCTTATTCTTAATTTTGTCGATGCCATCGATATATTTTACCAAGCGAAGGTTTTGTCAAAATATGTGGTGATGGTTAGGGCAATTGCGTTCTTGTTCTTCGCTGCATTCAGGATCGGGTTGATATTAAGCGATAGCTCTGTCGTGTGGTTTGCTCTGTCCGGGACGCTTGAGCTCATGCTAGGCGCAGGTTTGATGTTGTGGTTTTATCAGCGTCGAGAGGCAAACATTACATCTTGGACATGGCATCGTGTAACCGCACTCAGTTTGGTTAAAGATGGCTGGCCGCTGATGGTCAGCGCCGTATTTATCACTGTCTATATGCGTATCGATCAAGTCATGATCGGGCAGATGCTCAATGCGGCTCAGGTCGGCATATATAGTGTCGCTGTTAGAATATCGGAGGCATGGTTGTTTGTTCCTGTGCTGGTCACACAAACGGTCATGCCGTACTTTGTACAGTTGCGCAAGGATAATCCAGTACGGTACCAACAACGGCTGATGCAGCTGTATAGTTTGATGTTTTGGAGTGGCGTCGGCGTAGGTGTAGGTGCACTGGTGTTTGGTCGATTGGCTATTCATGTATTATTCGGTCAAAGCTATATCGATGCTTATGTGCCGCTGGTGTTGACGATATGGACTGGAGTCTTTATCGCGCAGGGTGTGGCTCGCGGAATTTGGCTGATTTCGGAAAACTTACAGCGCTATCGATTGTATAATAATCTCATTATGACTCCCGCCAATATCGCACTGAACTTCATATTAATTCCAAGGATGGGGATTGTCGGCGCTTCAATGGCAAGTCTCATTTGCGTTGGTGTAGGTACGTGGCTCATTCCGTTTCTGTTTCGTCCGATGCGAGAGTCGACGTTTGACCTCATGTTGAGTGTCAATCCTTGTTATTTGGTGCTAAAAGCCTGATGAATACGCGCACGTCGAGTTGAATGTGGAGCGTCCTAATATGTTATTGGATAGGTCGTGAAATTGTTGGCGCCAATCTGCGTGGTTACTTATACCAGGATTGATCATTTGCGGAAAACGATCCAGGCGCTGAAAAGCAATACCCTGGCCGAAGACAGCGTATTGTACATTTGTTCGGATGCACCAAAGCAGGGCGATGAGGCGAAAGTGGGTATCGTGCGTGACTACTGTCATATGATCGATGGTTTTAAGTCGGTGAATGTGATTGAACGAACGACCAACGGTCGTGTAGCGAATAGCCGTGGTGGTATAGAACAATTATTGAATCTGTATGGAAAAGTTATCTTCCTGGAAGATGATGTTGTAACGGCTCCAGGTTTTTTGGCTTTCATGAATTCAGCATTGGATTTCTATAAAGATAATGAGGCTGTTGGTAGTATTTCGGGCTATTGCCCTCCGATGAAGATGCCAAGGGGCTATAAGCAAGATTTCTTTACGCTAACGCGTTTCAATCCATGGGGTGCGGCATTATGGAAACGCTATTTCAAGTTGAATACGCCGATCGATGAGAAGACGTTTCATGCGATATTTTATAATGATGAGTCGCGTAACAAACTTGCGTTTAGTGTTGGGGAAGAGGCGCTAATACCTATTCAAATGGATTTTGACGGTCGCTTGGATGCTGGGGATATGAAAGCTATTTTCTGGCAGTATTGCGATAAAAAAGTAACGATCTATCCGCGTAAGTCCATGGTGTACAGTATTGGTCAAGATGGTTCGGGTTATCACATGGGGCGCACCAGTAAATGGCATGTGCGAGATATGTGGGGAAAAACGGACGATTTTGTGTTTTCAGACGGAATTGCTATCGATAAGCGGATTCAGGAATCGCATTATAAGTTCTATAGGACCGACGGGATCAAGGCCAGAGTGGTGTCATTTTTGAGTTGGATTGGCCTGTATAGGCACATTCGCCCCATTATAAAATGGGCGCAGCGGCGAATTGTGTGGGAAAGGAAAAATGGTCCTGGGTAATGCCTGGGAGTTTTGCATAAACTTCGGATAATTACTTCGATCGTTAAGCAAGGAAAAGTTGTGGATTGTCGAATTTGTGGTGAGGTGACGAGGGAAGTGTTTTCGCATGTGGTGCTGAATAAGTACCACAGCGCATATCTTTATTGCGACACATGCGGCTTTCTCCAGACTCAGGAACCGTATTGGCTTGATGAGGCGTATTCGGATGCTATTGCGGATGCCGACACGGGATTGGTTCAACGCAACATTGCGCTATCAAGGTCTATCGCGCCGATTCTGTATTTATTGAGCGGTAGCCAAGGTCGATACTTGGACTTGGCAGGTGGTTATGGAATGTTGACGCGCATGATGCGGGACATTGGATTCGACTTCTATTGGTCGGACAAGTATTGCGCAAACCTTCTCGCGCGTGGCTTTGCGGCACAGCAGAGGGCTCGCTTCGATGTCGTGACCGCTTTTGAGGTATTCGAGCATCTTGTCGATCCGGTTGCTTTTGTTAGCGACGGCCTGAACCATTCGGGAGCGAGGACGATGATTTTCTCGACCCAACTGTTTGCGGGAGAACCGCCGGCACCGGATTCGTGGTGGTACTACGCATTTGCGACCGGTCAGCATATTTCGTTTTATCAGCGCAGGACGCTCGATGTTTTGGCTGAGAAAAACGGGTTGCGATGTTACTCGAATGGCAGTATTCACATATTCACTGATAAAACGCCAAATCGCTGGCTCAAAGTGATTTTTAACCATTCGGCACTATTGCGTCTTATGTCGTTGGTGGTACGTCGTAGATTGGTATCAAAAACGATGACTGATCATCAGGATATGTTGGTGCGGAAGATATGAATGTTTTGTATGACGATCAGATATTCCGGCTCCAGAAATACGGAGGGATTTCTCGATATTTTTTCGAGCTTTCTAATCGTCTGCATGAAATGGATGATGCCTCCGTAGAGATTGCCGCGCCACTCTATATCAATCGATATTTCTCATCGGATGCGGCGCTGCGGCCTGCAGGCGTACATCTCCGCGACATGCGTGGGGCAGCACGCATCACGCGCGTTGTGAACGCGCTGACTATGCCGTTTATGGCAAAATGGCGCAATGGTGTGGATATATTTCATGAAACATACTATTCGATGTCGGACTATTGTCCGCGCACGGCAATAAGGATAATTACCGTGTATGACATGATTCATGAGAAATTTCCGAAATACTTTTACGGCATAGAGAAGAGTTGCAGCGTGAAGGCACACGCGATTGCGCGAGCGGACCACGTTATATGCATATCGAAAAATACCCAAAGGGATTTGGTCGACTTATTGGGCGTTCCCGTCGAAAAGACCTCTGTGGTGTATCTCGGATATTCGCTATCCGGTGCGGGGTCAGCAACCGATCAAGACGCACTTGGTGAACCATATCTCCTATACGTTGGTATGCGCGGCGGTTACAAGAATTTCGAGGGCCTGCTGCGGGCGTATTCGCAATCGTCTCTATTGAAGAGCGAATTTTCCATACGCTGCTTTGGTGGGGGTTCGTTAACGCCGGACGAAAAGTCGCTTATTGCGGCGCTCGGCATTTCGTCGGACCGCGTTACTCAGACCGGCGGCGGCGATACTTTATTGGCCGGTCTGTACGAATCCGCGGCAGCGTTTATCTATCCATCGTTATATGAAGGCTTCGGCATTCCGCCGCTGGAGGCGATGGCCTATGGCTGCCCGGTTGTATGTTCGAATAGCAGTTCGATGCCTGAGGTCGTGGGGAACGCCGCGGAATTGTTCGAACCGTCGAATCTTGAGGAAATGCGGGCTGCGATAGAACGAGTCGTGTCGTCGTCAGACCGGGGGGCGGAACTCGTTAAGCGTGGGCAGGAGCGGATTCGAATGTTTTCATGGCAAAAATGTGCGCATGATACCCTCTCAATTTATAAAAATGCTTTGCAGGGATAGCCGATGAAACGGGCCTTGATATGTGGCGTTGGAGGGCAGGATGGCGCGTATCTCGCGCGGTTTCTGCTTTCAAAGGGATACCATGTGTATGGAACTTCGCGCGATGCCCAGGCAACGAATTTTCCAAATCTGCGAAAGCTCGGCCTCTTGGAGTGCGTCGAAACTCATTCGATGGCATTGAATGACTTTAGAAGCGTTCTTCACGTATTAAACAAAGTGCAGCCGCATGAGGTATACAACCTTTCTGGTCAAAGCTCGGTCGGCCTCTCGTTTGAGCAACCGGTCGAGACGATGGAAAGCATCAGCTTGGGTACGCTCAATATGTTGGAGGCCATTCGGTTCCTGTCGAAGGACATTCGATTCTATAACGCCGGATCAAGCGAATGTTTCGGTGATACGGGCGGCGCGGCCGCGGATGAATCTACGCCCTTCCATCCTCGCAGCCCTTATGCGGTCGCGAAAAGCGCGGCACATTGGCAGGTTGCGAATTATCGTGAGGCTTATGGCCTGTTTGCTTGCACCGGGATTCTATTTAATCACGAGTCATGCTTGAGACCGGAGCGCTTCGTTACGCGTAAGACCGTCGAGGTCGCGAGGCGTATCGCCAACGGTTCCAAAGAAAAACTTGTTTTAGGAAACACGAAAATCGTTAGGGATTGGGGTTGGGCCAGCGAGTACGTGGAAGCCATGTGGATGATGTTGCAAGCCGAGTCTGCGGACGATTACGTGATAGCGACGGGGAAAAGCATCAGTCTCGAGCGATTTGTGGAATTGGTGTTCGAGGCGTTCGGACTCGATTGGCGTTCGCATGTGGAAATTCGCGCGGATCTATACCGACCAACGGACCTGTCGGAAAGTCGTGCAAATCCGGAGAAGGCTGGCAAGCGCCTCAGGTGGCACGCGCGGAGCGACGTGAACGACGTCGTGCGGTTCATGGTGGAAGGATCATTGTAATGTGTGACGCTTGTCGACAACGTGTAATATCCGCACATGTTTGGCAACGCGAGTGATATCAGGCGACGTTGGCCGGATTTGATGCTAGTCGACCGGTCGACGGTGAAATACGATAGGCTGCGAGAAATTACGACGATATGAGTAGAACAGCATTTATCACAGGCATTACGGGGCAGGACGGTTCCTATCTGGCGGAGCTGCTGCTGAAGAATGGCTATGAAGTCCACGGACTATTGCGCCGATCGTCCGCGTTCAATACGGGCCGCATCGACCATTTGCATGATGCAATGGAAGGAAGGGATCGCCGATTGCATCTTCACTATGGCGATCTGAGCGATTCCTCTAATCTGATTAGGTTGTTGCGTGAAGTTGAACCTGATGAAGTGTATAACCTCGCGGCGCAATCGCACGTGGCGGTGAGCTTCGAATCGCCGGAGTATACCGCCGATGTCGACGCGTTAGGGACGCTCCGCTTGCTGGAGGGGATACGTATTCTCGGTCTGGAGAAGAAGACGCGTTTCTATCAGGCGTCCACCTCGGAACTGTTCGGTATGGTGCAGGAGATTCCGCAGCGCGAAACGACGCCATTTTATCCCCGCAGCCCCTATGCGGTGGCGAAACTGTATTCGTACTGGATTACGGTGAACTATCGTGAAGCGTATGGCATGTATGCGTGTAACGGAATTCTGTTCAACCACGAATCCCCCCGCCGCGGTGAAACGTTTGTAACCCGCAAGATCACGCGTGGGCTGGCAAATATCGGGCAAGGGCTTGATTCATGTCTGAAGATGGGAAACCTGGGCGCGCTGCGCGATTGGGGGCATGCAAAGGATTATGTGCGTATGCAATGGCTGATGCTGCAGCAAGACAAGCCCGATGATTTTGTCATTGCAACGGGTGTGCAGTATTCGGTTCGGGATTTTATATCTAAAGCGGCGGCCGAGCTTGGAGTCACGATACGGTTCGAGGGACAAGGCATCGATGAGAAAGGTATCGTTGATTCAGTCGTTGGCGATAAGGCGCCTTGCGTAAAACCCGGCGACGTCATCGTTTCGGTAGATAAGCAGTTTTTCCGTCCAGCCGAGGTCGAGACCCTGTTGGGGGATCCGTCCAAGGCCAAGGAAAAGCTGGGGTGGACGCCGGAGATTACTTTGGATGAGATGGTAGAGGAGATGATGGCGTCGGATCTGGAAGAGGCGAAGCGCTATGCCCTTCTTAAGGATCATGGATACAGCTTTAATATATCGCGAGAGAATTAACATGAATAATGATCGCGACAGGAAAAAAAATTTTGTTGCAGGCCATCGTGGAATGGTCGGTTCCGCTATCGTAAGAAAATTGAATGAGTCGGGGTGCGTTGACGTTGTTGTGCGTACTCGGCGGGAGCTTGATCTCCTTGACCAAGGAGCGGTTAGGGACTTCTTTCTCAAGAATGGAATTGAGCAGGTTTACATTGCAGCTGCGAAGGTTGGCGGCATTCACGCAAACAATACCTATCCTGCCGAATTTATTTACGAGAATCTAGTCATCGAAAGTAACCTAGTCCACGCGGCGCATCTGGGGGGCGTGCAGAAGTTGCTTTTTCTCGGATCATCTTGTATCTATCCCAGGTTGGCAGAACAGCCAATGCGTGAGGAGGCGTTGCTGACGGGCGCGCTCGAGCCTACAAACGAACCCTACGCCGTGGCGAAAATTGCCGGTATTAAGTTGTGCGAATCATATAACCGGCAATACGGCAGGGATTATCGTAGCGTTATGCCGACGAACCTTTACGGTCCCGATGATAACTTTCATCCGGAAAACAGTCACGTCATCCCTGCGCTGATGCGGCGTTTCCACGAAGCCAAAGAACGAAATGATGCGGAGGTTGTGGTTTGGGGTAGTGGTACGCCAAAGCGCGAATTTTTGCACGTCGACGACATGGCGTCCGCATGCGTACACATTATGGATCTCCCTGCGAATATCTACAAGGCGAACACGCAGCCGATGTGTTCGCACGTCAACGTCGGTAGCGGCGTTGACATCACTATCCGCGAATTGGCCGAAATGGTAGCTCTAGTGGTCGGGTTCGAGGGAGAGATAGCGTTCGATACTAGCAAACCAGATGGGGCTCCACGAAAGCTATTGGATGTCTCACGCCTTACTGCAATGGGATGGTTGGCCCACATGCCGTTGGAACAAGGATTGCGGGAAACATATTCGTGGTTTGAAAAACACGGGAGCAAGACAAGGCGGTGATGTCGCGACTTAGTCAAGATGTTCGGCGCCATGATAGGCGGGTAGTGGGGCTGACGTGAATAATATTTCTCCGACAATATCAATCATTACCGCGACATATAACGCGGCAGGCTCTCTTCAAGAGCTTGTCGAAAGTCTTCGTAGACAGACGGATAGAGGCTTCGAATGGATCGTCGTCGATGGCGCATCTACCGATGGTACCGCCGATGTTTTGCGTGAATGTGATGATGTGTTAACCAATTGGATATCAGAGCCAGACTTCGGGATTTACGATGCGCTTAACAAAGGGTTGAAGCTGGCGAACGGAGAATATTATCTCGTTATTGGTGCAGACGATAAGTTGTTCGCAAATGCTATTCGAGATTTTAAAGAAGCGGTTGATAAAAGCCAGGCCGATATTGTTACGGCAGATGTGTTGATGAACGGCAAACTACGCTCGATCAGAAAGGGGCCTACATGGATGTTCGGCGCGAGCGCGCTTATTTCCGCTCATGCTACGGGAACAATATTTAGAAGGCGGTTGCACGAACATTTTGGGATGTATTCACGAAAGTTCCCAATTGCTGCGGATAGCCTTTTTGTTAAGCAAGTCTGCCTGGGTGGAATTAAACCCTATCACGCAAGTTTCGTGGCCGGTGAATTTGGAACGATGGGGGTGAGTTCTGTTGATGTGGCTGGGATATTAAGTGAATTTTTTCGGGTGCAATTATTAACAGAACGTTGCAAATTATTGCAGTTAGTGATTTATGTGATGCGTTTGCTTAAACATTGGAACCGACTTGGGTAGGTTGGTTCCTGTAGCGTGGACTCGATAGAGAAGGCGGTGTGGCGGTGGAGATTGAGATATTGCTGTCTACGTTTGGGGACAGAATTTTATCTGTTCCTGCCATAGTAGAAGACGCACTGTCCGACGATGATCGCGTCTCGATTTTGATTGGACATCAATGCGCAAGAGCATTAACAGAAAACGAAGCCAAAATTGTTAACAGACTTAAAAATACGCCAAAAGTCACTTACCTCAAGTTCGATTCTGTAGGTGTTACAAAGAGCCGCAATGCATTGATATCACAATCATCTGCGAAAATAGTATGGTTCCTTGATGACGACATAGTTTGGTGGCCTGGGGCTGTCGACACTATTTTGGCGGCATTCTCGGAAAGAAATGGTATGTCGGTCGATGTTGTCACGTTTCAGGTAAAATCGCCTGATGGGCTGTTAAGAAAAAATTACTGGGCTAAAGCCAGAAGGCATAGCAATTTTAGTATTTTGAGAATAGGGACAATCGAAATCGCTGCGCGGCGTAAATTTTTGGTCGATAATTTGGTTGTATTTCCGGAGGATATGGGGGCTGGTTGTTATTGGGGGGCCGGTGATGAAAGTGTTTTTCTCGCTTCAGCTATGAAGGCCCGCGGGAATGTTATGTACATCCCAAAACCAATTGCTGTGCATCCAATGGAGTCATCGGGAGATTTTGCACGTAGCACTGGCTTTATCGAGGCAAGAGGTGTGGTGTTCCGCAGAGTCTATGGATGGTATGGCGTACCGTTATTGCTCGCCTTTGGCATCAAACATGTGCGTCGGTTGGGTCGGCATCTGTCAATAAAGTTGTACTTCACGGCGTTATTTAGGGGGTATCGAGTGGGTAAAAATTCGAGCTATGGTTAAGTGTATTGGTTTTTGACTTTGAGATAGCGTGAAGTGTACTGACATAGTGCGTCATTTGTTTGTATAAGTTTTTTCATTTGTCAGTATGCGCGCTTGCCGTCGTCTCCACGCGGTCGCAATAGGCGGAATAGATAGCCTCGGACGACATGCGTGCACTGAACAGGCGGCGGGCATTGGTCGCCATGCGCTCACGTAAGTCCGGTTCGTCGCGCAGCTGGCGCACGGCGGCGACAACGGCCACTGCGTCGCCTGGACTATAGTTGAAGCCAATCATTTCTTCATCGATTAACTCGGCCAGATCCCCTTCGAATGCCGATATCAGCGGCAGACCTGCGGAGAGGTAGCTGAACGCCTTGTTGGGGAACAGGTCGATCTGCTCCGGCGTGGTGCATACCCCTACATCCGATACTGTGAGCAAGGCAGCGATTTCGTCCTGCGTCAGCCAGCCGGGCAGGAGTACGTTGGCTTTATGCTGTGCCTTGCGTTTTATCTCATCGAAGGCGTCGCCGCTGCCGGCCAGTACGAACAGGACATCTTCTCCCGCGAAGGCATCGGCAACCTCCAACATGATTTCGGGATTGTGGTAGGTGGACATGGTTCCGATGAAGGTCACCACGAACTGCGCCTGCAACTCGTCCAATTGCCGGGCAATCCGGTTGTTTTCCGACGAATAGTTGAGATCGGAACGGGCGCCGAGATAGAAAACTTCATCCCATTGATTCTGCGGCCGTCCGGCGTAGTGTAACGCCCAGGACATGAAGCGCTTGGAGACGGTAAATAGGGCCGTGGCGTCGTGCATCAGGCGGGCAGTCATGCGGAAGTCGTGGGCGAGCAGTGCGCGCATGATGCCGCGTAGTGCAGGTGGTGCCTGGTCTACGAATATGTCGGGCCAGGGGTCGCGGACGTCGACGATGCAGGGAATGTTGTGCGCTTGTGCGAACCGTACTACGTGAAAGGCGAGGTCGTGAGGTGGCATGTTGGCGACGATGATGTCGGGGAGGGGACGCTTGCTTGCACGACGCGGAAACTTTCTTGATACAATTCTGTGATCGATAAATCTCGCCGGAGAGACATTCTTTTTGTATCCCATTCCTTTCAGTGCAATGATCGTTAGCCCCGAGTCGAGCACAACTTCCGTATCGGAATTCCACACCCACTTCTTGCTGAAATGGTCGAAACAGCTTCCCCACCATACGACCTCGTGGCCTCGCCGCAACAACTCATCTGCGATGATGGCCGTTCGCATCTTTCTCGCGGAACCCTCTAGCGGCAGGGTTTCGCCGGTCTGAATCAGCCATATCCGCAACGGCTTACGGCCCGGGCTGCACGCTGTTTCGCCCGTCTCAGTCGGAGATATTCCATGGTTGCTCATTCGTGGCCTGATTCCCAAACTTATGTGCTATATCGGTACATCAATTAGAATACGGTGCCTACGACATCGATATTATCGGATATTTTTGTGGTTGATAACTGTTTCCTCCCGACAGCAGACATATCGTCGATTTTTGGGTATGTAGCCGTCGCTCGGATGCGGAGACACCGGACTAAATAGGCATTCTGAATTGGTCTCCAGATAGGAACTCTCAGTTAGTAACTCGTGGGAGCCCGGCTCTGCCGGGCGATGGTTGAATCCAAGGCGATCGCCCGGCAGAGCCGGGCTCCCACGGGTGGCCGCTTCTATACATCCGGTTTTTCGCAGCAGCTGGCCAGCAATTCGGAGTTTTCATTTAGACTGGTTAGCGGAACGCTTTGCAGGTTCGTCGCAATCTACGTGCTGTGGCCAGTGGAGGACTTGGTCGGATGGATTTGTCAAGAGCGGATTATATGAGGCCAAGGTATCGACCCTGCTCTGGAACACCGATTTGTCCTAATCGCAGGGTATGCAGGATACGGCCGCGACCACCCATTCATTTCCCGCTCGCCGGCTGGTCGGACGGCGGGAATATCATGCGGCGATTTGAGGAGCAGGACGAGGACTTGGCGCCACAGAACCGGCAAGAATTGGTGGAACTCTAAGTGGGAAATGCTAATATGGCGGGCCATGACACGCGTCAGATTTGTTGATTGCGGATATGGTGTTGAATGGGTGAGCAGGCGCACATTTGAGGATGGCTATGACCCATAAGCCGGAAACGAATTATGTATCGGTTACGGAGATGGCCGATGAACTGGTAAGCAGGGAACAGGTCGACCGGCTGTATCATCGGTACAGCTGGGCCGGTTCGTACTGCAAAGGGCGTGACGTGGTCGAGGCTGCCTGCGGCTCTGGCCAAGGCCTTGGCTATCTGGCTGGGTTGGCACGAACTCTGGAAGCTGGCGATTACTCGCAAGATATTCTTGATGTGGTTCGTGAACATTACGGCTCCCGGGTGGCCGTGCGTCAGTTTGATGCCCAGGAAATGCCGTTTGCAGATGCCTCCAAAGATGTGATTATCCTGTTCGAGGCGATTTATTATCTTCCGGAAGCCGAGCGCTTCGTTCAGGAGTGCGCACGCGTGCTTCGAGCGGGAGGTAAGGTCCTGGTGGCGACTGCGAACAAGGATCTCTACGACTTCAATCCCAGTCCGTTCAGCCATCGATATTTCGGCGCTCCCGAACTGGAGCAGTTGTTTGCGGCATCGGGATTTCCGGTGATGCTGTACGGCTATATGCCTGTAGACGCGGTATCGATACGCCAGCAATTACTTCGCCCAGCCAAGATGTTGGCCGCAAAACTTGGTTTGATACCGAAGACTACCGCCGGAAAGCGGCTGCTGAAGAGGTTTGTGTTCGGTAAACTTGTGCCCACTCCGAGGGAGATTGAAGGTGGCATGGTTCAATATGAAGCGCCGGAGAGGATTCCGGGCGACAGGCCTGATAGACGCCATAAGGTGATTTATTGCGAGGCTACCCGCCCCTCTCAGGGATAACGAATATTCGGTAAACAATAAAGTGACGGATTCGGGCTCCCTGTTGCTGTGGAGGGACGTATCCTTGTGATTAGGTGAAACACATTATGATTGGCGAACGGCAAGTCCCTTTTTTTAATTATCCACATGTTTTTACCTCCAGCGAGCAGGAGTTCATGGAGATTTTCCGCGACGTGGGACGGCGCGGCGCATTCATCATGCAGTCCGACCTCACTCGATTCGAACAGCGACTCGCCGAGTATTCATCATCGACCTATGCCGTGGGCGTGGCCAACGCCACCGACGGCCTGCAACTGGCGCTGATGGCCGGCGGCATCGAGCCGGGCGACGAGGTCATTTTTTGTTCCCATACTATGGTTGCCACGGCGTCCGCCATCCATTTCGCGGGCGGCGTGCCGGTACCGGCCGAGACGGGACGCGATCACCTCATGGACGTCTCGTCGATCGAACGGCTGATTACACCCAAAACCCGGGCAATCATGCCGACGCAGTTGAACGGACGTACCGCGAATATGGACCGCATCACTGAGATCGCGCGAAAGCACGATCTCCTCGTTTTCGAGGATGCGGCGCAGGCACTCGGCTCCAAATTCCGCGGCCGCAATGCAGGCACTTTCGGCGTTGCTTCGGCCATCAGTTTCTATCCAGCGAAGACGCTGGGCTGCCTCGGCGATGGCGGCGCGGTGCTTACCTCCGACCCTGCAGTCTATGAACGCCTGTTGCTGCTTAGGGATCACGGCCGCAACAAGGAGGGGGAAGTCGTGCTGTGGGGGATGAACTCCCGTCTGGACAACCTGCAGGCCGCGTTTCTCAATTTCCAGTTCGATAGTTATGAGCATATTGTCGACCGCCGGCGCCAGATGGCGGCGCTCTATCAGCAGCACCTCGGCGGTCTGGAAGAAGTCGTGCTGCCCCCCGGGCCCGACGACGATCCGGACCATTTCGATGTCTATCAGAATTACGAGATCGAAGCGGAACAACGCGATCAACTGCAAGCTTTCCTCAAGGGTAAGGGGGTCGGTACCCTGATTCAATGGGGCGGAAAGCCGGTTCACCAATTCAAGTCTCTTGGGTTCGATCGGCCGCTGCCCGCGACCGATCGGTTGTTCGAGCGGATGCTGATGCTGCCGCTTAATATGTCCCTCGCGGACGACGATATCGCCTATGTTGCCGAAAAGATTCGTGAATTCTACGGCAAATGATTCAGTGGACAGGGAGATAGCATGACCTCATCCGATCTGGACGCCCTGGAGGCGTTGGCGCGTCGGATCCGACTCCACGCCGTGGAGATGACGCATCGGGGTAAGAGTTCACATGTCGGCTCTATTTTGTCGATCGCCGATATTCTTGCGAGCCTCTACGGGGCTGTGCTTCAGGTGCGCGCGCAGGAACCGCGCTGGGCCGCCCGGGATCGCTTTATCCTGAGTAAGGGGCATGCCGGGGCGGGGGTCTACGCCGCTTTGGCCGAGGCCGGGTTTTTCGAGGTCGAGAAGCTGCGTACTCATTACCAGAATGGTTCCGATCTGTCGGGCCATGTCTCCCACAAGGGGATACCCGGCGTCGAGTTTTCGACCGGCTCCCTGGGACACGGATTACCCGTCGGTGTCGGCATTGCCTTGGCGGGTAAGCTGGCACAGCGCGACAATCGGGTGTTCGTTCTGATGAGCGATGGTGAGTGCGACGAAGGCTCCAACTGGGAGGCCATCATGTTTGCGGCGCACCATCGTCTGGGCAACCTGACCGCCATCGTGGATTACAACAAGCTGCAAAGCATACAGTCGACCGAGGCTACACTCGGGCTCGAGCCGTTCGCCGACAAGTGGTCCAGTTTCGGCTGGGAAGTGATCGAGGTGGATGGCCATAATCATGAGCAACTTAGTGCTGCCCTGACCCAGGAGACTGTGCGCGATGGTCGGCCGCGCTGTGTCATCGCCCATACCACCAAGGGCAAGGGTGTCTCGTTCATGGAAAACCAGGTGCTTTGGCACTACCGCAGCCCTCAGGGCGAAGAGTTGGCGGCCGCGCTCAAGGAGTTGCAGGGATGAGAGACGCTTTCCTGAAGGCGCTGACGGAACTGGCCGCTGCCGATCAGCGGATCATGCTGCTGACGGCGGATCTTGGCTTCGGGGTATTTGAGGGATTCGCCGAACGCTTTCCGCAGCAGTACGTGAACGTCGGCGTGGCCGAACAGAATATGACGGGTATTGCCACCGGTCTCGCACTGGAAGGGCATACGGTATTCACCTATTCGATCGGTAATTTTCCCACGCTGCGCTGCCTGGAGCAGATACGCAATGACGCCTGCTATCACGGCGTCAACGTCAACGTGGTGGCCTCGGGCGGCGGGTTCAGCTACGGCGCGTTGGGCATGTCGCATCACGCCACCGAGGACATGGCAATCCTGCGCGCACTACCCGATATGACGGTGGTGGCGCCGGGCGATCGCTGGGAAGCCGGCGAGGCCACGCTGGCATTGGCGCGCACCCCCGGCGTTGGTTATCTGCGGCTGGACAAGACGGCGGCTTCCACCGTTCCCAGTGGCGATGAGGCGTTCGGGCTGGGGCGGGCGCGGCGGGTGCGTGAGGGCTCTGCTGCGACGTTGATTTGTGCGGGAGGCATTCTTGCGGAGGCGATGACGGCGGCGTCCGTTTTGGCGGAACAAGGCGTCGAATGCCGGGTGGTCAGCATGCACACGGTCAAACCGATAGATAAGGACGAGATTCGCTCTGCCGCGCTGGAGACCAGGGGCATAGTGACGGTTGAAGAGCACAATATTTCCGGTGGTCTGGGTAGTGCCGTTGCCGAGGTATGCATGGATGAAAACGTTCGACCGGGTTTCTTTTCAAGGGTCGCGCTCAATGACAGGTATTCCTCAATCGTCGGCGAGCAGGCTTATCTGAGACAGCGGTACGGCCTGGACGCGACGGCTATCGTCGAGCGGGTGTCACGGAATCTCAACGGGTAAGGCCGTATAGCTGCGGTAGCAATCGATGAAACGAGCTTTCGACTTCGTGCTGTCACTACTGGGATTGATCGTCGCCAGTCCTGTACTCGCTGTGGTGATGTTCCTGGTATGGTCTCAGGACCGTCATTCGCCGCTGTACATAGCGCCCCGCGTTGGTCGCGACGGCATTCCATTTCGCATGGTTAAACTGCGATCGATGGTGATAAACGCGGACAAGTCCGGCGTCGATTCCACGGCGGCGGACGACATGCGGATAACGCAGGTCGGTCATTTCATCCGGCGATATAAGCTTGATGAGGTGATGCAGCTATGGAATGTCTTTGTGGGGGACATGAGTCTGGTCGGTCCGCGACCGAATGTGGAGCGTGATGTTCGCTTGTATACCACTGAAGAGAAACGACTGTTGTCGATAAGACCGGGGATCACTGATTTTTCATCTATTGTGTTTGCGGACGAAGGTGACATCTTGCAGGGAAGAGATGATCCTGACTTGGCCTACAATCAGCTGATTCGGCCGTGGAAGAGCCGCTTGGGACTGTACTACGTGGACAATCGAACGCTGGGGATGGATTTCCGTTTGATTGTTCTGACGATAGTTGCAATTCTATCCAGGGTATCAGCGCTGAACGGGGTAGTGACGTTGCTGCGCAAACATGGCGCACCACATGAACTGGTCCGGGTCGCGGGACGCAGCGAGCCATTGATGCCGTATCCTCCTCCAGGTGCGGATGAAATAATCATGAACCGCTCATAGGTTCGGTGCTACGGTACAATTGCAGCTGGTGTCCATTGCGTCGGCAATAATCAGCTGTGACGCGGCCGTTACGTGTGGCTGCGCCGTGAAACCGGCAAATGCAGGGAGTAGGGATAGTTGATGAGCGAAAGTGAACAGTCAATTCCGGTCTCCAGACCGCTGCCATCTTGGGCGACAACGGTAGCACTATGGATTATTGGCCTCTTTCCGGTGGTGTCTTTCTCTTTTAACCACGGCGGCAGCACATTATATGGATTGCTGCTTTTGATGGCGCTTTTCTTCGCATGGCCTGAATGGCGATACTTGGAACGTCAGGAAAAATTTCTGGTTATCGGATATCTCCTGTTATTTGCAGTGGCGGTACTGAGTTTTGTCCATGTGCAGGATTGGGACAACAGTTTCCGCAGACTGAGCCGCATATTCCGAATCGCGACATTTGGGCTTCTGTTCATGTTTTTGCACCGGGCGCGTGTCGAGCCCGGAAAAGTATTGTTGTTCGGGCTGTGCGCTGCGGCGGTTTCCGTTGCGTTTCAGGCCTGGTATGGCACGACGTTTGACCACATAAGCCGAATCGTCGGTTTGTATAATCCTGAAATCTTCGGCGATATATCGGTATTGGTAGCGACGCTATTGATGGCCGCCACTATAACGGTAGTACGTGACAGGCGCTTGCGTGTCGGCGTGGGTGTGCTGGCACTGTTCGCCTTGTATGCTACGGCCCGGTCGCTGACACGGGGTGCATGGATTTACGTTCCGGTTGCCGGTGTAATCCTGTTCTTCTGTTTTTGCTCCATGTTGCTCAGCAGGAAACGCGTGCTGGTGCTCATAATGGCATTGATTGTACTCCTTGGTTTGTGGGCCTACCGTAGCAGCAGTGTGGCTGACCGGATTGATCAAACGTTCAGTTCGATGGAGACATTTGCCAGAAACCCGGCCGTGAGCACATCGCTGGGCGAACGTCTCAATTTGTGGCGCAACAGTGTTCTTATCTGGGAGAACCATCCATTCATCGGTACCGGACTCGGCGACTTCAAACGCGATAATCAGAAGTTGATCGCGGAGGGACGCTCAATCAACGACTCTATCGGCGTGTATGGTCATGCCCACAATATCTATTTCGACTCCTTGGCCACTATGGGTTTACTCGGTCTGTTTGCCGTGATTGTCGCCATTGTCGTTCTGCCGTTTCGTTTTTTTCTTCGTCATTGGCGCCAGGCGCAGGGGGAATGGCCACGCTTTTATGCCTTGGGTGGCATGCTGTCGGTGGCGGGTTTTGCCACCTTTGGGCTTACGGAGCATTGGTTGGGGCGCAATCCCTTCGTGAATCCCTACATATTTTATGTGCTGACGTTCGCTATCAGCTTGAGTGTCCGTAATCTCAGCGACTCCGATGTGGGAAAAAGGTCGCCTGTTGGAACAACGGAAGCGATGTTTAGCAATCATACGGGATGACGGCACGTTAATTATCGATTCGCTTGTCCGGCCGGTCGTAACGGTTCCGTCTGGTCTAATGCGGACTTCACAAGACGGGCATGGGCATTGCACGGCTAATATTGAGGACAACTGATGCCCATGGACGTCCGAGGTATGGCGTTGATGAAGGGAACGCGCTTGAGTAGGAATGAATGAGTTGTTCCAACCCATGGCAGCTTGAGTGTTTATAAAGTGCGTTGGAACGAAGGCCGGAAATGTATACCGGTTTTGTAGGTGTAGTTTTGGTTCTTTCGATACGATTGGATGATGACGCGATAATACATACCATGCGGCACTACCTACATCGGCTTCCTACATGGCTGAAAAAGTTCGCCCTGATCGGCCTGGACCTTGTGCTTGTGCCGTTCTCGCTGTGGGCCGCGCTGTCGCTTCGTTTGGGGCAGTGGTTGACGGCAGTGAACCCCTATCTGCTGCCTGTCACGGCGCTGTCCTTCTTTACCGTCGCCCTATTTATACGCTTGGGACTCTATCGCATGGTGGTGCGCTATATCGGATGGCGCATGATGGAACCTGTGGCAAAGGGCGTGGCGGGCTCCGCGGGTATCCTGCTCGCAATCATGCTTATCATGCCGGGGCATGTTCTGCCGCGTTCGACATTTGTTCTCTACGGCCTTGTCCTGTTTCCGCTGATAGCGGGAAGCCGATGGCTGCTGCGTAAGATGATGGGGGAGATCACTCCGCGCCGGCTGGGCGGCAAGCCTATCGCGATATATGGCGCTGGTGGAGGCGGACGGCAGTTGGTGACGATGCTACGGTCCGGCATCGAATATCGGCCGGTGGCTTTTCTGGATGACGACATTACAGTGCAAGGACGCACTATAGATGGAATCGATATCTATGCGCCGTCTGACGAACGAACGTTGGAACGCCTGCAGCGACTGGGGGTAAAAGAGGTTCTACTCTCCATTCCGTCGCTAGGGCCGGCTAAGCGGCGACAGATACTGGAACGATTGGACCACTGGCCCTTTCATGTCAGAACTGTTCCTGGATTACATGACATCATGGTCGGTCGGGCGAGGTTGGATGACCTGCAGGATATCCGTATAGAGGACCTCTTGGGACGCGATCCTATCCCGCCGATGGCCGGGCTGTTGCACCGCTGCATCGAGGGTAGGGCGGTGCTGGTGACCGGGGCCGGCGGTTCGATCGGCTCGGAATTATGTCGGCAGGCGCTGGAACTAAATCCGCGCGCACTGGTGTTGCTGGAACAATCAGAGTATGCGCTTTATCGCATTGAGCTTGAATTGCGTGAACAGATGTTGCGGACCAATACGTCGACGGAGCTGGTTGCGCTTTTGGGATCAGTTCAGGACACGGAACTTCTATCACGCATTTTTTCCACATTTTCCATTGAGACGGTTTACCACGCCGCTGCCTATAAGCATGTGCCTTTAGTGGAGCATAATTCCATTGAAGGTGTACGTAACAATGTAATCGGTACACTGAATACAGCATTGGCCGCGCGTTCTGCAGGCGTAAAATATTTTGTTTTGATTTCTACCGATAAAGCGGTACGGCCGACCAATATCATGGGAGCCAGTAAGCGGATGGCCGAGCTCGCGGTGCAGGCGTTGGCTGCGGATGGCGGAATTACCTGCTTCAGTATCGTGCGCTTCGGCAATGTGCTTGGGTCATCGGGTTCGGTTGTTCCATTGTTCAGGGAACAGATCGCGCGAGGCGGTCCGATCACACTGACCCATCCAGAGGTGACACGCTATTTCATGACGATACCGGAGGCCGTCCAACTGGTGATCCAGGCCGGTGCCATGGCGGCGGGGGGGGATGTGTTTGTACTCGACATGGGCGAATCGGTGAAAATAGGGGATCTTGCGGTGCGTATGGTTCGTCTAAGCGGTCTAGAAGTACGTGATGATGCGCATCCTGATGGCACAATTGCAATTGATGTCACGGGATTGCGCCCGGGTGAAAAACTCTATGAGGAGCTGCTGATTGGTGGTGCGGTTTTTGGGACGGAGCATCCACGTATTATGCGAGCCGAAGAAGAATATGTGTTGTGGTCAGAGTACGCATCGCTGAGAGAGGAACTGGAAGAATTGATAAAACGCCGCGATGCGGATGCCTTACGACACATGATGGCACGATGGGTTGCGGGATATACGCCATCTCCCCATCTCTCTGATAGCCTATTTATGCATGAACAGCGCAGCACTAATTCCTAGCTCATATCTGTGTAGACTTGGTTGTGCCGCTGAACTGTACTCGTCATCAAGATTCTCCTGCATGCCCATGAGCGACACGGCAGTGGCCGTTACTTAAGAGGCATCGAAGAGTTGCCGCATATGTCGTCGTTTTTGTCCGACTGGCAGCATGATTTTGCTTCGGGTAGTGACATCAATTTCATGTAAGCGAAGGCAGCACGAGACCATGATTATGATTGCGGGGTTTGAATGCAACACATATGGTTTGAAAGTCTGTCGTTGCATGGAACTATATCTAAGGATAGAACGCACGCGGCTGCGTAGTTGAGGACGCTATGGGAACGCCTCGCGCGAACATTGGCTGTAATGATGGACCGTGTGGAGTAAGAAAATAATGAACGTCTTGGTCGTGGGCGGTGCCGGTTATATAGGTTCCCACATGGTGAAAGCACTGCTGGCTACCGGGCATGATGTTACCGTGCTGGACAATTTGTCCGGTGGCTATCGGGACGCGGTGCCGGAAGGACGGCTGGTAGTCGGCGATATGGCGGATGGGGCGCTGCTCGACCAGCTGTTCACCGCGGGCCGGTTCGATGGAGTAATGCAATTCGCCGCCTTCATCCAGGTGGGTGAGTCGGTAATCGATCCCGGCAAGTACTACCGTAATAACGTCGCCAATACTCTGCCGCTGCTCGATGCGATGGTACGACATCGGGTCGTGAACATCATCTTCTCTTCGACGGCCGCCATTTTCGGGGAACCGCAGTACGTACCGATAGACGAAACGCATCCGCTGGTACCGATTAATCCCTATGGTCGTAGCAAACTCATGGTTGAGCAGATACTGGAAGATTACGACCGTGCCTATGGGTTACGCTCGGTCTGCCTGCGCTATTTCAACGCGGCTGGGGCCGATCCGGAAGGTGAGCTTGGGGAGCGCCACGAGCCTGAAAGCCATTTAATTCCCTTGGTGCTACAGGCGGCTTCCGGACGACGAGCGGCCATTACCGTCTACGGTACCGATTACGATACGCCGGATGGGACCTGCATTCGTGATTACATCCATGTTAATGACCTGTGCGATGCACATTTGTTGGCGCTGCGACGATTGGCCAATGGCGGCCCCAGTGCACGGTACAATCTTGGCAACGGCAACGGCTTTTCAGTGCAGCAGGTTATTGAAGCCGCGCGTCTCGTGACCGGATGTGATATCCCTGTGTTATACGCTGAGCGTCGTGCGGGGGATGCGGCGCGCTTGGTAGCGGATTCGCGGCGTATCCGCGATGGGCTCGGCTGGCAGCCACTATATACCTCACTTGAAGATATAGTGGCGCATGCGTGGCGCTGGGAGCGCAACACATCATGGAAGCCGATCCCAACTCGTTGATTGAACAAAAATTTACTGCAAAGGGAAGGTGTATACTGATTCTTCGCCTGAGGGTGGCGATAGTATGAAACATCGGCTAGGCAGCTGACGAGCGTTGCAACGGCGATTCAAATAGCCTGTCCGCCGGATAGACCTCGCGTCGAGTTATCTTGTATGTCGCAGTGGTCCGGAGGCTGGACATGGCGGATAATTGGCATCGCGTGATAGCGCGCAGCGATCACCTGATCGTAACTTTTTGGTAAACGCCCGCGTGATATGTACTATTACATTTGTGAGCGGAGCGTCCGCGGCAACTAGGGGAGCTGCGGCTGGCCGAACCGCTGCGCTGATCGGATTGAAAATAGGTGCATATTCGGGGGCGCTGTGACGACGTTTATGCAGGTATACCGTGTTGTCTTTTGTCGCTGACGATACGACACTGAGCAAGTAAGGTTGCGGCGTAAACGTCGTGAACTGTGATATCCGGACATTGGACAGTCGTATGCGATATTTCTTCTGCTTCAAAACGGCAGCGATGGTACTGGCGATGGCGCTCCTGTCTGGGTGCGCCAGCCTCGTGACCAACCGGCTCGCGGGCAACCTTTCCGATGCCATAATCAACCAGGACGATCCCCAAATCGTGCGGGATGGAGCGCCTGCCTACCTGTTGCTGGTCGACGGTCTCATCC
>OFHG01000109.1_pt1 | contig 37841 bp, 48 predicted proteins | sample 1521931 | NCBI WGS metagenome assembly OFHG01 (sample SAMEA2468438, study PRJEB22500) | soil metagenome | biome: Glassland; feature: Farmland; material: Clay | place: Australia | collected 2013-01-31 | depth 0.55 m
GGGCGACAACGTGAACATGAAGGTATCGCTGATTGCTCCCATTGCGATGGAAGAGGGTCTGCGTTTTGCAATCCGCGAAGGTGGCCGTACCGTCGGCGCCGGCGTGGTTGCCAAGGTTATCGAGTAATAGATATGGCAAACCAGAAGATTCGCATCCGCTTGAAGGCTTTCGACCATCGCTTGATCGATCAGTCGGCCAAGGAGATCGTCGATACCGCCAAGCGCACCGGCGCCCAGGTGAAGGGACCGATCCCGTTGCCGACCAAAAAGGAGCGTTTCACGATTCTGATCTCTCCGCACGTCAACAAGGATGCGCGCGATCAGTACGAGATGCGTACCCATAAGCGCATGATGGAGATCGTGGACCCGACGGATAAGACCGTCGACGCCCTGATGAAGTTGGATCTGGCCGCCGGCGTGGATGTGCAGATTAAGTTGAGCTGATTTGGTGGGCCGGCGTTTTGCTGGCCTCCAGTTTTTCTTAAATGGTGCCGATCAATCGTAATCGGCATGGATAGAGGTTATAACAATGGCAATTGGTGTTATTGGACGTAAAGCCGGGATGACCCGCGTCTTTACCGAAGATGGCGTCACCATTCCGGTGACGGTTATCGAGGTAGAGCCCAATCGCGTCGCTCAGCTCAAGACCCTTGAAACCGACGGCTACCGTGCCGTGCAGGTGACCGTAGGAGAGCGCCGCGCGAGCCGTGTGACCAAGCCGATGGCGGGACACTTCGCTAAGGCAGGTATCGAGGCCGGTCGTACCCTGTGCGAATTTCGTTTGAACGGTGACGAAGGCTCCGATTTGGCCACAGGCGGCGAGATCAAGGTGAGTATTTTCGCCGCTGGCCAGCACGTCGACGTTAGCGGTACCTCCATCGGTAAAGGTTTCGCTGGTTCCGTTAAGCGCCACCACTTCCGTACCCAGGACATGACGCACGGTAACTCCCGCTCGCATCGTGTACCGGGCTCCATCGGCCAGAACCAGACCCCCGGTCGTGTCTTTAAAGGTAAGAAGATGACCGGTCATCTGGGTAACGTTGCGCGTACCATCCAGCATTTGGAAGTGGTGCGTGTCGATACCGAACGCAATCTCCTGCTGGTCAAGGGCGCCGTGCCGGGACCCAAGGGCGGCGATGTTGTCGTGCGTCCGAGCGTTAAGGTCTGAGGGGGTAGACGATGGAAATTAAGCTGACGACTCCGACCGGTCGCGCGTCCACGAAATCCGTCGAGGTTTCCGACGTGATGTTCGGTCAGGATTTCAATCAGGATTTGGTGCATCAGGTTGTCACCGCCTATATGGCCGGTGGGCGTGCCGGTACCAAGGGGCAGAAGAGCCGCGCCGAGGTTAACCATACGACGGCGAAGCCGTGGCGCCAGAAGGGCACCGGCCGCGCGCGTGCTGGTATGAGTTCCAGCCCGCTGTGGCGTGGCGGTGGCAAGACGTTTGCGGCGACGACCCGCGATTTCAGTCAGAAGGTCAACAAGAAGATGTATCGCGCCGCGCTGCGTTCGATCATGTCGGAACTGGTGCGCCAAGAGCGCCTGGTTGTCGTTGACAAGTTCGATATGGAAGCGCCGAAGACCAAGCAATTGATGGAAAAGCTGAAGGATATGGGTATCAACAACGCGCTGATCGTGACCGACGAACTGGGCGACAACTTATATTTGTCGGCGCGCAACCTGGTCCACGTTGACGTACGCATGGCGCGTCATGTGGACCCGGTCAGCCTGGTTGGCTTCGAGAAGGTGCTGATTACCGTACCTGCTCTGAAGCAGGTAGAGGAGATGCTGGCATGAATCAGGAACGTTTGATGAAGGTCCTGCTGGCTCCGCATGTGTCGGAGAAGAGCAGTGCCGCCGCTGAGCGTAATAACCAATACGTGTTTCGTGTTGTCACCGATGCCAGCAAGCCCGAGATCAAGGCCGCCGTGGAAAAACTGTTCAACGTCGCGGTGGAAGGCGTCACCGTGAGTACGGTGAAGGGCAAGGTCAAGCGCTTCGGCCAGCAGTTGGGCCGCCGTAGCGATTGGAAGAAGGCGTACGTCACCCTGAAGGCTGGTCAAGAGATCAACTTCATGGGTGGGGAATAACGTTTGAAGGACGTCGAAGATGGCTATTGTTAAACTCAAACCGACATCCCCCGGACGCCGTTTCGTCGTCAAGGTGGTGAATCCCGACCTGCATAAAGGTGCGCCCCATGCACCGTTGCTGGATAAGAAGACAAACAAGGGCGGCCGTAATAACTCGGGGCGTATCACTGTGCGTCACCAAGGCGGTGGCCACAAGCAACACTACCGTATAGTCGATTTCAAACGTGATAAGGACGGCGTTGCGGGCGTGGTCGAACGTCTTGAATACGATCCGAATCGCACTGCGAATATTGCGCTGATCAAGTATGCTGATGGCGAGCGTCGCTACATTATCGCGCCGCGCGGCGTTACCGCCGGTGATGAGTTGATGTCCGGCACACAGGCTCCGATCAAGCCGGGCAATTGCCTAGCGCTGCGTGACATCCCGGTCGGTAGCACGGTCCATTGCATCGAGTTGAAGGCCGGAAAGGGTGCGCAATTGGCGCGTTCTGCCGGTGCATCGGTGCAACTCGTTGCGCGCGAAGGTACCTATGCAACCTTGCGTTTGCGCTCCGGTGAGATGCGCAAGGTGCGCGCCGAATGCCGTGCCACCATCGGTGAGGTAGGTAACTCCGAGCACAGCTTGAAGAAGTTCGGCAAGGCCGGCGCCAAGCGTTGGATCGGTATTCGCCCGACCGTTCGCGGTACGGCGATGAACCCGGTCGACCATCCGCACGGTGGTGGTGAGGGGCGTAACTTTGGTAAGCACCCGACTACTCCGTGGGGTGTGCCGACCAAGGGTTACAAGACCCGTAATAACAAGCGCACCGATAAGATGATCGTGCGCCGTCGCAACCAGAAATAACGGAAGAGGGCTACGGTAATGCCGCGTTCTGTAAAGAAGGGGCCCTTCATCGACCACCACCTCGTGAAGAAGGTCGAGCAGGCTGTCGCCAGTAATGTTAAGAGGCCGATCAAAACTTGGTCGCGCCGTTCGATGGTTCTGCCGGACATGGTCGGTCTGACCATCGCCGTGCATAATGGTCGGCAGCATGTGCCGGTGCTGGTGAGTGACAACATGGTCGGTCACAAGCTGGGTGAGTTCGCGCCGACCCGCACTTTCCGCGGTCATGCAGCGGACAAGAAGGCGAAGAGATAAGGGGTAATGACGATGGAAGTGGCAGCAAAATTGCGCTACGCGCGCATTTCTCCCCAGAAGTGCCGCTTGGTCGCCGACTTGGTTCGTGGTATGCCGGTGGAGAGAGCTCTGCAGGCGCTGACCTTCAGCCAGAAAAAAGGCTCCGATATGGTCAAGAAGGTGCTGGAGTCGGCTATTGCCAACGCCGAGCATAACGAAGGTGCGGATATCGACGAGTTGAAGGTCGCCAAGATCTTCATCGACGAGGGTCCGATCCTCAAGCGGATGCAGGCGCGTGCCAAAGGCCGCGGCAACCGGATCAGCAAGCGTACCAGTCACATTACTGTGATGGTCGCGGACAAGTGATAGAGAGGCAGTAATGGGACAGAAAGTTCACCCGACCGGTATCCGTCTCGGCATCACCAAAGACTGGACTTCCAAGTGGTACGCCGACAGCAAGAACTTCGCTGAGTTCCTGCACAGTGATCTCAAGGTGCGCGAGTTTCTGCAGAAGAAGCTGGCCCAGGCATCCGTTAGCCGTATCCAGATCGAGCGTCCAGCCCGTAATGCACGCATTACCATCCATACGGCTCGTCCGGGGTTGGTGATCGGTAAGAAGGGTGAGGATATCGAACGCCTGCGGCAGGAAGTGTCTGCGATGATGAAGGTGCCGGTGCACATCAACATCGAAGAGGTGCGCAAGCCGGAGCTGGATGCCACTTTGGTTGCTCAGAGTGTTGCGCAGCAGTTGGAGCGCCGTATCATGTTCCGACGTGCTATGAAGCGCGCAGTGCAAAATGCCATGCGCTTGGGTGCCCAAGGCGTGAAGATCAGTGTAGCCGGCCGCCTGAACGGCGCCGAGATTGCGCGCAGCGAGTGGGTTCGCGAGGGTCGCGTGCCGTTACACACCTTGCGCGCTGATATCGACTACGGCTTTGCTGAAGCCAACACCACTTATGGGGTTATTGGTGTTAAGGTCTGGATCTTCAAGGGTGAAGTGTTTGACCGCGGCGATGCCGCCGGCGCGGCTGCCGAAAAGGCCGCAGCCAACTGATTTGAGGAGTAGGTAAGATGCTTCAGCCCAAACGCACAAAATTCCGTAAGCAGCACAAGGGTCGCAACCGCGGACTGGCGAACAACGGTAATAAGGTGAGCTTTGGTGAATTCGGCCTGAAGAGCGTCGAGCGTGGCCGTATTACGGCTCGCCAGATCGAGGCCGCCCGTCGTGCCATGACTCGCCACGTCAAGCGCGGTGGCAAGATTTGGATTCGCATCTTCCCCGACAAGCCGATTACCCAGAAGCCGCTGGAAGTTCGTCAGGGTAAAGGTAAGGGTAATGTGGAATATTGGGTTGCTCTGATCCAACCCGGCAAGATGCTGTATGAAATGGAAGGGGTTGGCGAGGATATCGCTCGTGAGGCGTTTCGCCTGGCGGCGGCCAAGTTGCCTCTGAAGACCGCGTTTGTAACCCGTACGGTGCTGTGATGAAAGCGAACGAAATCAAGCAGAAGAGCGTCGAGGAGCTGAATCAAGAGTTGCTCGGCCTGCTGCGTGAGCAGTTTAACCTGCGTATGCAGAAAGGCACGGGTCAGCTGTCCCAGCCGCACCGCGTGAAGGTGGTACGTCGCGACATCGCCCGGGTCAAGACCATTCTGAATGAAAAGGCAGGTAAGACAGAATGAGCGAGCAGAGCAAATTGACCCGTATCGAAACGGGTCGTGTCGTCAGTGACAAGATGGACAAGACGATTACCGTGCTTATTGAGCGCCGGGTTAAGCATCCGCTTTACGGCAAGTATGTGAAACGTTCTACCAAGTTGCATGCCCACGATGAGCAAAACGAGTGCAATGAAGGGGATGTGGTGGCCATTGAGGCATGCCGTCCTCTCTCTAAGAGCAAAGCGTGGCGCCTGGTTAAAGTGGTAGAGAAGGCGAGCTGATCGATTAATTTAGCGATCACCCGGCCGATTGCAGGCGCTCGGCGCATGGGCCTCAGGCAAAAAAATTTGGGGTCCGGCGCCGTTTGGTGTTATTATCCCGCGCCTTTCCGATACGGCCGAAGTGATTGTGTGGAGACACAGCCATGATACAGATGCAAACCAAGCTGGATGTGGCCGATAACAGCGGAGCCCGCGTAGTCCAGTGCATCAAAGTACTGGGCGGTTCGCACCGCCGTTACGCCGGCATCGGTGACGTTATTAAGGTTAGCGTTAAGGAAGCCATCCCCCGGGGCAAGGTCAAGAAGGGGGAGGTCTACAACGCTGTGGTAGTTCGCACCGCCAAAGGTGTGCGTCGGTCGGATGGCTCGTTGATTCGTTTCGACGGCAATGCGGCCGTACTGCTCAACAACAAGCTTGAGCCGATCGGAACCCGTATTTTTGGCCCGGTGACCCGTGAACTTCGTACTGAAAAGTTCATGAAGATAGTGTCGCTGGCGCCGGAAGTGCTGTAAGGCAGAGAGTAAACGAAGATGCGCAAGATTAAGAAAGGTGATGAGGTAGTCGTCCTCACCGGTAGGGACAAAGGGCGCCGGGGCAGTGTGCTGCGGGTGCTCGACGCCGAACGGGTGATCGTGGAGGGCGTCAATATGGTGAAGAAGCACCAGAAACCCAATCCGATGAAGGGGACGCCGGGCGGCATCATCGAAAAAGAGACGTCGATCCACGTTTCTAATGTGGCACTGTTCAATGCGGCGACCGGTAAGGGCGAGCGCGTAAGCGTGAAGTTCCTTGATGACGGGCGCAAGGTGCGTTACTTCAAGTCCAACGGCGAAGTCGTGGACGCGTAAGTCGGGTAAGCGACAATGGCGAGACTACAGCAGGTATATAAAGAAAAGGTTGTCCCGCAGCTGATGCAAGAGCGCGGTTACGCCAATGTTATGGAGGTGCCTCGCATCACCAAGATCACGCTGAATATGGGCGTCGGTGAGGCTGCGGCTGATAAGAAGATTCTGGATCACGCGATCTCCGATATGACCAAAATTGCCGGGCAGAAGCCGGTGGCGACGTTGGCGCGAAAATCGGTGGCGGGTTTCAAGATCCGTGAAGGCTGGCCGATCGGCTGTAAGGTCACTTTGCGGGGTGCGAAGATGTACGAATTCCTGGATCGCTTGATTAGTATTGCGATGCCGCGTATTCGCGATTTCCGCGGCGTTAGTCCCAAGTCCTTCGATGGTCGCGGTAACTACAGCATGGGTGTGAAAGAACAGATCATGTTCCCGGAGATCGATTACGACAAAATCGATCAGCTGCGTGGCATGGATATCACAATTACCACGAATGCAAAGAGCGACGATGACGGCCGCGCGTTGCTGCGCGCTTTCAACTTCCCGTTCAGGGCTTGAGGGATAGATCATGGCAAAGACTTCCATGAAGATGCGCGAGCTGAAACGCGATAAGCTGGTGGCGAAGTACGCAGCGAAGCGTGCGGAGATTAAAAGCAAGCTTAAAGATGTGAATATCAGCTTGGAAGAGCGTGATGCACTGCAATTGAAGTTGCAAAAGATGCCGCGCGATGCCAGCCCGGTTCGGCAGCATCAACGTTGCAGTCTGACCGGCCGTCCGCACGGCGTATACCGTAAGTTCGGTTTGGGTCGCAATAAGTTGCGTGAAGCGACGATGCGGGGCGACGTTCCCGGTCTGCGTAAGGGCAGCTGGTAATTTCTCATTTAACACAGGGGATATCGATACAATGAGTATGACTGATCCGATTGCCGATATGCTCACGCGTATCCGCAACGCCCTCAGTGCGCAAAAGCAGGACGTCTCGATGCCGTCGTCGAAGCTGAAGGTGAATATCGCCAAGCTGCTGAAAGACGAAGGATATATTTCTGACTTTTCGGTCGAGGGCGCTGATGGCAAACCGACCCTGAAGGTGGCGCTTAAGTACTACCAGGGAAAGCCGGTCATTGACATGCTGCGCCGCGTTAGCCGCCCTGGCCTGCGTCAGTACAAGGGCAAGGACGATTTGCCGAATGTGCGCGGCGGCTTGGGCATCGCCATTATCTCCACCCCAGCCGGACTGATGACCGACCGCGCAGCGCGTAAAGCGGGCCATGGCGGCGAAGTCCTGTGCTTTGTCTCTTAAAGGTGGTCTGACATGGCAAGAGTACTCAATCCCGTTTTTATCCCCGCCGGCGTTCAGGTGACCGTTAACGGTCAGGTGCTGAGCATCAAGGGCGCGAAAGGCACGGTAGACCATTTGGTCCGTGACGACGTGGCTATTGTGCACGACGATAACGCGCTGCGTTTTAGTCCGCGTAAAGAAGGTCAGACCGCCATCGCTATGGTTGGTACCACGCGAGCATTGGTGGGTAATATTTTCAAGGGCGTTAGTGCCGGCTTCGAAAAGAAACTCGAATTGGTCGGCGTCGGTTACCGTGCCCAGGCACAGGGTGCGGTGCTGAATTTGACGCTTGGCTTTTCTCACCCGGTGAAGTATGACGCGCCGGCCGGCATTTCCATTGAGACGCCGAGCCAGACCGAAATCGTGGTGAAAGGCATCGATAAGCAGCAAGTCGGTCAGGTAGCAGCGGATATCCGCGCCTACCGTCCGCCCGAGCCTTACAAGGGCAAGGGAATCAAGTATGCGGGTGAGGTTATCATCCGCAAAGAGGCGAAGAAGAAGTAGGGTCCTAAGCAATGAACGAGAAAAAATCTGCACGTTTGCGCCGCGCCGCGCGCGCCCGCGCAAAGATTCGGGAGCTGGGCGCCTACCGCTTGAGTATTTATCGTACTCCGCGCCACATTTACGCCCAGGTTATCGCTCCGAACGGTTCGGAAGTGGTTGCCGCAGCTTCCACACTGCAGGCGGACGTTAAGAGTGGGGTGAAGGCCACTGGCAATATCGAAGCGGCCGCTGCTGTGGGAAAGGCTGTTGCCGAGAAGGCGAAAGCCGCAGGCGTGACGAGGGTTGCCTTTGACCGCGCCGGCTTTAAGTATCATGGCCGAGTTAAGGCATTGGCTGACGCCGCTCGGGAAAACGGTCTGGAATTCTAAGGGTTAGATTATGGCGGGATTTGACGTAGTTCCGAACGGCGACGGCTTGAATGAAAAGCTTATCGCCGTGAATCGTGTATCCAAGACGGTAAAGGGCGGTCGGCAGTTCGCCTTCTCCGCGCTCACTGTCGTTGGTGACGGTCAGGGTAAAGTCGGTGTCGGTACCGGCAAGGCACGCGAAGTTCCCGTGGCCATCGCAAAAGCGATGGAAAAGGCACGCAAGAACATGCAGCAGATCGCGGTGACCAACGACGGTACCCTGCAACATCCTGTGACCTCGCGTCACGGTGCGGCTAAGGTGTTTATGCAGCCTGCGTCGGCAGGTACCGGTATTATCGCCGGCGGCGCTATGCGCGCGGTGTTGGAGATCGCGGGTGTTCGTGATGTGTTGGCGAAATGCATCGGATCCAGCAATCCCAATAACGTAGTCCGCGCCACGATGAAAGGGCTAGCCGGCATGGACTCGCCTGAGACTGTGGCCGCCAAGCGTGGGAAGTCTGTCAAAGAGATTTTGGAATAAGTCATGACCGAGAACAAAAAGCTGAAAGTGACTCTGGTCCGTAGCATTCACCATCGTCTCGCTGCCCATAAGGCTAGCGTGAACGGGTTGGGGTTGCGTCGGATGCATCAGACGGTTGAGGTTGAGGATACGCCGTGTACGCGCGGGATGATTAATAAGGTGTCCTATTTGTTGAAGGTTGAAGGAGCTTGATCATGCGTTTGAATACGCTCAAGCCCGGCGCAGGCGCCCGCAAAGCGGGTAAACGCCTTGGTCGCGGTATCGGTTCCGGTCTGGGCAAGACCAGCGGGCGTGGTCATAAAGGTCAGCACGCGCGCGCCGGTGGTTTCCATAAAGTCGGATTTGAGGGCGGCCAGATGCCGCTTCAGCGCCGTCTGCCTAAAGTTGGATTTCGTTCGCAGATAAGCCGCGAAGTGGCGGAAGTGCGCTTGCATGAGTTGACGAAAGTTGAAGGCGACACGGTTGACCTGCTGGCGCTCAAGACCGCAAATGTCGTTGGGCATGACATCAAGCGCGTTAAAGTGATCGCTTCCGGTGAGTTGGCGAGGGCGATGACCGTAAAAGGTCTTGGGGTCACCAAGGGTGCCCGCGCCGCAATTGAAGCCGCCGGTGGTAAGGTCGAGGAATAGTGAGTAACCGCAACGCCATGACCGGCGCCCTTGGGGGCGGGAAGCTTACGGAACTGAAGCAACGCTTGTTGTTTTTGCTGGGTGCGTTATTGGTGTTCCGGATCGGGACACACATTCCGGTGCCGGGTATCGATCCGGTTGCGTTGTCGAAGCTGTTTGAACAGCAGCGCGGTTCCATCCTGGACATGTTCAACATGTTTTCCGGTGGTGCATTGCGACGCTTCAGCGTGTTTGCTCTGGGTATCATGCCGTACATTTCGGCGTCGATCATTGTCCAGTTGCTTACCAAGGTATGGCCGCATTTGGAGCAATTGAGCAAGGAAGGCGCTGCGGGCAAGCGCAAGATCACTCAATACACGCGTATGGGTACGCTGGCGCTGGCCCTGTTTCAGGGCCTGGGCGTGGCAATAATGCTGGAGGGTCAGCGTGCCGGGGGCGCGCCGGTGGTCGTGGTTCCCGGGCTGGCATTTCGGTTTGTGACCGTATTGACGCTGGTTTCGGGTACTCTGTTCCTGATGTGGCTGGGTGAACAGGTGACCGAACGGGGTATCGGCAACGGCATATCGATGATCATATTTGCCGGTATCGTGGCCGGGTTGCCTGCGGCGGTTGGCGGTACGCTGGAATTGGCCCGCACGGGCGAAATGAACCCGATTATGATCCTGATGCTGTTTGCGGTGGCGTTGGTGGTCACGGCATTCGTGGTGTTCGTTGAGCGGGGTCAACGTCGCATTACTGTGAATTACGCCAAACGTCAGATGGGACGCAAGATGTATGCTGGGCAGACCAGCCATCTGCCGCTTAAAGTGAACATGGCGGGGGTAATCCCACCGATTTTCGCGTCGAGCATTATTCTGTTTCCGGCGACCCTGGGACGCTGGTTTGGAACCGCCAAGGGACTTGGCTGGATGCAGGACGTGGCCGCGATGTTGTCGCCGGGGCAGCCTCTGTACGTGGCTTTGTATGCCGCGGCGATCGTGTTTTTCTGCTTCTTCTATACGGCGTTGATGTTCGACCCGAAGGAGACAGCGGATAATTTGAAAAAGTCAGGGGCTTTCGTGCCCGGTATTCGGCCGGGCGAGCAGACTTCTCGGTATATCGACGCAATCCTTAGCCGGTTAACACTGGCGGGCGCGGTCTATATCACGCTGGTGTGCCTGTTGCCGGAGTTCTTGATCGAGTATTGGCACGTGCCGTTCTATTTCGGCGGCACGTCGTTGCTGATTATCGTCGTGGTGGTGATGGATTTTATGGCGCAGGTTCAGGCTCATCTCATGTCGCACCAGTACGAAGGGTTGATGAAGAAGGCGAATTTGAAAGGGCACGGCCGCGTGGGTCTTTGATCCGCTAGCGCCCGCACCCAGTATAGGAATTTTGGGAGAAAGACGATGAAAGTCCAGGCATCTGTCAAAAAGATTTGCCGCAATTGCAAGATTGTTCGCCGTAAGGGCGTCGTGCGGGTGATCTGTTCGTCCGACGCGCGCCACAAGCAGCGCCAGGGTTGATGACGCGGCTCCGTTTGGCGACGGACGGAGCTTGACCAAAGAATGGTTCAACAGTAACATTGCTCGTTTTACCGCCTTTGGGTGGTAGCGGCGTTTGATATTTGAGGAAAGGCTCGATGGCCCGTATTGCAGGCATTAACATCCCGGTGCAGAAGCATACCGTCATCGCGTTGACCGCGATCTACGGTGTCGGAAACACCCGCGCCCGGCAGATTTGCTCGGCAGCTGGTGTGCGTCCGGAAGTGAAGGTTAAGGATCTGAGCGAAGCGGAGATAGAAGGGCTGCGCACGGAAGTCGCGAAATTCTCGGTCGAGGGCGACTTACGCCGGGAAATTTCTATGAATATCAAGAGGTTGATGGATTTGGGCTGCTATCGTGGTCTGCGTCATCGGCGCGGTTTGCCGGTGCGTGGTCAGCGCACGCGCACCAACGCGCGCACCCGCAAAGGGCCACGCCGAGCGATCAGGAAGTAACCGACAATACCCCGCCGTGTGCGGGATATCGGCTATAAACTAGGAATTTACACATGGCAAAAGCAGCGGCTACACGCACTCGCAAGAAGGTGAAGAAGAATGTGGTGGACGGTATCGCCCACGTTCACGCCTCCTTCAACAACACTATCGTGACCATTACCGATCGTCAGGGCAACACGCTTTCGTGGGCGACCTCCGGTGGTTCGGGCTTCCGCGGCTCGCGCAAGAGCACCCCGTTTGCGGCGCAGGTTGCCGCCGAGGCAGCGGGCGCGAAGGCACAGGAGTACGGCATGAAGAATCTTGAGGTCCGGGTGCAGGGGCCTGGCCCGGGTCGTGAATCGGCTGTGCGTGCGCTTAATGCTAAAGGTTTTAAGATTCTCAGTATTTCCGACGTGACGCCTATTCCGCATAACGGCTGCCGTCCGCCGAAAAAGCGTCGCGTGTAAGCAGGAGACCCAAATTGGCTCGTTATATCGGTTCCAAGTGTCGCCAGTGCCGTCGTGAAGGCGGAAAGTTGTTCCTTAAGGGTGAGAAATGCTTCGGTAGCAAATGCGCTATCGAAAGTCGCCCGTTTCCTCCTGGGCAGCATGGCCAGCGTCGTACGCGCCTTTCGGACTATGCGCGGCAGTTGCGTGAGAAGCAGAAGTTGCGCCGTATTTACGGCATTTTAGAGCGTCAATTCCGTAGCTATTATGCCGAGGCGGATCGCGTCAAAGGCAACACCGGTGAAACGCTGTTGCAGCTGCTGGAATCGCGCCTGGATAATGTGATTTACCGCATGGGGTTCGGCGTGTCGCGTACGGAGTCACGCCAGCTGGTTCGTCATAACGGCGTGCAGGTGAACGGCAGGAAAGTAAATGTGCCATCCTACGTGGTCAAGCCGGGCGATGTGGTGTCGATTGCCGAGGGCGCCAAGGAGCAGCTGCGTGTCAAGGCCTCGTTGGAGATGGCGCAGCAGCGTGGACTGCCAGAGTGGATTGAGGTGGACTCCAGCAAGCTTCAGGGTGTGTACAAATCGATCCCGGAGCGCAGTGAGCTACCCGCGGAGATTCAGGAACAGTTGGTAGTCGAACTGTACTCCAAGTAAGAATGGATGCGCGGCGTCACCGGGCGTGACGCGCGGTGTGTTCGAGCGGGTTTCGGTCCAGCAGATACGAGAGAGGACTGTACATGCAGGGCTCAGTAGCAGAATTACTTAAGCCGCGATTGGTCGGCGTGGAAAAGGTCAGCGATACGTGCGCCAAGGTTACTCTGGAACCGTTGGAGCGCGGGTTTGGCCACACGCTGGGTAACGCGTTACGTCGTATCCTATTGTCGTCCATGGTCGGTTCCGCGATCGTGGAGGTGGAAATCGAGGGCGTGCTGCACGAATACACCACTATTGAAGGTGTGCAGGAAGACGTTATCGAGATTCTGCTGAATCTAAAGGGTATCGCATTGCGCATGGAAGGTCGCGACGAAGCGACGCTGACCTTGAGTAAAAAGGGTTTGGGGCCGGTTACGGCCGGTGACATCACATTGGAGCATAGCGTCGAGGTGCTGAATCCTGAGCACGTCATCGCGCATCTGACCAAGTCCGGCGAGCTTAATATGACGCTCAAAGTGGCTAAAGGTCGTGGTTATCAGCCGGCTAATCTACGCTTTGTCGGTGAGGAAGAGACGCGCCCGATCGGCCGGTTGCAGATCGATGCTTCGTTTAGCCCGGTGCGCCGAATCTCTTACACGGTTGAAAGTGCGCGCGTGGAGCAGCGTACCAACCTCGATAAGCTGATTATCGAGCTCGAAACCAATGGCACGATCGACCCCGACGAGGCAATTCGCCGCGCGGCGACAATCCTGCAGGAGCAGTTGTCCGCGTTTGTTGACCTGCAAGGCAAGCGTGAGTCGAAGCAAGAGTCGACGGAACCGGCGATCGATCCGATCTTGTTGCGTCCAGTCGATGATCTGGAACTCACGGTTCGTTCCGCCAATTGTCTGAAAGCTGAAAACATTTACTATATCGGTGACCTGATTCAACGTACCGAAGTGGAACTACTGAAGACGCCGAACCTCGGTAAGAAGTCGTTGACCGAGATTAAGGATGTTTTGGCATCGCGTGGACTCTCACTCGGTATGCGTCTGGAAAACTGGCCGCCTGCAAGCCTGAAGAACAAAGACGAAGACAAGGTCGGCGTGTAGCCACGACGTCGATATCATAAGACTACATACGTATCTGATTGTAAGGAAAGACCAATGCGTCACCGTAATATCGGACGGCAACTAAGCCGCAACAGCAGTCATCGCAAGGCCATGCTGAAGAATATGGCGGCGTCTCTGTTGCAACATGAAATGATCAAGACTACGTTGCCGAAAGCGAAAGAATTGCGTCGTGTGGCGGAGCCGCTGATCACCTTGGCGAAGGAGGACTCGGTGTCCAAGCGCCGCCTGGCTTTCTCCCGCCTGCGTGATCGTGACGTTGTCACCAAGTTGTTTAACGAGTTGGGACCGCGCTACAAGGCGCGTCCGGGCGGTTATCTGCGCATTCTTAAGTGCGGTTTCCGTGCCGGCGATGCCGCACCGATGGCCATCGTTGAGCTGGTCGATCGCCCAGATAGCGGGCCTGCGGCTGCAGACGAATAAGCGAGTCATCATTGTCTTGCGAAAAGAAGAAGCCGGGCGATGCCCGGCTTTTTCTTTTCTGGGGGCGCGGCTATTCTGATAGCACTAGGGTGCAGCGGGTGGGGTTTCAATGCTGGTGTTGGTAACGGATTTCGGCGTAGCCGGTCCCTACCTGGGGCAAATGAAGGCGGTATTGTATCGGGACGCACCGGGCGTACCGGTAGTGGACCTGTTTTCCGATGCGCCCACCTGTAACCCCAGGGCGACCGCCTACCTCCTGTCCGCCTATGCCATGGAATTTCCCGCCGGTAGCGTGTTTCTCGGGGTGGTCGACCCTGGTGTCGGCACCGAAGCAAGACGTCCGGTGGCGGTGGAGGCCGATGGTCGCTGGTTTGTAGGTCCCGACAACGGCTTATTCAGTCTCGTTGCCCGGCACGCCCACACGGCGCACTGGTGGGAGATCACCTGGCGTCCCGAACATCTGTCCATGAGCTTTCATGGCCGCGACCTGTTTGCTCCGGTAGCAGCAATGTTGGCGCGGGGCGAACCGCCTCCAGGAAGCGTCATCGTTACCCCGCAAGTGGACTGGCCGGACGATCTGCCGGAGATCATTTATATCGATCACTTTGGCAATGCGCTTACGGGGATGCGCGCCGATAAGTTAACACCGACCGATCATATTCAGGTCGGTACGCATAAATTGGCCTATGCACCGACATTTGGAGCGGCTGAACAGGGGATGGCATTTTGGTATCGGAACGCCAATGGCCTGATCGAACTGGCAGTCAATCAAGGGAGTGCAGCTACTCAATTGGGGCTGGCCATTGGTGAGACCATCGCGCTCGTCGGACACTCCATATCCTAGCCTGCAGGTCGGCAATCCTTGAAGGAAGTACCAGACGCATTGGTAGATTACTGTCGGCAGGTTTTATTATCGTGGCTTCGTTCGGTTTATCACGACCGGATAGGAATTGCCGCCAGTTGCATAGAGGTAAGGGGAAACAGGCCTGGCGGTTCTGCCCCCACCTTGTCCACTAGCTTCACGGCCTAGCTGTTGTGCGGGCTGTTCGACGATTTGCTGTGTCGCTCGTTTTTCCGCTGGCGTTCCAGCAGCGGTTTGAGGAATTGGCCGGTATAGGAGTTAGGTGCGGCCGCTACCTGCTCCGGCGTGCCGACGGTGACCACGGTGCCACCCTTGTCGCCGCCCTCCGGTCCCATATCGACTATCCAATCTGCGGTTTTGATTACATCCAGGTTGTGCTCGATCACGATAATGGTGTTGCCGTGGTCGCGCAGCCGGTGTAGCACATCGAGCAGCTGCTGGATGTCGTGGAAGTGCAGGCCGGTGGTCGGTTCGTCGAGGATGTAGAGAGTACTGCCGGTATCGCGCTTCGACAGCTCGCGCGCCAGCTTGACGCGCTGCGCCTCACCGCCGGAGAGGGTAGTGGCGCTCTGCCCCAGCGTGATGTAGGAAAGCCCTACATCCATCAATGTCTGCAACTTGCGGGCGATGGGCGGCACGGCATCGAAGAAGGTGCGTGCCTCTTCCACCGTCATCTCCAGCACTTCGTAGATATTCTTGCCTTTGTAGCGCACCTCGAGAGTTTCTCGGTTATAGCGCTTGCCCCTGCACACGTCGCATGGCACATAGATGTCCGGCAGAAAGTGCATCTCCACCTTGATCAGGCCGTCGCCCTGGCACGCCTCGCAGCGGCCGCCTTTGACGTTGAAGGAGAAGCGGCCCGGATTGTAGCCACGGGTACGTGCCTCTTGGGTACCCGCGAACAGATCACGGATTGGAGTAAACAGGCCGGTATAAGTGGCCGGGTTGGAACGCGGCGTGCGGCCGATGGGACTCTGGTCGATGTCGACCACCTTATCGAACTGGTCGAGGCCGACAATCTCCGCGCATGGCGCCGGATCATCGCCGCTGCCATTCAGCGCGAGTGCTGCGTGGCGGAACAACGTGTCGATGATCAGGGTCGACTTGCCGGAGCCGGAGACGCCGGTGATGCAGGTGAATAGACCGACCGGGATATCGACGTTGACGCCCTTGAGATTGTTGCCGCTGGCCCCGCGCAGCGAGAGTTGGCGTTCAGCGTCGGCCGGCGTGCGCTGTAGCGGCAGTTCGATGCGCTTCTTGCCCGATAGATAGAGGCCGGTAAGTGATTGTGCGTCGGCTATGACCTGTTTTGGGGTGCCCTGTGAGACGATGCGTCCGCCGTGGATGCCGGCGCCGGGGCCGATATCGACCACGTAGTCGGCCGCGCGAATGGCATCTTCGTCGTGTTCCACCACGATAACCGTGTTGCCGAGGTCGCGCAGGTGCGTCAACGTTTCCAGCAGCCGTGCATTGTCACGCTGGTGCAGTCCGATGGACGGTTCGTCGAGGACGTACATCACGCCGACCAGACCTGCGCCAATCTGGCTTGCCAGCCGAATGCGTTGCGCCTCGCCGCCGGACAGCGTATCGGCGCTGCGGTCGAGCGACAGATAGTCGAGGCCGACGTTGATCAGGAAACTGAGGCGCTGACCGATCTCGTTGAGGATCTTTACCGCGATCTTGCCGCGTCGCCCCGGCAGTTTCATGGCGGCAAAAAACTCCTGAGCCCGGCCCACTGCCATCGCGGTTACCTCCGGCAGGTTCTTGCCGGCGACATAGACATGGCGTGCAGTAAGGTTCAGACGGGAGCCGTGACAGTTGGGACACGATTGCTGGCTGAGATATTTAGTCAGCTCCTCCCGCACCACGTTGGAGTCGGATTCGCGATAGCGTCGTTCCATGTTGGGCAGCACGCCTTCAAAGGGTTCACAGCGACGGCGGCCCAGGCCACGCTCGGAGAAATAGCTGAACTCGATCTCCTCGTCGCCGCTGCCGTAGAGGATCACGTGCTGCACCTTGGCCGGAAGCTCTACGAAAGGCGTGTCGATGTCGAACCCGTAGTGGGCGGCAAGGGAGGTTAGCAGCTGGAAATAATAGACGGTACGGCGGTCCCAGCCGCGAATGGCTCCTGCGGCAAGGCTCAATTCGGGATGGACGACGACGCGCGTCGAGTCGAAAAACTGTTTCACGCCGAGGCCGTCGCAGGTGGGGCAGGCGCCGGCGGGGTTGTTAAACGAAAACAGTCGCGGCTCCAGTTCCGACAAAGAGTAACCGCACACGGGGCAGGCGAACCGCGCCGAGAACAGTATCTCCTCCTGCTCGCCGTCCATGAACACGATACGTGCGACGCCGTCTGCAAGTTTCAATGCAGTTTCGAACGAGTCCGCCAAGCGTTGAGCGATATCGGTGCGCACCTTAAAGCGGTCGATGACGGCCTCTATGGTGTGTTTGCGGCGTAGATCGAGTTTCGGTGCCGCATCCAGTTCGACCACCTCGCCGTTGATGCGGGCGCGAATGAACCCTTGGGCGCGCAGTTCGTCCAACAGCTGCAAATGTTCGCCCTTACGGTCCTGCACGATGGGGGCCAGCAGCATGAGTCTGGTGCCTTCGGACAAGCTCAGTACGTGGTCCACCATCTGACTGACGGTTTGCGCCTCGAGCACGGTGTCGTGGTCCGGGCAGCGCGGCTCGCCGGCGCGGGCGTAGAGCAGGCGCAGGTAGTCGTATATTTCGGTGACTGTGCCGACGGTGGAGCGCGGATTGTGCGAAGTCGATTTCTGCTCGATGGAGATCGCCGGCGATAGCCCCTCGATGTGGTCGACGTCCGGTTTCTCCATGATGCTGAGGAACTGACGGGCGTAGGCTGACAGCGACTCGACGTAGCGGCGCTGTCCTTCGGCGTAAATGGTGTCGAACGCCAGGGACGATTTACCTGAGCCCGACAGGCCGGTGAAGACGATCAGCTGGTCGCGTGGCAGGTCGAGGTCGATGTTTTGCAGGTTGTGCGTGCGCGCACCGCGAATGTGGATGGTGTCCATGCGTAATATTGACACAGTCTTAAACTCAACTTGCTAATATACGCCGGACGTGAACTGCAACGCAAAATATTTCCTGATTTTCTGCGGGGTTACATCTGATGAATGACATAAGTATGACGGCGCTGGAGCGTCGTTCGGCCTTCTCACTGGCCAGCATCTACTCCTTTCGGATGCTCGGCCTGTTTATGATCATGCCGGTCTTCGCCCTCTACGCGCACGGGATCAAGGGCGTGACCCCGACCATGATCGGTCTGGCACTCGGTATTTACGGTTTGACCCAGGCCATTTTCCAGATCCCCTTCGGCATGCTCTCTGATCGCATCGGGCGCAAGCCGGTAATCACCTTCGGCCTGCTCATCTTCGCCATCGGCAGCGCCGTGGCCGCGCTGGCGACCTCGGCCAACAATATGCACGGCATCATCATCGGCCGCGCCCTGCAGGGCGGCGGCGCGGTGGGCGCGGCGGTGCTGGCCACGGCGGCGGATCTCTCGCGCGAAGAACACCGCCTCAAAGTAATGGCCATTATCGGCATGACCATCGGCGTGTCGTTCTCCGTCGCCATGGTCGGCGGGCCGCTGCTCAACGGTTGGATTGGCCTGTCGGGGATCTTCTGGCTGACCACCATCCTGGGTCTGGGCGGCATCGTCGTGCTGCAATTCTGGGTGCCGACGCCGAAACATTCGCGCCTGCATCGTGACACCGAAGCCGTGCCGGCCCAGTTCAAGAACGTACTGGCCGATACCCAGCTGCTGCGCCTGGACCTCGGCATCTTCACCATGCATCTGGTGCTCACCGCCTTGTTCGTGGCGCTGCCGGTGGCGCTGCGCGACGTCGCCGGTCTGCCGGAGGAGCATCACTGGTATGTCTACCTGCCGGTCATGGTCCTGGGCTTTCTCTCCATGGTGCCGTTCATCATCATTGCGGAGAAAAAGCGGCGCATGAAGCAGATATTCACCGGCGCCATTGCCGTGCTGGGGATGGCCACCCTCGGCCTCTACGAGTTCCATGGCTCCATCGTCGGCATCGTCATCGCCCTGTGGCTGTTCTTCGGCGCCTTTAACCTGCTGGAGGCCAGTCTGCCTTCGCTGATCTCCAAGCTGGCCCCGACCCAGTCCAAGGGTACCGCCATGGGCGTCTATTCCAGCTCCCAGTTTCTGGGGATATTCGTCGGCGGCTGGGCCGGCGGCTGGATGTTCCAGCACCACGGCTTCAGCGGCGTGTTCCTGTTCTGCGCCGCTGCGATCGGCATTTGGCTGCTGGCCGCGCTGACCATGCGCAATCCGCGCTATCTGAGCACCTTCCTGCTCAACGTCGGCGACGTCGACGCGGCTCGCGCCCGGCAGTTGGACGCGGAGCTGACCCAGATCCAGGGCGTGGCCGAGGCCGTGGTCCTGCCCGAGGACGGCGTGGCCTATCTCAAGGTCGACCTCAAGACCCTGGACCGCGAGCGCCTGGAGTCCTACTCCGTCTACAAGGACGAGGAGAGCGCCGGCGACGCCAACGGATCGACCGTTCACGCCTGATCCACGCGTGGTATGATATTCGGAACCCGCCCTGCGGTCCGGCGCCCAACCGGGTGCCGCGGGGCGGCGAGCTGTTATCACGCGGACACAAGTTAACGGGAGAGTTCCATGGCGAGGGGGATCAACAAGGTCATACTGGTAGGCAATCTGGGCAAGGACCCGGAGGTGCGCTATACCTCAAGCGGTACGGCGGTCGCCAACATTACCATCGCCACCAGCGAACAGTGGAAGGACAAGCAGTCCGGCCAGACCCAGGAACGGACGGAATGGCACAACGTGGTGTTCTATAACCGTTTGGCGGAGATCGTCGGCGAGTATTTGCGTAAGGGTTCGCAGGTCTACGTGGAAGGCAGCTTGCGTACGCGCAAGTGGCAGGATAAGAGCGGCAATGATCGCTATACCACCGAGATCATCGCCAACGAGATGCAGATGCTGGGCGGCCGCGGTGGCAGCGGCGCGGCGGCCGGCGGTACCGCCGAGTTTAATCAAAACTACAACGCCGGTGCCAACGCTGGTGCCAACACCGGTGCCGCCGCTAATGCGGGCGGCGGTCAGCGCGCTGCCGGCGGCAGTACTGGCGGTGGCGGCAATTTTGATGATTTCGACGACGATATTCCGTTCTGACGAACATCGTATAGCAGCAATAATAGTGTAAATAAGACCCCGGTAGTTATTGTTTCTACTGGGGTTTTTGCTTTTACCCGTAAAAATATGGCATCTTATCGCTATGTGCACCGCTCGTATGTCGGTCGATTGGGGGGCAACGGGCGGGCGCGGATAAACAGACGTTTTTTTGCAGCGCGACGCACGACGGAAAGAGTACAACGACACATGACAATCGTAGTAACGGGTGGGGCGGGCTTTATCGGCTCGAATTTCGTGCTTGGCTGGCTGGCCGGTTCCGACGAGCCAGTGGTCAATCTCGATCGATTGACTTACGCAGGCAACCTGGCGAATCTGGCCTCGGTGGCCGACGACGCGCGTCATATTTTCGTGCGGGGCGACATTGCAGATGATGCGTTGGTCGGTTCGCTGCTCAAGACGCACCGTCCGCGCGCCATCGTCAATTTTGCCGCCGAATCCCATGTCGATCGTTCCATTCACGGCCCGGAAGATTTCATTCAGACCAATATAGTCGGGACATTTCGTCTGCTGGAGTCTGTGCGCGGTTATTGGAACGAGTTGCCCGAAGCGGAACGGGACGCCTTTCGCTTTCTCCATGTCTCTACCGACGAGGTCTATGGTTCGCTCGCTAGCGATGAGCCGGCGTTCAAGGAGACCAATCGCTACGAACCCAACAGTCCCTACTCGGCATCGAAAGCCGCTTCCGATCATCTTGTCCGTGCTTATCACCACACCTACGGTTTGCCAGTGCTCACCACCAACTGCTCCAATAACTACGGTCCCTACCAGTTTCCGGAGAAACTGATCCCGCTGGTGATCCACAATGCCTTGGCGGGCAGAGCGCTGCCGATATACGGCGATGGCCGAAATGTGCGCGACTGGCTCTACGTCGGCGATCACTGCACCGGAATCCAGCGCGTGTTGGAGGCCGGGCGCAGTGGCGAAACCTATAACATCGGCGGCTGGAACGAGATGGCGAATATCGATGTCGTGCATGCCGTGTGCGATATCCTCGACCGGGCGTGTCCCAAGGCCGCGGGCGGCAGCTACCGGACCCAAGTCACTTTCGTCAAGGATCGGCCCGGCCACGATCAGCGTTACGCTATAGATGCCACCAAGATCGAGCGTGAACTGGGTTGGCGTCCGCAGCAAACCTTTGCCAGCGGCATTGAGACGACCGTGCGCTGGTATCTAGACCATCAGGATTGGGTTGATAGCGTCACCAACGGTAGTTACCGTGACTGGGTTGCAACACAATACGCTTAGACGCGGTGGCGCGTGGCGCCGGAGTATGTCGTTGGGGATGGTCCGTGGACAGTCGCAGTGATGCCGGCGCCAGCCGAATGGTGAGTGGGAAACGCGAGCAATGAAAAGAAAGGGCATAATCCTCGCCGGCGGTTCCGGCACACGCCTCTACCCGGCCACGTTATCGGTCTCGAAGCAGCTGTTGCCGATCTTCGACAAGCCGATGATCTACTACCCGCTGTCCACCCTGATGCTGGCCGGGATTCGCGATATCCTTATCATCTCTACGCCGTTGGATACCCCCCGTTTTGAACAGCTTTTGGGCAGCGGTGAACAATGGGGGCTGAATCTTTCGTACGCGGTACAGCCGTCACCGGGCGGGCTTGCGCAGGCGTTCCTGATCGGCGAATCCTTCATTGATGACGGTCTGGCGACGCTGGTGCTGGGCGATAACATCTTCTATGGCCATGATTTCGATCGATTGCTTGCTCATGCGGCGCAACGTATCGACGGCGCATCGGTATTCGCCTATCACGTAAGCGATCCGCAGCGTTATGGGGTCGTGCAGTTCGACCCCGCCGGCAAGGCAGTGAGCATCGAAGAAAAACCGGAGCGTCCAAGATCGAACTATGCCGTCACAGGGCTCTACTTTTATGACCGACAAGTGGTGGACATGGCGAAAAGTCTGGCGCCATCGGCGCGTGGCGAGCTTGAGATTTCGGACATCAATCGGCTCTACCTCGAACAGGGTGCGCTGTCGGTTGAAATCATGGGACGCGGTTACGCGTGGTTGGATACCGGCACCCACGAGTCGATGCTGGCGGCGAGCGAGTTCGTACATACGATCGAACGCCGACAGGGGCTGAAAATTGCCTGTCCGGAAGAGATTGCCTACCGCCAAAAGTGGATCGATGCGGCGCAACTGGAACAGCTTGCCGCCGCGTTGTCGAAGAACGGCTATGGACAGTATCTTCTTAATCTTCTGCACGACGCCGTTTATTGATGCCGATGAATATCACACCGCTCGCCATTCCTGATGTCCTGCTGTTGCAGCCGCGAGTGTTCGGCGATGCACGGGGGTTTTTTTTCGAAAGTTACAATCACCGTGCCTTCAGCGACGCGGCCGGCATTGAGACAGCGTTCGTACAAGACAACCATTCGCGTTCGATGAAGGGGGTGTTGCGCGGCTTGCACTATCAGATACAGCATGCACAGGGGAAACTGGTGCGTGTCGTTGTCGGCGAAGTATTCGATGTCGCCGTGGATTTGCGCAAGGGCTCGCCGACGTTCGGACAGTGGGTGGCCGACGTTCTTTCCGCGGAGAACAAGAACCAGCTCTGGATCCCGGCCGGATTCGCCCACGGATTCGTGGTGTTGTCGGATGTCGCGGAGGTTCTTTATAAGACCAGCGACTATTGGTCGCCGCAGCACGAACGCTGCATCCGGTGGGACGATCCGACGCTCAATATCGCTTGGCCGTTCGATGGCGAGCCGACGTTGTCCGATAAGGATCGACAGGGTGTGGCATTCGCAGACGCGGAGGTGTTTTCCTGAGTGCAGCCAAGCTGCGGCCGGGTAGCGGAGCGGGGCGCGGGAGCAATGCGCGACAACCGTGAGTGAAACATCGTTTGCCGTGCGTTGCGGCGATGAAAAAGCCGACACTGGGTCGGCTTTTTTTGTTTGGTCGGGGTGATAGGATTTGAACCTACGGCCCCTGCGTCCCGAACGCAGTGCTCTACCAGGCTGAGCTACACCCCGTAAATTTGAATCAGTACGCGCGGGCGACCGAGAATTCGGCCAGCGCCATGAGTGCCTCTTTATACGGCGAATTCGGGAAATTCGCCAGTTCGGCCAGGGCGCGATCCGCTTCGACCCGTGCGGAGCGCGAAGTGTACGCGATGGCGCCGGTGGATTCAATGGCGGCGGTAATTTCCGCCATATTTTCCTTTCCGCCATTTTCGATAGCGTGGCGGATCAGCGCCGCCTGCTCCGGCGAGCCGTGGTGCATGGCGTAGAGCAACGGCAGAGTCGGCTTGCCCTCGGCCAAGTCGTCGCCGATGTTCTTGCCCAACTGTTCGGAGGAGGCGCTGTAGTCCAGCACGTCGTCGATGAGCTGGAAGGCTGTGCCCAGATGCATGCCGTAGCGGGCCATGGCGGTCTCTTCTTCCGCCGGGCGACCGGCGAGTACCGCGCCGAGCTGGCTGGCAGCCTCGAACAGCTTGGCCGTCTTATAGCGGATGACGTCCATATAGCGCTCTTCGGTCGTTTCCGGATCGTGGCAGTTGAGCAGCTGCAACACTTCGCCCTCGGCGATGGTGTTGGTGGCGTTGGAGAGGATCTCCATCACCCGCATGTTGCCGACGTCCACCATCATCTGGAAGGCGCGGGAGTAGAGGAAATCGCCCACCAGTACGCTGGCCTCGTTGCCGAACACGGCGTTGGCGCTCTGCTTGCCACGCCGCATATCCGAGGCATCGACCACATCGTCGTGCAACAGGGTAGCGGTATGGATGAATTCGATGACCGCGGCCAGATCCAGGTGGCGATTCTCCCTATAACCCACGGCACGGGCGGAGAGTAACACCAGGATGGGGCGTAGCCGTTTGCCGCCATTGTTGATGATGTAGTGGCTGATCTGGTTGATGAGGACCACGTTGGAGGCGAGGCGCTCCTGGATCAGGCGGTCGACGGCCTGTTTGTCGTCGGTGATGAGGTCTAGAACCTGTTCGATGTCCATCTATTGCGCGGTCTGAGCGGTCACTCGGTGCAAAAGGGAGCATGCTAGGTAAGGGGCGCGGTAGTGTCAAGTGACGCCGCTTCCCGCTATAATCTCCGGCCCGGCGCTGCCGTCCCCACAAAGGTTTGACCTGGGGCGGCCGAGTCGCTAAAATCGCCGGTCTTTCGGTTAGCTCTTTGCCCGTGTTCGGGCAAGTCGTGTGGAGAATTGGTCATGTACGCGGTATTTGTAACCGGCGGCAAGCAGTATCGGGTCATCGAAGGTCAGACCCTGAAGGTTGAGAAGCTCCCCGTCGATGCGGGCGGCAACGTCGAGTTCGACTCGGTGCTGATGGTTGCCGACGGCGACGACATCAAAGTGGGCGCCCCCTACGTGGCCGGCGGCAAGGTCACCGCCACCGTCAAGTCCCAGGGGCGCGACGATAAGGTGATGATCATCAAGTTCCGTCGCCGCAAGCACCACCGCAAGCAGCAGGGGCATCGCCAGCATTACACTGAACTGCAGATCACCGGCATTCAGGCCGGTTGAGATCGGGAGTAGATAAGCCATGGCACATAAAAAAGCAGGCGGCTCCACCCGTAACGGCCGCGATTCCGTTTCCAAGCGTCTGGGCGTCAAGCGTTTCGGCGACCAGCAGGTCGACGCCGGCAACATCATCGTGCGTCAGCGCGGCACCCAGTTCCATCCGGGTCTGAATGTCGGCATCGGCAAGGACCACACCCTGTTTGCCACCAGCGCCGGTCGCGTGGTGTTCCAGGTGAAGGGTCCGAAGAACCGCAAGTTCGTCAGCGTTATCGCCGAATAATCGGTGCAGCGCCGGCGGACCAAAGAGCCCCGTCTGTCAGGACGGGGTTTTTTTGTTTTCCGAAGTGGCAAGTTGCAAGTGACAGGTATCAAGTAAGAAAAGCCGGCGCACCTCCCTGCGTATTCCTTGCAACGGGTCACTTGTCACTTGGAACGGTCGTCCCATGAAATTCGTTGACGAAGCTACCATTCGCGTTGAGGCCGGCAAGGGCGGCAATGGCTGCGTCAGCTTCCGTCGCGAAAAATACATCCCGTTCGGTGGGCCGGACGGCGGTGACGGCGGTGACGGCGGCAGCCTATTTTTGCTGGCCGATGCCAACCTCAATACCCTGGCCGACTTTCGCTTCGAACGCCGTTTCAAGGCCGAAAGCGGCCAGCCCGGCGCCGGTGCCAACTGTACCGGCAAGAGCGGCGCCGACCTGACCATCACCGTGCCGGTGGGCACGGAAGTTTACGACCAGGATACCGACGAGTTGCTGGGTGACCTGGTGGAGAACGGCCAGCGGCTCAAGGTGGCCCAAGGCGGCTTTCACGGTCTCGGTAACCTGCGCTACAAGAGCAGCGTCAACCGCGCGCCGCGCGAATCCAAACCCGGCACCCCCGGTGAGGTGCGTAACCTGCGCCTGGAGCTCAAGGTGCTGGCCGACGTCGGGCTGCTGGGTCTGCCCAACGCAGGCAAGTCGACCCTGATCCGCTCCGTTTCGGCCGCCCGTCCCAAAGTGGCCGACTACCCCTTTACCACTCTTTATCCCAATCTCGGCGTGGTACGGGTCGGTCCCCATCGCAGTTTTGTCATCGCTGATATCCCCGGTCTCATCGAGGGGGCGGCGGAGGGCGCCGGTCTCGGCGTGCAGTTTCTCAAACATCTGGCACGCACCAACCTGCTGCTCCATCTGGTGGACGTGCTGCCGCCCGACGACGCCGATCCGGTGGCGGCGGTACAGGTGATCGAGCGTGAGCTGGAGAAGTTCAGCGCGGAACTGGCGGCGCGCGAGCGCTGGCTGGTGATCAACAAGATCGACTTGGTCCCCGACGAATTGCGCGACGAGTATTGCGCGGACATCGTGCGGCGGCTCGACTGGAGCGGGCCGGTGTTCCGTATTGCGGCCATTGCCGGCGAGGGTACCCGTGAATTAACCTACGCCATCATGGAGCATCTGGAACAGCAGCGGGCGGCATTGGAGGAACAACTGCCGGCCGCGGCATCCGAAGCGGACGCGGCACCGCCGCAACCTGAGTAAGAACTTACTATCCCTCATGAGCAAACGGCAGCCCCTTGGCCTGACCAGGCGCTGTGTCGTGAAGATCGGCAGCGCGCTGCTGACCAACGACGGGCGCGGCCTCAACCTGGACGGTATCGACACCTGGGTGGCACAGATGGCCGCCCTGCGCCAACGTGGCATCGATGTGGTGCTGGTCTCCTCCGGCGCGATCGCGGAGGGAATGAGCCGTCTGGGCTGGAAGAAGCGGCCGCAGGCGCTGCACGAGCAGCAGGCGGCCGCCGCCGTCGGGCAGATGGGCCTGGTACAGGCCTACGAATCACGTTTCAAGCAGTTCGGCCTGCACACCGCGCAGATCCTGTTGACCCACGACGACCTCTCCAACCGCATGCGCTATCTCAATGCGCGCAGCACGCTGCGCACGCTGTTGGAGCTGGGGGTGGTGCCGGTGGTGAACGAAAACGATACGGTGGTCACGGAAGAGATCCGCTTTGGTGAAAACGACGCGCTGGCGGCGCTGGTGGCCAATCTGGTGGAGGCGGACCTGCTGGTGATCCTGACCGACCAGTCCGGCATGTACGACAAGGACCCGCGCAGCCATGCCGATGCGGTGTTGCTGCACCAGGTCGAGGCGAGCGATGCACGACTGGAGTCGATGGCCGGCGGCAGCGCCGGGGGCATCGGTCGCGGAGGGATGCTGACCAAGGTGCGCGCCGCGCGGCTGGCCGCTCGCTCCGGCGCCGCCACTGTCATCGCTTACGGCCACGAGCAGGACGTGTTGGAACGCCTGCTGGGCGGAGAGGAACTGGGCACGCTGTTCCGGCCGGACCTGGAATCGATGGTTGCGCGCAAACACTGGCTGGCGGGACACCTGCAGGTGCGCGGACGCCTGGCCTTGGACGCCGGCGCGGTTCGGGTATTGCGCGATTCGGGCAAAAGCCTGCTGGCGGTCGGGGTCAAGGGGGTGGAGGGACGTTTCCTGCGCGGCGAGATGGTTGCCTGCATCGACGAGCAGGGGTGCGAGGTGGCGCGCGGTCTGGTGAATTACAGTGCGGAGGAGACACGCCGCCTGATGGGCCAACCCAGCACCCGGATTCAGGAACTGCTGGGCTATGTGGATGAGCCCGAGCTTATCCACCGTGACAATCTGGTGTTGGTATAAGGCCGGCCGCCGCGGCTGCGAAGCAAAATCGCCCGCCTGCGCGCGGGCAATAAAAAAGCCGGTCTCGGACCGGCCTTCTTATCGGATACGCTGAAGCGGCTACGACAGAGCGCGGATACGGGCGTTCAAACGGCTCTTGTGGCGGGCGGCCTTGTTCTTGTGGATCAAGCCCTTGCCAACCATCTTGTCCACTATCGGCATGGCTTCCTTGTAGGCAACCTCGGCCTGTGCCTTGTCACCGGCAGCGATAGCCTTCACCACCTTTTTGACGAAGGTGCGCATGTGGGAACGCTGTGCGGTGTTTTGCTCGCGGTGCTTTTCAGCCTGTCGCGCGCGCTTCTTTGCTTGTGCGGTGTTAGCCAAGACTCGAACTCCCTAAAAAAACAGTCTGCAAAGTCGAAGGGCGCATAATATGCGTGTTTTGCCCCCCGCTGTCAATGACGTAGCGGGGCGAATTTGTCCTGCGCGCCGTGACGGGAGCCCCGGCATGCCTGCCGGGGCTCTCGTCACGGCTTAGAAGCAACCACTGCAGATGCCGGGGGCGCGGCAAAGACCCTGTATCTGCCGGGCGGTTTCCGGTCTCTTCGGTGGTCGGCCGTTTTCCGAAAGCGCTGGGCGCAGCGGGCCTTGGCGCGGTAATATTCATCGCTTTTACGGGCCCGTTCGCCGAGAGTTGCCGTCATGAGCGCCAAGCTGCTGAAATCTACCGCTACCGTCGGGGGAATGACCCTGCTGTCGCGGATTCTCGGCTTGCTGCGCGACATCGTGTTGGCCAACGTGTTCGGCGCCGGGGCGGGTACCGACGCCTTCTTCGTCGCCTTCAAGATCCCCAACTTTCTGCGTCGTCTGTTCGCCGAAGGCTCCTTCTCGCAGGCCTTCGTGCCGATATTGACGGAGGTAAAGACCCGGCGCAGTCCGGATGCGGTGCGCCTGTTGGTGGGTGATGTCTCGGGCGTGCTCGGTACGACACTGTTGTTGGTGACGCTGGTAGCCTTATTGGGGGCCTCCGGACTGGTGGCGCTGTTCGCGCCGGGCTTCCTCGCCGATCCGCACAAGTTTGCCCTGACCCGGGAGATGTTGCGCGTCACCTTCCCCTACTTGCTGCTGATTGCGCTGACGGCGCTGTCCGGCGGCATCCTCAATACCTACGGCCGCTTCGCGGTGCCGGCATTTACCCCGGTATGGCTCAACGTCTGTCTGATCGCGGCGGCTTGGTGGGGCAGCCGTTTTTTCGAACCGCACATCACCGCGCTGGCCTGGGGCGTGTTGCTCGCCGGCGTGGTGCAACTGGCTTTTCAGCTGCCGTTCCTGGCGCGCTTAGGGCTGCTGACCTGGCCACGCTGGGGGTGGCACGACCCGGACGTCAAACGCATCATGAAGTTGATGATGCCGGCCATCTTCGGCTCCTCGGTGACGCAGATCAACCTGCTGCTCGATACCATCATTGCCTCGTTCCTGGTGAGCGGCAGCGTGTCGTGGCTCTATTACTCCGACCGTCTGGTGCAATTCCCCCTCGGCGTGTTCGGGGTCGCACTGAGCACGGTGATCCTGCCCAGCCTGTCGCAGAAGCATGCCGAGGCCGATCCCGAGGCCTTCTCGCGCACCCTCGACTGGGCGCTGCGCGTGGTGGCGCTGGTCGGTGCGGCGGCCACGGTCGGGCTGATCATGGTGGCGGGACCGCTGTTGTCGGCCCTGTTTGAACACGGCCGTTTCGACCAGCACGACGTGCGCATGTCGGCGTTGAGTCTGATGGCCTTCTCCGTCGGGCTGCCGGGCTTCATCCTGGTAAAGGTGCTGGCTCCCGGGTTTTACGCGCGCCAGGATACCAAGACGCCGGTGCGCATCGGGGTCTACGCCATGGTGACCAATATGCTGCTGAATCTGCTGTTTGTGGTGCCGATGGCGCTGGCCGGTTGGCAGGGACCCCATGCGGGTCTGGCGTTGGCCACGTCGCTGGCGGCCTGCCTCAATGCCGGTCTGCTGTTTCGCGCACTGCGCCGGGACGGCGTCTATCAGGCCCAGCCGGGCTGGGGGCGATTCCTGGCTCAGGTGGCGCTGGCGGCCGCGGTCATGGCCGCGGTGTTATGGTGGGGTCTGGGCGATCTGGACTCGTGGTTTGCCATGCACCGTCTGGAACGTTTGGCGCGGTTGCTGCTGTGGATACCGTTAGGAGGCGTCGTCTATTTCGCCGTATTAATGGCCGTTGGCGTCAAGCCGCGGCGCCTGCTGTTGCACGGTAAGTGATCCGGCGGCTCCACTTCCTTTATAATCAACCCCTTTTGACCTCTTCCGGTAGTTATGGAACTGATTCGCGGCCTGCACAATATCTCGGCACGCCATCATGGCTGTGTCGCCACCATCGGCAATTTCGACGGCGTCCATCTGGGGCACCAGGCGGTGCTCGGACAGTTGGCGGAGAAAGCGGACGAATTTTGCCTGCCGACCACGGTGATCACCTTCGAGCCGCAGCCGCAGGAGTACTTCGCGCCGGACAATGCGGTACCGCGCCTGACGCGCCTGCGCGAGAAGCTGCTGGCGCTGCGCCGCTTTTCGGTGGATCGGGTGCTGTGTTTGTCGTTCAATCGGAGTCTGGCGCAGATGCCCGCGGACGAGTTCATCCGCCGCATCCTGGTGGACGGGCTGGGTATCCGTTATCTGGTGGTGGGGGACGATTTCCGTTTCGGTGCCGGACGTCACGGCGATTTCGCCCTGTTGCAGGCGGCGGGCGCCCGCTACGGCTTCGAGGTGGCGAACATGCACACCTTTGCCGTTGACGGTGCACGGGTGTCGAGCACCCGCATTCGCGAGGCGCTGGGCCGCGGCGCGCTGAGTCAGGCAGGGCAGTTGCTGGGCCGGCCCTATCGCATGTGCGGCCGCGTCGCCCACGGCGACAAGCGCGGGCGTACCATCGGCTTTCCCACCGCCAACATCCGTCTGCACCGCAAGGCCTCGCCCATTAGCGGCGTGTTCGCGGTGGAACTGTTCGGCGTCGCCGGCGCGCCTTGGCGCGGTGTCGCCAACGTCGGTGTGCGGCCGACCGTGGCGGGGTTGCGGCCGCTGCTGGAGGTGCATCTGTTCGATTTCAGCGGCGACCTTTACGGACGTCATGTGTGCGTGGATTTTATTCACAAACTGCGCGAGGAGCGTCGTTTCGACTCGTTTGAAGCGCTGAAAAGCCAGATACTGCTGGACGCGCAGCAGGCCCGCGAATGTTTTGCGCAGGCATTGGAAAAGGCCTGAACCACGGAAGGCACGGGGCGCGCAGGAAACCCCGTGAATACCGGACCGGGTTCAGACATCATCCGTGGCATTCCCTTGGTGCCCCGTGGTCAACTATTTGGATGTGGTGAATAACCGTGAGCGACTACAAGCACACTTTGAATCTGCCCCAGACCGACTTCCCGATGCGCGGCGATCTCGCCAAGCGCGAGCCGGCGATGTTGCAGCGCTGGGAGGCGATGGATCTCTACGGCAAGCTGCGCCAGCTCGGTGCCGGACGCGAGAAGTTCATCCTGCACGACGGGCCGCCCTACGCCAACGGCGAGATCCACCTGGGCCACGCGGTCAACAAGGTGCTCAAGGACATCATCGTCAAGGCGCGCACCCTGAGCGGTTTCGATGCCCCCTACGTGCCGGGCTGGGACTGCCACGGCCTGCCCATCGAATTGCAGGTGGAGAAGCGCATCGGCAAGGCGGGGGCGGCGGTGACGCCGGCGCAGTTCCGTGCCGCCTGCCGCGACTACGCCATGGCCCAGGTCGACGGTCAGCGTGCCGGCTTCAAGCGGCTCGGCGTGTTCGGCGACTGGGAACACCCCTATCTCACCATGGATTTCAGGTTTGAGGCCGACATCATCCGTACCCTCGGCCGCATCGTGGAGCGCGGCCACCTGCACAAGGGAGCCAAGCCGGTGCACTGGTGTACCGACTGCGGTTCGGCGCTGGCGGAGGCGGAGGTGGAGTACGAAGACAAGACCTCGCCGGCCATCGACGTGCGCTTCACCGTGCTGGAGGAGCCGGCGTTGATGGCGCGCTGCCATCACGTGGTCGACCATGAAGGCAACGGGTCGATCTCTGTGGTGATCTGGACCACCACCCCGTGGACCCTGCCGGCCAACCAGGCGGTGGCGCTCAACGCGGAGTTCGATTATGCGGTGGTGCAGTGCGACGGCGTCGGTGACCACGGCGCCGAGCGCCTGGTGCTGGCCGAGCCGATGGTGAAGGACGCCATGGCGCGCTACGGGGTGGAGCAGTACCGCGTGGTGGCCTACTGCAAGGGGTCGGCGCTGGAGGGGCTGATGTTGCAGCACCCCTTCTACCCGCGCGAGGTGCCGGTGATCCTCGGCGAACACGTCACCCTGGAGGCGGGCACCGGCGCGGTGCACACCGCCCCCGGCCACGGCCAGGAGGACTACGTGGTCGGTTCGCGCTACGGCCTCAAGGTGGACAACCCGGTGGGCGGCGACGGCAAGTTCCTGCCCGGCACGCCGCTGTTCGAGGGGCAGCATGTGTTCAAGGCCAACGACTCGGTGCTGGAAGTACTCAAGGCGCGCGGCGCCCTGGTGCATGCGCAGGCGCTGCGTCACAGCTATCCCCACTGCTGGCGCCACAAGACCCCGATCATCTTCCGCGCCACGCCGCAATGGTTTATCCCCATGGACGGGGGGTATCCCCGCTCCGTAGGGAACGGAAGCGGGGGCATCAACATGGACCAGAACGGTCTGCGCCGCGCCGCCCTGGACGCCATCCGCCACGGCGTGCAGTGGATCCCCAACTGGGGCCAGGCGCGCATCGAGGGAATGGTGGAGAAGCGCCCCGACTGGTGCATCTCGCGCCAGCGCACCTGGGGCGTGCCCATCGCCCTGTTCGTGCACAAGCAGAGCGGCGAGCTGCATCCGCAGACCGCGCGCCTGATCGAAGAGGTGGCGGTCCGCGTCGAACAGCAGGGGATCGACGCCTGGTTCGAGCTCGATGCGGCCGAACTGCTGGGAGCCGAGGCGGCCGATTACGACAAGGTGGGCGACACCCTGGACGTCTGGTTCGACTCCGGCGTCACCCACGCCTGCGTGCTGGAGCGGCGCGACGAACTGCGCTGGCCGGCCGACCTCTATCTGGAGGGCTCCGACCAGCACCGCGGCTGGTTCCAGTCGTCGCTGCTCACCTCGGTGGCGATCCACGGCCGCGCTCCGTATAAGCAGGTGCTCACTCACGGTTTCACCGTCGACGCCAAGGGACACAAGATGTCCAAGTCGCGCGGCAACGGCGTGGAGCCGCAGAAGGTGGCGGGCACCCTCGGCGCCGACATCCTGCGCCTGTGGATCGCGGCCACCGATTACCGCGGCGAGATGACCTACGCGGACGAGGTGCTCAAGCGCACCGCCGACGCCTACCGCCGCATCCGCAACACCGCGCGCTTCCTGCTCGCCAACCTGGCCGGTTTCGACCCGGCCCAGGACAGCGTGCCGGTAGCGGAATTGTTGTCCCTCGATCGCTGGGCAGTGGCCCGCACCCAGCAGTTGCAGGAGGAGATCGTCCAGGCCTACGACGTCTATGAGTTCCACCAGATCTACCAAAAGGTGCACAACTTCTGCTCGGTGGACATGGGCGCCTTTTATCTCGACGTGATCAAGGATCGCCAGTACACCACCCAGAGCGACTCCAAGGCGCGCCGTTCGGCCCAGACCGCGCTCTACCACATCATCGAGGCGCTGGCGCGCTGGCTGGCGCCGATCCTCAGCTTCACCGCCGAGGAGATCTACGGCCTGATCCCGGGGCCGCGCGACGAGTCGGTGTTCCTTCAGACCTGGTACCGGTTCCCGCCGCTGGGCGATGCCGAGGGCATGGGACTGGCATACTGGACGCAGGTGATGGAGGTGCGCGAGCTGGTCTACAAGGAGCTGGAACGGGTGCGCGTCGCCGGCGGCATCGGCTCCGGGCTGGAGGCGGAGGTGGACCTGCACTGCGGTCGCGAATTGTACGACCTGCTGGCCCGGCTCGGCGACGAGCTGCGCTTCGTGCTGATCACCTCCTATGCCCGCATCCACTTGGTGGGCGAGCCGCCGCAGGACGCCGTCCATTTCACCCTCGGCAGCAAGGACGAAATGTGGGTACAGGTGACGCCGTCTGCCCACCATAAGTGCGCGCGTTGCTGGCACCTGCGCGAGGACGTGGGCAGCCACGCCAAACATCCTGAACTGTGCGGCCGTTGCGTCAGCAACGTCGACGGCGACGGCGAACCGCGGCAGTTTGCCTAAATGGCGGCGGGGAGCGTATCGATGCTGAAATGGTTGTGGCTGTCGGTGGTGGTCATCGCGCTGGATCAGCTGACCAAGGCCCTGGCCAGCGCCCATCTGGCGTTGCAGAAGCCGGTGGCGGTGATGCCCTGCGTCAATCTGACGTTGATGCACAATACCGGCGCGGCGTTCAGCTTTCTCGGCACCGAGGGCGGCTGGCAGCGCTGGCTGTTCGTGGTGATTGCGGTGGCGGTCAGCGCCGGCCTGCTGTGGTGGCTGCGCCAGCTGTCGCCGCGCGATACCTGGCTGGCGGCGGCGCTGGCCCTGGTGCTGGGCGGTGCCCTGGGTAACGTCTTGGACCGCATCGTCCTCGGCTATGTGGTCGACTTTATCGACGTCTATTACGGCCAGTGGCACTGGCCGGCCTTCAATGTGGCCGATTCGGCCATTACCATTGGTGCGGTCTTATTGCTGTTCGACGCCTTCTGGGGGCGGCGGAGAGAATCCGACTGATGTGGTAAAATTTCCTGCGCCCATTGCCGTCGCCCGTTTCCGCCCATATTGGGTTGTGAACCATACGCAATGGGAGGAGCGATGTATGACCACTGCGGTAATCTCCCCGGGTAGCCGGGTTACCCTCCACTTCACCCTGGCGCTGGAAAACGGCCGCGAGGTGGACAGCAGCCGTGACGGCGAGGCGATGGTGTTCACCGTCGGCGACGGCACCTTGGTCGCCGGGTTGGAAACCTTCCTGCTCGGTCTGGGCAGCGGCGAGGTGCAGAGCTTCCGGATTGCGCCGGAACAGGTGTTCGGCTATCCCGACCCGGCCAATGTCCACGACCTGCCGCGCGACGACTTTCCGCTGGAAATCCCGCTGGAACCGGGTCTGGTCCTCAGCTTTGCCGCCCCTTCCGGCGAGGAGATCCCGGGAACGGTATTGGCCCTGGACGAGGCGCGGGTACAGGTCGATTTCAATCACCCGTTGGCGGGGCACACCCTGCAGTTCGATGTCGAGGTCATCGCCGTACACGGCGCCGACGCATAAGTTACAGGTTCCCTTATGATGAAGATCATCCTGGCCAATCCCCGCGGCTTTTGTGCCGGCGTCGAACGCGCCATCGAGATCGTTGAGCGCGCCCTCGAAGTGTTCGGCGCACCGATCTACGTGCGCCACGAGGTGGTGCACAACCGCTACGTGGTGGAAGACCTGCGGGCCAAAGGCGCGGTGTTCGTCGACGAACTGGAACATATCCCCGACGGCGCCACCGTGATCTTCAGCGCCCACGGAGTGCCGCGTGCGGTGCAGGAAGAGGCGCAGCGGCGTGCGCTGCGGGTGTTCGACGCCACCTGTCCGTTGGTGACGAAGGTGCATCTGGAGGTGGCGCGCCATGCGAGGCTCGGGCGTGACGTGATTCTGATCGGCCACGCCGGCCATCCCGAGGTGGAAGGGACAATGGGGCAATTCGAGGCAGGGGGCGGCGGCGCGATGCATTTAGTGGAGAATGCGGCCGACGTGGAGCGCTTGGCTGCTCACCTCTCTCCCGGCCGGGAGTTCGCCTACGTGACACAGACGACGCTGTCGGTGGATGACGCCGGGGTGGTGATCGACGCATTGCAGGCGCGTTTTCCGGGCGTCGTCGGTCCGAAGAAAGACGATATCTGCTATGCCACCCAGAATCGCCAGGATGCAGTGAAAGAGCTCGCCGCTCGCTGCGATCTGGTGTTGGTCGTCGGTTCCCCCAACAGTTCCAACTCCAACCGTCTGCGCGAAGTGGCGGAGCGGCGTAATACGCCGGCCCATCTCATCGATTCGGCCGACGACATTCGCAGCGAATGGCTGGAGGGGGTTGCGACCATCGGCATCACGGCCGGGGCATCGGCACCGGAGGTGCTGGTCAACGAGGTTGTCGCCGCCCTGAGCCGCATGACGACGGCGACGGTGGAAGAAAACGGCGGGCAGCGGGAACATATGCTGTTCCCGCTGCCGCGCGAGTTGCAGTGAGTGAGCGCCGGACTATTTGCTCCAGCAGTCGGTATACGTGGATGAAGTACCCTCTGCCCCGGTATTGTCCAGTGTCAGGTTTTTGCAGCGATCATTGGCTTGGGCGCTGCCCGCTATCGGTGCAGCCTGCAGCGTATAAGTCGTCGCGGTCGCCGCGCTGATGGTCAAGTTGTAATACTTGGTCGAACCGTCGAGCGGGCTTTGGCTCGGGTAGACGCTTGAGGCCGGAGACCCTGTATTCCCACCGCCGCTCGCCGCTCCCGTGTATGCGCCGGTTTCGGTGTAGTGGCGCTCCATCGCATTGGCGAAACCCGCCAAGGCGCCCTCGGCGTTGCTGCGCCGCGATTTGGCGACCGACTCCATGTAGGACGGATAGGCGATGGCCGCGAGTATGCCGATAACCGCCACCGTGATCATCAACTCGATGAGGGTGAATCCGCCGCCCTTGGGCGCTCTCCGGCCGGCCATGGATTTCAATTGTCTGGGCACTGCACCGTTCATCATTGGATACCCTCTATTGGAGTTGCTGCCAGGATTGCCGGCCGGTACCGCCAAGCCCCTTGTTCGCGGTCACCTGAATCTTGCCGGATGAACCACTGGTGTATTTGTACGCCGTATTACCGGCCGAAACCACTGCCGGGGTCTTGATGATACCCTCCGTCGACTTAATGCCGCTCGTCGGTACAGTGATCTTCGAACCATCGGGCAGGGTAACGGTTATGTAGTCGCTGCTGTTAAACACGCCATCCTTGTTGAGGTCGAACGGACTGAACGAAAGTTGTCTGCCGGTGGCTGGGTCGATCTCCATCATCCAGCTGCTGCCGCCGAAGTCGCACGCATCGGCGCTGGGGATGAGTGTGGTGAAGATCACGCGGTCGGACCACAGCAGCGGGCTCGCCACCGAGCGTTCGCCCTCCGCCGTAGTGCCGCCGGAACCGTTGGGTTTCAGGAGATCGAGATACCAGCCGTCCGTTTGGCTGGCGCTGGGTTTATTGGAGCTGACGATACGGAGATCGTAATTGGTCGAATTGATGGTGGTCGATATCTGGGCCAGGATGGTCTGGCCGACCAGTGTCGAACGATCCGTATTGGTGATCGGCGCGCCGCCATCAACGATGCCGTAGAGCGATTCGACATCGGGGGTGGACGGCACGATGTTGTCGCCGGTACGGAAATAGGCGCCGGTACCGAAAAAGACCATCATATTGCCGTTGACGTAGCCGGCCTGCGGTTTTTCCGTGATGGGCTGCACCACGTTGGCGGTGGCGGGACCGCGGGCGATAAATAGCGGTGCCGGGGCCGCATTGGCGCCGTTACCCGAGGTATAGGCAACGGCCCAGTTCGACGTGTTTGAGTCGCTGATGTCGAATTTCCACAGGTCGCCGCACATGTCGCCGGCATAGACGGTATCGGCAATGTGGTCGCCGCTGCTGTCGATCACCAGGGGGCTAGCCAGGCCGTTGGGGTTGCTGCAACTGCCTACGCCAGCGTCGAGTGCCGCGACCAGCGAGCCGTCGGCGACGTTGACGATGTAGAGAACCGCGTGGCCGTCCGCGCTGTTGTAGCCGTTGCCGAAGATCGCCCCCCAATCGCCGTTGGCGAGGCGGACGATGCTGGCTTGGCCGATATCGGTGCCGAGATCGCTCAAACCGGTGGTGGCGCTGGTATCTTCCCACAGGACATCGCTGGCGCTGAAGCTATCCGGGGCGGTCACGTCCAGGGCGAATACGGCACTGCCTCCGGCTCCCGTGGTGTCCACTAAAACCGTATGCCACGACGGTGTGGCGCTACTAGGTATGGAAATATAGGCCGGGGCCGCTTTCGGGCTGCCGTCCACATAGTAATGATGATTGTGGATGTAATTGGGATCCGTTAGCAGCGACAGATTCGGAATCACGTCGTTGGGAATGTAGGCGAACTTCTCGACACCGGTGTTGGCGTCGAAGGCATGCAGCATACCGTCGTTGGCGCCGACGTAGATTATCGGTGTACGGTTGGCGGTGCCGGTGAGGAAGGCTGGGTAGCTGTAGCCTTCGTTGCCCGAGTCGCCGGGGAGGTTGTTGTAGCCGAAGTTCTCCTGGCCGACGAACCAGGGATCGGAGTTGATGATGTCGCCCAGCAGGCTGCTGCGATTGCGATAGGTCCCGCCGTTTTGCTTTTGGGCTTCCAGGCTCTGATCGCCGAGTACGTAGTTCAGTACGTTTTGGCTGCCGAGCGCGGTTTGCTGGGCGCTGGAGAGGTTGCTCCAGGCGAAGGACTTGCCCGACCACGTGCCGGCCGAGTCGACGATGGTATAGACGTTGCGCAAATTCCAGGTCGGTATATTGGAGGCAGCCTTCCACGAGGGGACACTCGCGACGGCGCCGGTGGTCGGGTCGAGCGCATAGGCCAGGAGGTCGCCGCTCCAGTCGCTGCTGTCGAAACGCGCCTGATAGACGTAGG
>OFHG01000110.1_pt1 | contig 37585 bp, 38 predicted proteins | sample 1521931 | NCBI WGS metagenome assembly OFHG01 (sample SAMEA2468438, study PRJEB22500) | soil metagenome | biome: Glassland; feature: Farmland; material: Clay | place: Australia | collected 2013-01-31 | depth 0.55 m
CGCCCCCGGGCCGCCGACCGCGATCGTCGCCTTCAGGGCCGTTGCCTTCCCACGTCCTGGCTGCTGAAACCGGGTCGGGGGAGCGCGGGGCGAGGTGGGAGCGCGAGCGCCCCCTGGCCCCACCGCGCGAGCTCGGGGCTCTGTCGCGGCTCGCCCGGAAGATGCTCGGCCGGTTCGAGGCGACTCTCGGCGAGCGGTCGAAGGGAGGCGAGGGCCTCCATGGCCTTCCCGCGAGCCCGGGCCGGGCGACTGGCCCCGTCCGCGTGATTCGCTCCGGTGAGGACTTCGAGCGGTTCCGGGAGGGCGACGTGCTCGTCGCCCCTTCGACGAATCCCGCGTGGACCCCCCTCTTCTCCCGCGCGGCTGCAATCGTGACGGACACGGGGAGCCTCATGGCCCACGCCTCGCTCGTGGCGCGCGAGTACGGTATCCCCGCGGTGGTCGGTGTGGGAGACGCCACGGTCCGGCTTCGAGACGGTGAGGTGGTCACCGTGGACGGCAACGTCGGTTCGGTCAGGTGAGGCTGGGTCTCGCAACTCTCCTCGGGAAAAGGGTCATCTACCGGCGCCGGTGTCACGGAATCGGATGACCGCGCAGGCCCAGGCTCGGCCGCCTTCCGCCCTCCGGCTCTTCCTGCGGAAGAACTGGAAGTGGCTCATCGTCGTGGTCGTCGTCGCGGTCTTCGTGATGATGGTGGCCTCGGACTGACGGCCCATCCGTCCGGACGCTCGACTCAGGTCTGGGGTCCCTGGTTCTTCAGCCGCTGGTACTCTCGCCGGGCGGCGTTCTCGACGTAGCCTTCGCCGAAGAACACGGCGACGAAGTGTCCCACGAGGCCGATGCCCCACCCTGCGGTCATAATCCAGAACCACGGATAGGAGCCGGGGCCGCTCGTCGTCCACCACATGAGGATCATGAACGTGTTGACCGCGGCGTAGATCAGGAGGTGGATGAAGAACGCTGCCTTGTCCTCCGCGTGCTTCCGGGCCTTCAGGTACAGCTGCTGGTCGTCCCCCATGGGGCGGGGAATCCCTCGGCCACGTGATATAGAATGGCTATGTAGAAACCCTACCTGGGGCCGGGAGAGGCGGCTCCAGGTTCAAGGGACGGCCCCCGCGCCGCCGACGGGAACGGGACCGCGGTGGAAAAGGCCGCGGAGCCCGGTGGCAATCATCGTGAGGATCGCGGCTCCGGCCCACGCGAGGGAGCCCGTGGTCGAGTCTGCGAAGCTCGGCCCCACCCAGCCGCGGAGGAGGAGGTACCAGCCGCCGGCCAGCATGGCGAATGCGAACAGGAAGGAGATTCCGCGGACGGTCCAGGCCAGGAGCCCGAACAGGGCGACGCCCGCGAGCAGGATACCTCCCGCGACGGGAAGGCTGTGGAACGCCTGCCACTCCTGGTAGGCGAAGGCTGCGGTGCCCAGGAGGCCCACCACGAGGAGGCCGCGGGCGATGGCCCGTCCGGCGAGCCGCACGGCGATGCCTGCCGCGAGCAGAGCGGCCCCGATCCACTGCGCGTGCGCCAAGACGTACGTCAGAATCTGCGAGAGGTCCATGCCGGCCCCTCCTCCCGACGTACTCATGCCCCGCTCAGGCTCTAATAACTTGCGATGGCCCGCCGGCTTGACATCGTCCAGTTGGGGCCTTTCGATGCGGGGACGGGGTATCACGCCTTCTGGCGGAACTCCATGGCCTGGAAGAGGACCGTGGCGAGGACAATCATCACAACTGCGAAGATGAGCAGGATAGCCGCGGCCGCGGGTGCGGAGACATTCGTGTCGAAGCCCGACAGCGGGCCGATGCCGATGGTCCCCTTGAGCACGGACTTCAGGTAGTAGATCAGGCTGAGCTTGGGCACGCTCCCCGGGAACGATCCGACGACGTTCTCCCACACGAAGCCGATGAGCAGCCCCACGAACAGGGGCTTCCGCAGGATGATGGACAGGAAGAAGAAGAGCGCGCCGTAGGCGACGATCGCGAGGGCGGTCGCGGCTAGGAAGCCCGTGAGGACGTCCGCGTCGGTCCCCAGTCCCGTCCCGCCGTACGCCTCCGTGACCCCGTAGGAGACGAGGACGGGCGGTAGCAGGAGCGCGCACGCCGCGACGAGGTATCCGGCGTACTTGGCCACGGCGAGCGCGGGCTTCGAGATGGGCCGCGTCAGGAGGTAGGGCAGCGTGTTGTCGTCGATTTCCTCGCGGACCAGCGCGGTGGAGTCCACGAGGGTCACGAAGACGAGGACGATCTGCAGGAAGAGGGGGACCATGAGGGCCTGGAACAGGAGGATGTCGAACGACGCGACCCGCGCGACGGCGAGGACCCCCACGAGGAGCAGCGGGATCCAGGAGAGCCCCAGGGTCGCGAGCCCGCGCTTCGTGGACAGGAGGTACCGCACGGTGAGGACGGCCACGACCCAGCCCTTGCGGAACGACTCGCCGAGTCCCGTCGTCTCACCCCACGAGGTACCGAAAGACCGCATCCAGGCTGTCGTCCGGGCTCTCCAGGCTGTGCACGTCGAGCTGCCGGTCCACAACGATTCCCGGGAGGTCCTTGTAGAAGAGGTCGGGCTTGCGCGTGCGCACGAGGAGGGTCTCCGCCGCGGGGAACTCCACGGAGACCACGTGGTCCATGGCGGCGAGGGCCTGGGCGAGGTCCCGCGGCTGGGACGTCGCGATGCGCACCGCGTGCGGATGCTCGTCGATCAGGGCCCGGATCTTGTGGAGGTCCCCCGACGCGATGGCCTTCCCGTTGTGGATGAGGACGATGTTGTTCGTGACCCGCTCCACCTCGTACAGGACGTGGGTCGACATGATCACGTGGCCGCCCCGCTTCGCGAAGTCCGTGATCGCTCGGAGGATCTGGACCCGGGCCATGGGGTCGGCGCCGGAGAGCGGCTCGTCCAGGATGAGCAGGTCGGGCCCGTGGGCCAGGGCCTGGGCCAGTTTGGCCCGCTGCCGCATGCCCCGGCTGTACGTTCGCGTGGGCCGGTCCTTCGCGCCCGTGAGACCGACGAACGCGAGGCTCTCCTCCGCCGCCTTCCGCGCGGCGCCCGCGTCCATCCCGTTGAGCCGCAGGAGCGTCTCGACGAACGCCTGCCCCGTCATCCAGCCGTAGAGCTGGTTCGATTCGGGGCAGTAGCCGATTTTCCGCTTGAGCTCCACGTTGTTCCAGGGGTCTTGGTCCAGGAGCTGCAGCTCCCCGCCGTTCGCGCGGAGCTGGCCGATGAGGAGCTTGAACAGGGTGCTCTTCCCCGCGCCGTTGGGTCCCACGAGCCCGGTGATCCCCGGGTTGAAGGAGGCGGTGAAGCCGTTGAGGCCGAGGACCTCCCCGTACCACTTCATGAGGCCCTCCGCCTCGACGATGCCGGTCATCCGGAGACCACCTCCATGGCCCGCATCCGCACCCACGTCGCGAAGGCGGTCAGGGCGGTGACCCCCAGGAGGATCCCCAGGGCCGCGGCCCAGTCGACGGGCCCCGTGGGCACGCCGAAGGCGGCCCTGGCGACGGCGAGGAAGTCCTCCCAGGGGGACAGGTACAGGAGCGCGGGGTCGTTGAGCGCCCCGGGCTGGGCGAGGATCGACTCCGTGGCGATGAGCCCGAAGATGACCGCGAACACGGCCGCGGCGCCGTACGAGCGGCGTCGCGTGAGGCTCGACAGGAACAGGGCGAGGGCCGTGAAGAACCCCGTGAGGAGGAACCCCAGGAGGACGGAGATGGCGGCCGCCTCCAAGGCGATGTCCCAAGCGAAGAGGCCGAGGAGGGCGCCCAGGAGCGGCGTGAGGATCAGGGGGAGGACCGCGATCAACGACGTCAGGGTGCCCAGGATGGCGGCCTTGGCGGTCAGGTAGTCCGCCGCGGTCACGGGGCGGCTCAGGTAGAGCGTCAGGGCCATGGAGTCGAGGTCGTCCGCGATGAGGCCGCCCCCCACGGCCGCCGCGGTCAGGGTGACGAAGAAGAGCATGGCGGGGTTGGAGGCGGGGAGGATGAAGAAGGTCAGGTCGAGGGGTTGGCCCTGGAGCAGGAGGGGCGCGAAGAGGACGTAGACCAGGGAGACGACCGTGGTGATCGTCGTGCCCACGCCGACGGCGAAGAGGGCCGCGGGCCGGCGGATCTCGCGGCGCAATCCCGTGGCGTAGATGGCCCACAGCCGGTGGCGTCGACCCAAGAGGGGGATCTCGCGCCGGGTGTAGGTCGGGAGGGAGATGGACATCTACGGGCCTCCCGCATGGCGCTCCACGAGCTCGAGGAAGAGCTCCTCGAGGCTCCGGATCTCCGCGCCCATGTAGCGCACCTCAACGCCGCTCGCCTTCGCGGCCCGGAAGACCTCCGCCTCGGCCTGCGGCGCGCGCGCGACGTGCACGCCGGACGGTCCCGCCTCCGCGTCCACCCCGGCCTCCTTCAGCGTCCGCAGGAAGGCGTCGCGGTCCCCGCGCACGTCGATCCGGAGGCGGTCCTGGGCCCCGCTCAGCAGCTTGGCCAGCGGCCCGGCCGCAATCTGGTGGCCCCCGTCCAGGATGACCACGTACTTGCAGATCGACTCCACGTCCGGGAGGAGGTGGCTCGACAGGATCACGTTGCGGCCCGGGGAGGCGGCGATCTTCCCGACGAGGTCCAGCATCTCCGCCCGCCCGCGGGGGTCGAGGCCCGTGGTGGGCTCGTCGAAGACGTAGAGCTGCGGGTCGTGGACCATGGCCTGGGCCAGCTTCACCTTCTGCCGCATGCCCGTGGAGTACTCCGCCACCTTGCGGTATCGCTCCTCCTCGACCCCGACGAACTGGAGGACGTCGTGGGCCCGGCTCATGGCGGTGCCCGCGTCGAGCCCGCTCACGCGGCCCATGTAGGCCACGAGGCCGATCCCCGTCATGTCGGGGATCAGGCAGTCGTGCTCGGGCATGTAGCCGGTTCTCTCCCGCACGGGGATGCCGTCCTCGATGCGGTAGCCCAGGACTTGGCCGGAACCCGATGTGGGCCGGAGGAGTCCCAGGAGGAGCCGCAGGAACGTCGTCTTCCCGGCGCCGTTGGGTCCGACGAGCCCGATGGACCCCTCCGGGATGGCGACGCTCAGGTCGTCCACGGCCCGAACCTCGCCGAAGGCCTTCGTCAGCGCGGTGGTCTTGACGAGCTCGGTCACGGCTTCCCTCCTTCGTGCTTGGGCGGAAGCTCCCCGACAGGCCCCGCACCACTTGAGCCCTTCGGCGCCTCATGCCGGGCCTTCCGCCTGCGGAGGAGCAGGAACACGAGGACCGCGACGACCGCGATGGGGACCGCGATCAGCAAGGCGATCTCCACGGCGCTCAGCCCGGGAGGCGCGACCGGGTACGCGTACGACTTGAGTCGCATCTCCGCGAGCGGGGTGCTGTTCGCGTAGACCACGCGCCGCACGTAGTTCCCGACGTCGTTGGAGTACCAGGCCGTCTCGTTGGCTCCGGTCACCGCAAGGGCCGCCAGACCGGGGAAGCCGCCCAGACTCTCGTTCAGGCGGTACGCGTCGAACGTCCCCGCCTCCACGGTCACGTTCTCCCGCCCGAGGACGTGGCGTGTCCACGTCCCGTCCATCGTGGTGCGGTTGGTCCTGTGCTCGCCGAAGCCGAACGCGGAGAAGCTTGTTGCGGCCTCGACCTGCGACATGAAGGGGGCCGAGGCGGTCTGCCCGACATCCAGTTCGAAGGGAGGAAGGGAGGAATACGTGGTCGTCGCATTGAGCCAGAGGTTGAGCAGCATCTGCACCTTAATCAGGAAGGTCACGTCGACGACATAGCCCGTGGAGCTGTTCGAGGCCACGGGAAGGTACGACTGCTCCTCCCAGAGCTCCGAGGTGTCCGAGGAGAAGCTCCCCGAGGCCGCGACCGTCGTGTTGTTACCGATCCCGAACGTGCCGTTGAGGAAGCCCGAGGCGTGCGTCTCCGCCCGGATCCCGGACGGGCTCACGCCCACGATGTCGACCTGGACGATCCCGTTGAGGCCCAGCTGCAAGGTCCCGTTCGCGGTCGCGTTGAACCCGGGCAGATTCCCGATGGACCCCTGCAGGACGTAGACCCAGCGGTCGCCCGCGTCGTAGGCCGGCTTCGTCAGGGCGGCGTGCGCAGACCCCGCGGCCGCGACCGTGCCCGCCAGGACGACGAGGATTCCGAGGGCGACGCCGACCACGCGCGGGAGGGGAATGCGGGCCATGTGTACGGCGGCCATGGCCGCGGGGGAGAAAACGCTTTCCCGGGAACCCCCGGGCGCCTCACGCTCCCGACAGGAGGACGATGCCGAGCCCGAACGCGATCAAGGCGACCGCGATCCGCCAGTCCAGCTTCTCCTTGAGGATGGCGGCCGCCGCGAGCGTCGCGATGATCGGGTACGTCCCGGAGATGGGCGCCACGAGGGCAGCCGGTCCGAGGTCGTACGCCACGGTCAGGGCGACCGCGCTGAGACCGCCCGCGAGGAACACGAAGAGGCCGAGGGCCCACCACCGCGAGGTCGCCGGGTCGCCCGTCGGCTTCGGCGCTCGTCGGAGGACGGCGTATCCCGCGGTGACCCCGAGGTACCCTGCCGCCAGGAGCAGATCCAGGTTCCCCTCGCCGAGGGCGTCCACGCTCGCCTTGACCAGGAACCCCCAGATCCCCCAGACGAAGAAGCCCGCCAGGCTCAGGAGGACCGCGGCGCGTCGCAACGCGCTGGGATGGTTCGGCTCGTACGCCAGGATGAGGATGCAGAACATGATCAGCCCGATGCCGGCCACCTGGGGGAGTCCCAGGGTCTCGCCCAGGAAGGCGACGCTCAGGACCACGGTGAGCATGGGACACGCCGCGGAGATCGTGCCCACGATGCCCACGGTCCCCACGCGCATGCCCTCATAGAAGAACAGGTAGCCGATCCCGCCGAGGGCCCCGGCGGCCACCGCGGCCATGGCGAACCCGGGGTTGGCGGGGAGCGGCTGCCGCAACACGAGGAGCCCGATGAGGCCGAACGCCAGCCCCTCGATCAGGGTCGTCCCGAGCCCCATGGTCCGCGGCCCGAGGCGGTCCGTTCCCGGTTTCGCGGCGAGGGTGCCCAGGCCCCAGGTCACGGTCCCCGCGAGGACCCAGGCGAGCCAGTCGAGAGCCACTTCGCGCGGGGAGGAGGGTCCGGGTCATGAGGTTTTCCCGGGGCCCCTGGCGCGCGCGGACACGAGCCGACCGGCTGATCCGCGTCGTCCGGTCGGTGCATCCTTCAGAGGCCCGCGAGCGAGCTCCCGCAGCCGGGACAGGCGTCGACCCCCGCCGGAACGCGCACCCCGCATCCGGGGCAGCGCCAGCGGGCGTCCTCCTCCCGGAGCCAGGCGGAGACGCCGATCTCCTGGAGACGTCTCGCGTCGCGGCACATCTCCGCGCGGTACGGCGCCGCGGACTGGAAGGTCCGGATCCGGTCGCACGGGTAGTCGCTGCACTCGGCGCAGAAGACCACGCCGTGCGCCCGGGCGCACTGCTTGATCCCGCAGTCGCCGCCGAAACAGAACGGCGATGCGGTCCGGCAGCCCGTGCACAGGAGGCGGTCCGTCGTCGTGTTCAGGAGACGGGCGAGCGCCTGGAGGCGCGGCATGTCCTGGTCCGCCCACGCGCGGTACACGGGGCAGGCGCCGCAGTACGCGCCGCAGATCCCGGCGAGGCTCGCGTCGATCTCGCGGTCGTCGAGGACCGGTTGTACGGCCATCGGAGGGACGAATCCGTGGGAGGGCGTATGGTCCCTGCCTAAGGACTGTCGATACCCGCGGTAATCGGGGCTGGCATGACACGTCCGTACAGTGCTTGCGAAAGATTCACACGGTTCCGCGGGCCTCAAAGTTCGTGATCGAGCTCTTCGTCCGGAGCCACCGGGTGGTTGTGGACCGGGACGCGGAGACCCTGGGCCATGCCTGTGCCGGAGCGGGAGCCCAGATGCAGGCGGCCGCCTCGGCCCGTTCGATGGTCGTGTTCCCGGAAGCCGAGCGGGAGGCCGTGGACTGCGTGCAGGCGCTGGCGGAGGCCCTCCGCGAGGACTTCGTCGTATGGGACCTGGCGACCCACCGCGGCCGCAAGGAGGCCAAGCGACGCGGCATCCATGAGACCCCGCGGGTCGTCTTCCGCTCCGAGGGCCCCGAGAGCGTGGACGCCTTCCAGGTGCGGGCGCGAGCTCTCCTGCGTGGAACCCCGGTCCTTTCCTCCTGAGGGTCAACCGCTCCCGATGGAATGCACGGCCGAGTCCAAGGCTAGGATATCGTCTTCGGCCGCATGCGGTCCGGCATCTCAACCGCGAGGATTTCTCCCTTCACGGTGACGTCTCCGTGTGCGAGGATCCTCGCCTCCACGACGACCTTCCTTCCCTGAATCGACGTCGCTCGGCCTCGGACCTCGAGCTCCACACCGAGGGGCGTCGGCTTGAGGTAGTCGACCTTCAGGGAGGCGGTGACGAAGCGGTGCGGGGGCAGTGTGCCCATTTCGCGTCCGTCGGCACGGTACGCCGCCGCGGCGGCCGTCCCCGTGCCGTGGCAGTCCAGGAGGGACGCCAGGACGCCGCCGTTCACGTAGCCGGGGATCGCGATGTGCCATGCCTGGGGCGTGTACCGGGTGACCGTCTCGTCCCCGTCCCAGAACGTGCGCAGGTGGAGCCCGTGATCGTTCAGGCGCCCGCAGCCGTAGCAGTGCGCGAGCTCGTCGGGGTACGTGTCCTGGATCGCGGTCATGGAAGGGACCGCGGACGGGATGACGCGCGCGCCGGATGAGCGTTGTCCTCTGGCCGTCCGCGGACGTGATGCGGTCGTCCTACCGCCAGACGCGCCACTTCTCGCCCTTGCGGATCCACGGCTTCCAGTGGGCGCTCATGGGGAACGGGCTGCGCACGGGCCGCTTGAGCGATTCCCGGGTCAGGGAGGACAGGGGCTGGAACTTGGTCCAGTCCCTCGCCTCCCGCGGCCGCGGCGGGCCGGCCTGCCTCCGCGCGGCCAGCATCTCGGCGACGACCTCGGCGGAAGGGCGCTCGCGGATGGGGACGTCGCCCTTCACGACGTTGATCGCGCCGAAGGGGCACTCGATCTCGCACATCTGGCAACCCGTGCACTTTCCCACGAGGATGGGGAACTCCATCATCCACGGTCGGCGGGCGAAGCCGCCTTCGATGCTCGCCCGCCCCGGCGGCGTCATGTCGATGGCCCGCACGGGGCACACGTCCATGCAGACGCCGCAGGAGTGGCATTGGCGGCTGATCGCGATGGAGAAGGGCATGGGGAACGCTCCCTCAGTTCTTCTCCGTCGCGGGTGCCACGGCGTTGTCCCGGGTCGCAGGCGCTTCGGCCTTGTGCTTCTTGGGCGCCTTGCGGAACGGCAAGAGGTCGGGCTTCGTCACGTAGATGAACGCGTACGCGGCGAACGCGGAGAGCGCCGTGAAGCACACGTAGAACGTGACGACGGCGAGCTGCGTGTTGACCGTCGAGCTGAACGCGTTGTAGATGACCGTCCAGATGTCGCTGCCGCCCGTCGCGGTCGTGATGGCCCCGGTCGAGGTCACGAGGTAGCCCGCGTTCCCGTACCCGGCGATGCTCTCCGTGACCATGAGGATCCCGAAGACGTAGAAGAACGTGGCCGCCGCGATTAGCGTGGACACGAGGCGGTTCGCCTTCTCCTCCTCGTCCGGGTCGCGGACGAGCTTGATCACGAGGACCGCGGCCGTGAGGACGATGGCCAGGGGCATGAACGGCACCGCGATGGCGTAGTCGCCGTACGTGCCCACGAAGAAGAGCTCGAACCCGAGCAGGAGGGCGCCGAACATGAGTCCGTCCCGGATCATGATGTACGCGAGCCACCAGATGTCCGCCCCCAGGCGGAGGGTGAACTTGTCCAGGGTCCGCAGGAAGTAGTTCCGGGCGATCTGGAGGCTGAACGCCCCGATGAACAGGATGCCGACTGTGAGCGCGATGGTCGCCTCGGTGAAGATCCCCACGCCCGTCGCGATCTGGCCGGAGTCGGCCAGGGTCGAGACCGTACCCGCCGCGACGGGTCCGGCATGAGCCGCCAGGAATCCGAATCCGTTCGTCGCCATGCCCACGAGGAGCGCGCCGACGAGGACCATCATCAGGATGATCGCAGCCCGTCGCTCCCGCTTTCCTTGCTTCCCCTTGGCTTCCATCCGCATTCGCTCCGACGCGCCTTCCACGCGCCGATGAACCCAGACCCGCGAGGAGTTATCATAGCCGCGGAGGTAGAATCCGTATTGCACGTACCCGGTTTAGGTCGACCCACGTTGTTAGGCTAACCGAGAAGAAATTCCCCCACCTCGCCTCCCGGGGGGTCGGGGAACAATGCGTACGGAGGCTATTTCTAGACTCACCCGGCTAGCTGCGATGCGAGGGGAAGCCTTGCAGCGATGCGCCGTCTGTGAGATTCGGCTTCCGAGCGAGCCTGAGAAAGACTGCGACGGAGAGATGGAGGCCTGCCACCGGGTCTGCGCGCGCGTCCACATGGAAGAGTACAAGGACGGGCTCTTCTTTTGCACGAGCTGCTACCTCTGGCTCATGGGGAGCTACAACGACATCCTGGTGGGCCGCTCGTTCGACACGCGAGCCGTGCGGTTCCTGCGGATCATGACCGTGGACCAGGCACCCTTGCTCACGGAGTGGGTGCGGACGGCGGTGAAGCGAGGCGGTAGAAGTCCACCGGCGCCTCGACCGCGGGCGCGCGAATCTCAGGCCGCCTCCTCGTAGCCCGTTGCGAGCCCGTTGGCCTCCTAGGCCAGGAGGAGGACCGCGACGAGGAGGATCACGAACACGCTGCAGCCGACGAGCACCCAGGTTCGGCTGAGACCCGCCCCGCCCTTCTCCGAGCGATACAGGTAGGACACCAGGGCGAAGCCCAGGAGGTCGATCCCGAGGAGGGTCGCGAAGACCGCCTGGCCCGCGGGGTCCGTGGGGTTCAGGGTCCAGAGGGTCACGGTCGCGGTCCCCTGGAGGAGCAACACCAGGAGGACGAGCCGGTACGCGAGCTTCATGCCGGGGCCTCCGGCGTTTGTCGAGTCATAGCGAACCGGTAGGCAATGAACGAGCCGAGTGCGACGAGAGCGCCTGTGCCCCCCACGACCGCCGCTCCTTCCCACGTCGGAATCACCTGCCCCGGCGTGATGAGGCCCCAGTAGGCGAGGACCGCCAGCTCCGCGATGAAGATGGCCCCCGTGGTCACGAAGACGGGCCGGTTCTGGATCGCGCGGTTCTCGTCCACGTCGAGGAACGGCAGGAGGAAGAGGACCGCGAAGATGAGCGTGACCGCCAGGAGGATCGTGATGGAAACCCCGAAGGCAAAGGCGGCGGCGAGGGCGAGGAACCCGAGTGGCCACCTCCCCTTGCGGAAGAGCCAGATCGACCCGAGCAGGGAGACGGCCAGGAGTCCCGTGGCTAGGGCGGCCAGGTCGCCCGTCAGGCCGGGACCCTCGAACGCGGAGATCTTGAGGATCTGGTACAGCCAGAGGAAGTACCAGTCGGGCTGGGCCGTGTACTGGCCCGCGGCCGTCGGCGTGTAGCCTGGAGGCAGGCTGAGGGGGAACAGGGCTCCCAGGAGGAGCATCCCGGTCCCGAAGATGGCGGCCAGCTCGAGCAGGTACAGGGTCACGTCCGGGAAGATGGGAGCCGTCTTCTGCTTCTCCGGGGCGCGGCCGCGCTTCGTCGCGGGCTCCGAGATCCCGTGGGCCTCGAGCATGTACATCTTGATCACGAGGAGGGCCAGGAGCGACGCGGGGAGGACGACGATGTGGAGGTCGTAGAAGCGGAGGAGTTCCCCCGCATCCCCGCCCGGACCCACGACGAGGAAGCTGATGAAGGACGCGAGCGGCGGCGGGAGCTGGGAAATCATCCCCACGGCGACGTCCGTCGCCGATTTCGAGATCACGGTCCACGGGAGCAGGTAGCCCGTGAAGGCGAAACCGAGGGTGATCCCGCCCATGACCATGCCCACGAGCCACATGACCTCCCGCGGCCGCTTGTGCACGGAGACGAAGAAGCCGCGCATCATGTGGGCGAACATGAGGAGGACCATGGCGTACGCCGTGTACAGGTGGACCGTCTCGATGAACCGGCCGTAGGCCACCTGGTTGAAGATGTACGAGGTGGACGCGTACGCCTCCCCGGGCGTCGGCACGTAGTAGAGCATCATCAGGATGCCCGTGATCGCCAGGATGGCGAACGCGACGACCGTGAGCGCGCCGAGCCAGGCGAACGGATTCAGGGCGTACAGGGGCACGGGTCGCAGGAGCGGGTAGGAGAGTCCCAGCCTCGCGTCCATCCATCGCACGAGCCGCTCCACGGGACCCTTCGTCTCGCCCCCGGACGCCATGGCCCTACCCCACCGGATTGCCGCCTTGGAGGTCCGCGGTCACGTCGCTCGATCCCGTGTTGTGCCCGAAGATCGTGGGGGCTCCCATGCCGACCGCGTAGATCGCGCCGGAGGCGTCCAGCTCGAGCTGGACCTGGGGCTGGGGACGCGGGGCGGGTCCGCCGACGACCCGTGCGGCGTTCGTCAGGTCGAAGACGCTCCCGTGGCAGCAGCAGTAGCCCACGGGCTCGGGCGCCTTGTAGCCCATGTTGCAGGGAGGCGAGGTCCCCGTTGGGAGGAAACCCCAGATGCAGCCCAGGTGCTGGCAGATCAGGCTGAAGGCCACGATGTCGCCGTCCGGGCCGATTCCCCCGGTCGCCGCCTGGCCGAGCTTGACGAGGACGTTGGGCTCCGTGTCCAGTGGGTAGTTGAACACGACGGGCACGCCGACGCTCAGATCGCTCAGGTTCCCGATCTTGACCCGCGGGAACGACGTGAGTGCGCTGGACGTCGGAGGCGACGGGCTGACCAAGGACCGCGCGACGGATCCGGCGGCGCCCGCCGCGAGCAGGCCCGAGGCCACCACGGCGATCTTGAGGAACGTCCGCCGGCTCTCGTCCTTCGGGCCCTCCGGGAGGGCGAGCCGCTTTGGCTCCTCGGAACGCGGAGCCTCCTCGGGGGCCATGATCACGCCCTCCGCGCGTCCCGCGTCACTTCTCGTCCTCCCGCCTGAAGGAGTGCACGACGGCTCCGATCATCACGCCGACCAGCAGGAGGCCGACACCGACCGCAGCGGCGAGGTTCAGGGGCACGCCGCCGGAGGAGACGGGCGCCTGGGCCACGGTCTGGTTGGAAACGGTCAGGGTGTACCACGGCGACACGGACTTGTAGCCCGCGGACTCCCCGAGCCGCCCGTTCCAGATCGCGTACGCCGTGTAGTACGTCGCGCCGGGCTCGAGCTGGATGCAGTACGGGGTCCCCTGGGACGTGGTGAACGTGCGGACCATCTCGACGGTCCACTGCTTCGTCGCGTTCGAGTAGGACGACCCGACGTGGACGAGGAACGGGTCCATCTCCGGGACGAGGTTGGGAGCACCCGCGCCGAAGTAGCCGGGCGTCGTGAAGAACCCGGTCGTGTTCGTGTAGTCGTCCTCCGCGAAGGAGAGGTTGTCCGCGGGGTAGATCGGGTTCCCCAGGGAGTCCGTGTACCCGCCGGGGAATCCCGTGTCCAGGGGATTGTTGTCCGTCGGGTTGGACTGCCAGTGCCAGATGTCCGCCGCGCCTCCCGTGATCGCGCCGTCGGAGCCGAGTATCATGGCGGGCGTCTGCTGGCGGCCCAGGGACTGGGGCAGGAACCAGAGCATCGCGGCGCGGTCCTGGTAGTAGTACGTCGCGTTGTAGTACAGATGGGTCACGGTCGCCGTGTCCTCCGGGTTCAGGAGCATGAGCGTCCCGTTCGGCGCCTGCCACAGCTCGTCGTTCGAGGCGAACGAGGGCCCTGCGCTGTCGTTCCACTGGAGGAGGAGGAACACGTTGTAGCCGTCGTTGGCCGACTTGACCCGGACGTCCGGCGTGTGCCCCCCTCCGGGTGAAATGGAGGCCACAAGGGGCACGTCGGTCCACCCGATGCCCTGCCAGAAGGGCTCCCCTCCAGGATTGCTGTAGTTCGCCGCGCCGTCCACGCGGTAGGAGAGGATGTTCGGGTACGACCCCTGGGCGGTCGCGGTCCCGGAGACGACGACCGCCACCGTGCTGAGCGCGAGGACGAGCGCCAGGCCGAGGACGAGGAGTCCCGTCCACTTCGCGGGGCACGGGGTCGGAGCCGCTCGAGACGGAACGCCGTAGTCTGACGATTGCTTCATCGGATTCCCCTCGTCCGCCCTTCCGGCGCGGGATGGCACGCCTAGGGTGATAAGCGTTTCCGAATCGACCTCGAATTGGGGGCGGCACCCGAAGGGAGATCTCCGCGACCTCGGAGTCATGCCGCCGGCTCAGGAAGATACTTCTCTCTGAACTCGCTCACGGCGCGGGACGATGGCCGCCCGAGGGCGGGATGAGGGGCGGCAGGCACGAAGGCAGGGCGGTCGCGCCGGAGGCTTCGGGACATGAAGCAACCCATCACGGGCCTCGACGAGAAGGCGTTCGTCGGGATCTGCTATCCGTCCAGGAGGTTGTCTCAGAACCAGCAGCGGCTGTTCATGCCCGCGTCCACCACGAAGCTGTACACCTCCTGGCTCGCCTGTGAATCGCTCGGCGAGGACTTCGTATTCCACTCCGAGTACTCGGTACAGGGGGGGACCCTCTACCTGAGCCCGATGGCCAACCCTCTGCTCTCCGAGGAGTCCTTCCGAGACCTCGTGGAGGACCTCGGGGGCCGACGGATTGAGGAGGTCGTCCTCGTCCCTCATTTCCCGCACGCGCCTCGATACCCCTCCACCTGGGCGATCGGCGATGTGCGGGAGGCCTGGGGCGCCCCCATCACGGACGTCTGCTTCCGGGAGAACTATGTCACGATCGGCGGTTCGAGGGGCGGTGCGGTCACGCCCTCGAGCACCTACTACGCCGTCAGGAAGGTGAAGGGTATCAAGCGGCCCTCGGTGCGGGGTCGGGTGGTCTCCGTGCCGAGAGGATACAAAGGGGCCTTCGAATTCCCGATCCTCAACCCGGAGGACTTCCTGGCTCACTGGCTGGGAGAGCGGATCGGCGGTCGCCCTCTCAAGAGGCGAAGCGGGAGGTTACGAGGCGCCCCCACACGATTTGCCCGCGCCCCCCTGAAGGAGGTGCTGCGTTCGATGAACAAGCGGTCCTCCAACATCCTCGCGGAGTTGCTCCTCCGCCACGCGTCGCTCGCGCGAGGAAAGCCGATTGACTACGAGCAGCCCCAGGCCGCGTTCACGGAAGCGCTGCACCACATTCCCGTGGACGACGCGCTGCTGTACGACGGGTCAGGCGTCTCCCGGTACAACCTCGTCTCGCCCGCCGGCACGGTGAAGCTCCTAGAAGCCTCGGAGAAGTATCCCTCGATCATGGACTCGCTGCCCATCGGTGGCAAGGACGGCACCCTGGCGGACCGGAAGCTCCCTCGCCGAATCCATGCGAAGACAGGCTCCCTCACTGGGGTCCAAGCCCTCGCCGGCTATGACGACGGGGAGCCGTTCGCGGTCATGATCAACCACGGTCCCCCGGACGAGACGGTGATGATCGAGGCCATCGACCGGATCGTGCGGGGCCGCTGACCCGGGCTATGTCCGCGTCTGCGGCGGTCTCTTCACTCTGCGGTAGACCATCGCTTCGGCGGCGATGAGCGGCACGAACAGGATGGCGAACAGGAGGAAGGAGAAGGTTCCTTCGAGAACCGTGACAACCCACGGGAGGAGCACGCCGTCGACCAGGATGAACCCGGACAGAGCGAGGGTCCGCAGGGTCAACGTGGACAGGGGCACCTCGGTCAGGGTCACGAGCCGCTGGCGTCTCCAGCGGCTGTATCGCGTCATGAGTCCGTCAATGCCCCGGGACTCGGGCCGCGGCTCGTCCCTCTCCACCGTCTCAGGTGTCCCCATGCGTCACCTCCGCGGCGGTCGCGCCGTTCGCCGGTCCGAAGACGTGGCAGGCGACGTAGTGGCCCGGCTCCATCTCGACGAGCTCGGGTTCCACCTTGTCGCACGCGTCCACCTTGAACGGGCACCGGGGATGGAAACGGCACCCCGACGGGAGGGAGCGCAGGCTCGGCGGCTCCCCGGCCAAAGTGACTTTCAGGTCCGTCCCCTCGGCCTCCGCGATGTCAAGGAGGGCGCGGGTGTACGGATGGAGGGGGTTCGTGTACAGGGACTTTGTCTCGGCCCGCTCGACGACCTTGCCCGCGTACATGACCATGATGATGTCGCACATGTGGTAGACCACGGCCATGTCGTGGGAGATGAACAGGTACGTCAGGTCGAACTCCTTCTGCAGGGAAGTGAGGAGCCGCAGGATCTGCGCCTGGACGGACACGTCCAGGTTGGACGTGGGCTCGTCCAGGATGAGGAGCTTGGGATGCACCGCGAGGGCGCGCGCCACGCCGAGCCGCTGCTTCTGCCCGCCCGAGAACTCGTGCGGGTAGCGATAGAGCTGGGGCTTCTCGAGCCCGACCTTGGCCATCAGGTCCGCGACCTCCCGGGTCAGCTCCTCCCCATGGAGCTTGAAGTGGATCTTGAGCGGCTCGCCGATGATGTCGATGGCCAGTTTCCTCGGGTTCAAGGAGGAAATGGGGTCCTGGAAGACCATCTGAAAGTTGACCCGGAACTTGCGGAGCTTCTTGCCGTGCAGCTCCGTCATGGGCTGCCCGAGGAGGACGACCGATCCGCCGGTGGGGTCGATGAGTCGCGCGATCGTCCTCGCCAAGGTCGACTTCCCGCTCCCCGATTCGCCCACGATTCCGAGCGTCTTCCCGTGCTCGAGCTCGAACGTCACCCCGTCGAGGGCGCGGATGAATCCCTTCAGGAGGGACAGGAGGCCCGACCGGATCGGGAAGTGCTTCTTGAGTTCCTTGACCTCGAGGAGGCTCGCCGCGGCCGGTGCGGTCTCAACCGCCATGGCCACTCTCCCCCTGCAGCGGATGGAAGCACGCGGCCGTCCTGCCGGCCGCGAGCGTCTCGAGTGGCGGGTCCGTCTTGAGACACTCCTGGGTCGCCCGCTCGCACCGGGGCGCGAAGACGCACCCCGCCGGGATTGCCTTGAGCTCGGGCAGGGAGCCCTGCATGGTGTAGTATTCGCCCTTCGGGACGAACGCGCCTCCACGCCTCACCTTGGGCAGGGACTTGATGAGCCCGTTCGTGTATGGATGCCACGGGTCGGCGAAGATCTGGGCCAGGGGTCCCTCCTCGACGAGCTTCCCCGCGTAGATGACCCCGACGCGGTCGCAGAAGCGCCGGATCACGCTGAGATCGTGGGAGATGAGGAGGATGGAGACGCCCAGCTCCTCCTTGAACTTCTTGATCAGGTCCAGGATGTTCCGCTCCGTGACCACGTCGAGCGCGGTGGTCGGTTCGTCCGCGATGAGGAGCTTGGGGTTCGAAGCCATCATCATGCCGATCATGACCCGCTGCTTCATGCCGCCGGACAGTTCGAAGGGATAGAGATCGACCGTCCGCTCGGGGTCGGGGACCAAGGCGCGCCGGAGGTCCCGAATCGCCAGGGTGCGGCAGATTCCTCGGGTCCGCTTGTCCGGCGGCCGGTCCGGCCCGAGTTTCCGTTTCGCGTAGGTCTGGCAGAGCTCCCGGTACTTCAGGAGGTCTCCTCGCTGGGATCCCGAGAAGCCATCGGGCACGGGGTCCGCCGGGGACCGGCGCTTGTCTTGGGGTGCCTCGACCACCGTTTGGCAGTGGCCGCAGACCCAGACGCCCTCCTTGACCGTCTCCCCGCAGTAGTCGCATGGCCGCTCGACGAGCGTCCCTTCGACCTGCGCGGCCGCGATGCCGAGCACGAGCTCGAACTGGTGCAGGAGATAGGTCTGGCCCATTTGGTACCCGACCTTGTACGAGGGATGCAGGGAGTCCGAGACCTCCTGGAAGATCATCGCGATGTCCTTTCCCCGCACGGCGTTCATCTCGTTCTCCTTGAGCAGCAGGAGGTTCGTGTACTCCGCGTCGGCGGACCGCTCCCGCACGAAGAAGACATCCCCCGAGGAGATCCGCGTCGAGCGCGCGGGCAGCAGGCCCATGATGCCTAACGCCACCGTGGACTTCCCGCTCCCGCTCTCCCCGATGAGCCCGTAGGCCTCCCCTCGTGGGACCTCCAAGCTCACGTTCCGCACCGCGTGGACCGGCCCCTCGTACGTGCGGTACGTGATGGACAGGTCGTCCACCTTGAGAAGCGAGTTCGCAGCCGGCGGGCCGGGGGATTCCTTGTGCGGAACGGGCGGCAGACCGCGCATCGCCTGCGAGAGCCACCGCCTCGAGGTGGGGTCGAACACGTCCCGGAGCCCGTCGCCCAGGAGGTTGAACGCCAGGGAGGTGACGATCAGGAAGATGCCCGGGAAAACGGGGTACCACCAGGCGACGAACAGGTAGCTCAGGCTCTGGTTGATGATCAGGCCCCATTCCGCCGTCCCCGGGGTCGGGCCGAGGCCCAGGAAGCTCAGGGCCGCGATGGACAGCAGGACGCTTCCCAGGTCCGCGGTGGCCTGGATGATCGCGGGCGAGAGGACGTTGGAGAGGATGTGGCGGAAGAAGATGGAGGACCCACTGAGGCCGGAGCTCCGGGCCACCTCCACGAAGTCCCGGTGCTTCATCTTGCGCGTCTCGCCGTAGATCAGGCGAGCGTACCATGCCCACCACGTCGCGATCATCGCGTACACGATGTGCGTGAGCGAGGGGCCCAGGGCCGCGGCGAGCGTCAGGGCGAGCACGATGCTGGGGACCGCGAGGAAGACGTCCGTGATGCGCATGAGGACCTCGCCGAAGGCCTTCTCGAAGTACCCCGCGATCCCGCCGATGACGATGCCGATGAGGGCCGAAGGGATCATGACCTCGAACGGCAGGACCATGTCGGTCTGGGCCGCGTAGACGGATTTGCTCCAGAGGTCCACGCCCAATTCGTCGGTCCCGAAGGGATGGGCCAGGGAGGGCGGCAGCAGCGCGATGTTCGTGTCCGTCGGCCATCGTTGCTGCAGCACGCCGTTCACGTCGACGTACCCGGGGTGCTGGAGGCTGATCACGGGGGCCAGGAGCGCGATGGCCACGAAGGCCAGGAGGAGGACCAGGCCCACCATGGAGAGCTTGCTCGTCCGGAGGGCCTTGAGGGTGAGGTTACCCTCGCGCCCCATGACCCGGAGCCGCTCCAGTGCGTTGCTCCACCCCACGGTCGCCATCTCAGCCGGCACCCTCCTCGGCGAACCGAATCCGCGGCTCGATCCACGCGTAGGCCGCGTCCACGACGATGCTCCCGAGGACGTAGGCGAGGGAGATGATGAACGTGTACGCGACGACGACGTTGTAGTCGGAGCCGATGATCGCCTGGTAGACCCAATAGGAGAACCCGGCCATGCCGAAGATCTCCTCGATGAAGACCGTGCCTCCGAGCAAGGCCCCGAAGCTCAGGCCCACGATCGTCAGAGTCGGCCCCATCGCTGCGCGGAAGGCGTAGCGCCGCACGATGATCTTCTCGGGGACGCCCTTCGCCCGGAGCGCCTTCACGAAGGGGGACGAGAGGATCTCGAGCATGCTCGACCGGGTCATGCGGAGGACGAGGGCGAAGCCCGTGAAGCCCAAGGCGAACACGGGGAGGATTAGGTGCACGCAGGCCGACACGAAGTCGGTCAGGTTGCCCGCGAAGAGGGAATCGATCGGGTAGAAGCCGGTGACGCGGGGCGGGGCCGTGAGGCTCGGATCGAGCAGCCCGGTCAGCGGGAGCACGTGCAGGTTCACCGCGAACACGAGCTGGAGGATGACGGCGAGGAGGAACGAGGGGAAGGACAGCCCGATGTAGGCGATCGTCCGCGAGGCGACGTCCCCGAGCTTGTTCATCCGCGTCGCGGAGAGCATCCCGAGGAGAATGCCCACGGGCGTGGACCAGGCGATCGCGAGGACGACCAGGCCCAGGGTGACCGGAATGAAGAGCTCGATGCCCGTGTTCACGCTCATGCGAACGGAGAGGGAGTAGCCCAGGTCCCCCTGGAACAGACTCGTGAGGTAGTACCAGAACTGCACGGGAATCGGGTCGTTCAGGTGGAGACGTTCCCGGATGGCCTCGAGGGTGGCCGGGGAGGCCTTGATGCCCGCGTAGAGCTTCACCGGGTCCGACGGCGCCACGTGGGTCACGAAGAAGATGAGGACGATGACCCCGAGGAGGACGGGGATTGCCGCCAGGAGGCGCCGCAGGATGAATTCCCACATCTTCATCTCGGTTCACCCCGAGCGGCCGCGCCGCCTCCCCATCCTTGACCGAGTAGCGCCGCGGCTCCTCCGCCCTTTTCCGCGGGGAGCGGCCTCCGGGTACATAATCCTCTGGTACGTAGCGCGATTTTGGGATTTCTGCGCGGTCGTTTCCGGAGAGAAACTGTACCGGTGATTCGGTGCCAAGGTTGTCCTGTGCAGCGGTCTCGGAAGCCGTAAGTAGCTGCACGCGTTGCGCGGCACGTTCCACGGTTCGGAGGGCGTCCGTGTCGGAAGGGGCTGACGGCTGCGGTGGCGGACATGCGGGATCCGCTGTCGATCGCGCGTTCGCTCCGCCCGACGCGCCGCTGCAGTACGCACGCGAGCGGACGTTCGAGGAGATCCATCTCCGGCTTGAGCTCGCAATCGACCAGGAAGCGCGGACGGTCTCCGGGACCGCAACGCACCGCCTCGTGCCGATCAACGACGGCCTGCGCGAGGTGGTCCTCGACCAGCAGGGCCTCCATGTCCGCGGGGTGCGCGACGGCTCGGGTCGCGCGCTCGAATGGGACGCCCACGGCGACACGCTCCGTGTGCGCCTCGCGAAACGGTACAAGTCGGGCGAGGAGTTCGAGCTTCGCATCCGCTATTCCTGCATGCCGCGCAAGGGCCTCTACTTCACGGCCCCCGATGCCGCGTATCCGGAGAAACCCAGAACGGTGTGGACCCAGGGGGAGGAGATGGACAACCGCTCCTGGTTCCCCGCGTACGACTTTCCCAACCAGAAGTTCACGACAGAGATCATGGTCACCGTGGACGAACGCTGCAAGGCCGTCGCGAATGGCCGCCTCGTCTCCGTGAAGCACGATCCCAAGAAGGCGACGCGGACCTTTCACTGGCTCCAGGACAAGCCCCATCCGAGCTACCTCGTGGCCCTCGTGGTCGGCGAGTGGGACACGAAGGAGTGGGTTGCGGACGGGATCCCGGTGCAGGCGTACGTCCCCAAGGGCCGCGGCAAGGACATCGAGCTCTGCTTCTCGCGCGTCCCGGAGATGGTGAAGTTCTACGGGCGCGTCACGGGACTGAAGTTTCCCTGGGACAAGTACGCGCAGGCGGCCGTACCCGAATTCATCTTCGGCGCGATGGAGAACACGACGCTCACCATCCTGAACGAGAACTACCTCACGGATGAACGCGCCTATCCCGACTACAGCGCGGACTCCCATCTGGCCCACGAGCTCGTCCACCACTGGTTCGGCGACTGGATCACGTGCAAGAGCTTCGGGCACACCTGGCTCAAGGAGGGCTTTGCGAACTACTTCGAGTGCCTGTGGTGGGAGGAGCACCTCGGGAAGGACGAGTTCCTCGTCTACCTCGAGGAGATGCGGCAGCACTACTTCGAAGAGGCCGACCACGAGTATGTGCGCCCGATCGTCACCCACCGCTTCGTCGACGCGAAGGAGATGTTCGATGCGCACACGTACGACAAGGGGGCCGCGGTGCTCCACATGCTGCGCTCCCTCCTCGGGGATGCGGGATGGTGGAAGGGCATCCGGGCCTACGTGGTGGCGCACGCCGCGGCGGCGGTCGAGACGGACGACTTCCGCGTCTCCATGGAGCAGGCCACCGGGAAGTCGCTCGCGGGTTTCTTCGACCAGTGGTTATTCCGACCGGGTCACCCCGAGTTCGAGGTCTCCTGGTCCTGGGACTCCCGGACTCGCGAGGCCGAGGTCCGCGTGCGGCAGAGGCAGGAGACCGAGGACGGCGTCCCCGTGTTCCGCATCCCCGCGACCCTGGAGTTCGCCTCGGACGACCGAACGTGGCGGGAGACCGTCCACGTGGAGAAGGCGGACCACACGTTCCGATTCCCCTGCCGAGAACGCCCGCGGGCCATTCTCTTCGATCCCGACGGCGTGCTGCTCAAGCGCCTCGTCTTTCGCCGGGGCGCGGAGGAACTCCGATGGGTCCTCGCCCACTCGGAGAGCCTGTGGCCGCGAATGGAGGCCTGTGCGGGGCTCGCCAAGACGGGGGAGCCGGCCGGGGTGGTCCCCGCGCTGGAGGCGGCTCTCCGCCAGGATCCGCGGTGGCCCGTTCGGCGCTCCGCGGCCATCGCGCTCGGCGGCGTCGGGACCGTCGCGGCTCGGGACGCCCTCCTCCGTTCCGTATCGGATGCGGACAGCCGCGTTCGCGTCGGCATCTACGAGGCCCTCGGTCGGTTCCGGGAGGATGCCGTGGCGTTCGAGGCGCTGGCGAAAGCGTACGAGCGGGATGGCAAGTACTACCCCATGGCTGCCGCGGCGGTCTCCCTCGGATCGACCGGGCATCCGAAAGCCTTCGAGACGATCGTCGCGGGCATGGACCGCCCGTCCCACAACGAGACGATAGCCGCGAAGGCGGCCCAAGGCCTCATCGCCCTCCGCGACGAACGCGGAGTCAGCATCGTCATGGCGAGGACGAAGTACGGAGAGCCCGAGATGCGGCGCCACGCCATGGCCGTCGCTTTGGGCCGGATGGGCCGCATCCTCGAGGTACGACGCATGGATGTGCTGGAGCACCTCGCGGGCCTGACGAAGGACGCGAACATGCGCACCAAGCTCGGGGCCATCGAGGGACTCGGCGAGCTTGGATCTCCGCTAGCCGTCCCGGCCCTCGAGAAGCTCTACGACGGCGAGGTCCTCTGGAGCTACAAGAAGCGGGCGCGCCGCGCCTTGCGAAAGATCCGAGAGGCGGCGGCCGAGGCCGGTCCGAGCGTCGAGCAGCAGAAAGCGCTGGACGCCCTTGAGCAGGAGTTCGAGGAGCTGCGGCGGCGCGTCGCGGCGCTCGAGTCACGGATGCGCGGACGGCCCAAGCCGCGGAGATGAAATCGAAAGGGGCAGGCGCCCCGGGCTACGGGACGCCTGCGTTGCAATCGTCGGGCGAGCGCTTCCCCTACGCGCGACCTCGCGAATCGGCTTCTCCTTCACCTGGCCCTCAAGCCCTCAGCAGCTTCTGGAACACGGTCAGGAACGTCCGGAGGGCGTCCGACCGCACCTGGGGAGCGACCGTCGCCGCGAGCGCCATCGAGCTCGCCGAGGTTCCCGAAGCGGGCAGGTAGAAGAAGAAATTGTACGTGATGATCGCGTTGTAGGTGAAGTTCGTCAGCGACGTGGACACCGCGGCGATGGCCTGCGCCACGCACATGTAGATCAGGCTGGGGTTCTGGTTCTGCACGGTCCACACGGTGTGGTAGTCCGCGATCTCCTGGGCCAGGTTCGTCGTGCTCTGCGCGTCCGTCAGCGCCGCGTCGATCGTCGCGTTGCTGTACATGGTGTGGTACGTGTCCCCACCGATCGCCGCGCTGCCTACAAACGGAAGGGCGTAGTCGCTCGGGTCGTTGTAGTCCGGGCCCCACGTCTCGATCATCAAGTCCCACCCGTTCGTCTTCTGGGTGGCGCTGCGCACGGCATCGGGGACGGAGTGGACGTCGAGGGTGATCCCGATCTGCTGGAGGGCCGCCTGGTACAGCTGGGCGACGGTCGGCTGCCACCCGATCGTGGAGATCGCCCAGAACGTCAGCGCGGTGCCCCCGAACCGGAGTCCCTGCGCGTTCTTCGTGAAGCCCGCGGCATCCAAGATCGCCGCTGCCTTCGTCAGGTTGTAGCTGTAGTACTTCGTGGGCATGGAGTCCGTTCCCAGGTAAATCTGCTTGGGTACGGGTCCATTCAGCGGCGATGCGTAGCCTTGGAAGGCGTTCGCGATGACTTGGTCGTACGGGAAGGCCCAGCTCAGGGCCTGCCGCACGCTCATGTTGGCCATGACCGAGTGTGTCGAGTTGATGTCGAACCCGACCATGTACGTCCGCGGGACCGGCGAGACGATCACGTTCACGTTCGTCGCGTTGGATAGGGAGGCCGCCTGGGTGAACGGGATGTCCGCGATCGTTGCGTCCCCGCTCCGCGCGGCGGAAATCGCGGTCGAGGGCTGGACGTTCAGCATCATGACGACCTTGTCGTAGCGCGCGCCGCCGGAGGGTCCCCAGTAGTTCGGGTTGCGGACCATGACGACCTGCTGCCCGCGCGTCCAGGACTGGACCATGTACGGGCCCGTGCCGACCGTGTTGTTCGTCATCCAAGCGTTGTCCTCGTTGTCCACGATGCCGCCGTGGGCTTCCACGGCCGCCTTGTCCACGATTGCGTTGGGCTCGGCCGTCGCCAGGGTCTGCAGGAACGGGTTGAAGACGTGGGTCAGCTTGAACTGGACCGTGTAGGTGTCGAGCTTCGTGATGCTCGACACGTTCAGGTCCTGGGTGTCGATCCACGCCACGCCCGACTGGGGCGAGTTCATCCGGATGACCCGCTGGAACGTGTAGACTACGTCATCCGCGGTGAAGGGGTCGCCGTTGCTGAACTTCACGCCCTGCCGCAGATGGAACGTGTACGTCAGCCCGTCCGCGGAGATGCCGCCGTTCGCGACGGTCGGGACCTCGGTGGCCAAGGCCGGCGCGAACTCGCTGATTGTGGTCAGCGGGTAGCTGAGTAGCGTGTCGTACGAGTTCTGGATCGGGATGAACGATCCGGAGTCGTACGCATCGGCCGGGTCGAGGGTCTGGATCTCGTACTGGGAGTAGTACACGAGCGTCTTCTGGGTCGCCGGCGGCGGCGACAGCACGATGAACGCCGCGACACCTGCCACGATCAAAATGATGACAACGGACACCACAAGGATCATCGTTCGACGGAGCATGGTTCTAGCCCTCTCTCCGAGCGTGGGACCGCACGACCGCTATTTACTCGTTTCTTAGAACTCGGTTCGAACTTGTGACCGCTCCCGGACCGCTTCGCGCTCTCCGCGCCCGGGAGAATCGCTTAAGCTTGCGGCGTCCATCCCACGCCCGGGGTCAGGCGGTCGCGTGATTCTGAAGAGCGAGTCGGTCCGGCTGGACGCGAAGATTGGCGACGTCCGCCTCGTGTCGGCCAAGGTCCATCTCCTCCGCATCCCGCTCCGCCGTCCGTTCGTGATCTCCCTGGGCGTGCAGCCCGACTACCTAGGCACGATCGTCGAGCTGGGGTCCGACGAGCGCACGGGCTACGGGGAAGGATCCACGATCCCGCAGATTACGGGCGAGTCCCCGGAAGGCGTGGCGGCCACCGCGAAGTGGATCCTGAACGCCCTCGCCGGCCGGACGTTCGGCGGCCTGGAGGATTTCTCCGCCTTCGTGGACGCGGCCATCCACGCGAACCCGACGGCGAAGAGCGCGATCGACATCGCGGTCCACGACCTCCTTGGGAAGACGTGGAATCTCCACGTGATCCGGATGCTCGGCGGCCGGTTCGCAGACCTGCCGACGTCCCTCACGATCGGTCTCGTCCCCGTGGACGAGAGCCTCCGCCAGCTCGAGGAGCTGCAGGCGGAGAAGTGCCAGATCATCAAGGTCAAGGTGGGCGGGAAGGTCGAGGACGACATCGCGCGGGTCCGCGCGATTGCGGAACGTCTCTCCACGGAGCGCTTCTACGTGGACGCGAACCAGGGCTACTCCCTGCGGGACGCGCTCCGCCTGAGTCCCGTGCTCCAGGAGTCCGGCGCCTTGTTCTTCGAGCAGCCTCTGGGTCGCCATGCGTATGAGGACCTGCGCGCGTTGCGTAAATCCTCCGGCGTCGCCGTGATGCTCGACGAGAGCATCTCGTCGCCGCGGGACGTCATCGAGGCGGTCCGCCGGGAGGCCGCGGACTACGTGAACGTGAAGCTGACCAAGAGCGGCGGGATCCACCAGGCCATGAAGACGCTGATTACCGCGCAGGCGTACGGCATCGAGGCCATGGTGGGCTGCATGGTCGAGGGGAAGCTGAGCACCGCGGCGGGATTGTGCGTCGCTTCCTCCGTGGGCAACGTGAAGTTCACGGACCTGGACGGCTACACGTCCATGGTCGCCCAGCCCTTCGAGGGCGGCCTGACCTACCGGGACGGCGTCAACCGCCCCGTGCAGGGCGTCGGGATGGCCGTGGAGAAGATGGACGCCAACTGGTAATCCCCCCTGCGACTCGCGGTCCGCATCCTACGCAACGGCACTCGGCACGGGCTCCCCGCGCACGAGGTCGTCCAGGGTCTCCCGCTCCCGCACGAGGCGCGCCACCCCGTCGACGACGAGGACCTCGGCGGGCATCGGCCGGGAGTTGAAGCGGCTCGCCATGGCGTACCCGTACGCGCCCGCGTTGAGGACGGCGAGCAGGTCCCCCACCTCGAGTCGCGGAAGCCTGCGGTCCTTGCCCAGCATGTCCGTGTTCTCGCAGATGGGGCCGGTCACGTTGGCACGGACGCTCCGCCTCGCGCGGAGCTTGGTCGCCGGGAGGATCTCGTGGTAGGCGCCGTACAGGGCCGGGCGGAGCAGGGTGTTCATCCCTGCGTCGCAGCCGACGAAGCGCTTCGCCGACGTCTTCACGTGGGTGACCGAGGCCAGGAGGATGCCCGCGTCGCTCACGAGGTAGCGTCCCGGCTCGATCATCAGGGTCGGGTCCCCGATCCCCGGCGTGCTCGCCAGGCGACGCTCGTACGCGTCCACGACCTTCTTCGCGACGTCCTGGATGGGCAGGGGCGTCTCGCCGATCTTGGAGGGAACCCCGAAGCCGCCGCCCAGGTCGATGAAGTCCAGCTCGATGCGGAGGGCCTTCGCGATCCGTGCGGCGATCCCCGTCAGGCGGTCCGTGATGGCGGCCCAGTACGGGGTCTCGAGGACGTTGGAGCCGGCCATCATGTGCACGCCGAGGCGTTCGATGCCCGCTTCCTTCGCGCGGCGGTACGCCTTGAGGGCCTCGCGCTCCCGCATTCCGAACTTGGCGTCCGGGCCGGCCGTCACGACGCCGGGATAGGCGCCCTTGCCGAATCCCGGGTTGATGCGGAAGCAGAGCGCCTCCGGTGTGCCGAACTTCAGGAGCCGTTCGAGGAGCGGCCCGTCGTCCAGGTTGATCACCGCGCCGGACTCGAGCCCGTACCGCAGCTCCTCGTCCGAGTTGTAGTTCCCCGAGTACAGGATGCGGTCGGGCGGGAAGCCCACGGACCGGGCCATGCGGATCTCCCCGGGGCCCGCGCAGTCCGCCCCGGCCCCCTCTTGCCGCAGGAGGTCCAACACGGAGAGGTTGTTGTTCGCCTTGACCGCGTAGTTCGCCCGGAAATTCTCCCTCCGTGCCGCGAAGGCGTCGTGGATGCGGCGGTAGTTGTCCCGGATGCGCCGCGCGCTGTACACGTAGAGCGGCGTGCCGAACCGCGAGGCGAGCTCGACCGAGCTGACCCCGTCCACGGTCAGGATGCCGTCCTTGTCCTCCAGATAGTCGTAGATTCCGGCCAACGGGATGCCTCCGTCCGTCTTCCGCGGCGTCCCGGTGAGTTTCGGGCGAGGATATAATCGCGTCGTCCGTACCATGGACCGCGGCGCCTCACAACCCCTTCGGAATCCTCATGGCTCCGGCCTCCGCTCCCCGGGCCGGCATGGCGCTCGAGTGGCTGGGGTTGGCCCTGGCGGCCGCGGTCCTCAACGGCCTGAGCGTCCTGGCCGCGAAGCCGAGCACGGACCGGCTCGGGCCGCCCCTCATGGGCCTCGGCGCCATCCTGGCCGAGGGGCTCGTCTTCGGCGCGGCCGGGCTCCTCCTCCCGCGTGCGCCCATCACGGCCGGGGCCGGCGCGATTGCGGGGGCCATCCTGGCCGGCATCCTGGGCGCCGTTGGCTATCCCTTCTTCTTCGCGGGGATGCGGCGCGGGAGCGTGGGCCTCGTCGGGACCATCTCGGCCGCCGCCCCCCTGCTCACCGTGGCCTTGAGCGTGGCCCTTCTGGGCGAGGCCCTCGGCGGTCTCCAGGTCCTGGGCATCGCGACGACCATGGCCTGCGTGCTCCTCCTCGCGGTCGAGCCGCGGCGGTCGAGCGCGAACCGGCGCGCCGCGGTCCTGCTCAGCCTGGGCGGGTTCCTCACGTGGGGCCTCTGGGGCTTCCTCCTGAAGACGGGGGTGGACGCGCTCGGGGAGGGGAACCTGTTCCTGCTCATGGCCGCCGCCTACCTGGCCGTTGCCGCGGTGATCGGGGCCGTCTCGCGAAGGGGGCTCGCGCCAAGGGTTCCCGCCCCGGGCCGCGTCTGGGCCGTCGGTCTCGCTGTCTTCCTCTTTGGGGGGATCGCGGCGGTCGCCCTGACGACCGCGTACGACGTGGGCTCGGCCGCCCTGGTCGCCCCCGTGGCCGGGACGTATCCCGTGATCGCGACCCTGGGGGCCTGGGCGGTCCTGCGGGAGCGGCCGGACTGGCGGATCGGGGTGGCCCTGGTCCTGTTCGTGGTCGGGATCAGTCTCCTGTCGACCGCGTGACGTCCGGTCCGCGGGCCCGCAGGCGGCGGTATTCCGCGGGACGGCGGTCGCCGAGGACTTCCGTACGGAGCGCGCGGGACGCCTTCGTCATCCGGAAGTCGACGTCGACGAGGTGGACCTTGGTGCTCCTGGCGGGGGATTCGTAGAGGACGTCTCCCCGGGGGCCGAGGACGCGCGAGCCGCCGAAGAAGGTGAGGCCGCGGGTCCCGAGGATTCTCCATAGCTCCTCTAAGAGTCCCTACTGCACATACGAAGGATTCACCCTCCCGGTTTGGGCTTCCCGAAATGCCGTACAGGGAGAAGCGCATGACGAACCTCCGACCGTACGTCGAGGTGACGAAACCCAAGCTGGTGTCCCTCCTCGCGTTCACGGCGTTCGTGGGGATGTTCGTGGGAGCCCGCTGGGCCGCCGTGGACTTGTCCCCCACCCTCTGGATCCTGGGGATGGTCGCGATCACCCTGGGGTGCGCCGGCTCCAATGCGATCACGTGCTTCATCGACCGCGACATCGACTCCGTCATGGACCGGACGCGGAAGCGGCCTCTGCCGTCGGGCCGCATCCATCCGCCGCAGAAGGCGCTCTACCTGGGTGCGGCTCTGGTCGCGGCGTCCCTGACCATCGCGCTCCTCCGGAACGCGTTGTCCTCCGTCGTGATCGGTCTGGGCGTCCTCGACAACGTGGTCGTGTACAGCCTCCTGGTGAAGCGCCGGAGCCCCTGGAACATCATCCTGGGCTCGTTCAGCGGTGGCCTCCCCGCCGTCTACGGCTGGACGTTCGCCACCGGGTCCATCGGGCTGGTCCCGATCCTGATGGCGGCGCTCGTCGTGCTGTGGACCCCGAACCACATCTGGAGCCTCGCCCTCCGCTACCGGGACGACTACGCGCGGGCCGGCGTGCCCATGCTGCCCGTGGTCATGGAGGAGCGCAAGGCGATCCGGTGCATCGCCTCCACGTCCCTCCTGCTCGTCGGCTTTTCGGTCGCCCTGGATTCCCTGGGAGCCTTCGGGGACGCCTACCTGTGGACCGCGCTCGGCCTCGGCGTGGCCCTGGTGGCCCTGAACGTCTGGCTCCTCCTCCGGCCCACGCCGGCGAGGGCGTGGCTCGTGTTCAAGTTCTCCAGCCCCTACCTGGCCATCGTCTTCCTCTTCATGATCCTGGGGCCGTACCTGCCCCACTGAGCTCGAGCGGGCATCTTCGGACCTTCGGCAGATTTGCAGGTGCTCAGCTAAGTACGCATGCTTATTTCCACATCTATTCGCAGGTCGGTAGGGACATTACATACTGAAGTAAGAACGGCCATGCATTGAATTCGGCTCCCCTAAGGAAGGGTCTTCATGGCGACGGTCGACGAGATTGTGGCGACCACGCACACGCACGAGTACAAGGTGACCTTCAAGTCCGCGGTCTGGGGAACGATCCTGGCCACGGTCGGGATGGCGGCGCTCTACGCCCTGTTCGGCCTGCCGCCCGGGTTCGACAACTACTACGAGGTCATGTTCTTCCACTCCATCGGGATCGGGATTGCCGCGCTGGCCGTGTTCATGGTCATCGTGGCCTTCGACCTGCGGAAGTACGAGCCCGGCCTCGACATGCCCCTGTACTACCGCGCGCTGTCCGCGGTCCTGTTCGGCGCCCTCGGCGGGCTCCTCTTCCTCATCCCGGAGACCCAGGACCTCCGCGGCCTCCCGATGGGTTTCACCTTCCTCGGCCTCCTCATGATCGCGGATGCCGGAGGCGCGCTCTTCATCGAACTCCTCCTCCTGCCGCGGAAGAAGGCCGGGGTGTACGCGATGAACTACGAGCTGCGCCCCGTGCCGACGCAGATGGGATACCTCTCCCGGATGCTCCCCCTGCGGAAGGAGGACCGCGCGGCGTACCGGAAGATGCCCGTGAGCTACTGGCTCATCCTCGTCTCCGTGGGCTCGGCGTTCATCGCCGGGATCGTCGGCTTCGTCAACCTCTGGGTGATGACCTTCGGCCCGAGCATCTTCTCCGGCTACATGAACTTCCTCGGCCTGGACCAGGGCGGATTCCTGGATGCGACCCTGGACCCCCACTCCCACGAGATGGCCCTCGCGATCATGGCCGGGATCATCGCCATCGCGGCGGAACGCTTCGGCGTCCTCCGCGCCGCTGACGTGCGGGAGAAGATCGCCAAGCTCGGCCTCTCCGTGTCCCTCGCGGGCGTCGTCGGGATGACCGTGGTCTTCCTGGCCATCGCCTTCGCGAACTTCGACCCGGGGACCTGGTTCGCGGCCCCGCCCAACGGCCTCGCCGGGGACGACATGGTCATGTCCGTGATCGCGATCGGCGCCATGATCGCGCTCGTCCCGCTCGCCCTGACCCCGCGGGAAGCCGACGGCCGGTCGTCGTGGCGGGACCCGGTCCGCCTCTCCCTCCTCGGGACCTGGGTGGCCGCGGTCGTCATCAGCGTGATCGCCGCCTTCTACGTCGAGTTCCATGAGGACCTCTTCGGTGACGCGCTGGCGGCGAACGACGCGGTCTTCGGCGAGCTCCAGTCCCTCTTCGGGGTGTTCCTGCTGACCGCGGTGTCGCTCATCCTCCTGGCCGTCGACCTGTACAACGTGAAGGGGTCCGCCCGGAGGCTCGTGGGCTGGGTGGCCGGCCTGGGCGTGCTCGTCGGCACCGGCGGCGCCATGCTCTGGGCGTTCGTCGATCCGACCGTCGGAGGCGCGTCCTTCTGGGTCCACGTCCTGGGGATCGGCCTGACGGGCGTGGCGGCCCTCGTGTCCGTGGTCGCGATCCACGCGGTGCCCGTGCCCAAGGGGACCATCCTCCGGATCTACGCACCGGCCGACCTCGAGGCCGCCACGGGTTCGCCGGACCGCTGATGCCACAGGCGCCCCCCACGGTCGCTCCGTTCAGAGAGCCCGAGCTCATGCCTTACTCCAGGAGCGCAGGCACGGCCCCTCGCCGAAGTCAAGCCGGCGAGGGCTTCCGCGCCTCACATTCTCTCGAGGTCCCGCGCGATCTTCTCCGAGTCCGTGTAGAGGCGTTGGCTCTTGACCTTGCCTCCATGCATCTCGAAGACGTTCAGCGCCTTCTGCTTCATTTCCTTCCCGTTCGACAGCTTTCCCTCCTGGGTCCACTCCACGAACACGAGGTCTCCCGTCTCGCTGAGGTTCTCCACGTGCAGGCGCAACCCTCCGGGCCAGGTCGTGCCGATCTTCTGGAACCATTCGGCCACGCCTTCTCTCCCCCGGAACGAGCCGCCCGCGATGGTCCCGCTCGATTCGACATGGACCTCGGGGTCATACAGGTCGAGGACCGCGGGGATGTCCCCTCGGTTGAAGTGCTCGATGCCTTCCTTGATCCGCTCCGCATTGTCTCCCGTCATCTCACCCCCTCCGTACGAGACGGCCATTCGAGAACTTTGCCGGGCGCCCTTTGTCGGCGCTGTGATCAGGGCCCGGTTCGCCTACGCAAAAACCCGAGCTTTCCGACCGTGCTACGTAATGGCACGTAATCGGATGAACCTATCGGTGCCCTGTCCCATGCCGGGGGTGGGTCCGGAATTCCATCGCTTGCCGAGCCTAGAACCACCGCTTCATCCAGTGCCGTTCGAAGAGGACCTTCTGCATGTGCCAGACCTTCCCAGGCATGCGGAAGTCAATCTCCGGCTTGGGAGCCGCGAGGAAGTTGCCGCTCACGAATGCGCTTTGACCCCGACCCACTTCGAGGAAGCATGCGCCATGGCCATCCCATCTTCTCGTCTTGCCCTTCCCTTTGATCTGCGCCGCGAGGTTGCTGGCGACCGTCTCGGCGTGGCCGTGCGCGAAGACCCCTGCCTTGGGGAGGAAGGGCACGTAGCCGTTCGGCGTCGCGACGGCCGCGATGTCGCCGACGGCGTAGACCCCGGGAATCTTCGTCTCGAGCGTCGCGGCATTCACAGGAACCCAGCCCGTGCCGTCCGTCAGACCCGCGTCGACGACGGGTCGCGGCGCTCGATGGGGCGGCACGCAGAACAGCAGGTCGTACGGTACGGTCTCTCCCCCTTCGAAGCGAAGCTCCCCGTTCCCAATCTCCGTGAGCTTGCGCTTGGGACGGTAGTTGATTCCCCGCGCGGCCAGGAGCTCGGCGACCTGGCCCCCGATCTCGGGGCCCGCCGCCGGGACGGGGCCGCCCTCGGGCGTGAAGAACTCGAACTTCACCTTGTCCCGCATGCCCTTCCGCGTGTAGAAGTCGTCGAGGAGAAGGGCCACCTCGTAGGGCGCGGCCGGGCACTTGAATGGAAGTCTCGAGACGCCGACGGCGATGGTTCCGCCCGGGAACGCCTCGATGGCCTGCTTGAACCGCAGGGCGGAATCCAAGTCGTAGACGTGGTGGGCGTGCTCCGCGAAGCCGGGGACCGTCTCGGGGGCGTATTCCGCACCGAGGGCGACGACCAGGTCGTCGTAGGCGAGATCGCCCTTCGTCGTCCGGACGGACTTCCGGCTCGTGTCGATGGAGGTGACCTCTCCATGGACGACCTCGATCCCTTTCGCCTTCAAGGTGTTCATGTCTCGCTGCACGGCGGCGGCCGTCCGCAGGCCGAGCATGAGCCACGGGAAGGAGGGCGGGAACTGGAAGTGCTTCTTCCTCTCGACCAACTTCACCCGCACTCGATCCCCGAGCTTCTCCTTCAGCAGGGACGCGGTGGCGACGCCCCCAATCCCTCCCCCGAGCACGAGGACGGTCCTGTCCCCCATCGCGAACCCCTCTCCGGACTCCGTATCATGAGGATGCCTTTGATGGTTCCGATGGCCTCAACCCGGGTAGTTCAGGACTCGGCCCGCCGTTCCTACTTGGCCGGGACGGTCACGTGCGGTCCGCGGTCCATCGTCCCGCGGAACTCGGCCGGGATCTCGCCCGTCGTGCCGTACCGGTACACGACGGCCACGAGGACCGACTTCGTCGTGGTCCCCGCGAAGAGGAGGGGGACCAGGTAGGTCGCGGCAAGGAGGAGCTGGGTGAGGGACAGACCAAGGGCCAGGGCGGTCGCCGCGAGGAAGCTCCCCAGGATGGCGACCGGGGCTAGCGCGCCGATTACAGGGAGGAGGACGATCCGCTTCCGGCGCCGCACGACGCGGGGGCTGATGACGGCCCGGCCCCAGCCTTGCCCGATCCGGTCGAAGAACGGCTTCGCCGGGGGCTTCGCGGTCGGGGTCTCCGCGCTCACGAGGCCTGGAGCGAGGGCGGTGTACTTAACGCGATGCCGTCTCCGGCGGTGGGACGGCAAGGTCATGGAGGCTAGGTACGGTGTGTGTCCACGCCCCGATTAGCGTCGGGAAAGCTCCGCGGCTCGTTCCTCCAGGTCCCGGAGGGCGCGAGTCACGCGGTTGCGCTTCGCGAAGGACCGCATGGCCCGAAGATCGAGTTTCTCCTTCTGGCGCAGGTACATCGCGAGGGCGTCCTCGAGGTCCTGCTCGCTCCCCCAGCGGAGCTTCATCACGATTGTGTGCTCGGGAGCGGCGAAGGGCAGCCGTCGGCCGCGCCACGCGACCCGCCGCTTCGTTCGGAGGGCTTCCCGGTGCGCCTCCGTTCGGGCAGGCACGAGGTCGATCCGGTAGACGGACCGCGTGTCGTGGATCGTGACATGACCGCCCTCGACGAGGGCATCGTGCATGTCCTGGGCGGAGGTCACGAACCCCGCGCGCCGGAATCCGGCGACGATCTGCGGGATCGCCCCGGTGTCGATGGCGGCGATCACGTCCACGTCCGTGGTCGTCCGAGGCATGCCGAAGGCCAGGACCGTGACACCGCCCACGAAGACGTGGTCCACGCCGCTCGCGCGCAGGACGTCCTCCGCGGTCCTAAGCACCTCGTCCAGCGTCCGCTTCCTCGGCGGCACGGCTCAGGCTCCTCCCCGACTCGATGAGCTCGAATCCGAGGTCCAGGGTCTCTCCCGCGGCGAAGCGGCGGGCGCGGATCGCCGATTCGGCAAGGGCGCGGAGACGTTCCTCTCTGCGAGCGCGGGATCCCTGGACTTTCCTCACGCGAGGGCGAGCTGTCACGGCGTATTAGAGGATTCGTCCCGGACGCATGAAACTGTCCCGCGGGTGCGCAGGGGCTTGGCATCGACCCCGCCGTCGGCGGTAGGCGCACATCGCGACCGTCCGCACAGGGTCCGACGGTAGACCGGTTGGCTTCAGGTCCGTAGGACCGCGGTCGCGACCTCGTCCGGGCAGAGAGGGGATCGCCTCCAGGTCGGATGCTCTCCCTGGCAGATTCGGCCGAGATCGCATGCCGGGCAGAAGCGCGCGTGGAGGACGTCCTCCGTGACGTCGAGGACCCCGGCGCCGTCGAACAGGCCGTGGAGGAGCTTGAGGACCTTGCCTCTCGGCGAGTCGGAGGACGTCGTCCTGGGCCGCCGGGGGCGGGCTCACCGGGCCCTTCAGAGGCTTCGGGCTTCCCGTTATGGCCTCTGCGACCAGATCGGGATGATGGTGCGGGTCGCCCCGAACTTCCGGAGGAGTTCATCGAAAACCTCGATTGATTCTTCCGGCACGACGACGGCCCCCCGGCCGACCCGCCAGCCGCCGATCTCCTTCAGGAATCCGGGTTTCCGGACGACGTAGGTCTTCTTCCCGACCCGCTTCCGGGTCTTGTAGCCGTCGACCTCGCGGAGGAACTGGGCGCGCTTCCGCGGGTTCAGACGGCTCGTCCGATAGCTTACGAGGCGGAGGGGCTGGAGGTCGAGCTGGGACGGCGTCAGCATGGGTAAGCTGCCGAGCAAGACGCGGCCGTGGCGGACGATGGACTCCAGGAACTGTTTGTCGAACCGCTCGCGCTCCTCCGGACGGTAGAAGATGGGACTGAACTCGACCCGGAATCGGCGATCGAGGGTGAGCAGGGCCTTCCACGCGGCGTCCTGTGCCTCCGGGGAGCAATGGATGAACAGGTCGATGTCGCTCTCGTCCGTCGCGCTGCCTCGGGCGGCGGAGCCGAAGAGCACGACGGATTGGACGCCCCCGACCCCGGCGAGCGCCTGTGCCGAGGCCTGGATGGCTTCCTCGAAGCGGGGCGGATTCATCCCAGAGCCTCCCGGCAGGCGGACTCGATCGTCTCGAGGCTCTTGCGCGCCTTCTCGAGATCCGCTTTCGTCCCGGAGTCGCCGTAGACGAACCGGGCGCGGGCATCGTGGTCAAGGTAGCGGAACGCCTCGGCGACGGTGGACGTGCGGGGACCCAGGATGGCGGGGTTCCGTTCCAGTTCGTCGGGGACGCGCTGGTGCTTCTGGATGTGGACCCTCCGTTTGGCCGCGCACGCTTCGATGAGATGGTAGGCGCTGAGGAACCAGGCTTCCACCAACATGGCGGGCTCGTCCAGTTTCTCTGCACTGTCGCGGAATGCGCGTGCTTTCCGCAGGTGCGTCTCCAGCGAGGACATTCGCGTACTAATTACGCGACAGGTACTTAAGCTTCACGATGTGAGGAGCGAAAGTGATGGTTCTTGGGCCTCTCGCGGCCGAGAACGGAACGAATCCGCCCCTGGCGGAACCGAAGCGTGGCGGGGAGGGAACGGGCCCGCCTCGGTCGAGCGAGAGGGGCTCGTCCTGGTTCTCCCGAAGCTTTGAGGCCACGCCACGGCTGGCCACGCCGTGCCCTCCGTCCCCCCGTTCGCCGGCTTTCCCCCGGCCGCTTCCCGGTTCCTCCGCGAGCTGGAGGCGAACAACGACCGCGACGGGTTCCAGGCGCACAAGCAGGCCTACCTGGACGCCATCGTCGCCCCCGCCCAGTCCTTCGTCCTCGCGCCGGGCGAGAGGCTCCAGAAGGTCCTCCCGGGCCTCCGGGTCGACCCGCGGACGGACGGCCGGGGATCCCTGGGCCGGATCGACCGGGACATCCCCTTCAGCAAGGACAAGAGCCCCTACAACACCCACGTCCGGGTCGCCTTCTGGGAAGGCCCCGGGACGAACCGGGAGTCCCCGGGGTTCGGTATCGGCTTCGACACCGGGGGGTGGGGCGTGCGCGGCGGGGTCGAACGGTTCTCCAAGCCCCTGCTCGACGCCCATCGGCACGCCGTCGTCGACGCGTCCCTCGGAGCCGAACTCGAGGCCGCCCTCGCTCCCCTCCGGAAGGGCCGTCGCTACGAGATCGGCGGGCGGACGTACGCGCGGGTGCCTCGCGGGTTCGATGCGGACCATCCCCGGGCCCGGTGGCTCCTCCACGACGGGCTGTGGGCCTACCGGGGCTTCGAGGCCACGCAGGTCCTCCACACCCCCGCCTTCGTGGACCGGTGCTTCGAGCTGTGCCTGGACCTCGCGCCCCTCCACCGCTGGCTCGTGAAGGTGGACCCGCGGAGCCGCGCACGACGATAGGGCGCGCCCGCTGCCTCGCGTTTCGGTGGATGCGGGACCAGGGCGAGGGAACCGTGGTCGACTCGAACCCGGGGCGGTTCGCTATGACGGTAGGAGGCGTCCAAGATTCCGCAGGGCGGCGCGCCCCCGCACCCCACTACGCCCGCAGGACGCCGCGAGCGAGGGCGTCCAGCCGCGCGCAGTCCTCGCAGCCCGCCTTCGAGGCGGGCGGTCCGGCGAGGTCGAACGTCCGCCGCGCGGCCGCCAGGAGCGGGGGGATGAGGACGTCCGGCTTGAGGTCGACGGGCACGCGTCGGGCCTCGAAGGGGAGCGCGGGTCCGGCGTCCGTGCCCGCGTCGCGCTCCCCGTTCGGCTCCATGTAGATCAGGGAGAGGGCGCGGACGGGCGTGAGGCCGATCCGCTCCGCGAGGTACGCGTAGGCGTTCAGCTGGACCTCGTAGATCGGGAGGGTCTTTTCCTGACCCCGCGTGAGCGTTGCGGTCTTGTAGTCCACGATGTGGAGGGAGCCGTCCTCCATCCGGAACGCGTCGTCCGGGGAGCCGGCGAGGTCGACGCCGAGGTCCTCGCGCCAGACGCGGAAGCGCTTGTAGCTCAGGTCCCGCTCGTACGACGCGACGCGGCCGATGTCGGGGAACCAGGGCGGGAGGCGGCCCGTGCCGTCCAGGGCGCTGTGGACGACATGCTGGGTGAAACGATCGATTGTGCCGAAGACGCCCGGGAAGCGCTGGTAGGGCAGGTCGAAGCGGAGGGAGATCCAGAGGCACCGCGGGCAGGCGTCTGGGAGGGCGTCCCCCAGCCCC